>ENA-UEQL01000163-UEQL01000163.1-human-gut-metagenome-genome-assembly--contig:-NODE-163-length-41516-cov-5.367504_pt1 | contig 41516 bp, 42 predicted proteins | sample MGYA00242905_ERZ507926 | MGnify/ENA primary metagenome ERZ507926 (study PRJEB26167, sample SAMN06115531) | human gut metagenome | host: Homo sapiens | place: China:Henan | collected 2015-09-09 | study...
CCTGTACGGAAGTGAAGCTATGGGCGGCGTAGTAAACGTCATCACCAAACGTCCAGGAGGCAAAACTCAGGTCAAAGTAAAAGGCACTGTAGGCAACTATTATAAAGATTACGGCGTTACCTATGCGGGCGAAAAACTTATCGTAACCGCATCTAAAGAATATTCTAACAAGCTTACCCACAGCAATGCTTATCCGGAAGGTTCGTCTACCGACTGGTGGGTGGGCAAAGGGCAGAAAAACAGAGCAGGGATTTTTGCGCATCTGACAGATGAATTATATGAAAGCAAGATTGTGTACCGCACTTCAAAATATGAAGATTTGGTGCGCACATTCTGTATGAACCCAAAGGGTAAAGTCGTCAACGAGAATGCAAACGGTATCGTTACCGTCAACGGTCATAGTTATGAAGACCCGGCAAAACAGACAAATAATACAAACTTTGCGCTATTGGTTGCAAAGCATTTTTCCGAACCGTTTAAAGACTCCAACGGGTACGGAGAGAGTATCGCAAGATTAAGCAATATGCTGGGCGGCGGGGTCATTGTCCAGCGTTTTGGAGATTTGATCCGGGGCCGCAGAAGTACACAGGAGAGGATTGGCGAATGCTTTACAGTGCCGACTTTAAACGCCGCAGCCGGAGACCTGAGCCTGGTCCTTCCAAAGCGCATATTAGATGGCATTATTGAAATGATCTACGCATTGGATAAAATTGCACCCGGAACTGCAAATGATGATACGCTATTGTATGGTGTTGAGGTGAAATTCTACAATATGGAGGTGGAGCTGGATCATGACCTGATGACCTGTCATGAGGGTTTGTATATTATAGGCGATGGAAGCGGAATCACACATTCCCTGTCCCACGCCTCGGCAAGCGGCGTATATGTTGCAAGACAGATTGCCGCTAAAATCTAATATTTGAAATACCGCAAGAGAAATAGCGCAAGACCGAATACCGACGTATTTTAGGAAAAACGTATGCTGCTTTCTTTTTCGCAAAGAGTGCAGTGCGCGGCGCCGTCGGAGCTTATTGACCATCGTGCGCGCGAAAGGGCATCCCTTCCGATGGGGCGCAAGTCGAAAACTCCCGTTCTTTGCAGAGCGGAAGCGCTTTGGAAATGAAAGTGCGCGCTTCTGCGCTCGCCTGCCGGACATGCCGCGCGTCCTGCGAAGCTGCATTCCCGGTCGGCAGAGACCATCTGCCCGCGGGAGAACAAGGGCTTGCCTCTTCGTTCTGTCAAGGTGGCCCCCCCTCTTTCGCCGCCAAATCGACTTTCCCCCGTGACCTGACGTTCGCAGACGGTCCCTAAAAACCGTTCGGCGCCGGCAAATCCAAGGCTCGGGCAGAAACAAGCCCTCCGCACAGCTGAGCGCACGCGGAGGGTCTTGCTGTTTTACGGTCTTGCGGCAGCGCCGCGGCTGCTGCTTTCCGGCTTATTCCCAGTCGATCGCGCCGATGGAGTCGAGATACGCTTCATTGTACTCCATGTAATCGTCCACAAGGCGCATCATGTACATCTTGTGCTCCGGGAACTCTGCCATCAGCTTCTCGTGCATATAGTCGTAGGCTGCGTCGTCATCGTAGACGCCGCCGTCCTCAACGCCGGAACTTTCCATATACTCCTCGTCGAGCGCCATGACCCGATCGAGCATTTGATCGAACAGCTTCGGCTCGATGATCGAAAAATCGCCCTGCTCCCGAAACTTTTCCGCAATGTATTCCTTTGCGGCCTTTGCGTCAAACAGTTCTTCCATCTTATTTTCCCTCCAATATCTCGGTCAACTCGTCCACACAGGACTCAAACACGTCAAGTGCGGACAGGATGCTGTGCTTGTCCGTAAGATCGACGCCGGCGTTCTGCAGCAGCTTCACCGGATAATCGCTGCCGCCGCTCGAAAGGAAGCGGATGTAGCGATCCACCGCGCCATGCTCCAGAATATCGTTTGCAAGCGCGACTGCCGTGCAGATGCCCGTTGCATACTGGAACACATAGAACGCACGGTAGAAGTGCGGAATGCGCATCCACTCGATCGCGATATTGTCGTCCGCCACGACGTCCGCATAATATGTTTTGTTCAGTTCACGATACATCTCGGACAAGCTCTCGACCGTCAGCGGCTCGCCCGCCTCCGCCATGCGATGTGCTTTCAGCTCAAACTCCGCAAACATCGTCTGGCGATAGCAGGTCGTGCGGAACTGCTCGCAGAACTGGTTCAGCAGGTACGCGCGCTTCATGCGGTCGGTCTCCTTGCTGAGCAGATGCCGCATCATGAGCACCTCGTTGACGGTGGAAGCAACCTCCGCAACCATGGTCTTGTACTCCGCCATCTCATAGGGCAGAGCGGCGTTGGAATGATAGGAGTGCATGGCATGGCCAAGCTCGTGTGCAAGTGTGAACGCGTGGTCTACGTCGTTCTGGTGATTCAGCAGCACAAAGGGATGCACACCGTAGACGCCCCAAGAAAACGCGCCCGAGGTCTTTCCTTCGTTCTCGTATACGTCAATCCAGCCGTTGTTGTACGCTTCGTCCAGCAGGCTTACATAGTGCTCGCCGAGCGGTGCAAGCGCTTCCTTGACGGTCTTTTTCGCTTCCTCATAGCTCATGGGCATGGCGCAATCCGGCACGATGGGCGTATAAAGATCATACATTTCAAGCTGATCGACGCCAAGCTGCTTTTTGCGCAGCGCCATATAGCGGCGCATAGCCGGCAGCTTTTCATGCACGGCCTCAATGAGCTGCTCATACACGGCGACGGGAACGTTGTTGCCAAAGAGCGACGCTTCGAGCGCCCCCTTGTAGCCGCGCGCCCTTGCACGGAACACGTCGCCCTTGACCGAGCTTGCATAGGTGGCGCAGACGGTGTTCTTCACGCTTGCATATGCCGCATACAGCTTTTCATAGGCTTCTTTGCGCACACGGCGGTCAGGGCAGTCGAGCAGCGTTCCGTAGGTGCCGTGGGTGAGCTTGATCTGCTCGCCCTTTTCATTCGTCACGGTACCGAAATCGAGATCGACGTCCGAAAGCATCGTGAAAATGTTGTCCGGACCGCCGAGCGGGTCCTCTGCCATGGCAAGGATACACTCTTCGCCCGCGGAAAGCACATGCTCGCGCTGTCTGTCCACATCGGACAGCATGAAACGGAACGGTGCGAAGCGCTCCTCCGCCGCCCAGCCCTTCAGCGTCTCCGAGGGGATGGTCAAGATCTCCGGCACGATGTATGCCGTCTGCGATTCTGCAGAAACGATCAGCTGCATGGCGCGGTCGGTCAGACCCTGATAGAGCGTGTTGCCGTTGTCCTCGTCTCTGCGCATGTGGGCATAAACAAACAGGCGCTCCACGCTGTACGATACCGCACTCTGCGCTTTCAGCGCCTCATAGAGCATATCCGGCGATTCTGCCAGCTTGCCCTGATAGGACGCAAGAAGCTCGATCTCCTTCTGCGCCTTTTGAAATTCTTCTTCCCAAAGTTCGTTTGTTTCAAAGATGTCCGACAGCTTCCACTGGAACGCCGGATCGGACGCAGCACGGGTCTTATGCATCATATCTCCTCCGTTGGTTTCTTGTTTTTTCCAGTATATCACATTGTTTCCCTGCAATCCACAAACCAACGCGGATCTTCAAAAAAGAGATCGGCTTCGCGCTGCCCGATCTGACAGCGATACCGGATCCCGGTGCCGCCCGCTTTCAGCGAAGCCATACGCCGTACATCCGTCACTCGCAAGATCTCAAACCTGCGCCCGTCGTCCCAGAGCACGGACAGCGGCCGCATTCCCCCGTCCGCATCGTATCGCACCTCGACTGCAACATAACGCTTCATTCGCTCGTCCCTGCCATTCCGATCTTATCGTGCAGATAGCCCACCGGATGCACCGTGTTCTCCTCGCGCGGATTGAGTCTGCCGATGCGGTCATCTTTCAAAAAGATCGCTCTGCCGATCGCATGGTAGCCGAATCTGCCCCGGATCCCATCTACCGCCCGCTCCGCACGCTCCAGGCGCTCCCGCTTCTCTTCATCGGAAAATAGCGAAAGCTGCACCGGGCTGTCGCTCTCCACGAGATCCTGCGTGCCGACGGTCACGCTCCGCACGGGCGCGTGCCAGTCATAGTGTGCGGAAAACAGCCCCATCGCGCCACGCGCAAGCTCCATGGAGAGGCAGCTCGGTTTTTCGAGTTTGCACTGATGGCTGACAGTGTGCAGCGCCGCATCCCGCACGGCGATCTGCACGGTCTTTGCATACAGTCCCTCCGCGCGCAGCCGCGCCGCCACGCTCTCCGACAGCATGGTAAGCGTCAGATAGACGTCCGTATCCGTCGTAAGATCATAAGGCGCAGTAATGCCGTTGCTCACGGATTTGATCCGCCGCGTTTCGGACAGCAGCATGACCTCGGAGGTGTCCCGGCCGTTGGCAAAGTCGGAAAGCATCGGCCCGACCTTGCCGAAATGCGTCCTGAGAAATCCCACAGGCGTCCGTGCGAGATCCCCGATCGTCATAACGCCGAAACGGTTCAGCTTTTGCTGCGTCGCGCGTCCCACATACAGCAGATCGCCCACAGGCAGTTTCCAGGCCGTTTCCTTATAATTCGCGGGCGAAACGACGGTCACGGCATCCGGCTTTTTCATGTCGCTGCCCAATTTTGCAAACACCTTGTTGTCCGCAACGCCGATGGAGACCGTGATGCCGAGTTCCGTGCGGATTCGGGTCCTGATCTCATGTGCCATGCGCTCCGCATCCTGAAAGTCTTTCGTGCAGGCCGTGATGTCGATCCAGTTCTCATCGAGTCCGAAGCCCTCCACGCGATCGGAATACTCCGCATAGATCTCCCGTCCCAGCTCGGAAAACCGGTGATACTCCGGAAAATCCGGCGCGACCGTAACAAGCCCCGGACACTTCTGCTTTGCCTGCCAGATCGCCTCGCCCGTACGAACGCCGTATCGCTTGGCGATCTCGTTCTTTGCAAGGATAATGCCGTGACGCGCCGCAGGGTCGCCCGCGACAGCGACCGGTCTTTCACGGATGGTCGGGTCGAGCAGACAGGCTACCGACGCATAAAAGCCGTTGAAATCCGCATGCAAGATCCGTCGTTCCATCCCGCATGTGCTCCTTTCCAATGATGCGAACAAATGTTCTTATATACTAAGTATAGCACTTTTTCCAGCGGATGCAAGCGGTATTTTTTAGAAACGCGGACGATTCCGGCGCAAGCAGTAACGCAGACAGCGTCCCAACAAGCCGAACATACGGTATCCGCAGCGCAGCAGGTTCGACTTCTCCTCCAACGACTGCGCACACAGCATCTCACGATTGCGGTGACTGCTTCTTTTGATAAATTCTCTAACGGCGACCCTTTTTTCTCTCCTGTTCGACATGTTCCGGATGCTGCATTTCATATAAGAGCGGGATCTGCGAACCCGGCAGATGTACGATCTCACCGGGAAATACGGTGATCGTTGTTCTATAAGCTCGGCCGTCTACGACATATGCGACCGTAGTATCATAGGCCGTTTGCGCGCCGCCCTCCGGCTTCGGCATGCGGCGGCGCCGGATCGCTACAACGCGCCCCATGCAGCGCGGATACCGAGCGGCTTGCTCACTGCGATCCATCCGCTCCGCCAGTGCGGCGACGAGCACGACAGGCCCTGCAAGCAGCAATAACAGAATGATAAAACGGCATTGCATTTCATGCGCTCCTTTCCGCTCGGCAATGCGGCTCCCCCTGTGCAAAGGGCGCGGCAGCCGCATGTCAGTATATGGCCTCGCTGCCGCAGAAAGAACGCGCTCGACAAACAGGCCAAAATTTCTTTTCCTCAGAAAACGCCGTGGGCGCTCTATTTTATTTTTGGCACTCTCCGGCTTAGAGTGCTAATTTCACAATTGCATTACAATTCCTCTGTTTTTTCTTGACAATGTTTGGCTATACTATAGGCAACAAATAAGAGAACAGACAAGGAGGATCAAGATCATGTTTGGACTCACACCATATACCCGCAGAAACAACACCCCGGCTTACTACGACCCCTTCCGCGACCTCGAGAACTTCGAGAAGAACTTTTTCGGTTCCGGCGAGCTGCCGACCTTCAAGACTGATATTCGCGACACGGGCGATGCTTATGAACTGGAAGCCGATCTCCCCGGTTTCCAGAAAGAAAACATCAAGATCGACATCGAGGGCGAACAGCTTACGATTCGTGCAGAGCGCAAGGGCGACCGGGAAGAAAAGGACAAGAAGGGCAACTACGTTTACCGTGAGCGTTCCTTCGGCACTTACAGCCGGAGCTTTGACATCAGCGGCGTTCGTACGCAGGACATTTCGGCAAAGTACAACGACGGCGTTCTGACGCTGACGCTGCCGAAGCTTCAGGAGACCAAGCCGGAGACCCGCCGTCTTGAGATCGGCTGATCTGACGGTCTGCATCCTGTGTCCGCTAGATACAGCAGTACAAACCGGCCTCCCGAACTTTAGGGTTCGGGAGGTTTTTCTGTCCAATGACAACTTGCATGCTTTTGTGCTAAACTGAAGGTATGCGGAGGACGATTGCTGTATGGAACTGCTCCCCCTTAAAAAAAGAAGTCTATGCCGGAAAACGATTTACCGTTCGGTATTCGACCAACGGCTATTATGATATCTGCCCCTCGGCGCACGGGTTTCGGATAACCTATACGCCTTTTGAAACGCCGCTCGAAAAATCTTTTGACGATGTGTTTTTCGGAGAATGGCTCGAACAGCCGATCGCATTCGGCGCGTTTGAGAACGGACGTCTGATCGGATACGTCGAGGGCTCGCCGGAAAGCTGGAACCGCCGTTTTCGCATCAGCAATCTTTGTGTGTTCGATCCGGCAAGACGCAGCACAGGGATCATGCATACCATAACGGAGGCGGCAAGCTCCTTTGAAACAAGGATGCTCGTGCTGGAAACGCAGTCATGCAATGAAAATGCGATCGCGTTTTATCGTAAAAACGGCTTCGACATGATCGGCTTCGACCTGTACTCCTATTCAAATACCGATCCCGAACGGCACGAGGTGCGCATTGAAATGGGACGGAAACAATAAGCGCTCTCTGTTCCAGACCGTCAAATCCATACAACGTATAAAAGATCCTCCGCGCGGCCGCCCATGCGAAGGATCTTCTGTCTTTTGCGCCTTTCCGTCGGGCTGCGGCGGAACGATCGCTTTATTCTTCCCGCGTCTGCCGCTCCGGCTCCGCTTTTACGCCGTTCACCATGTTGTTGACCGCCGCTGCCGCATTGTCATAGACCTCTCGCGCGGCTTTTCCGACCTCGATCAACACATCCGCCGAATCCACTTTGCCATCGCCGTTGACGTCTCCGACGCCATTCGGATTATTTTTCTTATACTTCTCCGCGACCTTCATCGCCGCGACGGTAGCGCCCGCCGTTGCGCCGACGCGAAACAGACGTTTCAAAAATCCCATACTTCGATCCTTTCCTTTCCTGTGTTATATTTCCTCGTCCCGCTCCGCCGCATCACACTCCGCACGGTAGCGTTCCAAAAAAGAATGCCGGACGCCTTCGCTCTTGTAGCCAACCATGGTATCCAAGCACACGCAATGAATGCTGTTAAAAATGCTCTCCTCAACGCCCGGATTCGTCTCACGCAGGGTCTTGATAAGCTTTTTAACCTCGGCGCGCTTTGACTGCACTGCGCCCGTCCCGTCTTCGCACTGCTCCGTAAAGCGGCAGGCGCATTGCAAAAAGCGCAGGCCATTCTGTACTTTCCATGCAACAATGTCCTCCTCACGGATACAGTACATCGGCCGGATCAGCGACATGCCGGGAAAGTTCTTGCTGTGCAGCATGGGCGGCATGGCTTGCAGCTGCGAACCATACAGCATCCCCATGACCGTGGTTTCGATCACATCGTTCCTGTGATGTCCGAGCGCGATCTTGTTGCACCCCCGCTCCTGCGCCGCATGGTACAGCGCACCGCGCCGCATCCGCGCGCAGAGATAGCAGGGCGACTGACCGCGACTGTTATCCGCGGCGGCAAATATATTCGTTTCAAACACCTCGATCGGAATGCGGAGCAGCGCCGCATTCTGCTCGATCAGCGCCCGGTTGTCTGCGCGATAGCCCGGATCCATCACAAGATACCGCAGCTCAAACGGAACATCGCTGTGCTTTTGCAGCTGCTCGAGCAGCTTTGCAAGCAGCATGGAATCCTTGCCGCCCGAAATACAGACCGCGATCCGATCCCCGGCTTTGATCAGCTCATAGCGTTTCAGCGCTTCGACAAACGGCTTCCAAAGCGTCTTTCGAAAGGCTTTTGTAATGCTCTGTTCGATCAAAGCGCAAGCGTCAAGCTCCCGTTTCATTCCGTCCCTTCCCGCTCCCGCACGCAGCGCCGCAACGCGATGTCCTTGACGACCTCTCCTGCAAGAATCAGCCCCACGACCGCCGGCACAAACGCGGTGCTCCCCGGCGTCTGTCTGCGCGTCGTATCCGCTTCATCACCGGGCTCCGGCGTGAGCGCAGGCTCTTTGGAATAGACGACCTTGAGGCGCGCAACGCCGCGTTTTTTGAGTTCACGCCGCATCACGCGTGCAAGCGGGCAGACCGAGGTCTCATAGATATCCGCGACCTCAAACGCCGTTGGATCGAGCTTGTTTCCCGCTCCCATACTGCTGATCACGGGAACGCCCGCCGCCTGCGCCTGCACCGCAAGCTGGAGCTTTCCGCTCACGGTATCAATGGCGTCGATCACATAGTCATATTGCGAAAAATCGAACTCGTCCGCCGTCTCCGGCAGATAAAACATGCGGTAGACCCGCACATTTGCGGCAGGATTGATGGAAAGGATCCTGGCTTTGGCCGCATCCACCTTATATTGTCCGAGCGTCGCCTGTGTCGCGATGATCTGCCGGTTCAGATTGGACGCGCACACGGTGTCCTTGTCGATCAGATCAAGCGCGCCAACGCCGCTTCGCGCAAGCGCCTCCACCGCGTAGCCGCCCACGCCGCCCACGCCGAACACCGCGACGCGCGCGGCAGCAAGATATGCCATGCCCGCTTTCCCGAGCAGCATCTCCGTTCTTGAAAACTCCTGCTTCATATTCCCCATCCCTTCGCAACCGGCGCGGTCTACACGCCTGCCTGCTCCGCTATTATACAATAGCTTTCCATACAATGCAAAAAATTGCTTGACAAGGCGCGCAAAATCATATATACTTTGCTCCAATCTTATACAGCTTTGAAAGGCAATGAAGGAAAGAGTAGGCGTTCCGTTTCGTTTCAGAGAGTTCCCGTGTGGTGCAAGGGGACACGCAGCGATCGCCGAACATGGTTCCGGAGCCGCGCACCGACCGCCGCAAAACCGCGGCATAGGCTGCGACGGGTGCGCCCGTCATCGCGCGAGAGTATCGCTTCTGTTCATTTGGAATGCCGTACTCCATGAGGCATGTACCGCGAGGTGCATGTAAAACCAAGGTGGTAACGCGAACAGCTTGATTGTATCGCCCTTGATGCAGAGACGCATCGAGGGCGTTTATTTATTCCGGCGCAGTCGGAGAAACGGGAGGAACGGATGGAACAGAACGGCATCATTGAGATCCGAAATCTTTCAAAGGTATTCGGCACGGGCGACAGCGCGGTCACAGCACTGTCCGGCATCGATCTCTCCGTCAAGGCGGGCGAGATTTTCGGCATCATCGGCCTGTCCGGTGCAGGAAAAAGCACGCTCGTTCGCTGCGTCAATCTTTTGGAACGTCCCACCGAGGGCAGCGTGGTCGTCTGCGGTTCCGATATGACAAAACTCTCGGACAAGGCGCTTCGCCATGCGCGGCAGTCCATCGGCATGATCTTTCAGGGCTTCCATCTGCTCATGCAGCGCACCGCCGAGGAGAACATCTGCTTTCCGCTTTTGATCGCGGGCGTGAAGAAAGCCGACGCCCAGCGACGCGCAAAGGAGCTGCTTGAACTGGTCGGTCTCGGCGACCGCGGCGGCGCCTATCCCGCGCAGCTTTCCGGCGGGCAAAAACAGCGCATCGCCATTGCCCGGGCGCTGGCGACGAATCCGAAGGTTCTGCTCTGCGATGAGGCGACGAGCGCGCTCGATCCCACCACCACGCAGTCGATTCTTACGCTGATCAAAGAGCTGAACGTCCGGCTTGGCGTCACCGTTCTGGTCATCACGCACGAGATGCGCGTGGTCGAGCAGATCTGTAATCGCGTTGCGATCATCAGCGACAGCCGGATCTCGGAGATCGGATACGTTGAGGACGTGTTCCGGCACCCCAAAACCGAGGCTGCCAAGCGGCTGTTGTTCCCGGAGGGCAGACGTCCTGCGGCATTTCATGCGGCCGGGCCGCTGTACCGCATCGTCTTTGACGGCAACAGCGCGGAAAAGCCGATCGTTGCGGACATGATTCTGCAATGCGGCGCGCCTGTCAATATCGTCTTTGCAGACACAAAGGTCATCGACGGCCGAATGTATGGACAAATGCTTCTGCAGCTTCCGGACGATCCCGGCGTCACCGCGCGAATGCTTGCCTATCTCGAGGGCGAGCACATCACATTCGGAGAGGAGCGATAAACGATGTTCACAATAGAAATGCTGAATCTTATGTGGACCGGCCTGCTGGAGACGCTGTACATGACGCTGATTTCCGCCGCGCTCTCCTATGTGCTGGGGCTACCGCTCGGTCTGGTGCTCGTTGTCACGGGCAAGGACGGCGTTCGTCCGTGTCCTACACTGAACCGCGCGCTCGGTACCGTTGTCAACGCGCTGCGCTCCGTACCGTTTCTCATTCTGCTGTTCACGGTGCTGCCCGTCACGCGCTTTCTCACAGGTACGACGATCGGCCCCACGGCTACCATCGTGCCGCTCACAATCGCCGCCGCCCCCTTTGTGGCGCGTATGGTCGAGAGCTCCGTGCGCGAGGTGGATCGCGGCGTGATCGAGGCGTCGCTTTCCATGGGCGCATCGACCATGCAGATCGTGCTGCGGGTGCTTCTGCCGGAGGCGCTCCCCTCGCTCATCAACGGCGCGGCGATCGCAACAACAACGCTTCTCGGCTATTCCGCCATGGCGGGCATCTGCGGCGGCGGCGGACTCGGTGCGATCGCGATCAACTATGGCTACTACCGCGGTCAAGTGGACGTCATGCTCGTCATGGTGCTCATTTTAATCCTCGTCGTGCAGCTCATCCAGATGCTCGGCGAACGTATTGCGAAATGCTCGGATAAGCGGATTCGCTGACTGATTATATTACAACAAACAGGAGGTACACACACATGAAAAAAATCATTGCAATCGCACTCGCCCTGCTCTTTGCCCTGTCCCTTACGGCCTGCGGCAAAAAGGCTGAAACGCTCAAGGTCGGCGCAAGCGTAACGCCGCACGCCGAGATCCTGAAGGTCGCGAAGGATGAGCTTGCCAAAGAGGGCATTACGCTTGAGATCGTCGAATTCACGGACTACGTTCTGCCGAACACGAGCCTGGAAAGCGGGGATCTCGACGCGAACTACTTCCAGCACAAGCCATATCTTGACACATTCAACGCGGAGCACGGGACGAACCTTGTCTCCGTTGCGGCAATCCACTATGAGCCTTTCGGCATCTACGCCGGCAAGACCGCTTCGATCGAAGCGCTGCAGGACGGCGCGACCATCTCCGTACCGAACGACGGCTCTAACGAGGCGCGCGCACTGCTCGTGTTGGAAGCGCAGGGTCTGATCAAGCTGAAGGAAGGCGTCGGGACGACCGCTACGGTTCTCGATATTGCCGAGAATCCGAAAAACCTCAACATCATTGAAATGGAAGCCGCGCAACTCGCCATCTCACTGCAAGATGTCGACCTCGCAGTCATCAACGGCAATTACGCGCTGCAGGCCGGTCTGAACGCCGCGACCGATGCGCTTGCCACAGAGGATGCGAACTCTGCGGCCGCGCAGGAATACGCAAATATTCTGGCCGTCAAGGCGGGCAATGAGTCCGATCCGCGGATCGCAAAGCTCATCGCCGCGCTCGAAAGCGACGCTGTACGCGACTACATCAACAACACCTACAAGGGCGCCGTCGTGCCGATTTTCTAAGCCGTTCCGTCGCCGTCCGGTATGCCCCTGTTCTCTTCATCCGTTCGGATGTTGGCGGGCATGCCGGGCGGCATTTTTATGTCCGCTGTAGGGTTCCTTGATCTATGAAGAGGCGGCGTCCCGATGGGACGCCGCCTCCGCGCTGTATACAATTCTTCTACTTTGACCAGAGCTTCACCAGAAACAGGATCAAGAGAAACGCACCAAGTCCATAGACCCCCGCGATCAGCAGCCCCGCTTTCAGCGCTGCAAACCGGTATGCGCGCATTTCCTCTTTCGTGGGGGCTTCCTGCGGCGCGCTGCTCTTCGGCGTCTTGGGTTTGGGGGCGTACCACGGCATCCCCTCGACATTCATCGGGGCGATGACGCGGCCGTCGTCCTCCTCAGAGTACCTGTTCTTCTTTCTTCTGTCGCTCATGGAATTCACCGCTCGCCTTATCCTTCTCCAAGATCTCCTCCGCCGCGCTGCGCTGCTCGGGCGTATCATAGAGATGGCACGCGCAGTAGTGTCCCGGCTCGACCTCGTTCCATTCCGGCACGGCGCAGGTGCAGACGTCCATACAGCGCTCGCAGCGGGTGTGGAATTTACAGCCCTTCGGCGGGTTCGCCGGAGAGGGCAAGCTGCCCTTGAGCACGATACGGTTCATCTTCACATCCGGATCCGGTACAGGGATCGCGGAGAACAGTGCCTGCGTATACGGGTGCAGGGGCTTGGCAAAGATTTTCTCCGTTTCGGCATATTCGACCATGGTGCCGAGATACATCACGCCGACCGTGTCGGAGATATGCTCGACAACAGAAAGGTCATGCGAAATGAACAGGTATGTCAAGCCAAAGTCACGCTGGAGCTGCTTGAGCAGGTTGATGATCTGTGCCTGGATCGACACGTCCAACGCTGAGACCGGCTCGTCGCAGACAATAAAGTCCGGGTTCAGCGCAAGAGCGCGCGCGATACAGATACGCTGACGCTGTCCGCCGGAAAACTCATGCGGATAGCGATCCTTGTGGTACTCCTGCAAGCCGCAGGCACGCATGATGCGGGAAATATAGTCATCATACTCTTCCGGCGCAACGATCTCATGCTCGCGCACTGCTTCGCCGATGATCTCACCGACCGGGATACGCGGCGAAAGGCTCGAATACGGATCCTGGAAGATGATCTGGATCCGCGGGCGGAGTTTGCGCAGCTCTTCCTTCGGCAGGGATGAGATCTCCTGTCCGTCAAACCAGACCTCGCCGGACGTCTTTTCGATCAGGCGGAGCATGGTACGGCCTGCGGTCGATTTTCCGCAGCCGGATTCGCCGACGAGACCCATCGTCTGACCGCGCTTGATCTTGAACGAAATGCCATCCACGGCCCGAACGTTTCCGATCGTGCGCTTTAAAAAGCTCGATTTGATCGGGAACCACTTGACGAGATCCTTGACCTCGATCAGGTATTCATTCTCTGCTGCGGGAGTCATGTTCTTCTTCTCTTCCATCTTACAGTTCCTCCACGTTTACAGATTTCGGATACCCGAGGATCTCGCCCTCGTCCGCATAGCGCCAGCAGGACACAAAATGCGTATCATTGACGCGGATAAGCGGCGGGTACTCGCCATGGCACTTGTCCACGCACATTTCGCAGCGATCGCGGAAATAGCAGTAATTGGGCATGTTGACCGGATTCGGAACGTTGCCCGGAATGTTGTACAGGTTTTCGACCTTTTTCCCGACAACCGGCTTGGATTTCATCAGGCCGATCGTATAGGGATGAATGGGATGATGGAACACATCCTCCGTGGTTCCGCGTTCCACGACGCGGCCCGCATACATGACGACAACATAGTCTGCCATGTTGGAGATGACGCCAAGGTCATGCGTGATCAGCATGATGGAGCTGTTGATCTTCTCTTTCAGTTCCTTCAGCAGATCGAGGATCTGTGCTTGGATCGTCACGTCGAGCGCTGTCGTGGGCTCGTCTGCAATGATGAGTTCCGGCGAACAGGCCAGCGCCATTGCGATCATGACGCGCTGACGCATACCGCCCGAAAGCTCGTGCGGATACATGTTGTAAACGCCCTCGGCATTTGCGATACCGACCATATTGATCATTTCAATGGAGCGCGCTTTCACCTGCTCGCGGCTCATCTCCGGATTGTGCAGCGTGATGACCTCATCGACCTGCGCGCCGCAGCGGAACACGGGGTTCAGGCTCGTCATCGGCTCCTGGAAGATCATGGACATGTGATTGCCGCGGATCTTCATCATTTCCTCGGTCGGCGTATTCACGATATTATAAGCTTTACCGTTGCCCATGTTGAAGCGGATCTCGCCGCCGACTGTCTGACCCTGCGGACGTTGGAGCAGCTGCATGAGCGACAGGCTTGTGACGCTCTTGCCGCAGCCCGACTCACCGACGATACCGACGGTCGTGCGTTTCGGCACATTGAAGGTCACGCCGTCTACCGCCTTGCAGGTGCCGATGTCCGTGAAGAAATAAGTGCAGACATTATCGAACTCGACGATGTTATTCTCGTCGTGCATGGTCGTCGTATAGGCCGCGGGATTCGCTGCGTTCGCCGCGCGCTGCTTCTCGAGCTTGCGCGTCAGCTTGCGGTTAAAGCGCGAGATCTCTTTGGATTCCTTACCGGAGATGTAGGACGCATTCTTTCTCTTTGCCATCGTTCTGTCCTCCTTACTGCTTCATCTTCGGGTCAAAGGCGTCGCGCAGACCGTCGCCGACAAAGTTAAAGGCGATAACCGTAAGGCAGATCAGCAGGCCGATCGGAACCCAGATGTACGCATAACGGATCATGTCCTCGGACGAACCCGTCACCGAGTTGATCATGTTGCCCCAGGTCGCAAGCGGGTGCTTGACGCCAAGGCCCAGGAAGGAAAGCGTTGACTCGGTGATGATAACGCTGCCGAGGCCCATCGTCGCGGAAACGATCAGCTGCGGCATAACGTTCGGAACGAGGTGGCGGAAAATGCGCTTGCCTGCGCGCATACCCGTCGCTTCTTCCGCAACCATGAACTCCTGCTCACGGAGCGACAAAATCTGACCGCGGACAAGACGCGCAACGCCCGCCCAGCCGAGAATGCCCAGAATGGCCATGAGCCAGATCAGTCGCACATAGGCGTTCATCTTGAGTGCATCGAAGAACGCGCCCATAATGATCAGGATCGGCATACTCGGGATGCAGTAGAACACATCGACGAGTCGCATAATGAGCGTATCGACCCAGCCGCCGAAGAAGCCCGCAAGGCCGCCCAGAATGATGCCGAGGAAAGTCTCGAGAAGTACGACGACGAAGCCGACCATCAGTGAAATACGGCCGCCGTACATGGCGCGTGCCAGCAGGTCCATACCGTCGCCGTCGGTGCCGAGCCAATGCTCCTTGCTCGGTCTTGCGTGGATATCGATAAGGTAGGTCGTCTGCTCGCAGTTGATGACATACTGCGTGGTGGTACGGGTCACGGTCAGATTCGTGTCCTCGTAGGTGAGCTTGCCGTTCTCGTCGTAGATATAGTTTGCTTCCGCGTCCATTGCGGGCAGGCTGAATACGAACGACGTTTTGGTCTGTCCGTTTGCGATCATCTCATCGATGACCTCTGCGACCTTTTCCTTGAAGGCGAGATCCAGCGTGTCCTGACCGGAATAGCGGCGAACGGAATAGTTGCTGAGCTCTGCGATCTCTCCGTTTGCACCACTCAGGATGATCTTGCCGTTCTTTTTTGCGATGCTGTAGTTCGTGCCGTCCACGCTGAACCGGCCGTCGCCGTACAGTGCAAGCAGCGCCTGCGCCTTCACGTCGTCCGAGATCTGCACTGTGTTGTCGTAATTATTGAAAACAAAGGTCGAGGCGATCCTCGCGATATTGCGCGCGCCCTCTGTATAGATCAGATAGCCGCCCGCCTGTGCGCGGAGCCTATAGGTGGTTCCATCGAACTCGAAGCTCTTCTGTCCGGCCGCGATCGCCGCATCCGCTTCGGCCTTGAACCCGTCGCCCAGTCTGCGCCCGATAAACTCCACGCCGGAATTCGAGCGGGTGATGGAATACCGGTTCTTCTTCTGCATGGTGATGGTATACTGCTCGCCTTCGCAGCGGAAGGTCTCTTTTCCGTCCTGAACAGCCTTGCTTGCGGCCGCTTGGAACTCCTCGGACAATGCGCCGTTATTCCAAGTAAACGAATTGCCGAGTTTGTTGTAGCTTGCAACGGTCGCCTTCTCAAAATAGTTCGCTACCGGACGCGTTTCGCTTGCGGACAGGGAATACACACGGTCGCCCAGCTTATTGACGACATATTCTGCACCGTCCGTGTCGGTAACGCTCATTTCCGTCTCGCCCTTCCCCTCCATCTCTCTGATGTAGGAGTCCATGCGGTTCAAAACGGAATAATGGACGTCGATCCCGGTGTTCGGGTCATAGACCGTGGATTCCTTGCGCTCCGTCGCGCTGGCATAGTCAACGACCAGTTTGCCGTACTTATAGAAGATCTGCGTCTGCGAATAGGGATAGAACAGCGGGCAGATAAACGCAAAAACGAACATGAAGATCAGCACCGCAAGGCCGATTATGGCGAGTTTATTGCGGAAAAAGCGCTTCATAACGAGGCGGCCGGGGGACAGGACCTTAACGCGCTGCGTATCGTCGAGCGCCATGACCTTTTCTTCGCCGTCCTGCACCTCGTTCATCAGACGCTCGCGCTCTGCGGCCTCACGCTTTTTGAGGGTCTCGTTCAGACTGTTGGTATTTCGTTTTTTCATTTCCATCGCGATTCCCTCCCTTCTTAATGCACACGTACGCGCGGGTCAACAACGGCGTACAAGATGTCCGAGATCAGATTGCCGAGCAAGGTCAGAATGGACAGGAACGCCAGATAGAACATCGTAAACGGAATATCGCCGTTGATCATGGAATGATACGACGCATAGCCGATGCCGCGAATCGCAAACAACGTCTCCGTGATCAGCGCGCCGGAGAACAGACCGGGCAGCGAGCCGCCGAGGATGGTAACGAGCGGGATGAGCGTGTTGCGGAAGGCATGATGATTGATGACCTTCTTCTCGGACAGTCCCTTCGCACGCGCGGTACGGATATAATCCGAGCTCAGCACCTCGAGCATGTTTGTGCGCGTATAGCGCATGAGCGAACCGATGCTGACCGTAACGAGAGTCAGGATCGGCAGCACAAAATGCAGACACACGTCAAAGAACTGCCCCGTCGGCGACAGCAGATGATAATTGCGTCCCTGCATACCGCCAATATCGAACCAGCCCAGCTTGACGCTGAAAATCAATTTATAAATGGTGGCCGTAAAGAATGTCGGCATTGAAATACCAATGAGTCCGAAAACCGTCACCGCATAGTCCGTGACGCTGTATTGCTTGCGCGCAGCGGTCACACCAAGCGGGATCGCGATCGCCACTTCAAGAATGAAGGCGATCAGTCCCATCCAGAAGCTGACCCAGACCGTGTCGTTGAGCTTCTGCGTTACGGGAACCGTCCAATACCAGCTGTCGCCAAAGTCGCCCTTGACAACGCTGCCGAGCCAATGGAAGTATCCGCCGACAACGCCGCGGTCAAATCCATAGGATGCGTTTAGCTCCGCGAGCCATTCCGAGGCGGACTTCAAACTGCCCGGTTTGGTCGCAAGCTCACGCGCCATCGTCTCTACATAGCTCGTCGGCAGAGAGAACATCAGCGCGTAGACAATGAACATTACAAAGAATAAGATCAAAAGACACAATAGGATACGCTTGATGAGAAATTCACCCATGTCAGTTACCACCCACCATTTTCTGCATTTTCTGTTTTCTTCGAATGAGTATGATCGGCCCCATTCCTCCGGATGCCGTGTTCTTCGGCAGTTTACCCGGTTTGATATGCGCCGCAGCGCATTTTGTGCGTTCGGCGCATATCAAACCGCGCAGACCATGGGCGCGAATCGCGCCCATGGTCTTAACTGGTATTCAGCTATCGTTTTCGACGCTCCATTCGGAACGCCGGCTCAGAACCGCTCGGTTTCTCAATAGACCTCGATGTTCTCGATCTCGCTGAACCAGCCGTAGAACGTAGTGATGTCAGGCGTCATGGTCTCCATGTTGACACGCTCCGTGGAGAAGATGACCGCGTTCTGCCGCTGATAGGTCGGGATCTCAACGCCCCAGTCAAGGATGATGTCGAGGCACTGCTTGTAGGTCGCCTTGCGGTAGCTCTGATCCGCGCTCTCACGAGCAGCCATGATGAGCTCATCGAGCTTCGCATCCTGGATGCTGTAGTGGTTGGACTCGGTGCTGCCCGGCAGGCCGACGATGTTGGAGCTGTGATAGACCTGATACATATCGGGATCGATCGTTGCGCCCCAAGCCGCTGCCCACATCTGGCAGTTGCCGGACTCCAGAGCCGTCCAGAGGTCGGAGGAGTTGGTAAGGTCGGTGATCTCAAGCGTGATGCCGATCTTGGCCAGCGCTTCCTTCGCGTTGGTCAGGACGCCGTATGCCGGGTGATCGCCAATGCCGTCCGCAGGGATCATGACCTCGTAAACGAGGCTTGCTCCGTCGGGCGCAGCCGTGAACTTGCCGGCCGCTTCGTCATAGGTGAAGCCCGCAGCCTTCAGGTATCCGACCGCCGCTGCAAGCGCTGCATCGTACTTCTGCTCTTCCGTCATATCCTCGGTGTAGAGCGGGTTGCCTTCAACGCTCTTGGAGTAGGCGATTTCGTAGCCTTCGTCGGCCGGACGCGGCGCTGCCCAGGAGGTGTTGGAGATCGGGTACTGGATGACGCTTGCGCGCTCACCATAGTAGGAGTTGATGACCGTATCGCGATATACGGAGAGCAGCGTGGCAAATGCCTTGCGCAGATCCTTGGAAGCATCGCTGGCCTTGTCGCCGCCGACGTTGACCGTTGCGGCGCAGATGCCGATGTAGCCGTAACCGAGGTTATCGACCGTGTCGGTGGTGATGACGGAGCCCGTCAGCTCGCCGCCGTTGTACTCCTTGATGGAGTCAACCGTGGACTGGCTGAAGCTCGGGTCGGTGACGTCGAACTGACCGGAAACGACGCCCGCCAGCTTATCGCCGTCGGAGCCTTCCTGGAACAGGAGGTACTGGGTCTTCGGCGTGCCCTTGTAATAGAGCTCGTTCGCATGGTAGGTGATCACACCGTTTTCATACTGCTCGAAGACGTACGGACCGGCGCCCATGGGGTGCGTGGTCTTGCTGCGGATGAGGGACAGGTCACCCTTCGGGAAACCAAAGGAGTTGTTGTCATAATCATACAGGGAAGCGTCGCCATAGTAGTGCATCGGCGCAACGTAGACGCCCAGCTGGTAGATGGCGGTGGCTTCAAACTTCGTGCAATGCACGGTCATGCTGTAGTCGCCGGTCTTCTTGATGCCCGCGATGTTCGCGGCGCTCTCACCGGTGGAAATACCCTTGGCATACGCATCGGCCTTGTCGCCGAGCTGTGCGTTGATCAGGTCGGTGATGGCGCTGCCGGCGGTCTCGGCGTTGATACCGTCGTCGGACACATCGTAGCCGTACTTATCGACGATCGCCTTGAAGAAATCGGCGGCGGTCGCATCTGCGGCGAGGCCCTCAAAGCCCCACAGCGCCGCGCCCTCGGAGACGTTGGTCGCACCGTAGTTCTTGCAGTAATCCGCGATCTCCTGCGCGAAGCCCTCGCCCGCTGCCCAGAACGCATCCCAGTACGCCTTCTGCTCGTCCTCGGTCCAGTAGGTGAAATCCGTGTTGTCCGGACCCGCCGCAACGATCATGTTGCTGAGCAGTTCCATGCCCGCACGATACTCCGCCATGCCCTCGATCGGAACAGCATAGAACGTGCTGCTGCCGTCGTAGGTCGGATCGGACAGAACGTACATGTTGAAGATGACGTCGTCGATGGTCATCGGCGTGCCGTCGGAGAAGACGATGTCGTCACGGATCTTGATGTTGTAATCCACGGTGCCGTCGTCGTTCTGAACGATGTCGGTATCCGCGATGCCATCATAGAAGTAGTCCTTGCCGTTGTAATCAACGGTCTCGCCCTCGATGCCCTTCAGGATCAGGTTGCCCGCGCGGTCGTTGCCGATCAGGGCGACCTGCGTCTGGACGTACGCATCCTGGTCATAGGCGGTCTTGGAGAAGAAGGGGCTGAACTTCTCGGAGAAGGGGGAATAACCGACGACGAGGGTCGAGGGCTTTTCTTCCGTGGCGGGCTCGGTTGCAGGCTCAGTCGTTGCTGCATCCGTGGGCTCGGTGGTCGGCGTAGTCGTCTGGCATGCGGCCAGAGCGAACGCCATGGCGAGCGCCAACACGAGCGCCAGAACTTTGTTCAGGGTCTTGCTCATTGTTTCTGTTTCCTCCTTTTGGTTTTTCTACTTTTTATTAGCCGCGTCCGCAACGCCGTTGCTCGCGCGAATAATACTACGGCTGCTCCGCCTGCTCCTGCGGGTTTTCCTCCCGGACAGTACGGAAGCGGCTTCTGTTTCGGAACGCATACGCCATGATTGCAAGAAGCGCCGCGTCTCCCGCGCCGAACAGCAGATCGCTGCCCATCATGCGTTCCGGCAACACGATCGCGGAAACGATCTCGCCGAGAAGCGCAATGCCCGAAAGCACCATGCCGGAAACGGCGGCTGGCGCAATCCTCCCCGAAAGCTTGTCCGCTTCGGAACGGACGAAACGTTCCTTCGCCCTGCGCGTCCGATATGCCGTGCCAAACAAATACCCAAGCGGGAGCGCCAAAAACGCATGCGGCAGAATCACATAGGTCAGCCGCATCGCGCCGGTCCTCGGGATCATCGTCCCGACAAAGATGCACCACGCCAGGCCGAGCAGCACAAGGAGGCTGCGCGCCGCTTTCTTTGCGGCTTCGGGCTCCGCAAGACGGTAGTATGCTCCGACATAGACCGCTTCCGTTTTGAGACGGCCCTTATCCGTAAGTGTCTCGGAAAACTTGTAGTCTCGGACGTACTTTCTTGTAACCATGCCTCCGCCTTTGCGCCGAGACGTTCATTCATGTATTGCAGTATGCAATAGATGACAAAGGCCCGGGCCTTTGTGCGCTCGCTTTCACGGATCTTCCGTATTCTTAGCGCGATTCTACATCTTTTTGTTATAGTATATCATATTTCATTCTTTGTCAATGTAAAAACAGCAGGTTGTATTGGTATTTTTATTCAAATCTTGAATTGAAAAATGTTGTCATTCGAGCAAAAAACGCCGTTTTCCCTAGAATATTCTCCGAGATGTTTGTATATTATTTCGTTTTTTCAGAATATATTTTCAGTCCGGTTTTCATCGGACTCCCCTGTTTTCGGCCAAAGCGGAGGGGGTGCGGCAAAAAACGGCCCGCGCAAGACTGCCATGCACGGGCCGTACTTTTCCTTTGCGCCGTGCGCGTCAGTCCGTATACCCGTGCGGATGGTTGGACTGCCAGCGCCACACATCCCTGCACATGTCCTCGATCGAACGTTCCGCTTTCCAGTGCAGCTCGCGCTCGCTCTTCGACGGGTCCGCATAATACATTGCAAGGTCGCCCGGCCGTCTCTCCGCAATACGGTACGGGATCTTGACGCCGCTCGCACGTTCAAATGCACGGATCATCTCAAGCACGCTCGTCCCGCGCCCCGTCCCAAGGTTGAACGCGTACACGCCCTCATGCTTTTGCAGATAGTCGATCGCCGCGACATGCCCGCGCGCCAGATCGCACACATGCAAATAGTCGCGAACGCCCGTCCCATCCGGCGTATCATAATCGTCGCCGAACACGGAAAGCTCTTTTCGAATGCCGACGGCTGTCTGCGCAATAAACGGCATGAGATTGTTCGGGACGCCTGCCGGATCCTCTCCAATGCAGCCGCTTTCATGCGCGCCGACCGGGTTAAAATACCTTAGCAGCGCCGCAGAAAACCCCGCGTTAGCCTTTGCCGTGTCCCGCAGTATCTGCTCGCACATGAACTTGGTCCAGCCGTATGGATTGGAGCAGTCGCCCGTTCGATCCGTTTCCGTGTACGGTATGTCGTTATCCGCAGCATACACCGTTGCAGACGAGGAAAAAACGATCTTCGATACGCCATGCGCCAGCATCGTCTCGCACAGCGCGACCGTTGAGCCGAGATTATTGGCATAGTATGTAAGCGGCTTTGCCACGGACTCGCCGACGGCTTTATAGCCCGCAAAATGGATGACGCAATCGATGGGCTTCTCCCCGAACAGCTGTCCGAGCGCAGCTTTGTCGCAGACGTTGATCCTGTAGAAATCAAGCGTCCTTCCTGCAAGCTCCTGCACCCGCAGCAATGCGGTCTCCGAACTGTTGGAAAGATCATCCGCCACAGTCACATCATAGCCCGCGTTCAGCAATTCCAAGCAGGTATGCGATCCGATGTATCCGGCGCCGCCCGTTACGAGTATCCGCATTCGCCTTCCCCCTTTACGCTCGAAGTTCTTCAGTCGTTCTCCTTCTCGTTCTCCGTATTCTCCGCTTCATCCTCATCGTCAAAGTCAAAAGCGTCAACAGGCAGCGTGTGTCCTGCCTGCCGCTGCGCCCTGGGATCGGACTCCGTACGGGCGCGCTTCTCCGCTTCCTTATCCACAAATCTACGCATCAAAACTGCCATCAGAACGATCCCCACGATCGTGAGGCCGAGAAATACATAGATAAGAACGTTGAAAAGCGTCGGCGTCAGGAACGCCCAGCTGCCGAGATCCTGCTTTGCAACGACCTCGCCGTCTTTCACCGTATACAAATAGCTCTGGAGGAACGAAACGCAGCTGTTGAGCAGCATGACTATGCCGAGGCCGGTATAGCACTTGCGCATGGTGCTCTTGAACTTTTTCTCCATGCCCTCCTTGATGTTGTCCATTGCGTAAAACTTTCCCTTGCCGGTGATGCCCGCATAGAGCACATACACGCCCATGGCCAGCATGACAATGTCAAACAGATTCGTCATTGATCCCTCGTTCCTTTCCTGTCATTTCTTTCCTATTACATTACGTCCATCGGCGGACGCGGCTTACAGTTTTTTCAGTTTCGGCCCCTGCGCCGTGTCCTCGATGGCGAAGCCCATCTCGCGGAGACGGTCGCGCAGCGCATCCGCGGTCTTGTAGTCCTTCGCTTTTCTCGCGGCCTGCCGTTCGTCGAGCAGCTGCAGCGCCTCTGCCGGGAATTCCTGCTCCTTTTTATGCTGAAGCAGCCCCAATACGCCGGTCAGCTGGCCGAACAGCGCCTTACCCGCATCGATGGCGCTGCCGCCGCGCGGTTCCGTCACAAAAATGTTCGACACGCGCGCGAGATCAAACAGAACGCCGATCGCATCCGCGGTATTCAGATCGTCGTCCATTGCCGCTTCAAAACGCGAACGAATGGTGTCCAGTTCCTTGAGATACGCCGCATCCTCCGGCGTTGCTTCGACGCGCTGCGCTTCTTCCAGGCGCTCGCGCGCGGTGCGCAGACGCTCAAGCGCGGTCTCGGCCTGCTGGATAAGCTCACGGGAGAAGTTGACCGGGTTGCGGTAATGCACGGACAGCATGAACATGCGCACCGCTTCGAGGTCAAACTCCTTTGAAATGTCGCGAACGGTGAAGAAATTGCCGAGCGACTTGCTCATCTTCTGGTTGTCCACGTTGATATAGCCGTTGTGCATCCAATAGTTGGCAAAGGGCTTGCCTGTTGCCGCTTCTGACTGCGCAATCTCGTTTTCATGGTGCGGGAAAATGAGATCCTGCCCGCCGCCGTGAATGTCGAATGTCTCTCCGAGGATGCTCATGCTCATGGCCGAGCACTCGATATGCCAGCCGGGGCGGCCCTTGCCCCACGGCGAATCCCAGGAGGGCTCGCCGGGCTTTTCGCCTTTCCAAAGTGCGAAATCGAGCGGATCGCGTTTCTGCTCCGTGGGATCGACGCGCGCACCGTTCTCAAGGTCGTCGATATTCTGTCCGGACAGCTTGCCGTAGCCGGAAAAGCTCCGCACGGAAAAATACACGTCGCCGTTTTCGGCGGCATATGCGTGTCCCTTTTCGATCAGCGTCTCGACCAGGTGAATGATGTCCCCGATATGCTCCGTCGCGCGGGGGTTCATCGTTGCGCGTTCGACGCCCAGCGCGTCAGCGTCGGTGTAGTACTCTTTGATGAAGCGGTCGCCGAGTTCCTTGACCGTAACGCCCTCTTCGTTTGCACGGCGGATCATCTTGTCGTCAATATCCGTGAAGTTCTGGACGAACGTGACCTCATAGCCCTGATACTCCAGATAGCGGCGGAGCGTATCAAACACAATAAAGGGCCGCGCATTGCCGATATGAAAATAATTATAAACCGTCGGGCCGCAGGCGTACATGCCGATCTTGCCGGGGTGGATCGGTATGAGCTCTTCCTTTTTGCGGTGCATGGTGTTATAGAGTTGCATTGGGTCAACCTCCTGAATGATGAAATATTATAGCACAGCCTCGCGCTGCTTTTCCAGTCTTTCGATACGCTCGGTCAATTCCCGGATCTGTCGCTGCACAGGGTCCGGCAGATTCACCTGATCGAGGTCGACGCCGGCCTCGCCCTCCGCATTGCGCGGACAGCACGCGGCAGGCGCTTCGCATTTTTTCGCGTATTCGCACGTTTCGGATTGTTTGCCGCAATTCGCGTGATCGAGTCCCGCGGGGCAGCAGCGCATCCGCACGATCTGTCCCGGCACGCCGACGACAGTAGCGTACGGCGGCACTTCGGACAACACGACCGCACCCGCGCCGATCTTCGCATGGTCTCCGACGTGGAACGGCCCGAGTACCGCCGCGCCCGCAGAGATCGTGACATTGTTTCCGATGGTCGGATGTCGCTTGCCCGTCTCCTTTCCCGTGCCGCCGAGCGTCGCGCCCTGATACAGCGTTACATCATCCCCGATCACCGTCGTTTCCCCGATGACCACGCCGCAGGCATGATCGATAAAAAGCCGCCGCCCGATCTGCGCCGCAGGGTGGATATCCACGCCCGTGCGGAAGCGGCACCACTCCGAAACAAGGCGCGCGAGCGTTTTCATGCCGTGCGTATACAGCCAATGCGCTCTGCGGTACGCGCGGACGGCATGGTAGCCCGGATAGCAGAAAAACACCTCCAGCGCGTTCCTTGCCGCCGGATCGCGGTCAAGAATGCAGCGAATATCTTCTCTCATGGTAGCAAACATCGTTTTGTCTCCAACTATAAAAAAATACGCATCCGTCCTGTTTCCATAAAGACGAATGCGCTCGCGGTTCCACTTTATTTGGGAGAGACTGTTCTTTCCCCGCTCTGTCGCCGGACGATCATCCGGCTGCGCGCTGTAACGCTCGCGCTCTGCGTCCTGCGATACCGGCGGCACTCCGCTTTGTCGCAGGCGGCTATGGGAGGCACTTCACAAAACCTTTGACATACGCAGGCTCTCAGCGTACCGCCCGCGCTCTCTTGCTGTCAACGCACGTTTTGCTACTCTTTCCCAATCGCAGCTTTTTCCTGTGCTTTATGTTAATTAATATATGGTATGCAGCAGCGCTTGTCAAGCGCGCGCCGTCGCAAAAAATTTTCAAATGTTTTTTCCTGTGTATGCTATAATATGAGTAGTATATGGTTAAACCATTAGGGTAAGGAGGTTTTGTCCGTGTCGCTTCTCGAACTGCTTGGCCCAACGGCTGTTCCGACCATCGTTTGCCTGATCGTCGGGCTCCTCATGCTGCTCATCGAAATGTTCACGCCCGGTGTCGGCGTTCCCGGCGCAGTGGGGCTGCTGTCGCTGCTTGCGGTGATCGTCATGCAGATCGGCTGGGGGTCTCCCATTGCTGCGACCTATATTACGGCGGGCGTGCTCATTGTCATCGTCTTCACGCTGCTTGTCGTCATACGCTCACTGCAAAAGGGACGGCTTTCCAAGTCCTTTCTCGTACTGAACGATGCGATCGAAGCGCCTTCCACCGGAAACGACGCCGAGACGCGGGAAGCGCTGCTCGGCAAGCTCGGCGTGACCGTGACCGCGCTCCGCCCCGCAGGCATCGCGGAGATCGACGGCGCGCGCATCGACGTGGTGACCGCAGGCGAGTTTCTCGAACCGCAGACCGCCGTTGAGGTGACGGATGTGCAGGGGCTGTATGTGCTCGTGCGTCCCACGGCAAAATAAACGCGGTGCTTTCGGATGAAATACTGTAAAAAATGTCACATTCTGTACTCTTCCGAGCTGCCCTGCTGTCCAAAATGCAACCCGGCGCTCGAACAGGCAAAGGCACAGCAGGCTGAGCATCCCGCCGAAAAGGCCGATCCGGCGCTCGTCCGCAGGCAATGGCTCTGGCTCTGCATCGGCATTCCGCTGTTCATTCTCCTGCTGTACGCCGTCGCATACATCATGAAATCGCTCGGCGCATGACGCCGCTCGTTCCCCGAACACTAAAAACTCAGGAGGTAATTATGGAATTCTTCGGCCCGATCATCATTATCATCGTCGCGATCATCTTCTTGATCCTGTTCTTCACCTTTGTGCCGCTCGGCTTGTTCATCTCCGCACGTGCATCCGGCGTGAAGGTCGGCATTCTCCAGCTTGTGGGCATGCGGATCCGAAAGGTCATCCCTTCCCGCATCGTCAACCCACTCATCAAAGCGACAAAAGCCGGCCTGAACGTTTCGATCAACAAGCTCGAGGCGCACTACCTTGCAGGCGGAAACGTTGACCGCGTGATCAACGCTTTGATCGCCGCACAGCGCGCAGGTATCCCGCTCGATTTTGAAAAGGCCTGCGCCATCGATCTTGCAGGTCGAGACGTGCTCAACGCCGTGCAGATGAGCGTCAACCCGAAGGTCATCGAAACACCCGTCATCGCCGCGGTCGCCATGGACGGCATCGAGCTGCGCGCCAAGGCGCGCGTCACCGTTCGTGCGAACATCGACCGTCTTGTCGGCGGCGCGGGCGAGGAGACGATCATCGCCCGTATCGGCGAGGGCATCGTCACGACGGTCGGCTCTTCCGCGAGCCACAAGGAAGTTCTCGAAAACCCCGATCTCATCTCCCGTACCGTGCTCAACAAGGGTCTCGACGCCGGTACCGCCTTTGAGATCCTTTCCATCGACATCGCGGATGTGGACGTCGGCCGCAACGTCGGCGCGCAGCTCCAGATCGACCAGGCCGAGGCGGATAAGCGCATCGCACAGGCGCTTGCAGAGGAACGCCGCGCCATGGCAGTCGCGCAGGAGCAGGAAAACATCGCTGCTGTACAGGGAATGCGCGCGCGCGTGATCGAAGCGGAGGCCGAGGTGCCGAAGGCGATCGCCGCCGCGTTCCGCGAGGGCAAGCTCGGCGTTATGGACTACTACAACATGCAGAACGTCATCTCCGACACCGAGATGCGCAGCGCAATCTCCAAGGGCGCCGCGCCCGCAGCCCATGCGCCCGTCGGCGAGGAGAAATAAACCGCCATGCTTGAGGTTCTATTCATCATCATCGCAGGCGTATTTTGGCTTGTGTCCTCGGTGAATAAACAGAAGCAGAAGCAGGCGGAGCAGCAGAAGCGTGAAGCGGCAGTGCGCGCGCTGCAGGCTGCTGCCGCGGCAAAGAGCGCGGCGGCGCAGGCGCCTCACAACGTGCCTGCGCCGTCGATCCGGCCGACCGTGGCCGCGCCCGCTCCCGCGCCGGAGCAGCGCAGACACACGGTGACGCCCTCCAGTGTCTCCGGGCATACGCACATGGAAACAAGCCTGACCGGCATCTCCGAAGCTTGCCCGTCCGATGCAGGAGCGCCGCCGCGTCCCGTTTCGCAGCACGATGTGCCGCTGAGCGGACGTCTTGCAGCCTACAAGGCGCAAAAGCGTGAAGCCGGCGTCTCTGCGCCCGCATCCCGTTTGTCAGCCGCCGCCCATGCTTCCGTTCACGTCGCCGCCGCGCCTGCCGCAGAACCGCATGCGTCCGCGACCGCCGCAAACAACGCTTTTGTTTTTGATCCGGCGCGCGCACGCGACGCCGTTCTGTACGCAGAGATCCTCTCCCGGCCAAAAGCGCTGCGGCGCGGACGGTTCTGACCGCATCACCGACAAGAGGAGTATGACCGCTACGCAACATCAGGAAAAGAAATCAAGCACGATCCGCATCGTCTGTACCGCAGTCCCGATTTTGGCGCTGCTTGCAGACTTTGCATACTGGCTGTATACCGGCAGCGCCGTCCGCATCGCATCCGTTGTATCGGCTGCGGCGCTGCTGTTTCTCTTTGCCGTCTGCCTGATCCGACTCGTCCCGCAGTGGCAGCGTGCCTGGAGCGGAGAGCCTATCCCGGCGCCGGACGCGAACGCAGGCCGCAGAAGCGGACGAAAACGCCGAATGCATCCCTTCTTTCGGATCGCGTTCACGGTCGCGCTTTCGCGCATCGTGCTGTTTCTTGCGGCGTATCTGCTGCTCTACCGGCAAAACGGCTACACGGGCGGCGTGTTTGACTGTCTGTCGCTCTGGGCCTCAGAGGGCTCGAACGCCACAGACTATCTCCTGCTTGCAGCGCGCTGGTATGACGCGGAAAGCGGCCTGTTGACGCTGTTCCCATTCTACCCCGCGCTGCTGCGCGTGCTGGGCTATGTGTTTCGGAACACGCTCGTTACGGGGCTGTTTGTCTCCAACATGGCTTTTGTGTTCGCGGCCTGTTTGCTCTATGAACTCGCGCTCTTCGATATGGAACGCGATGCGGCGCTCCGTGCGGTCGTCTATCTTTGCCTGCTGCCCGGAAGCCTTCTGTTCATGCAGCCGCTGCCCGACAGCCTGTTCCTTTTGTTATCCGTCGCCTCTCTCTATTTTGTCCGAAAAAAGCGCTACCTGTTCGCCGCCCTGCTGGGAATGTTTGCTGCCTTCACGCACCTGCTGGGCGTGTTGCTTCTTCTTCCCGCATTGATCGAGCTGATCGGGGAGCTGCGCACAGACAGACTGATCGCATCCGATATGCGCACGCTTTCCCGCGCCTATACGGGACGTTTCCTTGCCCTGCTGCTCATTCCTGCGGGGTTCGGCCTGTATCTCTATATCAATTGGCAGGTCTCGGGCGATCCGTTTCGCTTTATCGCTGCATACCGGGCGCGCGGGCAGGGATTGTCTTTCTTTTTTCAAGCCGCTGCACAGCAGATCTTATACCTTCTGCAATCGCTCCGCGATCAGAACCTGCATGAAACGGTCGTGCTTTGGGGCGCAAACCTCCTTGCGCTGTTCGGCTCGCTTGCGATCCTGATCCCGGCGATCCCCAGGCTTCGCAGTTCCTACTCGGCCTATTTTCTCGCTGCATTTGCTCTCATTGCGGGCGTTTCTCCGTTCGTTTGTCTTCCGCGATGTCTGGCGATGCTGTTCCCACTGCCGCTGGCGTTTTCCTGCGCCGCAAAGAAGCGGATCTGGCATGTGCTATTCATGGCACTGCTGCTTGCATTCCTTCCGGTGTATCTGTATGCGTTTGTTCGAGGCTGGCGTTTGGGTTAGTCTTTGCTCTTCAATTTGCGGATCCTGTTCGATCGAACAGGATCTTTTTTCTTTTTCGAATTTGACCCGGATTTTACAGCACGCTTCTTTTTGATTTAACAAGCGGAGCGTATTCTGAATGCGTAAGAAAACGAAAAGGAGAAACAAAGAATATGAAGAAAATTGTCAGCATCCTGCTTGCGATCGCGATGTCCGCACTGCTGTTCTCCGGATGCGGAAAGGCTGCGGAATCCACCGGCTCCGTCTCCACCGACGGCTCGACCTCCATGGAAAAGGTCATCGGCGCGCTTGGCGAATCCTTTATGTCGGCGAACAGCGGCGTCACCTTCACCTATAACCCGACCGGCTCCGGCTCCGGCATCAAGGCGGTGCAGGAAGGCCGCTGCGATATTGGTCTGTCGAGCAGAAGCCTGAAGGATGAAGAAAAAGCCGCAGGGCTCAAAGAGACCGTGCTTGCTTATGACGGGATCGCCGTGATCGTAAGCCCGGAAAACCCCGTCTCCGATCTGGACATTGCGACGATCGCGAAGATCTATACGGGCGAAATCACGAACTGGAAGGACGTCGGCGGCGCTGATTCCGAGATCGTCGTCATCGGGCGCGAAGCGGGCAGCGGAACGCGGGATGGTTTTGAAAGCGTCACCGGTACAAAGGATGCCTGCAAATATCGGCAGGAGCTGACGTCTACGGGCGACGTGATCACAAGCGTCGCACAGAACCCCAACGCCATCGGCTATGCCTCCCTCGCCTCTGTCAAGGACAGCGTCAAGGCGCTCAGCGTGGGCGGCGTCGTGCCGACCGAGGATACCGTGCGGGACGGAAGCTATGCGATCCAGCGCCCCTTTGTCCTTGTAACGCGGGAAGGCGAAGCGCTTTCCGAGACGGCGCAGAAGTTCTTTGATTATGTCACTTCCGGCGAGGCTGCCGACATCATTGCCGCAGCGGGCGCAGTGGCGGCGAACTGACCGTCCGGTCACGCCAGGGACACCACTATGAAACGAACGAAGCAACTGCTTGAATCGGCCGTGCACGGGGTATTCCTCGTGCTCGGCCTTATCACGGTCGGATGCGTGCTGATGATTACGGTCTATCTCGTTATTTCCGGCATTCCCGCCATACGAAAGATCGGACTGATTCCCTTCCTTTTCGGGAAAACCTGGGCGTCCACGGCCGCGGAACCCGCATTCGGCATCCTGCCCTTTATTCTGACCAGCATCTACGGCACGGCGGGCGCGATCCTGCTGGGCGTGCCGGTCGGGTTTCTTACGGCGGTCTATCTTGCAAAGCTCGCCCCTGCAAAGGTCAAGGCGCTGATGCAAAACGCGGTAAGCCTTTTGGCCGGGATCCCCTCCGTTGTGTACGGTCTTGTCGGTATGCTGGTGCTCGTTCCGGGGCTCCGCACGCTCTTTCGCCTTCCCGACGGCTCCGGCCTGCTCGCGGCGATCGTCGTGCTTGCAGTCATGATCCTACCCTCCATCATCAAAGTATCCGTGACCGCGCTCGAAGCCGTACCGAAAGAATATGAAGACGCTTCCCTTGCGCTTGGCGCAACGCCCATAGAAACATACTTCCGCATATCGGTCCCGGCCGCGAAGAGCGGCATTGCGGCCGCGGTCGTGCTGGGTGTCGGCAGAGCCATCGGTGAGGCGATGGCGGTCATGATGGTGTCCGGCAATGCTCCGAATATGCCCGAGCTGTTCGAGAGCGTTCGCTTCCTGACAACGGCGGTCGCGAGCGAAATGTCCTATTCCGGCGGTTTGCAGCGGCAGGCGCTGTTCTCGATCGCACTCGTGCTGTTTCTGTTCATCATGCTCATCAATGCCGTACTGAACCGGTTTCTGAAGCACAGCAGGGAGGGATAAAAGCTCATGCGCCCAAACAACTTTTCCAAACGGCGCGCGCTATCTGCGGCGCTGCTGCGGATACTCCTGTGGTGCGCGACCGCGCTGACGGGCGGCCTTGTGCTGTTTCTCATCGGTTATGTACTGTACAAGGGGCTTCCGCATCTGACCTGGGAGCTGCTTTCGACCTCTCCCAGCTATCTTTCGGACAGGATCGGCATTCTGCCTGATATCTTGAACACGGTTTATATCGTGTTTGCAGCGATCGTCATCGTGCTCCCGCTCGGCGTGGGCGCGGCAGTCTATCTCACGGAGTATGCAAAGCGCCCGCGTATCGTCGCTGCGATCGAGTATGCGGCAGAAACGCTGTCCGGGATCCCCTCCATCATCTACGGCCTTGTCGGAATGCTCTTCTTCTGCCAATTCTGCGGCATGAAGACCTCGCTGCTCGCAGGCGCGCTGACGCTTGTCATCATGAATCTTCCGACCGTCATGCGCACGACGCAGGAAAGCCTGAAAACCGTTCCGCAAAGCTATCGCGAGGGCGCTTTCGGTCTCGGCGCGGGCAAGTGGCGCGTCATCCGAACGGTCGTGCTGCCGGGCTGCGTGCATGGCGTGATCACCGGCTGCATCCTTTCCATCGGGCGTATTCTCGGCGAATCGGCCGCGCTGTTGTTCACGGCGGGCTTTGCGCACACGCTGAACGGTTTTTTCCAGGGCCTGCACAGCGCAGGGGCGACGCTCACCGTCGCGCTGTATGTTTACGCGAAGGAGCAGGGTGAATTCGGCGCAGCCTTCGCGATCGCAGCCATCCTGATGCTGCTAACGCTTCTCATCAATCTGTGCGCTTCGCTTGTGCAGCGATATTACAAGGAGAAAAAGAAATTATGAGCAATCTCATCACCGTAAAAGATCTCTGTCTCTGGTACGGCGACCATCAAGCCCTAAAGGACGTCAGCATCGAGCTCCCAAAGAACAGCATCACCGCTCTAATCGGCCCCTCCGGCTGCGGCAAATCCACGTTTTTGAAAACGCTGAACCGCATGAACGATCTCGTTCCCGACGTTCGCGTGACGGGCTCGGTCACATACAAAGGAACGGACATTTTTTCGCCCACAACGAACGTCAGCGAGCTGCGGCGGGAGATCGGCATGGTGTTTCAAAAGCCGAATCCCTTCCCGATGAGTATTTACGACAACATCGCATATGGTCCACGCACGCACGGCATAAAATCCCGCGCAAAACTGGATGAGATCGTGGAACGCTCGCTCCGAGACGCGGCGATCTGGGATGAGGTCAAGGATCGTCTGAAAAAGAATGCGCTCGGTCTGTCCGGCGGACAGCAGCAGCGGCTCTGCATCGCCCGTGCGCTTGCCGTGTCGCCGGATGTGCTTTTGATGGACGAACCGACAAGCGCCCTCGATCCGATCTCCACTTCAAAGATCGAAGATCTTGCCCTGGAACTGCGTGAAAAATACACCATCGTGATCGTTACGCACAACATGCAGCAGGCCGTGCGCATCTCCGACAGCACCGCGTTCTTCCTTCTTGGAGAACTTGTGGAATATGACGATACAGAGACGCTTTTCTCCACGCCGCATGATCGGCGCACTGAGGATTACATTACAGGGAGGTTCGGTTGATATGAGAAACCGGTTCGATGAACAGCTTTCGCTCCTGAACAGGGAGCTGACCGAAATGGGTGCGCGCTGCGAAGAGGTGATCTCTCTGGCGTCCCATGCATTGTGCGCGAGAGACACGGCGCTTGCAAAGCGTGTAGCGCCGCTCGATGCGGAGATCGATGAAAAGGAGCGCACGATCGAGGCGCTCTGTCTCCGGCTCATTCTCCAGCAGCAGCCGGTCGCGCGGGATCTTCGTGAGATCTCCGCCGCGCTCAAAATGATCACCGACATGGAGCGCATCGGAGACCAGGCGGAGGATATTGCAGAAATCGTAACTTTTCTCGATGCGCGCCGCACGGAGGATGAACAGCTGCTCACGGAAATGGCGAACGCCGCAGGAAAGATGGTCACGGAGAGCGTCGACGCATACGTCAAGCGCGACACGGCGCTCGCAGAGCATGTGATACAGGCGGACGACGTTGTTGACGACTATTTTCTCAGGATCAAGCGGCGGCTCATCGACAGCATTGCCAAGGATCCGTCGGAAGGCGAACACGCGCTGGATCTTCTTATGATCGCAAAATACTATGAGCGGATCGGCGATCACGCGACGAACATTGCGGAGGAGGTCATTCTCTGCGTGACCGGCGTTCAGAAATAAGGCCGGAAGCCGGCAGTCGTCCCGCTCTCGCCCTTTAAAGGGCTCGATCGTCGGAGTGCATCGGAATTTTCCCGCTGCATTGCCATCGGCTCGTGGAATCCCGGCGCAGGTACTCCTTCCGTTATCGTGGCGGAAACGGAACAAGCGCAAGCCAAACGGAAGCGTTTACTTCCCAACTGATCGCGCAATAAAAACGGACGGTTCGTCTTTGAACCGTCCGTTTCGTTCTTCACGAAAGCGCAAGGCGCGCGGCCGCCTCTCCGGACTGCCGTGCGCTGTTCGTATCGATATACAGGTTTACGATCGCTTCTCGGCGATCTTTGCAAGCATTGCGATGAGCAGTTCTTCTCCGCTGAGCAGCGCTTCCTCATCGATCATGAAATCGTTGTTGTGGAGCGCCTTTTTCGGCCATGCTTCGCTGCCCACGCCGATCCAGTAGTAGATGGACGGTCTCTTCTGCGTAAACCAGGAAAAGTCGTCTGATCCCATCAGCGGTCCGCGATCGATCGGCTTGCAGCTCAGGGTTTCCTCTCCCGCCTCAAGGAGACAATCCACGAGGAAATCATCGTTCAGCACGGCAGGCGCGCTCATGTGCGCCTCATAATCGACCGAGCCGCCCATCTCTTCCGCCGCATGCACCGCGAGCATCCGCACACGATCGACCACAAAGTCGTTCAGTTCCTGCTTATAGGTGCGCAGCGAGACCTTCATCGTCGCCTCGTCGCAAACAACGTTATGCACATCTCCGCCCTTTGCCACACCCACCGAGCACACAATCGGCTCAAGCGGATCGACTTGTCTGGACAGTATGAGCTGAATGCCGGAATATGTCTTAAACATCATCGCAATCGCATCGCTGCCCATCTGCGGGACGGTGGCATGTGAAGTCTTGCCGTGAAACCGGATCTCGATCGGCGTGCAGGCGCTGCAGACCGCGCCGCGCGCATAGGCCGCAGTGCCGGACAGAAAATCACCCGAAACGTGTGCGCAGAGTACATAATCGACGTCATCCAAAACACCGTTGTCGACCATCATCTTCGCACCGCTCACCGCGCACTCCTCGCTCGGCTGGAACATGAGCTTCAGCCGAAAAGGAAGCGAATCCTCATAGGGCTTGAGCGCAGCCGCAGCACCGAGCAGAATCGCCATGTGCGCGTCATGTCCGCAGGCATGCATGAATCCCGGATGCTCAGAACAAAAGGGAAGCCCCGTTTTTTCCGTCACGGGAAGCGCATCCATATCCGCCCGAACGGCGATCACGGGAACATCCGTACGCGTGCCGACCATGCCGACGATGCTGCTCTGGCCATATCTGCGCGTATGCGCAATGCCCAGCTCATCCAGCCATTGCTCGATGAGCGCGCAGGTCTTCGGAAGTTCGAAACCGACCTCCGGGCAGCGGTGCAGCGTACGTCGCTTATCGATCAAATATGTTTTGCGCTCCACCCGCGTTTGTGCAAGCGCCGCTCTCCAGTCCTGCATTTCGATCCCTCCTCTCAGATCTCAAAAATGAACTCGATCTCCACCGTGATATTGCCCGGAAGCTCGTTCACGCCAATCGCAGAACGCGCGCCGACGCCGTCCTCGCCCATGAGATCGCGGAACAGACCGGATGCGCCGTCTACAACTTTCGGCTGCATATTGAAGTTCGGTGCGCTCGCCACAAAGCCCAGCGTCTTGACAAGGCTCTTAAGCTGATTCAGGTCGCCAAGATAATCCTCCAGCGTCGAAAGCGCGTTCAGCGCGCAAAGCCGTGCCGCATCCTGTGCCTCTTCGATCGTCCGCTCCGCACCGGCCTTGCCGACGATCTCCGGAACGCCGTTGACCGTTGCGCCCTGACCGGAGACATAAAGCAGATTGCCAACCTGACGGATCGGCTTATAGATGCATGGCCCTGATGCTGCCGGTATTGGGTGGGTTTATCGCCTTTGGCATTGCAGACCGCCCCGCCATTGCTGCCGGTATGGTGGCTGGTATTGTAGCAAAGGCCCAGGGCAGCGGCTTCTTGGGTGCAATGGCAGGCGCTATCTTTGCGGGATACCTTGTATACTGGCTCAAGCAGATTAAGCTCCCCCGCAACTTCAGCGCGATTCTGTCCGTCTTGATTATTCCGCTCATCAGCGGTTTTATCACTTGGCTGGCTATGAAGTATATCCTCGGTATTCCTGCTACCTGGCTGAATACCACCGTTACCAATTTCCTCAACAGCTTGCAGGGCTTGAGCCCATGGGTGATGGGCGCGATTGTGGGCATGGTATGCCAGTTTGACTTTGGCGGACCGGTGAGTAAGTGCATTGGCGTATATTGCCTTGCCGCCGCAGACGCGGGCAATTGGATGCCTATGGCGGTTAAGGTTGCAACCGCGTGTACTCCCCAGTTTGTAACTGCGATTGCGATTATGATCGGAAAGGATCGTTTCACTCCGGTACAGCGGGCAGGCCTTCCCGGATTGCTTGCGGGCGGCTGCTGCATGATCTCTGAGTTCTGCATTCCATACGCTGCCGCGAACCCGCTGCGCTATATGCCTGCTACGATCGTTGCTACTGCTGTTACCGGCGCGATTTGCATGGGCGGATTTGGCGTAATCAGCTATGCCACCAATGGCGGCCTGTTTGTAACGCCTCTGATGAGCAACCCTGTGGGATTCCTGATTAGCATTGTTGCAGGTTCTGTGGTTGGCGCACTGCTGCTGCTTGTTTTGCGCAAACGCATCCCCGCAGAGCCTGTGGCTGCCGAATAATACCGGAGAGAAAAAATCAATTAGAAAATATGAAACAATTGTATGTGACCGTACCAAACAAAACAGGATTGCATGCGCGCCCTGCACGGCTGTTTGTGAAAGAAGCAGGTAAGTTTGAATGCAATATCATGATTAAAAAAGAGCAGGACGCGGATTTTGTAAATGCAAAGAGTATATTGACCGTTATGGCGCTTGGTGCAGGCCAGTATACCAACCTGGAGATTGTAGCAGACGGAAACGATGAGGAACAGGCAATTGAGCAGCTTAACGCTTTGTTCCAGCAGAACTTAATGGAATAACACGGGCGCATGCTGCACGTTGCATGTGCAAAGCATTCAAGCAGTCCGGCAGGCTTAATGCCTGCTGGACATGCCTTGCATAGGAGGCTTTTTGATGATAAAAGGAATCGGCGCTGCGGAAGGCTATACGCTTGCAAAGGCCAAAAATGTAAACGGTATGGAGGAAGCATATTCCCACACGATCTCCGCCGCTGAGGTGGACGAAGAGCTGGAAAAATTGAATTGCGCGCTGGAACACGTGATTTTGAATATACAGGCGTCATATCAAAATGCAGCAGACACGCTGGGCGAAGAGGTTGCAGAGATATTTGCCGTACATCAAATGCTGCTGGAGGATGAATCCTTTTTACAGCCCATTCAGGAACGAATTAAACAGCTCCATTCGGCTGCCGACGCGGTGGATACCTGCTGCAAAGAGGTTTCGTAGCGGTTTGCGGCAATGGACGACGAATACCTGAAAGAACGGGCGGCGGATTTTTTGGACCTGCGCAAGCAGCTGCTGCACTCCCTGAACGGGGAGACAGGGGAAAAAACGGATGCAGATGATCATTCTGTTCTGATCGGCCAGGAGGTGCTGCCGTCGGATCTTCTGGGCAATGGAAATGTTGCGGGCATTGTTATGGCAAAGTGCGGCCGGGCATCGCATGTGGTGATACTGGCCCGCTCATTGGGCATTCCTGCCGTTGTGGGTGTGCAGGAAGCCGACATAAAGAACATACCCGATGGGGATATGCTGCTGGTAGACGGCAGGGAGGGAACGGTATACGTGAATCCCAGCCAGATGGAGCAAGAGGAGTATGCAAGCAAAGTAGAAGCACTAGCCGAAAGAGCAAAGGTACTGCAGCAGTATAAGCGGCGCCCTTCCGAAACTTTGGACGGGGTGCACATCGATATCTGCGCAAATATCACAAGTGTGCCGGAGGCCCGCTGTGCAATGGAAAACGGTGCTGACGGCATTGGACTGATGCGGACGGAGTTTTTGTATATGAACCGTCCAGATCTGCCATCCGAACAGGAACAATATGAATGCTATGCAAAGGTGCTGGCCGCCCTTGAAGGCAAACCTGTGATTGTGCGCACGCTGGATATTGGCGCGGACAAAAAAGCCGAATCTCTGCATTTGCCGGAGGAGGAGAATCCCGCCATGGGTTACCGTGCCATCCGCATCTGCCTGGACCGAAAGGAACTTTTTTTACAGCAGATCAGAGCGCTGCTCAAAGCAAGCGTTAAGGGAAGCCTATGGATTATGCTGCCGATGATAAGCGGCCTGGAGGAACTTGCTGCGGCGAAAGATCTGATCGAACAGGCGAAAAAACAGCTGCTTGCCCAAGGCTGTGAAGTTGCCGAAAACATACCGGTTGGAATTATGATTGAGGTGCCGTCCGCGGCTGTTGCGGCGGAAAGCCTGGCACAAAACGCGGATTTCTTTTCCATTGGAACGAATGATCTTACCCAGTACACCTTGGCGGTAGATCGCAACAACGCCAGCGTGGCAATGCTGTACCAGACCATGCATCCAGCGGTGCTACACCTGATTGCCCGCGCAAGCGCAGCGGCGGCACGCAATGGCATACCATGCGGAATGTGCGGAGAGGCGGCCGGGGACAGCCGTCTGACGCCCCTTTGGATCGGCATGGGGCTTACCGAGCTTTCGGTGAGCATCCCCGGTATTTTGCAGCAAAAGGCGGCAATGAGCAAAATCAGCAAAACGGAATGCCAAGAGCTTTGGAACAGTGTGTCCGGGCTCTGCACAACCGCGGCGGTGGAAGAGGCGCTGCAACGCTTTACAGCCGGGCGGCAGCCATAAACGATGGAGGGGACAGTATGCTCAGCGAAGCAACCGTAAACGCGTATATCGCAATACTAAAGGAAGAACTGCTGCTGGCAACAGGATGTACGGAGCCAATTGCCATTGCCTATTGCGCGGCGAGGCTCAGAGATCTGCTGGGAGAGGAACCGGAGGAGGTTCTAGCGGAGGTAAGCGGAAACATACTCAAAAACGTGAAAAGCGTTGTGATACCCAATACCGGAGGACTCAAGGGAATTAAGGCCGCCGTAGCAGCAGGCATCGTTGCAGGAGACGCCGGAAAAGCGCTGCAGGCGCTCGCATCGATTGGGGAGGACAAGCACGAGAGGATAAAAGGCTATATGCTGGCCACTCCCATGCAGATCGTCTGTTCCAACACCCCAAGGATGCTGGACATACGGCTTACGGGCAAAACAAAGGGCAACAGCGTGACGGCACACATTGCCGACAGCCATTCGAACATAGTGTGTGAAATAAAGAATGGCAAAGTGCTCAAGCAATTACCATTAAGCGAAGGTGCTGCCGACAGCTCGCAGGATCGGAATGTTTTAAACGTAAAGGATATTGTTGAGTTTGCCGACACGGTGGATACGAACCGCGTTGCCTTGTTGCTGGACAGGCAGATTAAGTACAATTCCGCCATTGCAGAAGAGGGGTTGAAGGGGAATTGGGGGGCAAACATCGGGAGCACGCTTTTGGCGGATTTTGGAAGCGACATCAAGACGGAGGCGAGGGCTTATGCTGCGGCAGCCTCTGACGCAAGGATGAGCGGCTGCGAAATGCCGGTTGTGATCCTGTCGGGCAGCGGCAATCAAGGAATTACCGCATCAGTGCCCGTAATACGCTACGCAAAGAGTATCCATGCCGCCAAGGAACAGCTATACAGGGCGCTTTTGGTGTCTGACCTGGTTACGATACACCAAAAAACCGGCATTGGAAAGCTTTCCGCATACTGCGGCGCGGTAAGCGCGGGCTGTGGAGCGGGCGCAGGCATAGCGTACCTGCTGGGAGGAGATTACAAGGTAATCGCACACACGATTGTAAACGCGCTTGTTATCATTTCCGGCACCATATGCGACGGGGCAAAGCCCTCCTGCGCAGCAAAGATTGCAGCGGCTGTGGAAGCAGATATAATGGGATACCATATGTACCGCAACGATCAACAGTTCCGCAGCGGCGACGGTATCGTTGCTAGCGGTGTGGAAAATACCATTGCGAATGTGGGCCGCCTTGCCAGGCAGGGCATGCGCCAGACGGATCAGACCATCCTGGAAATTATGACGGGCAAATAACGGCAAAGCGAAACAAACGGCCGGGGATTCCCTTTCAGAATCCGCCGGCCGTTTGTTTGTTGCGTGGTCCCCTTGCACGCCGGGAATGACCGCCTGCTTCAAGAAAAGCAAATCCGAACCCAACACCGATAGGTGAAGGATTCGGATTTGTCGTTTATTTCAGCACTTCTGATATAACAAATTATAGGAGGCGCAAGAAATGAACGGAACAAAAATCAACGAGGCAAGAATTGGCAGATACGGGCGAAAGCTGCTGGCGTACATGAAAGAGTACAATCCAAATCTTTACACAGAATTGCTTTTCTCGGGCGATTTAGAGGATTGGCTTGCCGAGCAGAACGAGATATGTAAAGAGCGGATTCGGGAATACACTAAGCAAATCTCCAAGGCGCAGGGCGTCACGGATGAACTGAATGCCGAACCACATCGGCGTGTCGTTGTTCCGGCCGTTGTTGGGACGGAACACGCCGACCCAGTCCGGATAGTCGGTTTTGATCTTGCCGGAGACGAACTCGCAGGAGGCGTGGTAACTGCCCTCCGCCAGCGGCGGCAGGTCGATCTCCGTTACGGCGCTGCCGAAGGGGGCGAGCTTGACCGGGAGGGTTTTCTCCATCACGCATTTGTCGTGCCGGTCGAAGAGCCGGTAGGTGACTTCCCCCTCGATCGGCTGCTCCGACGCGCTGCGGAGCCGGTAGGCGGTCTTGCCCGGCCTGCCGGGTTCGGTCGCGAGCGGCGCGAGCACCGGGCGGATCGAAACTTTCCGCTTCCGGCTGACGCCGCCGGTCAGCGCGATATCGTCGATCAGGATGTAATTGTTGCCGGAAACCCCGGAAGCCTCGAAGCGGAGCCGGTAGAGCTTGAAGGGCGGGGTGAATTCTTCGGCTTTCCTGCCCGCTTCGGAGCGGTAACGCTTCCAGCCGCTGCCGGTGAGTTCGACCGGTTCGGTCGCGAACCGCTTGCCGTTGGTGTCTTCGAGAATAAACCGGATTTTCCCCGGAATACCGCGCGCGTCGGCGTCGAACTCGACCCCGTCGGCGAACACCTCCGGCTGGCTCGCTTTGGCGCGCTGGTACTCGATGCTGCCGGTTTTGGCCGGATCGGCGAAGTCGAACCGGAGCTTGCCCGCGTAGCCGTCGTCGCGCGAAGCGTCGGGAGTCGCTCCCAGCACGAGATCGGCGCCGAACCATTTGCCGGGCGTGACGTTCTGCCGGGACCAGGCGCGCCAGGTCCCGACGTCCGAAAAATCCTCGATGATCAGCCGGTCGGCCGCGCCGAGGCTCAGCAGCAGGCCGCAGCAGGCGGCGGTGCAGAAAGCGTGCTTCATTTTTTCTCCACAGGTTCGATTTCGGCGATCCATTCGGCGGAGAGCGGCGTCGCGTAGATCCGCACCTCGTCGATCTGCATTTTCTGGCTGTTGCTCTGCTTGAGGCGGCCGAGCATCAGGCTTTGGAAATCATCGAGCCTGGTCATCGGCGTGTGGCGTTCCGCCCACTTGCCGTCGACGTAAAGGTAGAGCTTTCTGGTCTTGCCGTTGAAGACGATCGCGACGTCGGAGTAGCCGTCCTTGCTGGTCGGCAGGTGGCCGGAAGCCATGCCCGCCTCCTGCTTTCCCGGCCCTTTGGCGCGCACCGCCATCCCCTTGGGCGTGGAAATGCCGTCGAAGATCAGCTGCGCCCAGTCGGCGGGCTGTACGCTGTTCATCAGTCCGAAGGGGAAGGAAAGTTCCGGGTAGTCCAGATATTTGATCCGGCAGTAGATGGTGCCGCCGTC
>ENA-UEQL01000164-UEQL01000164.1-human-gut-metagenome-genome-assembly--contig:-NODE-164-length-41415-cov-39.455658_pt1 | contig 41415 bp, 35 predicted proteins | sample MGYA00242905_ERZ507926 | MGnify/ENA primary metagenome ERZ507926 (study PRJEB26167, sample SAMN06115531) | human gut metagenome | host: Homo sapiens | place: China:Henan | collected 2015-09-09...
CCATGCGCTCCTCACGTTTCAGGCCGGAGAGACCGCCCCAGTCGATCTGCGTATCGACCACCAGGGACTGCAGCTTGAGCTCATTCCGCAGGAAATCGAGCATGATGTCGGCGTAACGGCGGTCGAGATCGACCATGAATTCGAACCGGTCGCGGAGTTGGGCGGCGTTGCCGGAAAGCGGCAGAGAAACCGATTTCGCGGCGAGCGATTTGCCGTGGAGACCGTCGAACCTTGCGCCGGGAACGAGCGTAATGCCGCTGAAGCGCACGCGGCCGGGCGCATGGCCGACGCCGAACGAGATGCGCACGTGGCCGCGTTCCGTATTCCCGGCCGTGAAGCAGAAACGGAACTTGCGCGGTTCCGGGCCGATGTGGAACGCTTCGTCCAGCCCGCAGTTCCGCCAGTCGCTTTTGTCCAGCGAAGAGACCACCCGGACGTTGCCCGGCCTGTCGGCGGAAGCCTCGAATTCAAGGGTATAATCGCAGCCGTCCTCCAGAGTCGCTACTTCCGCATTACCCTTATTTGGACCTGCCACCTGAGCAAATATCCACAGGATAAGGATATAGAATACAGAGAAGAACACGCAAAAAGCAAGTGTTATTTTGAGGGATTTCAATAAAGTTTTCATTATCTTGTTATTTATTAGTTTGTTATTATCAGGCCTTCTTCCGAAAGGAAACCCGGCCGGGGCGCCTCGCCCCTAAAAGAATAAACTGACCACCATATCTATTAATTTAATTCCGATAAAGGGTGCAATGACACCGCCTAAGCCATAAATCAGCAAGTTGCGGCGAAGCAATGCACTGGCACCAATCGGTTTATACTGTACTCCTTTCAGTGCCAACGGAATCAATATAGGAATAATGACAGCGTTAAAGATTATAGCTGAAAGGATGGCTGACTCAGGACTATGCAGCCCCATGATATTCAGCGGTGCTAACTGAGGGATGGCTACCATAAACAAAGCGGGAATAATCGCAAAGTATTTAGCCACGTCATTTGCTATAGAGAACGTGGTCAATGTACCGCGCGTCATCAACAACTGTTTACCGATTTCTACAATTTCAATCAGCTTCGTAGGATCATTGTCCAAGTCCAAAGCAATTCCCACCTTAAAAGCAGGACTTTCACTCCAGACTTACCGAGCCGCCTACGCGCCCTTTACGCCCAATTATTCCGGACAACGCTTGCCCCCTACGTATTACCGCGGCTGCTGGCACGTAGTTAGCCGGGGCTTCCTCCTTGGATACCGTCTTCTACTCGTCTCCAAGGACAGGAGTTTACGATCCGAAAACCTTCTTCCTCCACGCGGCGTTGCTGGGTCAGAGTTTCCTCCATTGCCCAATATTCCCCACTGCTGCCTCCCGTAGGAGTTTGGGCCGTGTCTCAGTCCCAATGTGGCCGATCACCCTCTCAGGTCGGCTACCGATCGTCGGCTTGGTGGGCCGTTACCTCACCAACTACCTAATCGGACGCGAGCCCACCCCAAACCGATAAATCTTTTACCTCAGAACCATGTGATCCCGTGGTCTTATGCGGTATTAGTACACCTTTCGGTGTGTTATTCCCCTGTCTGGGAAAGGTTGCTCACGCGTTACTCACCCGTCCGCCGCTAAAACAGCTCATAGCAAGCTACTCACTGTCTCCGCTCGACTTGCATGTGTTAGGCACGCCGCCAGCGTTCGTCCTGAGCCAGGATCAAACTCTTTCGTTTAATCCTTTATCCCTCAATCAGGTTTCCCCGACCAAGTTTCACTCATTCGGAATTACTGTCTTGTTTGCGTTGTTATTGTTCTGTATCGTTTTCAAGGTTCGTACCGGTCTCCCAAGCGCCTTTGAGGCGGCTCGCGCAACCAGCTTTGTCAGTATACTACTTTTTCGCCCTCCCGTCAAGGGGTTTTTTGAAGGTTTTTGCGGTTTTTTTGAGACTTTTGGGATTTACGAACGTTTATTACGTTTTCAGCGCATCATCGTTCGCTATGCGGCGAACTTTCTGTGTTTTTTCCTTTTTGTTTATTCGCCCGCATCGTCATTCGCCAATCCCCATCCGCCGCCAGCGCATCAAAAAAGCCCCTTCCCGATTGAGGAAGGAGCTTTTTTATGTAATCTGGAAATTACACAGTCGCCTTGGCGAGCTGCTTGGCCAGACGAGCCTTCTTACGATTGGCAGCATTCTTGTGCATAACGCCCTTCGACGCGGCCTTATCAATCGCGGAGGTGGTCACAACCAGCTGTGCATTCGCAGTCTGGGGATCAGCAGCAATCGCGGCCTCCAGCTTCTTGACAGAAGTGCGGACAGCGCTCTTGATCATACGGTTGCGCAGATTCTTCTTTTCGCTCACCTTGACGCGCTTCTTAGCGGACTTAATATTCGGCAACTTCGTTCACCTCCCGGTTCATACTGTTAATCGGCGGTTCACACCGCTCAATCTTAGGGTTCGAGTACGGCAGAAAACCGTGCGAAAACCAGCGCTGTTTATTGTAGCATGGTTTCCTGAAAAAATCAAGGCTTTTCAGAAAAAAATCTCTGTTTCTCGCACATTTTCTGCGGGAAGGCGGCGCATCCCGCATTTCGTTTGCTGCGGAGACGCCGTTTCTCCATTATTGTTTCATTTTCATCGCGCGCATGGCATTGAGAATCGCCAGCATTGCCACGCCGACATCCGCAAAGACCGCCAGCCACATGTTCGCAAAGCCGCAGATACCCAGCACCATCACCAGCAGTTTCACCGCAAGAGCAAAAATGATATTTTGATGCACAATCCGCATCGTCCGGCGCGCGTGGCGGACGCCCTGCGCAATCTTCGCCGGATCGTCGTCCATCAGCACAATATCCGCCGCCTCGATTGCGGCATCTGCGCCGACGCCGCCCATCGCAATGCCGATATCCGCGCGGCGCAGCACAGGTGCATCGTTGATACCATCGCCCGTGAACGCCACGGTGTGGCCGTCACCCAGCAAGCCTTCGAGCGCGCTTACTTTGTCCTCCGGCAGCAGCTCCGCGCGATAGTCGGTCAGGCCGACCTTCTTGGCGATGTCCGCCGCGACTTCCTTGCGGTCGCCGGTCAGCATGACCAGCCGCTTCACACCCGCGGACTTCAAGGCTTCCATCGCGGATGCGCTGTTTTCCTTGATGACGTCGCTGATGACGAGCGCGCCGAGGTACTGCCCGCCGCGCGCAACATGCACCACCGTGCCGATTTCCGCCGGTTCAGCCGCCTTGACGCCGATGGACTCCATCAGGCGCGCGTTGCCCGCGTACACCTGCTGACCGTCCACCTTCGCCTGTACGCCGTGGCCCGCCGCTTCAGAGGCATCGCTGACGCGGTTCATGTCCACCGCGCGCCCCAGCGCCTCCTTAATTGAAATCGCAATCGGGTGATCGCTGAACGCCTCGGCATGAGCCGCAGCGTCGAGCAGTTCGTCTTTCGTGACGCCTTTTGCCGGATGCACGCCCGTGACGGAGAACGTCCCTTTCGTCAGCGTACCCGTCTTGTCGAACACGACCGTATCCAGCCCCGCAAGGGTTTCCAGATACGTCGCGCCCTTGATGAGGATGCCCTTCTTCGACGCGCCGCCGATGCCGGAGAAGAACGTCAGCGGCACGGAGATAACCAGCGCGCACGGGCAGGAGATAACAAGGAAAGTCAGCGCAGTGTAAATCCACTTCGTCCAGTTGCCGTCAAACAGGCTCGGAATAATCGCCAGCGCCAGCGCGAAGAAGCACACGGCGGGCGTGTAAATCCGGCTGAACTTGGTGATGAAGCGTTCCGTCTTTGCCTTCGCGTCGCCGGAGGATTCGACAAGCGCCAGAATCTTCGCGACGGTGGATTCGCCGTAACCGACCGTGACCTTGACTTTCATCACGCCGGACAGGTTGACGCAGCCGCTGAGGACTTGGTCGCCCTCCTTCACGTCGCGCGGGAGCGATTCACCGGTCAGCGCCGTGGTATTCAGGCTCGAATTGCCCTCGATGACCACGCCGTCCAGCGGAATCTTCTCGCCGGGTTTGACAAGGATGATGTTGCCCACGCGCACCTGTTCGGGGCTGACGCGGCGGCTGTCGTTGCCGTCCACCAGATTCGCATAGTCTGGGCGAATGTCCATCAGCTTCGTGATGGATTCGCGACTCTTGTCAACCGCCTTATCTTGGAAGTATTCGCCAATCTGGTACAGTACCATGACCGCGACGCCTTCCGCATATTCCGCGACGCACATTGCGCCGACGGACGCAACCGTCATCAGGAAGTTCTCGTCGAACACCTCGCCGCGGCGGATGTTGCAGATGGCGCGCCACAGCACGTCGTAGCCTGCGACCAGATACGCCGCGATGAACACAACAATCGTCGCCCAGTGCGTTTCGCCCAGATTCGCCTTGCTGACCAGTCCCAGCGCCAGCAGCGCGACCGCAGTCGCAACGCGAATCATCAGTTTCTTGCCCTTGTTCGCGCCGCCGTGTTCGTGACCATGTTCATGCGAGTGCTCGTGATGCTCGTGTTCGTCATGGTCATTATCATCATGATGATGATCGTGACCGCAGCCGCATTCGCCGTCGTGATGATGGTGATGCTCATGCTCGTCGTCATCATCGTCCTCGTGATGATGCCCGCCGCATGGACAAGACGCGCCGGACGGCTCTTCCGCTTCATCGAAGAAAATCTCCGCGTCGGGTTCGATTTCCTTCATCTTCGCGTATGCCGCCTTGCGCACTTCCTCGAAGCGGTCATCCGCCGCTTCCAGTGTGATTTTCTTCTGCACATAATTCACCGACACGCTCACCACACCGGGCAGCTTTTGCAGTGCGCGTTCCACCTTTGCCGCGCAGTTCGGGCAGTCAATGTCGATTTTCCACGTCTTCTTCATGGTTTCCGACGACCTTTCCGCTATTTATTCCGAATCACGCTGTTCGCCGGACGGCATCGTCCAGAGAACAAACATGTGAGCATTCGTTCATATGTGATAATACTCCTCTTCATGCCCATTGTCAAGAGGAAAAAGAAAATATTTTCCCCGAAAATGCGGAAAAGCGGCACCTGATTTGCACAGATGCCGCTCTTGAGGAATTACTACTATTATAATACTATTTTCAAATGAGAATGTGCCGAGATGCGCCGCGAATTTTTCACGCTGACTAACGCGAGTGAAATGCAGCGTAGCAGCGCTACGCTAAATGGAACGAGCGGACGTCAGCGGGGAAAAGGCGCAAGCAGATGGCGCAGGCGAATGCAGAAAGTAGTATCATTACACCTTGAAGTTGACCGCCTGATCGCCCTGTTCGCTCTTGCCGAAGACGTAGTCGTTGCCCGGCAGCACCGCGTTCAGCAGGATGCCGACCAGAGACGCCACTGCCAGACCAGACAGGCTGATGGTCACCTGACCAACGGTGAACACAATCGCGCCCGCGTTGGAGAAGTTGATGCCCAGCGCAAGGGACATAATCACCGCCGCGATGATGACGTTGCGGCTCTTCGCGAAGTCCACCTGATTTTCAACCACATTGCGCACGCCGACCGCGGAAATCATGCCGTAGAGAATCAGCGACACGCCGCCGATGGTCGCCGCGGGCATACAATGAATCAATTCCGCGAACTTCGGGCAGAAGGAGAATACAACTGCCAGCACTGCTGCCATGCGGACAACTGCCGGGTTGTAGACGCGGGTCAGCGCCAGCACGCCGGTGTTCTCGCCGTAAGTGGTGTTCGCCGGAGCGCCGAAGAGCGCCGCCATCGTCGTCGCCAGACCGTCGCCCAGCAGAGAACGGTGCAGACCCGGATCTTCGATGAAATTCTTGCCGACCGTCGAGGAGATAGCGGACATATCGCCAATGTGCTCCATCATCGTCGCCAGTGCAATCGGGGCAACGGTAATGATGCAGTTCAGCAGCAGCGTGCCGTCACAGCCGCCAAAGAGGGAGAACGCGGTATCCTTCCACTGGAAGGGCAGACCCAGCCAAGCCGCTTCCTTGACAGGGGTGAAGTCCACCTGACCCGTCACCGCCGCGACGGCGTAAGAACCGACCACGCCCAGCAGAATCGGGATAATCTTGAACATGCCCTTGCCCCAGATGTTGAACGCCACCACGATGACCACCGCCAGAATCGCGATGAGCCAGTTATTGGCGCAGTTGTTGATGGCGGAGTTCGCCAGAATCATGCCGATGCAGATGATGATGGGGCCGGTGACAATCGGTGGGAAGAAGCGCATGACCTTCTGCGCACCGAAGATCTTGAACAGACCCGCGACAACAACGTAAATCAGACCCGCGACCGCCACGCCCACGCCGGCGTAGGGAATCCAGTTCATCGTGCCGTCCGCGAACTGCGGCATTGCCTTCACCGCCGCATAGCCGCCAAGGAACGCGAAGCTCGAACCGAGGAACGCAGGGACTTTGCCGCCCGTGATGAGGTGGAACAACAGCGTGCCCAGACCCGCAAAGAGCAGGGTTGCGCTGACAGACAGGCCTGTCAAGGTCGGCACAAGCACGGTTGCGCCGAACATGGCGAACATGTGCTGGAAACCCAGCAGAGTGAACTTCGCCGGGGAAAGTTTCTGATTGGTCATGTGATTCCGTCCTTCCTCCATATATGCTGTTGTCAACCGCTTTCAAATGAAGGCGATTATTGCAGATCCGCTTGTGCGGAGTACAATCAAATTATCGGATACCCACGTTTCCCCAATAAACACGCGGAAGCTGTATGCAAATGCGACCAACTGAATCGCGCGAAAGGGAGTCCAGAGGGTCGATGACCCTTTGGCAGGGTCAAGGGGCAGCGCCCCTTGGGTTCCCCCAATCAACACGCGAAAACAGCGTGAGAGCGTCACCGATTCAATCGCGCGAAAGGGTCAAGGGAGGAACTCCCTTGCGGGGTCAAGGGGCAGCGCCCCTTGGGTCACCTATTCATCCGCCCGTCGTAGAGGGCAACGCCGTCGCCGCCGTCGATTTCTTCCATCTGGACGCCGATCTGCTCGTTGTTCGAGGTCGGGACGTTCTTGCCAACAAAGTCCGCGCGGATGGGCAGCTCGCGATGACCGCGGTCAATCAGCACTGCCAGGCAGATGCGCGCGGCACGGCCTTGGTCAAGAATCGCATCCATGGCGGCGCGAACCGTGCGCCCCGTGTGCAGCACGTCGTCCACCAGCACAACCACCTTGCCCGTCACGTCCACCGGCAGGTGCTTTTCCTGGACCTCAACGTTCAGCTGCGCCGGATCGCGGTCGTCGCGGTACATGGCAATATCCACTTCGCCCACCGGAATGCGCACATGCTCGTATTTCTCGATGATATCCGACAAGCGCTGCGCCAGCGGCACCCCGCGGCGGCGAATGCCCACCAGCACCACGTTTTCCAGCGGCATCAGCTGCTCCATCATCTCGTGCGCCATGCGCGTCAGGGCGCGGTTCATCGCGTCGCCCGCCATCAGCTGGGCTTTCGGAATGCCTGCCTGCATGTTCATCATCGTCGGAATCCTCCTCTTTTTTCCTCTGCTGATTTTCCCCGCATGCTTTGGGGCAAATCAGCGGTATTTTGCCAAAAAGAAAGCGCCTTTCCCGTCGGATGCCGCAGGAAAAGGCGCAATGTTTCGCATATTCAGTCTGACCGCGCGGTCGGGCGCAGGCAGCTCTGTTTCTGTCGGTTCGCTGCGTGCCTTTCCAGCCTCTCGTGCTGGGATTAAAGGATTGCTTTGAGTACCGCGGGACAGTATAGCACACTTTGCCGTGCTTGTAAAGCGGAAATTTCGCACTTTTCCCCACTCCTCCGCAAAAAAATTCGCTTTTCTGCCCGCTGATGATGTCAGCTTTCGTTCATGCGCCATGATTTCCCGTGTCAAGCTGCGCAGAAGCGCAATTCGCCCTCTTGCATTAAGGCGGTGCTGCCCGAAGAAACCGTTTCCCCCGCCGAAATGGTGGAGATTCTGAAGAAGTAATCCCATTTCGCCCAAAAGGCGGGCAAAAAATCTCGCTCCCAAAAGGCGCGAAAGCTGAAAAAGTCCCCGGCAAAGCCTTGACAAAGCGAAGAAAATCCGATATACTGTAAAGGCTGTATTGTAGCACCCCGGCGGATGTCTGTCCTCCGGTTACGAAATTTGATTTGTAAGGAGTGTTGAACATGTTCCGTACCTACCAGCCCAAGAAGCGTCAGCGCAGCAAAGTGCACGGCTTCCGCGCGCGTATGGCCACCAAGAACGGTCGCCGCGTGCTCTCCGCCCGTCGTCGTCGCGGCCGCAAGTCCCTGACCGTCTGATTGAGAGAATTTTCTTTCAGGCTTATTCAGAGACGCTGAATGTGCCAGACGCCACAGGACAGCAGGATTGTCCAATGACAATCCGCGCTCCATTCGTGGATGAAGCGCGCCCGATGTACCCGCGAGGTACGCTTCCGGGCGCGCTTTTCCTTTACTTCGGGTTCATACTGTTTCCGGATTCACCTGCGCCATCTGCTTGCGCATTCGCATCCGGAAACAGCATCATACGCCCATCATTCAATCGAGAACAGAGGACTGTAACCCAATGGAAAGACGCTATCGGCTGCAAAAAAACAAGGCGTTCCAATATGTCTACCACCGTGGACGGAGCGCCGCTTGTCGGGATTTGGTCATGCTCGTCGCCAAAGGTCGGGGCATGAAGGTCGGCTTTTCCGTCAGCAAGAAGGTTGGCAACGCTGTGACCCGCAATAAGGTCAAGCGCCGCCTGCGCGAATGCTTCCGGCCCTATCTGGGGGATGTGAAAAGCGGCCTGTACGTCGTCGTCGCCAGACCCTCAGCCGCTGCTGCCAGCTTTTCCTCGCTGCAGAAGGATGTGCGCTACCTGCTGAAAAAGCACGGTGCTCTTCCAACACAGCCGAAAAGCCCAGATGCGCCATGAAACGCGCCTTGCTCTGGGGGATTCAGTTCTACCGCAGCGCCATCAGCCCCTATAAGGGCGGCCCGCGCTGCCGCTATACGCCCACTTGCAGCCAGTACGCGCAAACCGCCATCGAGCGCTACGGGGCTGTCAAGGGTGCGCGGCTGGCGGCATGGCGTGTCCTGCGCTGCAATCCGTTCTCCAAAGGCGGCTATGATCCCGTGCCCGAAGACCCCTGTACCACATTAAGAAAGGAATGAACTCATGGGCATCAACGAATTTCTGAAGACCATACTGGAATGGATTTACAGCTTCGTGGGCAACTATGGCTGGGCGGTCGTGCTGTTCACGCTGCTGGTGCGTCTGATTGTCATGCCGTTCGACTACAAGAGCCGTGTCGGGATGCGCAAGATGCAGAAGATTGCCCCCATGCAGGCAAAACTCCAGAAGAAGTACGAAAAAGACCCGGACAAGATGAACAAAAAGCTGCAGGAGCTCTACCGCGCGCAGCGCGTCAATCCCCTTTCCTCCTGCCTGCCGATGCTGATCAGCCTCCCGATCCTCTTCGCGATGTTCACCGCCATGAGAATGGTCGCCAACGAGCATCTGGCACAGCAGGCGTTCGACATCATCGCCTCGGGCAATCCGGCGCTGGATTCGTGGCTGTGGGTCAAGAACGTGTGGATGCCGGACTCCCCCTTCGCGGCGGCCTGGCCGAATCTTGATTCTCTGCGTCAAATCGCCACAAACGAATGGCTTGCCGTGTTCAACAAGCTGCCGCAGGAGACGCTCGCTCTGCTGGCGGATAAGGGTCTTGCGCTGACGGTGGAATCCTTTACCGGCGATGCGCTGAACACAACGATTCAAACCATCTACACTACCATGGAACAGCTGCCCGCTTATATGGAGCACGTCAAGTACTACAGCGACTTGGCCATTCCGCTGTTCAACATCCACATTTTCGTGAACTACAACGGCTATTTCATCCTGCCGATTCTCGCCGCCGGCGGTCAGTTCCTGATGACAAAGCTCACCGGCACGGCGCAGACCCCCGCCGCGGATGACGCGCAGGCCCAGCAGGCGCAGAACAGCATGAAGTTCATGAACTACTTCTTCCCCATCTTCACGCTGATTCTGTGCTTCAACTACAACGCGATTTTTGCCCTCTACTGGGTCGCCTCGAACGTGATTGCCATCGTGCAGACCAAGGGCATCAACATGTACCTTGACCGCAAGGAAGCCCTCGAAGCCGCCAACCCCAACAAGAATACCGGTTCGTTGAAGTAATACCTGTTCGTTGAAGTGATAGGAGAGCAATCATGAAAACCTACGAAGCTACTGGCAAAAACTACGAAGAAGCGCTGCAGAACGGCTTGAACGCCCTGCATGCCACCATCTCCGATGTCACCGTGGAAACGCTGGAAGAAGGCAGCAAGGGACTGTTTGGGTTCTTCGGCTCAAAGCCCTGCAAGCTCCGCCTGACGCTCCATGAGGTGGAAGAGGAAGTCGAAGAAGACGACCCGCTGGCAGATCTGCTGTCCTCCGTGAAGGTGGAAGCGCCCAAGCCCGCTGCCCAGCCGAAGCCGCAGCCCAAGCCGGTGCAGCCCAAGCCCCAGCCGAAGCCCCAGCCCAAGCCGCAGCCGAAGCCCGCACAGCCCAAGCCGGCGCAGGAAAAGCCCGCTGAGGTGAAGGTCGAAGCCCCGGTGGAAGCGCCCGCTGTGGAAGCTGCTCCCGCTGTGACGGAAACCGCCCCTGCTGCTGATGCCGTCGAGCGTCCCGCGCCCGTGCAGCGCAAGCGCAATGACCGCCCGAAGAAGGACAAGCCGCGTCAGCCCAAGGCAGAGGGCGAATCCGCCCCGAAGCCGGAGCGCAAGCCCCTTCCCCCGAAGGCTCCCGCTGCCCCGCTGGAAAAGCCCGTCGTCACCATGATTCCCGACGAGCAGATTGACCCCGCCTCCCCCGTCGGTCAGGCGCAGAGCTTCCTCAAGGAGCTGACCCACCTGATGGGCGTTGACGTGACCGTCGCGATGGGCACGGACGCGGAGAACAACATCTTCGCGCAGATGACGGGCGACACGCTGGGCATCCTGATTGGCCGCCGCGGCGAGACGCTCGACGCCCTGCAATACCTGACGAGCCTGCGCATCAACAAGGGGCAGGATCACTACACCCGCGTCACGCTGGACACGGAGAACTACCGCGCCAAGCGCGAAGACACGCTGATTCGTCTGGCGAACCGCATGGCGAACCGCGCCGTCAAGACGGGCCGCAAGGTTTCTCTGGAGCCCATGAACCCCTACGAGCGCCGCGTGATTCACTCCGCGCTCCAGCCCAACGAGCTGGTGGACACCCACTCCGAGGGCGAAGAGCCGAAGCGCCACATCGTCATCACCCTGCGGAAGTAATTCCTACGGACTGTCCTGCAAAACGGGACAGTCCTTTTCTTTGCCCGCCGCACCCGAAAATTTGGTTCTTCACGGAAACTTGGGGGAAGATCAGCTTGGAGGCGCGTCTGCGGACGCGCAAAGTTACTGGCAGGGACGCTTCGCTGCCTGCGCCTTTGTTGAGTGCGTTTGCGATGCTGGTCGGACGCGGAACAGTTGGGGCGTTGCCCCAAACCCCACAAGGGACGCTGTCCCTTGACCCTGCAAGGGGCAGACGAAAAGGGACGAAGCCCCCCCTTGATCCCTTTTCGCGATTGAGTTGGTCGCACTTTCATGCTCCTTCCGCGTGCAGCTTTTTGGTGCTTCGCCTAAGCCCTTGTTTGCTTCCCCAACTTTCCGTGAAGAACCGAAAATTTTCCTCCGCCGCGGAAAACCGCTTGCAAAACCGCCGATTTTATGCTATACTATTTTGTGCTTGCCGGAATGGCGGAATGGCAGACGCGACGGACTCAAAATCCGTTGGCAGCGATGTCGTGTGGGTTCAAGTCCCACTTCCGGCACGACATGAAGAATCCGAATCTGACTTTCCAATTGGAAGCGGGTTCGGATTTTTTCTTGCCTTTCCATCTGGAAATACAGTCATCATCAGGAGGTCAATATGCTGACGCTGTATGAGCCAAAATATGAGGACTTGTGGTTTCGGCAAATGATGCTGGCGGATGAAGATACCATGTCTTACAATCACGCATGGGGCGGGACAATTCCCTTTGGGGAAGATAAATGGCGTGGCTGGTACGATTGCTGGATTGCTGACCCTGATGGCAAGCGGTATTACAGGTATCTCAAAAACGAAGATGGTCAGTTTGTTGGCGAAATTGCCTATCACTATGATGCCGATATGCAGCAGGAAATAGCCAACGTCATGATTTATGCGAAATACAGAAAAAGAGGCTATGGCGGCGAAGCATTGGATTTGCTGTGTTCCGCGGCGAAAAGCAACGGCGTTTCCGTTCTGTATGATGATATTGCCATCGACAATCCGGCTGTCAGCCTTTTTCTGAAACACGGATTTGTGGAAGAATCCCGAACAGAAGAGATAATTCTCCTCAAAAAGGAACTGTGATTGGGTGTGTGCTTCCAGTCGCTCCATACAAAAGAGCCTTGCAGCGCGTGATGCTCCTGCAAGGCTCTTTTGTTTTTTTGGGGGGGATTTTCCGCTTACTTCCCCCTATGTTCCTCTTTCCACCTGATAATCTCCTCCAGCCGCTGCTTATACCGTCCCTCGTTCCCCTGCTCCGTCGGCTGATAGTAGCGCTTCCCCTGCAGCGAATCCGGCAGGCACGTCATCGCGGACAGCTTCTCCTGCGTGTCATGCGCGTACACATAGCCCTTGCCATAGCCGAGGTTCTTCATCAAGCTGGTTTCCGCATTCCGGATTTGCAGCGGCACAGGCTCTGCGATTTGCTCCTGCGCATCCTTTTTCGCCGTCTCATACGCCACATACAGCGCGTTCGACTTCGGCGCCATCGCCATGTACACCACCGCCTGCGTCAGGTGCACCGTGCATTCCGGCATTCCCAGAAAGTGACACGCCTGATACGCCGCGACTGCCGTTTCCAGCGCACGCGAATCCGCCAGCCCGATGTCCTCGCTCGCGAACCGCACGACGCGCCGCGCGATATACAGCGGGTCTTCGCCGCCTTCCAGCATCCGTGCCAGCCAATAGACCGCCGCGTCCGGGTCGGAATTGCGCATGGACTTGTGCAGCGCGCTGATGAGGTCGTAGTGCCCGTCGCCCTTCTTGTCGTAGAGCAGCGACCGCCGCGACGTACACTGCGCGACCGTCTCCGGGGTCACATGCGTCTGACCGTTCTCATCCAAATCGGCATTGAGGATGACCATTTCCAGCGTCGAAAGGGCGGTTCGCGCGTCGCCGTTGGCGAAAACCGCGATTGCGCGCAGCAAATCCTCCGCCATGTCGATTTTCTGCCCGCCGAAGCCGCGTTCGTCCTGCAAGGCGCGGTGCAGCAGCGTCATGACGTTCTCCTCCGTCAGCGCGTGCAGCACAAACACGCGGCAGCGCGACAGCAAGGCGCTGTTGACTTCAAAGGACGGGTTTTCGGTCGTCGCGCCGATGAGGATAATGCTCCCCTTCTCGACGTAGGGTAGGAAAGCATCCTGCTGCGCCTTATTGAAGCGGTGGATTTCATCCACGAACACAATCGTGCGGATGCCAAAATGCCGGTCGCTTTCCGCCTGCTCCATCACCTGCCGGATTTCCTTGATGCCGCTGGTGACGGCGGAGAAGTTGATGAAATGGCTCTTGGTTTGATGGGCGATAATCTGCGCGAGCGTGGTTTTCCCCACGCCCGGCGGCCCCCAGAAAATCATGGAGGACACCAAATCGCCCTCAATCATGCGGCGCAGGACTTTGCCCTTGCCGATCAAGTGCTCCTGTCCGGCAAATTCGTCGAGGTTCTGCGGGCGAAGGCGCTCCGCCAGCGGCGCGGGGGGATTCGCGGCGGTCAGGAAGGTTTCCTGCGATGGCATCGTTTCATCACTTTCCTTTTGGGTTGCCGCTGTTTTGGGCGGTCGGCTTGGCTTCTTTCTTCTGCTTTTTCAGCATCGTCTCGATATTCTCATTGAGCTTCCCCAGCACCTTCACCGCTTCGGACAGCATCGCGTATTCGCCAAGCGTCGGGTCAACCAGCAGCAGCACATCCGGTGCGGTGGTCGAGGGCATCAGGCGCTTGTCCGTTATCGCCATCGCGGGGATAAACGCCGCCTGATCGGGCATGTACTCCGCATTCAGCTTCATCACGAGGAAGCCGCCGCGCTTGTAGGTCACCAGCGACACGCCCAGCTGATTCGCCAGCACGCGCACCTGCGCCACGTCCAGCAGCGTCTCCACCACCGGCGGCACTTCGCCGAAGCGGTCAAGCAGCTCGTCGGTGATGTCCTCACGGTCGGCCTGCGTCGTCAGGCTCGCAATCCGCTTGTACATCTCCATCCGCTGCCGGTCGTCATGTACATAGTCGTCCGGTAGATACGCGTCCACCTTGATGTCCACGCGCGTTTCGAGGTGCGGCTTCGCGGGCGGCAGACCCTCCTGCTCCGCGCGCGCCTCCTGAAGCGTCTCCTCCATCAGTTTGCAGTACATGTCGTAGCCGACGGTCGCCAGATGCCCGTGCTGTTCCGGCCCCAGAATATTGCCCGCGCCGCGGATTTCGAGATCGCGCATGGCGATACGGAAGCCCGCGCCGAACTCCGTGAACTCCCTGATGGCTTCCAGCCGCTTTTCCGCCGTCTCAGACAAGCTGCGTTCCGGGCGGATGGTGAAGTACGCATACGCCTGCCGGTTGCTCCGCCCGACGCGCCCGCGCAGCTGATAGAGCTGGCTCAGCCCGAAGCGGTCAGCGTCAAAGACAATCAGCGTATTCGCCGTCGGCACGTCCAAGCCGCTTTCGATGATGGTCGTGCAGAGCAGCACGTCGTAGCTGCCGCCGTAGAAGTCCATCATCACGTCCTCCAAGCCGTGTTCGCGCATCTGCCCGTGCGCCACGCCGATGCGCGCTTCCGGCACAAGCTGCTTCAATCGTTCATAGAACGCACCGATGGTCTGCACAGAGTTATAGAGGAAGTACACCTGCCCCCCGCGCGACACCTCGCGCAGAATCGCGTCGCGAATCACGCCGTCGTTGTAGTCAATCACGCGCGTCTGCACCGGCAGTCGTTCCTCCGGCGGCGTTTCCAGCACAGACATATCGCGGATGCCGACCATCGACATGTGCAGCGTGCGCGGAATCGGCGTGGCGGAGAGCGTCAGCACATCCACCTGATGCTTCATATTCTTGATGATTTCCTTGTGCTGCACGCCAAATCGCTGCTCCTCGTCCACAATCAGCAGACCGAGGTTCTTGAACTGCACGTCTTTGCCCAGAATGCGGTGCGTACCGACAAGGATGTCGATTTCGCCCTCCTTCACGCGGCGCAGAACGTCCTTGGTTTCCTTCGCCGTGCGAAAGCGGCTCAGCACATCCACCTTGACCGGGAAGCCCTTGAAGCGCTTCAAGACCGTGTTGTAATGCTGCTGCGCCAGAATCGTCGTCGGCGCCAGAATCGCAACCTGCTTGGAGTCCATCAGCGCCTTGAACGCCGCGCGCAGGCTGACCTCCGTCTTTCCGTAGCCCACGTCGCCGCACAGCAGCCTGTCCATGTTGCGCGGCGATTCCATGTCCGCCGTAATTTCCTTCACGCTCTGCTCTTGATCCGGGGTCAGCTCGTAGGGGAACATGTCCTCAAATTCGCGCTGCCACGGCGTATCCGCGCTGAACGCGAAGCCCGTTTCCTGCGAGCGCCGCGCATAGAGTTTCACAAGGTCAAACGCCATCTTTTTCAGGCCCTCTTTGACCTTCGCCTTCTGCTTCTGCCAGTCGCCGCCGCCGAGCTTGTTCAGCTTCGGGGGATTCGCCGGATTGCCGATGTAGCGCTGCACACGGCTGAGCGCCTCAATCGGCACATAGAGCTTGTCGCTCCCCTGATACTGGATTTGCAGATAATCCCGGCGCGTGCCGCCGTTTTTCATCTGCGCCGTGCCGAGATAAATGCCGACGCCGTGTTCCTCGTGCACCACAAAGTCGCCGGGCTTCAGGTCAGTGAACGCGGCTATCTTCTCGCCCGCCGCCTGACGCTTCTTCGCCTTGCGGTAGCCCGTGCCGTACACGTCCGTGTCGCTGACGACAATCAGGCGCGCTTCCTCCCAGATGAAGCCGTGCGTCAGCGTGCCGGGCAGCACCTGCACACATTCTTCCGGCAGCTTGTCGATTTTCTCCGCGAACGACGCGGCGACATCGTGTTCTTCCAGCGCCGCCGCCAGTCGCTGACCGCGCGCCACGCCGCCGCACAGCACCGCCACGCGGTAGCCCTCGCGCAGCCAGCCGTCACAGTCCTCCGCCAGCGGGCGAATCTGCGACGAATACCCTGCCACGCGCTGCACGCCAAGATCAGCGGCATCCTTGACCGCCACGCCCGCCATGCCCTCCAGAAACTCCGTCACCGCGACCGTCGCATACCCCTGCACATGTCGCAGCAGCTCGTCCCAGTCCATCAGCAGGGTTTCCTGCTCCTTGACGGCTTCGTCGCGGCTCATCGCGCCTTCGAGATCCTCCGCGAAGCCCGCCCGGCGTTCCTCCGCGCGCTTCCTGAGCAGATTCGGGTCGCTCAGCACGACGATTTCTGGCTCGAACCAGTCCAGCACCGTGTAAGTATCGTCCGTCAGCACGGTCAGCCACGCCCGAATGCGCTTGAACGGCAGCCCCTCCGCCAGCATGTCCGCGTCCGCCATCAGCTGGGTGCGGCGGCGTTCCAGTTCCGCCTTGCGCGCGGCAGTCTGCTGCTTTTCGCGAATCTTCGGGGTGATGTTCTTGTCGAAGAAGTCCGGCGCGTCCGCGTCGTCCTCCGGCAGGGGCGGCAAATCCGAAAAGAGCGTCGAACTTGCGGGCGTCAGGTCGCCCCCCTGCCGCTCGATGGCGTCCCGCATCCGCCGCGCTGCCTTTTCCGCATCCACCGTTGGAAGCAATACCTCCGTCGCGGGCGTGAGCGTGCATTTCTCCACCGAATCGAGGCTGCGCTGGCTGATGCAGTCAAATTCGCGGATGGAGTCCACCTCGTCGTCGAAGAACTCAATGCGCAAACTCTGGCTGCACGCAGGCGGATACACGTCGATGATGCCGCCGCGCAGGGCACACTGCCCCTTGCCCTCCACCATGCTGACGCGCTCGTAGCCCATGGCGGTCAGGCGGCGGATGAGGTCGTTCAGGTCGATTCGGTCGCCGGGAGCAAGGCGAATCGTTTCTTCGCGGAAGCGGTCGGCGCTGCCCATGCGCTGCAAGGCGGCATCCATACTCGTGCAGAGCAGGCGGATATCCCCCTCCTGCGCCCTTGCCAGCGCTTCCAGCCGCCGCCACGCGCTTTCGTGGCTCGACGCGCCGCGCGTAAGGTCAATTTCGCCGCCCGGCAGACACGCCACACCCGTTTCCAGCAGCTGCTGGCCGTCCTCGGCGTCGTGCGCCGCTTTGAGGTCGTTGCCGGAAATCAGCAGGACTTTCCTGCCCGTATCGGCGCAGAGTTTTGACGCGATATACGCCGCCATTGTGTCCGGCAGCCCCGTCACGGCGATGGGCTGTTTGCTTTCCGCTGCTTTCAGCAGCTTGTCATACGCTTTCGACGCAATGCCGGATAATAATGCCTGATTCATATGCGCTCCTTGGGTTGAGTCGTGGTACGAAAAATACGCCTGTGCTTACACGGTCTTATTGTATTCCTGCATGGCATGGTCAATACCGTTTTTGACCCAGTCCTCCACGCAGTCCGCCGCGCGCTCGAATGCCTGCTGCATGGCGATTTGCTCTTCGCGGATGGTGTACTTGCTCAATACCCAGTCCGCCAAGTCCCAGCCATCGGGCTTTGCGCCCACGCCGACCCGCACGCGCGGGAAATTCTGCCCCGGCGTATTGGCGATGATGGAGCGCATTCCGTTATGCGTCCCGGCACTGCCGGATTTGCGGACGCGCAGGCGGCTGGCGGGCAAATCAATATCATCATAGATGATAAGCAGATTTTCCAGCGGCACTTTATACCAATTGAGCAGTTCGCTGACGCACTCACCGGAGAGGTTCATGAACGTCTGCGGGGCGCAGAGGACGACGCGCTTGCCGTCCACGGTCGTTTCGGTCAGCAGCCCCTTGCACTTGCTCTTATTGAGCGTTACGCCCCACTTGCGGCAGAGCATTTCCAGCGTATCGAACCCCGCGTTATGGCGGGTATGGGCGTACTGCGTGCCCGGATTCCCCAGCCCAACGACGATCAGCGTTTCCTTTTCCATGGTGATTCCTCCAAAACAGGTCTTGGCGGAGAGGATTTACACCCCCTCCGCTGACATCATATACCCCCAGAGGCTCTGCCTCTGCAAGGGAGTTCCTCCCTTGACCCTTTCGCGCGATTCAGTTGGCGACATCTGCATAATGTTTTCGCGTGTTTATGCAGGGATTTCGCCTCTGCGGAGGCGACAAGGGGGCAATGGAAACAGACGAAGTCTGCGGTCGCCCCCTTGACCCCTTCGCCTGCACTCTCCCATGCAGCTTGAGCTTTATCGGAGCGTTGTTAGTTAGTGTGCCTTAGGCTTTCAGCCGTTCAACTTCCTCCTGCACCATATCCTTCGTGCAGAAGTTCAGCGGGGAGAAGCGCCCGTCCAGCGCCTTTTCCAGCTTTGCAATCGCCGCTGCCTTGTCGCCCGCTTCCAAATCATAGCGCGACAGGAACCACAGCGTGTCAATCTGCGAATCCTTCTCCGCGTGCGCCTTCTCGAACCATTCCTTTGCCTTGTCCTTCTCGCCCGTCACGCGGTAATACGCCTGACCCAAGTTGTCCAGGCACACCGGGTCTTCGTCGTCATAGTCCACCGACTCCTGAATGAAGGCGAACATTTTGTCGATGCCCTCCTGCCATTCGCGGTCAATGTCCTCTTGCGTTTTGACCTTCGGCTGCTCTTCCGCTGCTTCGGTGGATGCTTCCGTGTCGGGCATTTCCAGCGCTTCGGCGGCTTTCTCCGGCGTGGCTTCCGCAACCGGCTTTGCGCCCGAATACTTCTCGACGTACATGTATCCCAGCGTCTGATAGGTCAGACCAATCGGCGCGCGGTTGTGCTGCTTTTCCAGCAGGTGAATCGCCTTGTCCAGCTCGCCCTTCTTCATCAGGCACGCCGCATAATCCACAAAAAGCTGACTCTTCTGGTCGGGCGTGAGGTCAGGACACTTCTGCGCCTTGATGAGCAGGGGCATCGCCTTGTCGTAGCTGCCCTCGCGAATCAGCAGAATCGCATAGCCCAGCATCGGGCGCGCGGACATCAGCCCCTTGTCAATAGCTTCCTCATAGAGCTTCTTTGCCTGTTCCAGATCGCCTTTCCCGTGCGCGCGCATGGCCTGCTGCGCCTTGATGGTCGCCATGAATCCCATTGTCGTTTCTCCTTCAGCGGTTTTTGGCTGCCTTCTTTTTCAGGCGGTCATACCGATATTGTAGCGCATTTTGCTCCTCTTGTACAGAGGGCGGATCGAATAATGACGGCTCGGCGGACAGCGCCATCGCCCGCCGCGTCATGTCCAGCGCGGATTCGTAGTCCCGCTCGTAATGCTCGTAGTGCTTCGCCAGCTCGATGTAGGGCTTCGTTCCGCCCTCGTGCCGCGCAATCATTCCCAGCCAGACCTTTACCGCCTCGTCACGCTCGCCGCCCCGGCGATAGCTCTGCGCAAGACGCTCCTGCCCCTGCGCATGAAGATTGCCGCTCGTCAGCTGATAGCACTTCCGCGCTTCCGGCACATGCTGAAAGCGTTCCAGCGCCACGCCCATTGAGAACACATCCTCGTCGTGCCGCACGTTCTCCGGCGCGCGGTACATTTCCACCATCGCCGTCAGCAGCACGCAGAGGCTCGCCACGTCCTGCGCGTTGTGTTCCAGCACATCCGTCAGCAGTTCAAAATTTCCCGTCTTGAGGTAGTCGAAGAAGCGCTGCGGCACCTGCGCGCCCGGCAAATCATCAAAGCGCGGAATGCCCAGCACCGCTTCTTCCAGCTTGCCCAGATTGCACCGCTGCAGGCGCAGTTTGAACACCCGCCGCGCCATGTGCAGCAGGTCAATGTGCGGCTTGTCAAGGCACGAATCATCCATACGGTTCATCAGGAAGCGATCGCGCAGCAGCGGCACGTCGAATGTTCGTCCGTTGAAGGTGCAGATCGCGTCGTAGCCCATCAACGTATCCGCAATGGATTGCAGCAGAAACTTTTCCTCCGGATAATCGCGCATCACCAGCTGATGAATCTGGAATCCCGAATCCGTCAGGCAGCCCATGCCGACCTCGAACGCGACAGTCCCCGCGCCCATAAACCCGGTGGTTTCGGTGTCCAGATAGAGGATGTTCCGCGGGTCGAGGTCGTCCGGCAATTCTTCCTGCGTCATCAGGCGAAGGGCGGACAGGTCAAGGTCAAACGCGCCGGGAAATTCGGATAACTCGCGCATTTCCCGCCCGTGGTAGCAGTCCGTGAACTGCTTTTCCGGCACTTTCGGGGGTGATTTCGGCTTTTCAATCGCCTTGAGTTTGTCTCGCAGATTCATTCCGTCAGCGCCTCCAAAAGGGCGATGGCGGTCGCTTTGCCGTCCTCGCCGATTTCGCCCACCGGCCCGACGCACCCCGGACAGCCCTGACGGCACGCGCAGTCCCGCACAACTTGCAGCGCCTGCTCCAGCAAGAGCTTTCGCATGGCATACGCCTTCTGCGCCAGCCCGATGCCGCCGGGGATGTTGTCGTACAGCAGCAGCGTCGGCTTGTCCGTCAGCGGGCTTTTCACCTGATAGACGATTGCAATGTCCTGCGGCGCGCACATCAGCGACAGCGGCGCAACAATCCGCAGCAGATTCGCCACGCCCATCATGCCGTTTTTCAGCGTGTCGCTCTCAAACCGTGCCGCCAGCGCATCCGGCAGCGTCCACCACATGGCGGTTGTGTGCATTTCCGTCTCCGGCAGCCGCACATGCCCGAACCCCAAGGTTTCGTGCGTATCGAACTTAATCTTCTTGAACATCGTCACCAAGGTCGATACGCGGATTTCGCCCAGCGCCGCCAGCCTGCCGTCCTGCTCTTCCTCTTTTTCCTTGTCCAGCAGGGAGAGCGTCACGTTCAAGTCCGCGTCGGTGTAGTACCCCACGTCCACGCGGCGGATGAACGCTTTGCAGGCGTCGAAATCCAGCTTTTCCACCTGATACTGCTGTGCCTCGTGCATGTAAATCGCGTTTTCGTGCAGCAGCATCGGCACGGTGTAACGGTCCATTTCGCCGATGACGCGGTGGTTCGCCGGATCGGTCGTGTCGATGATGACGAAATTCTCCTCCGCCCGCGCCGACCGCAAGGAAATCTCGCTTGCCGGAAAATCCTCCGCCGACCAGTGATACCGCCCGCCGACGTGCCGCAGGATCCCCGCTTCATCAAGGTATTCCAGCAGTTCCGGCGCTCCGGGCGCATTTCCCAAGCCCTCGCCGTCCTCAAACGGCAGCTCAAACGCCGCGCACTTGAAGTGGTTGAGCAGAATATACAAATTATCCGGATTCAGCAGCGCGTTCTCCGGCGAGCGCTTCATCAGATAATCCGGGTGGGACACGATGTACTGGTCAAGCGCCGCCGACGACGCAACGTAGAACACGATGGATGTCCCCTTGCGCCGCCCGGCGCGCCCCGCCTGCTGCCATGCACTCGCGATTGTTCCCGGATAGCCGCACAGTACGCACGCATCCAGCGCGCCGATGTCAATGCCCAGCTCCAGCGCGTTCGTGGATACCACCGCGTCCACCCGTCCCGCGCGAAGCCCGCGTTCAATCTCTCGCCGCTCCGTCGGCAGATACCCGCCGCGATAGCCGCGCACCCGCCCGGCATTCCCCAGTGGGTCGCGCACCATGTCCTTCAGGTACTTCGTCAGCACCTCAACCGCCAGCCGCGACCGCGCGAACGTAATCGCCTGAATCCCGTTTTGCAGCAGCAGCCCCGCAATCCGCCGCGTCTCCTGCAAAACGCCCTTGCGGATGCCCAACTGCCGATTGACCACCGGCGGATTGTAGAACACAAAGTGCCGCACGCCCATCGGCGCGCCGTTATCATCCACCAGGCTGACCTCGCGCCCCGTCAGCGTTTCCGCCAGTTCCTTCGGGTTCGCAATCGTCGCGCTGCACAGGATGAACTGCGGATGACTGCCGTAGAAATCGCACAGGCGCAGCAGCCGCCGCAGCACGTTCGCCAGATTCGACCCAAACACGCCGCGATAGGTATGAATTTCATCAATCACGATATACCGCAGGTTCTCAAACAGCTTGACCCACTTCGTATGGTGCGGCAGAATCCCGCTGTGCAGCATATCCGGGTTCGTCACGACGATATGCCCCGCCTGCCGAACCGCCTTTCGCGCTGCGCCGGGCGTATCGCCGTCATAGGTATACGTCTTGATATCAACGCCCATCGCCTCAATCAGCTCATACAGCTCGCTGACCTGATCAGCAGAGAGCGCTTTCGTCGGGAAGAGGTACAATGCCCGTGCATCATCGTTCTGCAAAACGGCAGACAGCACCGGCAGGTTATAGCACATCGTTTTGCCGGAAGCTGTCGGCGTAACAACCACAACATCCCGCCCTGCCAGCACCTCGCGGATTGCGTGCGCCTGATGGCGATACAGCTGATGCACCCCGCGTTTTTCCAGCACAGGAAGCAGCCGCGGATCAAGAGAATCCGGGAACGGCTCATACACCGCCGGACGCGCCGGAAGGACATCCCAACGGACAACGTTTTGCATAAACATAGGGTCACTGCGGAGGGATTCCGCCAGCTGGTCAACATTCATAGGAAGCACCTCCCGACAAGGATTGCATTTCCCCCTCATGATAGCAGATTTCTGTTCGCTTGTAAAGGCGAACAGGGGGAGGGAGAATAGGGGAAAAGAAAAAAGGATAAACACGCGGGCAAAGCAGGGAAAAGCGACCAACTCAATCGCGCGAAGGGGTCAAGGGGGGGACTTCGTCCCTTTTTCTCCGCCCCTTGCAGGGTGCAGGGACAGCGTCCCTGCTGGGGCTTGGGGCAACGCCCCAACTGTTGGTCGTCTGACCTACTCCAAAGGAAAAGTCAAGCATGGCACCTTGGTCGCAGGCAGCGAAGCGTCCCTGCGCACAAACTCCCGCTCCCGCAGGAGCGGAATCCCCCAGCAACACAAAAAATCAACTATGAAAATGTGCATCCGAAGCAATCCAGAGGGCGAACGCAGACTTCGTCTGTTCTCACTGCCCTCTGGTCGCCTCCGCAGAGGCGAAACCCTCTGCAACACAAAAATCAACTTGCTTAAACCCACAAAGCCGCAAACATCATTGCCTTTTGCCCCAAGGAGGATTTTCCCCCATGCAAAAATCCCCCGCCTGTCGCACAACAGACGGAGGAAATTGATGCAAACTCTACTTGAGAAGTGACGGAATCACCCTTGCGGACGATTACGCTTCCTCGTGGGTCTTGGGGAGCGCACGCATCACATTGCCGCTGCGCAGGCAGCGGGTGCAGACGTTCATACGCTTCGCAGAACCGTTGACCACCACGCGGACACTCTGCACGTTGGGCGCCCAGGTACGGTGGGTCTTACGGTTGGAGTGGCTGACGTTGTTGCCGTTCAGCGTACCCTTTTCGCAGATCTCGCAAAACTTACCCATGGAAATCCACCTCCTTGTTGGAGTATGCACACATCAAGCCTTGACAGTATATCATACTCTGCGGCAAAAAGCAAGGGGTTTCCTCAAAAATTCAGCATTTGGAAATCTGTGAGCATGGGATGGTGATTATCGGAGGGACGTGGGTAGCGCGAGTGGTCGGTCGCGCCCATTTGGCGCGACACAGCACAGATGTTGGAAAGAGCTGCTTGGGGGCGCTCCTGCGGGAGCGCGAAGTTACTGGCAGGGACGCTTCGCTGCCTGCGCCTTTGTTGAGCGCGTTTGGCATACTGGTCACCCGCGGAACAGTTGGGGCGTTGCCCCAAACCCCACAAGGGAGCTCCGCCCCTTGACCCCGCAAGGGGCAATTGCCCCTTGACCCCTTCGCGCGATTGAGTTGACCTTTCTCCCCTGCTTTGCCCGCGTGTTTATCCCCTTTTTAACTTTCCCTTAAATGTCACCCGCGATGTCGATATTTTCACCCTTCAGCAGCACCGCTGCGCCCTGTTTCGCTTCCGAGCTATCCGGATGCGCCAGCAGCCACTTATTCCGCGCCCACAGCGTCTTATCCAGCTTATTCGCGCCATCCTCCGGCCGGAAATCCGTATTCGTTTGATCCGGCAGCGCCACCATCACGCGGAAGCCCTTCTTCGCATCCGCATGGCACGGGGCATAGTGCAGCGTCGTCGCGTACACTTCCACCATCACGCCCGCCGGCACCTTGAACGCCTTCACCTTCGCGGTGTCCAGCTCGCCGTCCTCCAAATCGGACAGCGTCGCCAGCAGCAGAATGAAATCGTCCGTGCCGAGGTTGAACTCGCTGTCGCGGTGGAACTCAAGGCAATTCAGCTTCGTGTTGTGCCCGTTGCAGTAACCCAGCTCATAGGGCATACCGCCGTACAGCCCTTCGCCGATTTTCGCGGCGTTCGGCGCGCTGTGCAGCACTTCCACGCGCGGCAGGTACACCACGCCGTCGGTGCAGGGCGTCGTCGCGAGCGCCTTGACGAGCCCTTCCGTCGGATAGCCCTCCACCACGCGGCCGTAGGGCTTGAAAGCCGAATCATAGACAGACAAAATCTCCATGAGAATACGCCTCCTGTTTTTCTCTGCGGAGGATGCTCCGCGTTTTCTTCTTCTTATATTCGCCATTTTCCGGGGAAATCCTGCTGCATCAGCGAATAATCCCGTCTTCCACTTCCGGCTGATGATACCACGCCTTCGTCAGCGTGTCCTTGTAGTACGGCAGAATGTTATATTCATACCAATACACTTTGTCGCCCTGTGCGGTAATATCCTGCCGGGCGCTGAATGAATAGCAGCGGTTGTCACGCAAGTGATCCATGTCCGCGGAAATCGCCAGCGCGAGCGCCTTCAGCACCTTCGGGTCGTTCACACGGTCGAATCCGCGCTCCTCGAAGACGAAGCGGTACACGCTGTTCATCGGCTTAAAGAGCACAATGCGCACCTCGTCCCGCCGAATCAGCACGCGGTCAACGCAGCAGCGGTTCGCCGTCCGCAGCACGGGATACAGCGCGCGATACAGGTCGGTCGTCCGCGCGCGCTCCACCATTTCCTTCTCCAGCCGATTTCTGCGCCGCTGTGCGTGCAGCAAGGCGACCAGAATGAGCAGCAGCGCCGCTCCCGCCGTCACGATTCCCCAAATCATGTACTTTCGCCCCTCCGCACGATGTTTTTTTCATCATAGCAGGAATGGCGAAATTTGTCAAGTGGTTGCGCAAAAATGCACAAAGTGGGCATCAATGGCGCAAAAACGGCATCTTGCTGTAACTACTTTGAATTTCTTTCGATTTTTCGTGATTTCGCGATAACTTCATTTATTTCTGCTATTGCTTTTTCAAACCAATTGTGTTATGATATAATAATGAAAGACCACACTACTCGACGTAAAATAACAGGAGGTTGTTCCTTACTATGCTCGCAAATTTGAAGGCGCTCCGTACCGCTCAGGGTCTGAGCCAGCGCGCTCTGGCTGATTTCGTTAAGGTCAGCCAGCAGTCCATCAACCAGTATGAGAACCGCGATACCGAGCCGGACATTGCCGTTCTGACCCGCATTGCGGACTACTTCGGCGTGTCCATCGACTATCTTGTCGGTCATGACCCGGCGGCAGGCGAACTCATCCCCACGAACCTGACGGATGCAGAACTCCGCCTCATCCTCAACTTCCGCCAGCTGGATGATGACCAGCAGCGCTCAATGAACCTGCTCGTCATGCAGATGACGAAGGATAACAAGCGCAACGCCAAGCCGCAGGAGTAATTCCCGTTTTTCCGCAGCTTAAACGCAAAAGCACTCGCTTTTGCGCTTTTGCTGTGCCATTTATTCGGAATTACGATGCCGACCGCTGCTCCAGCGACAGTTTATCCGCCAGCATGGCAATGAACTCACCGTTCGTCGGCTTATCCTCCTTCGTCGCTACGCGGCAGCCGAACGCCTTGTTGAGCGTATCAATGCGTCCCCTGCTCCACGCGACCTCAATGGCGTGGCGAATGGCGCGCTCCACCTTGCTGGCGGAAGTGTTGTAGCACTTGCCGATGCTCGGATACAGCTCCTTCGTGATGCGGTTGATCATGTCCGGATTGTCCACCACCATCTTCACCGCCGTCCGCAGGAACTGGTAGCCCTTGATGTGCGCCGGAATCCCGATGGTCAGGAACAGGCTCGCCAGCTTTTCGTCGATGGACAGCGAGCGTGCGCTTGCGTTCAGCGCCGTTCCCAGCGGCACAACGCCCTGCCCGCAGCTTTCCCGGATGCGCGCCGCCAGTGACGCCATGTCAAACGGCTTGACCATGTAGAACCGTGCGCCCAGCTGCACCGCGCGCATGATGAAGTCGTCGCGCCCCAGCGCCGATACGACGATAATCTGCGGTGGATTTGCCAGCTGCTGCCGCCGGATTTCCTCCATCAGCGCAAAGCCGTCCATCTGCGGCATGATGAGATCAAGCACCATCACGTCCACGCGCACCTTGCCCAGCGCTTCGAGCGCCTCCGCACCGGACGGGCATTCCGCCACTACCTTCATGCCCTCCTGCCGCGCCAGATAGTCGCGCATTCCCCGGCGAAGGTCGCCGTTGTCGTCCACCAGCATAATCCGCATATCACCCATTGTTTTTCCTGCTCCCTTCAAACGCTTTTTTTCGGGACGCTCCGGTGCGCTCCGCCATCTTTCCGGCGTCTTTCGCCTTCCGCGCGTCCTTTCGATGGCATTATAGCACGTTGATTTCCGTTTGTGGGGAATCCGACGAAAGCTCCATTCATTCTCACCATCTTTCGAATTTGATTTGTTATCTATCGTTTTTCCACAGTTTCGTTCACGTTTTCGTGATTTTGCCGGAATAATCAGTGCCTTTTCGACGCATTTTCAGGAATCCCCTGCGCTTTTTGCGGTCAACCAAACCTGTGCAGCACGCAAAAACGCTATTACGCAAGTGGATTTTCCGAAAACGTTTCGTGCATAAAAAAGCAGAAGCCTGCATCATATCGGCTTCTGCTTTTCTTTTTTGGGAGACAGCATTCTCGTCGCCTCCGCAGGTGCGATTTCCCCTGCAGAGGAGCAAGTCAAGAGACAAAAGCATCCCGCCCCGCGAAGGGAACGGAAGGGCGGCCGCAAAGCCTTGCCTTACGGCTCATACGACCACCGAATCGCATCCACCGTGCCACTCGTGTTCAGCTCATAATCCAGCTGCCAAATGTGGCTGTCGCCGGTTTCGACGCGGTAGCGGATGATTTTCGTGCCATCCTCCTGCTTGTAGATTTTGCCCTTGTTGAACTCGCTCTCATACAGCCCGCGGTTGCCCGATGGACTTTCCACCTGCCCGAAATCCTTGTAGACGCTGACGACTTCATCCTCCGTGCTGCCAATTTGCGTCTTGCGCGGCGCGGTGAACTCGTCCCGCGTCATGTACAGCTCCACCAGCACATTCGCTGTCCGCAGGCGCGCAAAGCACGCATAGCCCCAGTCGTAAGTGACTTTTTCCATGTCCATGCCGATGGTGTAGTTGTACACGGTTTCCGTCGCCGTGCCCTCGCCGCACTTTTGCGTGAAAGCCTCTTTTGTCGTCGTGCCGAGCTTCCAGTCGCCCAAAGTGTCATCCACCGTCATCATCGTTTTCATCCACGGCTTCTTGTTGAACTTGTAGCCGACTTCCTTGATGGTGCTGGATTTGCCGTACCCGTTGACGGAAATCGCCTTCAGCGTCACATTGCCGCCCGGCATTTTGATTTTCTCGCCCGTGGTGTACAGCGGGCTGTCCTCGTCGGGTGTTGAGCCGTCGATGGTGTAATAGATGGTGATGGTCTGCGCCACCTCGTCCGTGAGCGTGGCGGCATAGCCGGGGTTCTTCTCCAGCTGGTCTTTCGTCAGCGTGCCGGGGCGCAGGGTGATGCTGATGCGCTTGTCGTATGTGTCGGGGGCAAGCGAAACCGCCGGCTGCAAGGGCGTCGGCATGTAAATCTGGTAGCTGCCCTTCATCACATCGCTGACCAAATCGCCGCTGACGCTCACTGCCCGCAGCGACCAGTCGCCTTCGCCCAATTCAATCGGCCCGGTGTACAGCGTGCCTTCCTCCGGCAGCTGATTCAGGTCGTTGAACGTGTAGTACACGTCATAATCCTCCGCCACGGCAAAGGTAATCGTCTGCTTGGCGGTGTAGTAGCCCGCTGTAACGCTCGCGCCGGGTGTCGGCGGCAGGATGGATGTGCGCTGTGTGTTGAAGGACGTTACGCCCGTGGCCTTATAGGCGACCGCCAGCAGCTCCGCCGCTTCCTTCTCGCGCCCCTGCGCCAGATAGATACGCACCTGATTGCGGTAGGCGTCCGACGCACTGGGCACAATGTCGGTGTACAGGTAGGCGTACACTTCTTCCGCCTTGTCCAGCTCGCCATTGGCCTCGTAAGCATTGCCCAGCATCAGCAGACCGGAGACGTTCGCGTTTTCCTTGCCGTCCTGCTCGTTCGCCTTCACAAAGTAATCAATCGCGCCGCTCAGGTCGCCGTTGTTCATGCGTTCCTCGCCAACCTGCCAGAGCGCGGCGGAGTTCGCCTCCCTGCCCATGCGCGCCATCAGCACCTGACCGGGATCTGTCTTTGTCAGGAACATGTACGCGCCAAAGGCAAGGCCAATCATCGCCACAACTGCGCAGACCAGCACAACCATCCAGTTCGTGCCTCGCTGCAAATACTTTGCGGCACGCTTCGGGCCTTTCTCGTGTACGCGCGGGGCACGCTTTCCGTAGGCAATCTCCTCCTCCGGCGCATGGCTGGGGTTGAGGATTTCGCTGTCATAGAACGGCTCATCCTCGCCATAGACGCGCTTTTCCGCGTCATGCAGGGCTGCTTCCTGGGGCGCGTCGGGCATGTCCTCCTCCATGGCACGGGAGGCGTTTCTGCGCCGCCGCTGCTGCGGTTTGGGCGGCTGCGGCGCCTGCTGGTGGGCCGCCAAATGTCTCCCCTGCCGGAAGGAGAGCAGGTCGCTGTCCTCCTGCTTCTCGCCGTCATCGGGCAGATTTACCGGCATCCCGCATCGGGGGCAGCGAACCGCGTCCGACGGCGCATAGGCGTGGCAATTGGGGCATAGCATTGTGCTTTTCTCCTTCCATCAGGGGCGATTGTTGATAGTTTGACCGTTGATAACCAAATCAAAGCTGCACTTCAGGAATGCCGCCGCCTGTTCGCACATAACGATGCGGCTCATGTAGATTTGCAGGTATTCCATGACCGAGGACGATTCATCCATCGTCAATTCGTGGCGGATGATACGCTTCACCGGGTCAACAATCACGCGGTTCTCCTGAATGGAGAAGTTCACGCGGTCGTGAATGTCGTTCAGGTCAGGTTTGCCGCCGCGGACGCGCGTTTTGTGCGCATCGGACTTGTCGCCCAGCGCCAGCGCCGCCGAAACCGCGCTGGAGATGAACCCGCTCTGCTCCTCGTGATTGCCCACCGCGGTGATGATTTCCATCACGTCGTCCATTGCCATGCCTGTCTCGCGCAGGATAGGCAGCAGCAGCACCGCGCCCAGCGGCCCGTGGTCATGCCGATTGACGGAGTTGCCCACGTCATGCACCCACCCGGCAATCGCCGTCAGCTCCACCTCGCGCGGCGAAAAGTTCAGCGCTGCCAGAATACCCGCTGCCGTCCGGCTGACATAGCTGACGTGGCGTGGGCCGTGCTCGGTGAAGCCCATCGCCGCCAAATAGCGGTTGCCCGCGCTGATGAGTGCCTTGATGTCCTCGTTTTTCTGAATATCTGCCAGTGTTACCATGGATTCTCCTTACTGAATCGGCATTTCGTCGTCCATCGGGTGCAGCGCCTCGTATTCCGGGTCGTCGTAGAACTCGCGCTCCGGCGCTTCGCCACCCAGCTCCTCGATGGCGGCGCGCAGCTCGATAAAGTCCATGTAGCGGCAGTTTTCCTCGTTCGCAGCGGCAATCAGCACCGGCAGCGCGCGCGGGTCGCCCAGTTTCGCCAGATAGCTTGCGAACAGGGCGCGGCGGTTCGGGTTCTTCTCGAACAGGCGCACCGCCAGCTGATACACGTTCTCGTGGCCGGGGAAGTTCGCCAGCACATCCAAGAGCGCTTCCTGACCGGCTTCGTTCGCCTTGTTCAGGTTTTCCAGCATCGGCTGCAAGGCTTCCTTGCCCATGTCGCGCAGGCTGTCCAGCGCGTTGTCCGCCAAATCATCCTTCATTTCGCGGTTCAGCTGCCACTGGATGTAGAGCATCTTCGGCAAGGTGCTGCCCATGTCGCGCAGAAGTCCGATAGCGGTCATGCGCGCCTCCTCCGGGATGGCGTCGCTTTCGTCGCGCAGGAGGGTCAGCAGGCGCTTCTCGCACGGGCGGCCCACCGCCTGAATCTGCTCCATCAGCATATCCGGCACGGGGATGTCCTTCTGGCAGTACTGCACCATCCAGTCCACCAAGTCCTTCGCGTCCTCGAACTGCGTGAAGTACGCGCCGGGCGTCACACCGTCGAGCCACTTCGCGGGCATGTTCAGGAACTCCGTGTACACGCGAGGCAGATCGTCCTCCATCTCGTCGTAGGTCTTGTATTCGCCGCGGTGCTCCTTCATCCACTTCGCCGTGAAATCCGCGAACCGCTCGTCAAAATTGATGCACTTCATGCTGTATTCTCCTTATTCCCGCGTTGCTTTTTCCAGCAGCTGCTTGAGTTTCTCCGTCGTGAACTGATACTGCTGATGGCAGAAATGGCAGCCGAGCTCCGCGCCGGTATCCTCGTCGATGATGGTCTGCAACTCCTTGCGCCCCAGCGAAATAAGCGCCTTTTCCATGCGCGCGCGGCTGCATCCGCAGTGATAGCGCAGGGGCGTGCGGTCGAGGACGACCGGCTTCATGCCGCGGAACCAGTCTTCCAGCAGCTGCTCCTTGGGCGCTTCGGTCATTTCGCGGCTGATGTCGGCAAACATCGGGCTGCGAAGTTCAAGCTGCTCAAGCGTTTCCTCCTCGCACCCCGGCATCGGCTGAACGAGCAGACCGCCCGCCTTCAGCACCACGTCGCCATTCACCAGCACGCCCAGCGACACCAGCGACGGCTGCTGCTCGGAGACGGTGAAATACTGCGCGAAATCAATGCCAAGTTCGCCGCTGACCAGCTCAATCGTGCCGACATACGGCTCTTTCAGTCCCAAGTCTTTGATAACGGTCATGCGCCCGGTATGCCCAATCGCTCCGCCGACGTCGAGTTTGCCATCCGCGCGCAGGGGGAGTTCGACCCGCGCATCATCCGCGCAGACCTTCACGTCGCCGTGATTCGCCACCGCCACGATGGTTCCCATCGGGCCGTCGCCGTGGACATTGACCGTCACGGACTCATTGTCGCCCTTCATCATCACGCCAAGCATACTCGTCGCGGTCATCAGCCGCCCCATCGCCGCCGTGCAGACGGGCGTTGCGCCATGAATATCCGCCGCGCGCTGTGCCATCTGCGTCGTTTCGCACATCATCACGCGCACCTGACCATCCATCAGCGTCAGGCGAATCATTTCATCCCCTTGATGCCGTTCTATCATTTCTTCACTCATAACAAGTACCTCCTACCAGAGGCGCTGCCTCTGGACTCCGGCAAGGGCGCTGCCCCTGCACCCTGCAAGGGAGTTCCTCCCTTGACCCTTTTTCGCGATTCAATTGGTGACACTTTCATGCTGTGTCCGCGTGCTTATTGGAAGAACAAAAGGTTCACAAACTAAAAGACTTCCGATAAAGCTCAATAAACATGGAAGTGCACCGAAGGTTTCCAAAGGGCGATCGGAAAGCCCTTTGGTCGCCTCCGCAGAGGCGATTCCCCCTGCTACATGAAAAATCAAGCAGCACAGACGCCACCTGCGAAGGAAATCCCGCAAAGGGAACCCCTTCCCTTTACTCCGGCTTCCTCGCCGCGATATGCCACCGATGCTCTTCCGGCGCGGGATGCGTAAGCGCATTCGTCCCGAACACCCGCACATCCACAAAACCAATCGACTGCAAGAGCGCCACCAGCTTCTCCGCCTGATACGCGCGCTGTACCTGCTCCTCATCAATCCGCCGATACCGCCCGTCCGGCTCTTTCACGAAGATAGCAAGGTGCATTTCCACCTGCTGGCGCTCCGGAAAATACCGGTTCTGCCACATGTACGTCACGTCCCGGCGATCCTCGCCCATGAACTGGCTGCCCAGCAGGTGCTCCAGCTTATAAGGGGTCGACACATCGAAGAACAGCCCGCCGCCGGGCTTGATGGCATCCCATGCGGATTGGAAGAACGCCGCCGCGTCCACGTCCTGCAGGAGGTAATTCACCCCGTCGCACGTCGCCAGCACCGCGTCCACCGGGCGATGCAGCCGCAATTGCCGCATGTCCTGCCGGATGAACGGGATGCCGAACCCCGCCTTGCGCGCTTTCTGCGCCGCCTGCCAGAGCATTTCCTGCGAGAGGTCGATGCCCATCATTTCATAGCCCAGCTGCTGCAAGGGCAGTGTCAGGCTGCCCGTGCCGCACGCACACTCGCACACCTTCGCATTGCGCGGGATGCCGTAAGCCGTCATCATCCGGGCATACATATCCGCCCATGCGCCATAATGCACGTCGTTCATCAGCGTGTCGTAAACTTCCGCAAATCCTGTATACATTCGTTTTCCTGCCTGATTATCTGTTTTTTCCGCGCATCGTACCGCCGATTCTGCCCGCTTCCTTCGCGGACAGACCCGCCCAGCCGACGTCGCGGAGTTTTTCTGTCAGTCCGAGGGCTTCCGCCGTCTCATACTTGCGGCGGAGCTTGTCGGGCAAGCGCCAAGGTCGTTGCATTTTCTGCTCTCCTTTCTCACATTAACAATCTGCAATGTTGCAGGGGGTTCGCCTCTGCGGAAGCGACAAGGGGGCTTTCCGTTCGCCCCCTTGACCCCTTCGGTTTCCCCTTTATTGCAGGTTGTTATAGCGTATAGCAGTAGTTTGCACACCCTGCGCCCGCTTCATGCGGATTACCGCTTGTCCGTGTAGCCGTTTTCCCACGGCTTCAGTTCGCGCTCTTCTTCCTGCTCGTCGTCATCATCATCATCGTCGTCATTCTCCTGCGACAAGCCGCGGTTGACCTGCGCGCCCTCAATGCGGGAGTTGATGTACTTGTCAAACACCGCGTTGGTGAAGCTGGCGGTGATAAAGCGGCTGAACGCGAACCCGAAGATGAGGTAGTACGCGAACAGGAGCAGCAGCACCCACGGCTGAAGCGTCAGCAGGAAAATCACGGTGAACAGCACCGTCGGGACGCAGTGCAGCAGTCGAATGCCCACGCTGCCTGGCAGCCGCCCGACCGCGAGAATAAAGCTGTTGCGGATGATGGTGCGGAAATTCATCTGATACGTCACCATCATCGGGTACATGTACGTCACCGCGAGCGCCCAAAGGATGCCCAGCATCAGAATCAGCATCTGCGGAATGACCCACACGGCGTTTCCCACCGCCATATCACCATAGAAGCGCCAGCAGATGTAGACAAGGAACGGCACGCAGCCGGTAATCGTGCTGACGAGCAGTCCCTGCTTCCAGTTTGCCTTGATGGCATCCTTGTAGTCCGCCCACGGGAAGGCGTGTTCGTCGCGCGCCCAGTTGCGGGTGACGTAGCTAAGTCCCGCCGTGAACGGGCCGGTAATCGCGATGCACGGAATCAGAATCAGCAGCGTGACAAAAATCATGTCGCTGCTGGTCTGCATAGCTTCGCGGAGGGCTGTCTGGTCAATCGTATCCAGCACCGCACCCGTCTCGTCCACCTGCACCGTGCCCGCCAGCGTCATAATCAAGCTGACGACACACAGCGCAATCGCAATCATCGCGGGCAGCCACGCCACGAAGTACATCAGGTTCATGCGGCACAGCCCGCTCATGCGCGTGCGGAGCATCTCCATGAACAGCTGCCAGCGGTTCTTCGGCAGGTCGTCGGGCGTGTAGTCGCCCTTGCCGCTCTTGCCGTAGTAGTAGGAATTCATCAGCTTGTCAAACACAGTTTCGTCCTCCTCGTCAGGCGAATGTCATCCCCGATTTTCCACCTGCATCGAGGGATGATAAATCAGTTTCTTATTATACCATATTCCGCGCAAAAAGCAAAGAAAAACATGCTCTTCGCGAAAAATGTTACGAAATCGTCACAAAGTGACACAAAGCCCCGGTCAGCCGTTTTCTCGCTGACCGGGGCAAAAAAATCCGTATTACTGGCGTCCGCGCTTGCTGCGGCCGTAGATTTGCGCCTTCGCGTCCTCCATGGCGTCACCGTCTTCCGCCATATCGTCCGCGGTAAAGACCTGCTGCGCCTCGGCGCTTGCGGACTTTTCGTTTGCTGCCACGTCGTCCGCCGTCTGCACCGTATCCGCTGCTTCTGCCGTTTCAGGCTTTTCCTCGGCTTCCGGCGCATTCTCGCTTTCGTCCGCAATCATCACGCGCTCGTCTTCCGGCACTTCCTCGGTATAATTGCGGCGTTCGCTGAGCTGCAGCTGCTCCTGCCCATCCTTCGGGCGATTCATCACGCGCCCGGCGATGCTCACTGCCAGCAGCACGGCAGAAATCACCGCCAGCACCGCGAAGATGTAGTACAGCGTCGTCAGCACACCCTGGAAGGTCGTCACGGCGGCAGGCAAGGTGTCCTCCGTGGGCAGTTCCTCCGCCACAAAGGGCTGCGGCGTGGTGACATGCACCTGCGTCGGCACGCTCGTCGGCGCTGCCTGCTGCACCTGAATGATGTTGCCCTCGAAGGTCGTAGCCTCATCGAGTTCGTTGCGCAGGGTCGCGTCGAAGCGGAATTTGCCCACCATGTTCACCTGCACGTCGCGCATCGTCGTGAAGGACTCGCCGGGCGCAAGCAGGGCAATGTTCGCCAGTGACACGCCTGAGGACGAGACGGTGATGTTCTTCGCGTCATAATTGCCGGTGTTGGTCACGGTGGTGGTGAAGCGGATGACCGACGGCAGGGTGAACACAACATCCGTGCTGGCAGTCGTTTCCACCGTCAAGCTGGGTGCTTTCGCCGGGTCGATAGCGGTCAGCGGCAGGCGGCCCGTCGCCGTTTCAATGCCGGTCTTTCCCTCCATGCCCGTCACAGTGAACTGATATTCCGCCGTTTCGGTCATGGTGATGGTCTTTTCCAGCTTGACCGTCTTGCCCGCGTCCACCGTCACATCGGTAAACACCGTGTTCAGCGTCGGGTCAGTGACGGTGATGCCCGTGATGTTCTTCTTGCCCGTATTCTTGAGCGTCAGCGTCAGCTTGACTTCATCGCCGACATTGCCGCCCTTGCGATCCGCGGTCAGCGTTGCGGTCAGGTTGACCGTGCCGTACTTGATGGCCGCATCCGCCACCTTTTCGGTGTAGCTTTTGCCGCCCGCGGAGTAGGTGACAGTCGCGTTTGACGTGATGTTCTTCGTACCCATCGTCACGGTAAAGGTATGCGACTTCTTCTCGCCCGCCGGAATCGCGCCGATGCTCGCCGTGTTTGACGAAACAGCGGATGATTCCTTGATGCGCACGCCCGTCACATCCACTGTACCGACATTGCGGATTTCGTACACCACGCTCACTTCCTGTCCCTTGCGGGCGATACCGGGCGTGATGGTGCGGCTGACCTGAATTTCCGGTTCTGCCTGCACCTGCGAAATGCGCTTGACAAAGTTGTTGCTCGCATTGGAGACGATGCCATTTTCATCCTTGCGGGGATAGCGCACGCGGAACGCCAGCTGTCCGGCGTTCAAATCCGCCTGCGTCACGTTCCACGCAATCGTGCAGCTCTGGCTCGCGCCCGCGTCCAGCAGCGGCGTGCCGAACGCCTCGATGATGCTGCCGTTGGGGTCAAGCACCGACACGGGGGACGTGAACTTCTCGTCCGTTACATTCGTCACGCGAATCGTGACGGTAATTTTCTCCGGCGCGGTAAACTGGTACTTGGAGAAATCCAGTTCCACCTTAATCGGCAGCGTGCTGACGGTGCTTTCCGCCCCGGCGGTGCTTACCAGCCCCAGCAGCATCAGCAGAGCACAGAAAAGCGCAAAAATCCGTTTCTTCATCATATCCCCATCGGGCAGCGCACAGCCGCCCTTCCTCCTTCCGCGCCATGCGCCGGAAAAGGCGGACGCATCGAGCAGAAATCATGCCTGTCCACTTCCCTTGGAAATGGAACCACATACCCTATCCTATTTTACTCGTTAACAGCCCCTTCTGTCAAGGTGCACGCCCCTTGGAAATGTAAAATGTTCATCGAAAAGACGGTTTCTGTGGCGAAATTTTCGTTTTTTCCCGCCGAACGGTTGTTTTTTTCGCACGTCCACCTTGAAAAATCGGGCGGAGAACGGTATAATAAAGACAGCTAACCGAACGTGTTCCGCAGATTTTTTCGCTGCGGACGCAAAAAACAAGGAGGCAGTACCCCTATGGACGTCAAGACCGCTTATGAACAATGGCTGCATGATTTTGCCGCCGATGCCGATACGATTGCCGATTTGAAGGCAATTGCGAATGACCCCGCGGAAATCGAAGACCGCTTCTATACCGAGCTTTCCTTCGGTACAGCGGGGATGCGCGGCGTACTGGGCGCAGGCATGAACCGCATGAACCGCTACAACGTCCGCCGGGCAACGAAGGGCTTGGCAAAGTACCTGCTGCAGAATCCGCAGGAAGCGCAGCGCGGCGTGGTAATTGCGTATGACAGCCGCCGCTTCTCCGCTGAGTTTGCCCGCGATACGGCGCTCGTGCTGGCGCAAGAGGGCGTTCCAGCGTATCTGTTTGACGCGCTTCGTCCTGTCCCGATTCTGTCCTACGCGGTTCGCCACCTCCACGCCATCGCCGGCATCGTCATCACCGCCAGCCACAATCCGCCGCAGTACAACGGCTATAAGGTCTACGCCGAGGACGGCGCGCAGGTCGACCCGGAAGCCGCGGACGGCATCACCGCGTTTATCCGTTCTACCCCCTACACCGACTGCAAGCTGATGGACGAAGAAGAAGCCAAAGCCAAGGGACTGCTGAAAATCATCGGCAACAAGGAAGTCGATGACGACTACATTGCGCAGGTCAAGACGCTGTGCATCCAGCCGGAACTGCTCGCCGAGGAAGGCAGCAAGCTCTCCATCGTCTACACGCCCATCCACGGTTCGGGCAACGTGCCGGTTCGCCGCATCCTGCGCGAAGTCGGCATCAGCAACGTCTCCGTCGTCAAGGAGCAGGAGCTGCCTGACCCGAACTTCTCCACCGTCAAGGTGCCGAACCCCGAAGACCCCGGCGCGTTCGTCCTTGCCATCAAGCTGGCGGATGAAGTCGGCGCGAAGGTCATTTTCGCCACTGACCCCGACTGCGACCGTCTGGGCGTCGCCGTCAAGACCGGCAATGGCGACTGGCAGCTGCTGACCGGCAACCAGATCGGCTGCGTGCTGCTGCACTACATCCTCTCCACCAAGCAGAGGCAGGGGACACTCCCCAAGAACGGCGCGGCGGTGAAGTCCATCGTGTCCACGTCGCTGGCGAACAAAATTGCCGCTTCCTTCGGCGTGGAGATGTTCGAGACGCTGACGGGCTTCAAGTTTATCGGCGAGAAGATTCAGCAGTTTCAAGACACCGGCTCTCACACGTTCCTCTTCGGCTTCGAGGAAAGCTACGGCTTCCTGTCCAGCACGTTCGTGCGCGACAAGGATGGCGTGAACGCCTCCCTGCTGATTGCCGAGGTCGCTTGTGCCTGCGCCGCGCAGGGCATCACGCTCTATGATTATGTGCAGTCCATCTTCCGCGAATACGGCTATTTCGTGGAAAAGGTCGTCAGCAAGACGCTGCCGGGCAAAGACGGCTTGACCCGCATGAAGGAAATCATGAAGGACCTGCGTGAGAATCCCCCGAAGGAACTCTGCGGCATGAAGGTCACGGCGGTTCGCGACTATTTGAAGGGCACGCGCACTGCGGACGGAAAGGTCGAACCGACAGGTCTGCCGAAATCCGACGTGCTGTACTTCGAGCTGGAGAAGGGCAACTGGGTCTGCGTGCGCCCGTCCGGCACGGAGCCGAAAATCAAGCTGTATGTCAACACCAACGCCGGCGACAAGGCGGACGCGGAGAAGCTGAATGCGGATCTGCGCGTTGCGTCCGAGGCGCTGCTGGACTAAGGGCTTTGCAACTGAATAGGCAATAACGGCGCGGGTCGTGCTTCCTGATGTGGGAGGCACGACCCGCTTTTTCAAACATTCTCATCCGCTTTCAACTGATAGAATGCGTTGATAAGATCTTTCACATACCCGATATTTGCCCTATCGTCGATTTTAATTTGGCAATCGCCATTGCCATGATGCCCTTTATGTGTAACATCAGTAATTAAACGTTTCGGGTCATCCAAAGAGCCATACAGTGCATTGATCCATAGTAAAATAGAGTTCTTTTGCAATTTTATGCTGAATATACAGCGATTTCGAAGAAAAAAACCTATGTAAAGTTTTGTCGCTTTCAATTCAATATCATCATCAAATGCGAGTATATAATCTCTAAGTTCTGTATAATATTCTCTTGTTATATCACTACCATCTGCAAGACGTTCTTCTTCCGTATACACAATAATTTCCTTTGTTGCATCTTCCATAGCTTTTGCTGAGCCTATCGCTGACGTCACTTTCGTTGCAACGCTGTTCGCAGGCATTGATGAATACCCTGAAATGCTTGCAACCGTACTTGTTGGTTTTATCTGTTCAAACTGAATAATTCCGCGTTCATAGCGCTTTATTCTCCAAAGTTGCATTGGCAAGTCATTGAAATTAATTGAATTAAGCTGATGTACCGTGTAACTTGGTGCAATAAATAAGACTCGCACCTGTGTCCAGTCAAAGTCCTCCAGTCGTTTGTTAATATTGAATATCTGGTTGTATCGCAAGACAAAATCAGCTTTATGCTGCAGAAGCGTAGAAATATAGCTGTATCCTTGGTCTACAACACTGAAATTCTTATCATTTTTGTATTCGATTATGTTAAAAGCAGTACTTACTGGATTGTAAGCAACACTATCAAATCGAAACTGAGCAACTCGAAACTCACTTGTGATAAATTGAAGTCCCAACATTTGCTCCATATTTTTTTCACAAAAGTGCTGCATCTCTTTTTCTGATGTGAATCTAATCTCTTTTAGCTCCTTTACCGGGTCAGCCATTTGCAATATCATTTACAATTTCCTCCACAGTAATTTCTAAGCAATTTTTTGTTTTATTCCACCCAAAACACCGCCGCGTCATGTTTTCCCAGCGTCGCCGTCAGCCCGTCCGCCGTCTGCTGCTTCTCGCCTGTCCACAGTTCCCGCGCCGCCGAGTACGTCCCTTCCAGCATTTCGCCTGTCACGCGAACCGTCCGCGTCTCTTCCGACAGATTGAACAGCGCAGCATACAGCCCCTTGCCGTCCCTGCGCGGCGCAATCCACACGCTTTCATCCTCCGTCGTCCAGAGCGGATGGGCGCACGCGCTCGTCTTTTCAATCGCCAGCACATCCCGGTTCGTCAGCAGCTTCAGCGTGAAGTCGTCATTCTTCGTCAGTTCCCCACCTATCATCAGCGGCGAACGCATCATGCACCACAGCGTCATCATCGTCCGCTGCTCCGCCTGTGTGAAGTTCGTCCAGCCGTTCGGGTCATAGCACTGCCGCATTGCGCCGACGGGCAGCATATCCGCATCCGGCCAATGCCCCGGCGCGGCATGGACGCACCATTTTTCCGCCCGCTCAAACATCCCCTTGAGCAGCCGCCACTCGTCCCAGAAGTCGTCCGTGATGCGCCACATGTTCGCGTATTTCTTCAAATGCTCCGCCTGTTCCAGCGGCGCAGGGCCGGGCGACAAAGACAGTACAATGTCCCGCCCGCAGGCGCGGCAGGCGTCGGAAATGACCTCGATTTCCCGCTTGCAGTGCGGATATTCGCGCGCGATGTCGTCGCACTTGACGAAATCCACGCCCCATTCGGCGTACATGCGGAAGATGCTGTCATAGTACGCGCGGGCTTCGGGCATGTCGCACCGCAAGCCGTACATATCGGGATTCCACGCGCAGATGCTGTTTGGATTCGCGACCTCGTGGCAGCCCTTCCCGCACCCCAGAATCGGCAAGTGCCGATGCGCCGCCATCCGCGGCATCCCGCGCATGATGTGGATGCCGAATTTCAGCCCCAGCGAATGCACATAATCCGCCAGCGGCTTGAAGCCTTTTCCGCCCGCCGACGACGGGAACCGCCCCGACGCGGGCTGCAAGCGCCCGTATTCATCCATCGTCAGTTCGGCAAACGGCTCGTAGGCGTGGCTCGTCGCGGTCGGCTGATACCACTGAATATCCACGACGACGTACTCCCAGCCGAACACCTGCAAGTGCTCCGCCATGTACGCCGCGTTTTGCCGCACGGTCGGCTCGTCCACCGCCGCGCCGTAGCAGTCCCAGCTGTTCCATCCCATCGGGGGCGTCTGCGCAATCATGATATTTTCCTCCTACTATATTATGAAATCGTGATTTGATGTCTGCTATTTTTTCAGCTCCAGATACACATTTCGATACTGGCTTGGCGTACACCCTTTCTGCGTCCGGAACACGCGGTTGAATGTCGCAATCGACCCAAAGCCAACGCGCAGCGCAACCTGCGTCACGGGCAGGTCGCTCTGGCTGAGCATCTCCGCCGCCATATCCACCCGCCGCGCATTCAGGTACTGGATGAACGTCGCGCCTGTGTGCCGGCTGAACATGCGGCTGAGCGTGTAGCGGCTGAAACCCGCGTAGTCCGCCAGCACATCCAGCGTGATGTTTTCGGCGTAGTTTTTATTCAGGTAATCCAGCGCACGGTTGAAAGCGTCCTCGCCGGATAATCGCCGGTGGATGTCATTCATCTCCGCGCTGTTGGCGACATTGGGCAGATACAATTCCCCCAGCGTGGCGAATACGTCCATCAGCAGCGCATAGCACCGCAAATTCCGCAGCGGCGTGTACGCCTCGTAAGCATCCACCAGCTGCATCAGCGTTTTGCGAACGATGGGCGTCGCTTCACTTTCCGCCGTGAGATAAATCGGCTGGCGCAGCATCGGGCGCAGCGCAGCAAATTCCGTCATTGTAAATGCAGCATTGTGTTCAAAGATGATGAGGTAACGCTCGCTGCCCGCCGCCATGCGCAGGGCGTGCGTCGCGTCGGAGGGAACAAACAGCACTTCCCCCGCCTGCACATGATATACCTTCCCATTTACCACCACCTCGCACCCCCCCAGCAGCGGCACGCAGACTTCTATGGCCGAATGAAAGTGCGGCGCATAGCTGTCCGGGTTCGGCTGATGCCACACGCGGATGGTTGCGTCCCGCTGGTAGGTGATAAACTCCCGCTCGCCCTTCATCACGCGGAAGCCGGATGCCGTCAGCGGTCGTTCGTGTTCCGTAATGA
>ENA-UEQL01000168-UEQL01000168.1-human-gut-metagenome-genome-assembly--contig:-NODE-168-length-40907-cov-6.272716_pt1 | contig 40907 bp, 30 predicted proteins | sample MGYA00242905_ERZ507926 | MGnify/ENA primary metagenome ERZ507926 (study PRJEB26167, sample SAMN06115531) | human gut metagenome | host: Homo sapiens | place: China:Henan | collected 2015-09-09 | study...
GGTGGTCATGCAGGGCATGGGCCTTGCCCCGCTGGTGGTGCTTGCCACCAGCGGCCAGAATGCGGTGATGCTGGCGGTGGCGGTGGCGCTGCTGCTGGTGCCCTCCCGCGTGCTGGCCTGTCTGCTGAGCCGCCTTGTGCCTCTGCACGACGAGGACCCCGCCCCGGAAACGCTGCAGAAAAAGCTGCTGCCCCGTGCACTGGTGTACGGCTTCAGCACGGCGGTGGTGTATCTGGCGGTGTATCCCATCCTGAATATGCTGTTCAGCACCAGCCTGCTGAGCCTTGGCATCTACCTGCCCATGCTCACGGTGGAGCCGCTGCTGACCTACCGCTTTGGCCGCGTGCAGGAGACGGTGCGCAAGGCTGTCTCCAAGGGCCTGCGCATCACGGTGGGCTATGCTTTGCTGCTGGTGCTGCTGGGCTGCGTCCGTGAATGGCTGGCCGCAGGCACCATGTTCGGTGTGGTTGTCAGCCGCCCGGTGCTGCCCATGGCAAGCATGCCGGCAGGCGGCTTTATCGTGCTGGGTGTGCTGTGCGCCGTATGGCGTGCACTGGCCCAAAAGCGCAAGGCATATCTCACCAAAGAGGCACGCAACCTTGTGGATGTGCATTCCCAGAAGGAGGCGGACCGCGAACAATGAGAGATGTTGTAACAACAAGCGCAGTGTTCTTCAGCTATGCACTGCTGGCGGTGTTCGCGCAGAACGCCGTCTTTACCCGTGCACTGGGCGTTTCGCGTCTGGTGCAGCTGGTGGGCGATGACCGCACCAGCAGCTGGCTGTTTGGTATGCAGCTGTGCATCACGCAGGTGCTGGTAACGCCGTTTGCGTGGTATGCCGGCAGCCGGATCGCGCCGCTGGCAAACCGTGCCCAGCTGCGCCCGCTGGTGTATATTGCCAGCATTGCCGTGGTGTGCGTTCTGGAGCACGCCGTGCTGTGGCTGGCGAAGGGCCTGCCGCACCGCAGCGCATTGCTGCGCATCGTGCCGCTGGCGGGCCTGAACAGCTGTGTGCTGGGCACTGTACTGGTGGAGCGCACCCAGAGCTTTACGCTGGGGCAGAGCCTTGGCTTTGGCCTTGGCAGCGGCCTTGGCTATGTGCTGGCGGTGCTGCTGGTAACGGAAGCCCGCCACCGCCTGCGCAGCAAGGCCATCCCGGAAGCATTCCGCGGCCTGCCCATCACGCTGGTGTATATCGGCGTGCTGGCACTGGCGATCTATGGTTTCACCGGACATTCTGTGATCCTGTAACATTGGCAGGGAGGAGAATCGACAATGGCAAAGTATAAACGTCAGAAGGTCAAGCGCTACCGCCGCAGCTTCTACAGCCGCGGCACACGCATCAAAAAAGGCATCGGCATCGTGGTGCTGGTGCTGGCGGTGCTGGGCGCAGCCTGGCTGGCAGCACCCCACGTGCTGGACTGGGCTACCCACACCTGGTATACTGTGGTGAAGAACCGTGATCTGGAAGCTGAATCGGCATCCCGCGCAGCCGCCTCGTCCGAAGCAGCTGCATCCTCGGCGGTACAGGAAGCGGCTTCGTCCCAGCCGGAGCCGGAACAGCCCAAGGAGCTGGACGGCAAGGCCATTACCGGCGGCAGCTGGGCCGCAGTGGATGTGAGCACCCTTGCCGATGATGCGGCCATCCGTGCAGCGGCGCAGCAGCTCAAGGCGCAGGGAGCGGATTACGGCCTTGTGACCCTGAAAACACCGGATGGCAGCATCTGCTACGCTTCGCAGGTGCCGGCTGCCGCCCAGAGCATTGCCGACACCACCGTGGACCCGGCCCGCATCGCGGCCATCTTCCGGGAAGAGGGCGTGATCCCTGTGGCCCAGCTTGCAGCCTTCAAGGACCCCATCTCCTCCCGCACCGACCGCAGCATGGCCATCCACTACGGCGACGGCCTGTGGCTGGACGCCCAGAAGGACGGCAATGCATGGCTGAATCCCTACTCCGCTGCGGCAGTGGAATATGTAGGCGATCTGGTAGCCGAGGTGCAGGGCATGGGCTTTGAGCAGGTAGTCCTGACCAATGTCCAGTTCCCGAAGCTCAGCCGCAAACAGGACTACGGCGAAACCAGCGGCGTTTCCCGCGCGGATCAGCTCAAGGCGGATATCGCCGCCCTGCAGAGCCGCTTTGCGGGCAGCATGACCCTGTGGTTCAGCTACACGCTGGATCAGTGCAATACCAACAGCGTGTCGCTGGATGTGCCCGCTGTGACGCTGGGCATGGACAACCTGCTGGTGACGGCAGACAAGGCGATGGACGCCGACAGCCGCACCGCACTGCAGCAGTCTGCCGCCGGACAGGGCGTGCAGCATCTGGTGCTGCACAGCGCCGACATTTTCCAGTAACGTCTCTGGTTTTATAAGAGGGAGGAATCTGCTATGAATACCAAATCCTGCTTTGCACCGGCCCACATCCTTCTGCCTTCGGAGCAGATCCCACTGGAAAAGTGGGGCTGCATTGCCTGCGATCAGTTCACCAGTGACCGGGATTACTGGCAGAAAGCCGAGGCTGCCGCGGCAGGCAGCCCCAGCACCCTGAACATGATCCTGCCGGAGGTCTATCTGGAAGACGGCGATGCCGATGCACGCATTGAGAAGATCCATGCCACCATGGATGACTATGCCCGGAACGTGCTGACCCGCGCGGTGGACGGCTTTGTTTACGTGGAGCGCACCGAGCAGAGCGGTAAGGTGCGGCAGGGCCTTGTGGGCATGGTGGATCTGGAAGCCTACAGCTACCGCCGGGGCGAGAAATGCACGGTGCGCCCCAGCGAGAGCACCGTGGAAAGCCGCATCCCGCCCCGCATGAAGGTGCGCACCGGTGCCGCGCTGGAAACGCCCCATATCATGATGCTGGCGGACGACCCCGGCTGCACCCTCATCGAGCCGGTGGCGGCGCATAAAGCCGAACTGCCCAAGGTATACGAGGGCGAGCTGATGCTGAACGGCGGCCACATTGCGGGCTGGGCTGTGGAAGACCCTGCCCTTATTGCGCAGATCGAAGATGCGCTGGCTGTGCTGGGCAGTCAGGAAGAATTCGACAAAAAGTATCCGGATGCCACCCGCCGCGACCCGCTGACGCTGGCCGTGGGCGACGGCAACCACTCGCTGGCCACTGCAAAGGCCTGCTGGGAGGAGCTGAAAAAGACACTCACACCGGAGCAGGCAGCAAACCATCCGGCCCGCTGGTGTCTGGCCGAGGTGTGCAATGTGCACTCGCCTGCAATCGAGATCGAGCCGATCCACCGCGTGCTGTTCAATGTGGACTGCGCAGCGGTGCTGCTGAGCCTGATCACGTGGAGCGATTCCAATATGGCCGGCTGCTGCTTTGGCGGCAGCAAGCAGCAGCCCTTCACGCTGGCCGGGCCGCACATGTCCAACGTGCTCAGCTTTGAGGACCCAACCGCACCGCTGACCGTGGGCACCATTGACGAATTTATCGAATACTATCTTGAGCACCACAAGGAAGCCCGCGTGGACTATGTGCACGACGAGCCTGCTGTGCGCGCCCTGTGCAAAAAAGGTGCTGTGGCATTCCTGATGCCGCCGTTTGCCAAGAGTGACCTGTTCAAAGGCGTTGTGATGGGCGGCGTGCTGCCGCGCAAGACCTTCAGCATGGGCCACGCAGAAGAAAAGCGGTACTATGTGGAGTGCCGGAAAATTACGGAATAATTATTGGAGAACCATGACATTTAAAGAATTGAATCTGTCCGCCCCGCTTCTGCGCGCTGTGCAGGAGGCAGGCTATGAGACCCCGTCGCCCATTCAGGCGGCGGCGATCCCGCCGGTGCTGTCCGGCCGGGATCTGATGGGCTGCGCCCAGACCGGTACCGGCAAGACGGCTGCTTTTGCGCTGCCCATGCTGGATCGGCTCACGGCCAATGCGCCCCGCAGAAAGGGTGCCATCCGCGCCCTGATCCTGACCCCTACCCGTGAGCTTGCTTTGCAGATCGGCGAAAGCTTTGATGCCTACGGAAAGTATCTCAAGCTGCGCAGCACCGTCATTTTTGGCGGCGTGGGCCAGGCACCGCAGGTGGAAGCGCTGAAAAAGGGCGTGGACATCCTGATCGCCTGCCCGGGACGGCTCAACGACCTGATCGGTCAGGGATTTATCGACCTCTCGAACCTTGAGATCTTTGTGCTGGACGAAGCCGACCGGATGCTGGATATGGGCTTTGTGCACGATGTGAAGAAGGTGATCGCAAAGCTGCCCGGGGAGCGTCAGAACCTGATGTTCAGCGCCACCATGCCCACCGAGATCGAACAGCTGGCCGCAGGCATCCTGCGCAAGCCCGCCTTCGTCAAGGTGGACCCGGTGTCCAGCACCGTGGACCGCATCCAGCAGAGCCCGGCAGCCATGCGCAAAAACGTCGATTTGCCGCAACCGCTGGGCCCCACGATGCAGATGAATTCATTCTCCCGCACATCCAGATCCAGTCCTTTCAGGGCCAGCACTTCACCTTCACGCAGGCGAAAGCGCTTGCGCACCTTTCGGGCAGAAAGCACACTCTCCGTCATACGAGCCTACCGGGAAAACTGTTTCCACGCATACTTGCGTCGCTCTATCCACTGAAAAGCCATGTCCAGCAAGGCTCCCACCACGCTGATGCTGATCATGCCGGCAATGACCACGTCCGTACGTCCCACGGTATAGGCATGTGTGATCAGGTAGCCCACCCCGGAAAGGCTGCCGGGCAGCATCTCCGCGGAGACCAAGCACATCCACGCCACCCCGAGACCTATGCGCAGGCCATTGACGATGGACGGAGCCGCGGCGGGCAGCAGGATCTTGGTGAAGATGTCCCGCTCGGACGCCCCCAGAACCCGGGCCGAATCCACCAGCGTGCGGTTGACCGTCTGCACACCATGCACGGCGCTGGTCAGGATAGGGAACAGCGCGCCGATGAAGATGATGAACAGCATGGATATCTTCAAGTTATTAAGATAATAATATAATTCGCTTCGAGGCAGGCCCATGGCCGTTGCCAGGCTGCTGACGCCGAACCAGGCCAGCACCAGCGGTACCCAGGCCAGAGGCGGGATGGGGCGGAACATGCCCAGAAAAAGATTGAGCAGACGATGCAGACCGGCATAATAGCCCATGGCCACCCCCAAAGGCACTCCCAGCAGCACGGCTGCCGCATACCCGCAGAGGACGCGCACCAGACTGATGCCGATATTGCCTGCCAGCGTGCCCATGGCGATGACATTGTCCAGCGGGTGCGCCAGCAGGGCCCCGATCTCCTCCAGCGGAGGAAGGATCAGGCTGTTGCCCACCAGCGTCGCCATGGATTCCCATACGATAAAGAAGAGCACAGGCACCAGAAGAGGCGCCGCCCAAAAGATGATTCGTCCCGGCATAGTCGACCTGCAAGCAATGAGTGGCCTGCGGCAGAGGCTCATCCCTGCCGCAGGAAAAGGAACGGCGGTTACAAAGAGATCCGGCTATTTTCCGGTATCAAGGAACGAATCGTTGATCAGCAGGGGGCGGGCCTGTTCCATGGTCTTGTGGCGCAGGCTGCCGCTGAACTTGTTCATGCTGTCCAGGATACGCAGATAGGTATCCGCGCCGCGCAGCCAGCTGTCATTGAAGCTTCCCAGGAACACAAGGCTGGACTTGCGCCCGGCCTCGGGCGGCAGACCGATCCACTGGGCGGCGATCTCACCGGCCTGCTGGGGATGGGCATTGCACCAGGCCCCCACGCGGGAGATCAGGGCCACGAAAGCCCGGACAACTTCAGGATGCTTGGCGATCATTTCTTCAGAGGCCACGCCCACACAGCAGGGGAAGTTGGCCCACTGCCCGGCGGGAGGCAGTTCGCCCAGATTGACCAGTACCTTGCCGATGCCACGCGTCTGGGCCACTTCGGGGAAGGGCGAAGGACCGACAACAGCTTCCACCTGCCCGGCGGTCAGGGAGGCCAGCAGGTTACTGGTCTCTTTCAGATCCACCAGCAGGACATCCGCCTTGCTGTCCGAAGGATCAAGCGTCACCTTGAGCCCGGCTTTGACCAGCGCGCCTTCCAGCACGATCTTGGGGGCACTGGTAGGCGAATGGAAGCCGATCTTGACGGGCTCCTTGCTGTCCTTCACCCGCTGCAGCAGGCTTTCCCAGCTGGTCAGGGAAGAATCCTTGGGCACCACCAGCGCCATGCCTTCCGTCTGCAGCGGGCAGACGATCTTCATGGGCGTCCCCTTGTCGATGCCGGCCATGATGGCCGTGATGGAGGCGATGCCCATATCCAGATGCTTCTGGGCAAAAAGCGTGGCGGTCTCGGAACCGCTCTTGGCCACGACCAGATCGAGGATGGCAATGGGCTTGCCGTCCTTGATGAGCTCGTAGCTTTCGCGTTCCACAAGAGGTTTCAGATAGACGCCCAGATCGCGGAAGGCCTCACCGCGTGAAGCTGCGACCTGGAATGGGGAATGGTGGGTGGTGAAGATGAAACCAGTCTTGAAGGCCGGCAGTTCAGCGGCAACAGACATGGAACACAGACCCAGCACAGCGATGCCGGCCAAAGCCAGCCTGCGAAGGGTGGACGGAACGAACATGGGCAACCCCCTTTTTGTGATGATGCGACCACCATGGTCGCAAAACGGCAGGCCATCCTGCCGTTGGGCACAAAAAAACCGCGCGAGACTGCGCGGAAGTGATGGGGTGTTGCGAGCTTGCCCGGAGAAAGGCGACGGAAAACAGGCGTCAGCAAACCGTCTGCGGCGACAAGGACATACAGCCCCACCACAGACAGCGTCAGGTCAGACCAGACAGAAGCATGCGCCAACTATCCATATTCTCTCCAGAAATACTACACCAGATATATTTTGAGCATACGAAGGAAGGAATACAAAGTAAAGTACCCTCCCCTGTTCTCTTGAAAGTTTTTCAAAAACAACCAGCTATGAGACCTTTCCCTATCGCCGGAAGGATCAAGACAGTCCTGAAAGAAAAAAGGGGGCGCTTTGGGCGCCCCCTTTATCGTCAACGTATCCGCGAACTGGCTCAGAACCGACTCGCGAACCGGTACGGGTTAGAACTTGATCTTGCGGTATTCTTCCAGGGCAGCAGCCTGCTCTTCGAAGGAAGCGAAGCCGGCCTGATGCAGGGCGTCTTCCACCGTGCTGCTCCAATCCCAGGTCGCGTAGATGACGGGCTTGTGGAACATGGAGCGGAAGCTTTCCAGCTCGGTGCGGTAGAAGGATTCCTTGGGGGTATCCAGATGCTCACGCAGCTGCTCGTGACGACGCTGCAGCTCGCCTTCGTACCATTCCTGGATATCCTGGGGCAGCGTGTACTTCTTCAGGATGTGGCCGTAACCGGCCTCTTCCATCAGCTTGGCAAGACGCTGATGATGCTGCTTGCCCAGCCATTCGCCCAGCTTGGACGTGGGGATGTTCTCGGCTTCCACAGCGGCGATGTCGAACACGGTCTGGAAGTAGGTATCCGGCACCACCGAAGCGGAGACGATACCGGCGATGGCCACCAGGCCGCGCAGGATCACGCTGTTGGAGATACCCTGACCGCAGAAGCCCACCTTCTTGCCGTACTTCTGGCCGGTGAAGATGCTGACCAGGATGGCCCAGACCACGGCGGGATCTTCTTCGTCGTAGATGTGGCCCAGACGCGCGTTGTCGCGGTCCGTGGCCAGCACCATCTGGGTCATGTCGTTGGAACCGATGGAGAATCCGTCGAATTCCTGGATGAACTGCTTGGCCAGGATGGCGTTGGAGGGGATTTCCGACATCTGGATGATGCGCAGGCCGTCCTGACCGCTGGTCAGCTTGTGCACCTGGCTCAGGTAGGTCCGCATGGAGCGGGCTTCTTCCAGGGTACGCACGAAGGGCAGCATCATCTGCAGGTTGGAACCGCCGTACACGCCGCGGGCCAGCTTGAAGGCTTCGATTTCCCAGTCGTGGATATTGCGGGACACACCGCGGTAACCCAGCATGGGGTTGTCTTCGTGATGTTCGAAGAGGTTGCCGCCCAGCAGGTTGCGGTATTCGTTGCTCTTGAAGTCCGTGGTACGGTACACGATGGTCTTGCCGTAGAAGGCCATGGCAAACAGGGCCAGGTTCTGGGCCAGCGTCTGCACATAGTGTTCCTTACCGGTGCGGAAACCGCGGGACTTGATGATGGCGCGGATCTTTTCGGGCAGAGCGCGCACATCGTCCATTTCCTTCTTCAGGCCGCCACGCAGGCTCACTTCTTCACGCAGGCGGGCAATGTTGCCCAGCAGAGAAGTCACCACGGGCAGATCCTTGATGCGCTTCACATGCTCTTCCACCGAGGCTTCGATCTCGGCGATGCGCTTGGCCGATTCGGGATCGGAGGGCGAAAGCAGGGCCAGCTCGTCGTCATAGCCCATGATGATGCGCACATGATCGGCCAGATCCACAGAGGTCTTGAGGATCTCCAGGCGGCGGGAAGCCATTTCCATATGCTGGTCGATCTTGTGGTCGAGCTCACGCATCTTGCGATGCTGCAGCAGCACTTCTTCGGCGCTGAGGCTGCGGTCGGCGTCCACCAGAGCGGAGACTTCGGCATTGAGGCCGGTCACTTCGCCCACGTATTCACGCAGGTTGAAGTTGAATACGATGAGGCCGGCAGCCATCTGCTCGCGCAGGACCTTGGAAAGGTTGTCTTCCAGTTCCTTGAGCTTGCCCTGCACCACGTCTTCCAGTTCGCCGTTATCGAAGGCTTCCAGAGCCTGGGGATGGATGCTGATGTTGCCCAGCATGAACTCGGCACGCAGCAGCCCCACTTCGAACTGCGGGAACTCGCGCAGACGGGAGAGGAAAAGGGCCTGGCCCACGTCCGCCAGCACCAGGCCGACCTTGGTCTTGGTGGTGGGCAGTTTGGCCACGTCCATTTCGCCGCCCACTTCGCGCAGGGGCAGCAGACCGCGATACACCCGGCCGCGGGTACCGTCGACGGTCACTTCCACGCCATCCAGGGCGCGCAGCACATCCAGACGCTGGATGCCGATGACGGCGGCGATGCCCAGTTCACGCGAGGTGATGGCGGCGTGGCTGGTATCGCCACCCACGTCGGCCATGATGGCGGAGGCCACACGCATGCCGGGCACCATGTCGGGGTCGGTACGCTCGGCGGCCAGCACGTCGCCCTTGGCGACCTTGTTCAGTTCCAGGGCCGAACGCAGGAAGCGCACGGTACCGTGACCGGCACCGCGGGAGGCACCATTGCCTTCCACCAGCACTTCGGCATTGGCGGCAGCCTTGGCGTCCACTTCGCGACGGCGCATGAAGATGGTGGTGGGATGCAGCTCCAGCTCTTCGTTCCAGCGGGTCTCGGGGCGGGCCTGCACGAACCACAGTTTGTCGTTGGCGTCGATACAGAATTCCGTATCCATGATCATGCCGCCGTAAGCCTTGCTCACGGCACGCACGCCCTTGGCCACACGCTCGGCCTGGCTCAGCGACAGGGCCCAGCGCAGGGCTTCCAGTTCAGACACGGCCACTTCACGGGTACCACCGCGTTCGTCATAGACGATCTTCATGTCCTTGCAGCCCATCTGACGGATGACGACTTCACTGCCGTCATCACGCTGGAAGACATAAAGCTTGTCGGGGGTCACCTTGCCGCCCACCACAGCTTCGCCCAGACCGTAGCTGGTATCGATGCTGACCAGGTCCTTGCGGGCCGTGCCGCGGCAACCGGTGGACGTATCGGCCGAGAAAGCCGTACCGGAGATCACGGGGTTGATCATCTGCATCATGCAGACGGAAAGCGAAGTGTTCTCGATGGCCCATTCCTGCTTGGCGTTGATGGCGATGGCTTCATCGCCGGTCTCTTCAGCGCGGGCAATGGCATCGAGGATGGCCTCGCGGCGGTAGGTCATGGAGCGCAGGTTGTACGCGGAAGCACAGTCCCAATGGTAGGCTTCCACGACCTTGGCCGGGCCCACCATGTTGAGGTAGGTGTCCTGCAGACCGGCAAAGGCTTTCTTGCGGGAGTCTTCACCGGCAGCCGAGGAACGCACGGCCACGGGGGTCATGTCGTCGCCGTTCTCGTTGCAGATGGAGAGGTAGGCACCGCGCACGGCCTCATCCACGTCCTGGGGAAGATCCACGGACAGGATGGCGGCCTGCACCATGACAGAGCGTTTGCGCAGCTGGTCGATACCTTCGGGAGAAGTAGCAAAGCCTTCCACGATGGTATTGATGAAGGTGCGCAGTTTGGTGTGGGACTGGTCCCCTTCCGCAGCGGCAGCGTCATGGATCTGCTTGCCGAGCTGGCGGACGAACTTCTGCAGGAAGTCGGGGTCCTGGTTGATTTCGGGATCATTCCAGTCGATACGGCCGTACTCGCGGTCGACGACCGCGCGAACGATACGCCCGGTAACCTTGGTCTCATCCAGCACCCTGTGGAAGGCGAGCGAAGAGATGGCGCGGAAATAAGGCGCCTGGATACCTTCGATCTGGCTGATGAGGGCCGTGTTGTAGTTCTTGCCACCCACAAGCAGCTCGGCTTCTTCGCCGATCGCCACGATGTCGGCGCCGGTCAGCACCAACTTTTTGCGGATAGCTTCCGGGGATTCCTCTTTCTTAGTGGCAGCCGTTTTGGCCATGACTTCCTCCGTTATACCAGGAAAGAAAGCTTTTGATTGCAATCATCATACCCTAGCAGGCACATCCTGTCCACAATGCGGCGCAAATGCGCCACACGGCTAGATCACGCGGGATCCGCAGTAAGGACAGAAGGAGACATTGTCCATGGGGATAGGTTGTGCGCAGGCTTCATTGCTGCAAATACGCGGCACGGGGCCCAGTTCGACGAGCAGCTCGCCTTCACGCACGGATACCATCTGCTTGTTTTCCTTGAAGTCGGCCGTCTTCAGCACGCGCTTCACGACGCCATCCACAGGAGCCAGCACAGCCTTTTCCTGCTTCATGATGGACACGTTGAACAGCTCTTCGCCGGCCTTCACGATATCGCCGGGGTGGACGTACATGACCCACAGGTCGCCATTGCTGGGCGACGCCACATGGAACTTGTTGGCAGGATCCGCCATGGTCAGGCCCTTGGCCTTCTGGCCGGTGGGCTGGGCGACCTGCACTTCGCAGCTCATGATCTCGGAGTCCAGCACGTAACGGCAGATGACGACACCGGCATCGTTGGGACGGGAGATGCTCAGCAGCAGCAGATGGTGGGGCTTACCGCTGCGGTCATTGAAATAGAGGTCCTGGCCGGGCTTGAGGCCTTCGAACCAGACATGCAGGGGCAGATTGTTGGGATCGCCGTACTGCATGCGGAACTGCATGGTCTTGAGGGCATCGGCCGGATGATTCAGGTACAGGACGAACTCTTCCTTGGTGGGCTTGCGCTTCAGCAATTCGGTGCAGGCAGCTTCTTCGGCGGCCAGGTTCACGTCCGGCAGGCTCTCCAGGGGCGAGACTTCCGTACGGTTGGCGATGGCGCTCTTCCACTCGGAGCCAAAGGCGCTCTCGTAGACCCAGTCCGCGGGGAAGCCCAGCGGCAGGCGGCCGAACTTGCCCAGCAGCAACTTGCGGAAGGCGTCGTTGCAGTCCTGGTAGATGTTCAGGCGGGCCTTGCGCATCTCGCTGGAAAGTTCGGATTCAGGCGTACGGGTGACTTCGTTGAGCACTTCGAGCAGGAAGCGGACTTCTTCCTCGCCGCCCCGCTTCCAGGCCCCGGTGACCGCCAGGAAGGCGGTGTTCCAGGTGATCTGCGAACCGGGCGTCACGTCGTGGTAACGAACGATCTGGCGGGTCCCTTCCAGGAACTTGAGCATGTAGGGCAGCAGGTGGATGTAGCCCTGCTTCATGGCGCCTTCCTGCGAGGAGGAAGTAGCACCGCCGGGCATGCCGTGGCGGGTCACATCGTAGTCGATGCCCTTGAAGTACGGCGAGCAGTAGCGGTCATAGTAGGGCATGATCTGCTTGCAGACGAAGTTGGCGTCGCGGATGGCATCCTTGTTCAGATGGCACTCCAAGCCGAGCTCGTCTTCCATGTAAGCCACCGTGGCCAGCACGTCGCCCTGCCCGTAAGAACGGACAGCGGAGCCCAGGCCCACGTCGATGATGTGGGCACCGGCCTTGGCCGCGGCCCCACAGGCGGGGATGAACAGGCCGTCGGTGCAGTGGCGGTGGTAGTGCAGCACCAGTTCGGGCCAGCGCTTGCGCAGAGCCGTCACCAGCTCGGTCATGAAGCGCGGCGGGCAGACACCGGCCATATCCTTGAGGCCGAGGATGATGCTGCGGGCAGCGGTCTTTTCATCGGCGCCCATGATGTCGGCCATCATGCGCAGGATGTTCTCGGTCACACCCAGATAGTGATTGACGTCGAAGCCCTTGGCCCACGAAAGGGAGATGGCGGGCTGGAAGACCACGTCCTTGCGGTCCATGACCACTTCGGCGATGGGGCGCATGTTCTCCACATGGTTCAGGAAGTCGAAGCAGCGCACCACTTCGTAGTGATCGCAGATCATCTCGCCGGTCAGGCGCATGAGGTTGCGCGGCTGCGGCGTGTAGCCCAGCACGTTGGTGGAGCGCACCAGCAGCTGCTTGAGCGTCTTGGGAGCGAAGCTCTTCCACTCCTTCGCTTCGGAGAAGGGATAGGTCATGTTGGCCAGCATGGCCACATGGAAGTGGGCGCCGCCGCCGTTCTCGATGGAGAAGTAACCGGCATTGTCCAGGTAGGGACCGATCAGGCGGTCTTCGGCCAGGCGGAAGCGGTTGCCGGAGTTGGACTGGGTGAAGTCACGCGGCGTGGTATCCGTAAAGTGCACGTAGCCGCTGTCGCGGATGAAGTCCAGCAGGGCGCGGCGGTCGCCCTGAGGATAGGGAGACGGCTGGCGGCGCAGCTGGCTGGGGATGGGCGGCAGCACCGGATCGAAGGCGCCCAGACGGGGCGTGGTGACGGAACGGTATTCCCCGAGCTGCACATGGGGGTTGTAGCCCTTGGCGGAGATCTCCGCCACCAGGCGGGCCAGACGTTCGCTTTCGGGGGCCACGTCCCGGTACTGCATGAGCTCGGGATGGTTGGCCACGAAGTTGGTGTTGATCTCGCCCTTGCGGAACAGGGGATGCTTGAGGATCTGGCGGTGGAAGGGGATGGTGGTCTTGATGCCGCCGATGATGTATTCGCTCAGGGCGCGGTCCATGATGCCCAGGGTCTTTTCCCAGTCGTGGGCATAGGCGATGAGCAGGGAGCCGGCCGAGTCATAGTTGGCCGGGAACTCGTAACCGGCACTGATGTTGGAGTCCAGACGCACACCGGGGCCGCCAGGCGACACGTAACGGGTGATCAGACCGGCATTGGGAGCGAAGTTCTCCTGCGGGTTCTCGCAGTTGATACGCACCTGCATGGCACAGTAGGAAGGACGCAGGTTCTCTTCGCGGTAACGCAGTTCCGCACCAAAGGCCACGGCGATCTGCTCTTCCACCAGGTCGATGCCGTAGCGGCATTCGGTGATGCCGTGTTCCACCTGCAGACGGGTGTTGACTTCGATCATGTAGGGCGTGCCGTCGGGCGTGACCAGGAATTCCACCGTGGCCAGGGAGTGGTAGCCCACGGCGCGCACCAGGCGACGGGCGTAGTCCTTGAGCTGTTCGCGCAGCTGGCGGGTCATGCCCGGCCAGGGCGAAGGCGTGATCTCGACGAGCTTCTGATGGTTGCGCTGCACGGTGCAGTCGCGTTCGTCAAAGGCAAAGACATTGCCGTACATGTCGGCGATGACCTGGATCTCGATGTGGCGCACATCGGCCAGGAACTTTTCCACGAACAGGCGCGGATTGCCGAAGGAGGCCTGGGCCATGGTGGAGGCCTTGAAGAAGGCGTCTTCCAGCTCGGCTTCATTGTGGATGGCGAAGATACCGCGGCCACCGCCGCCGCCTTCGGCCTTGAGCATGATGGGCAGACCGATCTCGGAGATCAGCTGACGGGCGGTGGCGATGTCCACGGCCCCGTCAGAACCGGGCACCACGGGGATGCCCAGCTTGCGGGCCACGGCGCGGGCCTGCACTTTGTTGCCCAGCAGGTTCATGGCTTCGGCAGTGGCACCGATAAAGGTGATACCGGCTTCCTTGCAGCGCTGGGGGAAACGGGTGTCCTCAGAGGCAAAGCCCCAGCCGGGATGGATACCGACAACGCCGCGCTGGCGGGCTTTGTCGATGATGCGGTCAATATCCAGGTAAGCGCGGGGATCGGGTCCGAGCAGAATCAGTTCCTTGGCAGTGGATGCTGACGGCGCAGTTTTATCCACATCGGTGGCTGTCATGGCCGCGACGGCGTCAAAGCGTTCGCGGATGGAGCGACAGATGCGGCGGGCGGGAATGCCACGGTTGGCGACAAGGATCACCTTGCCCTTGAGAAATTCCTGGACGTCTGCAAAGGATTTGTTGGCCATGCCTTTTTGCCCTTTAGTAATGATGCGAAAGACGCAGGCTTCCGCTGTAAAAAACCTCCTGCCGGCCATTGCGCGACAGGCACAGTCCTCCATCATGGCACAGCCCTGTCAGAATGCCCTCGACGACCTCATCGCCGTCGTCGAGACAAACGCAGGACCCGCGCCAGAGCAGGAAGCTCTCGGCGAGATCCTTCCAGTTTTTCTTTAGAGAACCGCCGGTACTATACTCGCAAAACAGGCAGTTTACAAGTTGATACCATAGGCTCTCGGCGGTAAGAAATATTTTTTGTGATTTTTCCAGGCCCGAAACCAGGGCCTTCGCGGGCATGGCGGCCCCTGCGCGCAAGGTCTCGGCCGGCGGGGCCCAGGCCACATTGATACCGATGCCGGCCAGCAGGACGCCCGCCCTTTCCTCCAGCAGGATCCCCGCCACCTTGGCGGGGGTGTCCCCGTCCAGCACGGCAAGATCGTTGGGCCATTTGAGGCGCACCTCGAAGCCCAGCTTTCCCAGAGCGGCCGCCAGCATGGCCCCGGTCACGGTGGAGGCCGCGGAACTGGCGAACGGCTCCTGCATGGGGAGCCGCAGCGCCGCATAGATATTGCCGGCGGGCGAGACCCAGTTCCGGCGCAGCTGTCCCCTGCCCTGCCGCTGGCTGCTGACCAGCACGCTCTGCCAGGGCGCCAGCAGGCCGCGACGGGCCAGGGTATGCCCCACATCCAGTGCGGACGAGACCTCACCGAAACGCCAGACCTCAGGCCGCCCGGCCCTTTGCTCCCGCGCCCCGTTATGGCATGATGTCGTCATGAAGACCTACCTTGTTGGCGGTGCCGTCCGTGACATCCTGCTGGGACAGGCACCGGTTGAGCTGGATTATGCCGTGGACGGAGACGATGCCGCCTTTCTGGCGACGCATCCCGATGCCGCCCGCGTGGGGAAAAGCGTTCAGGTCTGTCTGTGGCACGGCTGTGAATTCATGCCGCTCCGTGGTGGGATCCTGCCTGCGGATCTGGCCGCCCGTGACCTGAGCGTCAATGCGCTGGCCCTGGATGCCGGCGGGCATGTGCATGCCCATGCCAGGACGCTGGCTGATCTGGAGCGCAGGCTCCTGCGCCCGGCCTCGCCCGACGCTTTCCGCAAGGATCCCCTGCGCCTTTTCCGCCTGGCCCGCTTTGCCTGCCGTCATCCGGACTGGCAGCTGCACCCCGATTGCCTCCGCCTGGCAGCGGAGGTACCGGAAAGCGCTCTGGCGGCCATTCCGGCGGAGCGGGTCGGCAGGGAGCTGCTCAAAGCTCTGGCCCTCCCCTGCCCCGGCCGCTTTCTGGAAGTCCTGGAGCAGCTCCACCTCTGGCGGCCGTGGTTCACGGAACTGGAAGCCATCGCCCGCATCCCCGCCGGGCCTGTACGCTGGCACAGCGGTTCGGTGCTCCAGCATACCGTCCGGGTCATGAACGCCGTGGCCGGCAACAGTCTGGCCGTCTGGATGGCCTTCTGCCACGATCTGGGAAAGCTGCTGACTCCTGAGGAAGAACTGCCCCACCACTACGGACATGAGCAGCGGGGGCTGGCGCTGGTGCGCCTTCTGGCCAAACGGCTGCACCTGCCCGTCCGGCGGGAAAAGGCAGGACTGCTGGCCTGCGAGCTGCATATGAAGGCCGGGCTGTATGACCGTCTGCGCCCCGGCACACGCCGGGACGTGCTCTGGACCGTGGCCACGCGCGGCCTGATGAAGGAGTTCTGGAGTGTGGTGGATGCCGACAGCAAGCAGGACATCAGCAGCAAGGCACTGGAGGATACGGCCCTGCTCCGCACCATAGGGCTGCCGCCCCAATGGCAGAACAAAGGAGCGGAATCCGCCCGCAAATTGCGGGAACTGCACTGTCAGGCCCTGGTCGGCAGCAGGTCGGCCTAGCTCCAGACTTCCGCTTCGGCCCTGCTCCGGCACCAGTCGCAGAGGGCATCCATCTCTTCGCCGTGGTCATATCCGGCCAGGTGCCCCACGGAATGCGCCAGCAGGCGCAGCAGATGCTCTGCCGGGTCCTGGCCGTAAAGCAGGCATTCCCTGTTCAGCGTATCGAGGGAAAGGAGCATCACCCCCGGCAGGCTCTCATCACCGGGGAACGACAGCACATTGGTCGGGCCTGTGCAGCCCATGTAGCGCTGATTGGCCCGGGCGATGCAGGCATCGTCCACCAGATGGGCTTCCACAGGGCCCAGCGGACAACCGGCCTCCCGCGCTGCGGAGGTCAGGGCATCCAGTATCCTGCCTATCTGGCGTGGGGGCACAGGCAACAGCCAGGCCCCCGCCGGACAATGATCGATGACCCGGACAGCCATCATTCCCGCCCCGCCTGTTCTGTACGGGCCAGCTGTTCGGCTTCCAGCTTCTCCGCGGCTTCAACGGCGGCAGCGTCATGCACACGGCCGTGATGATGGCCGCTGTGGCTGTTCTCGGCTTTTTCTTCCGCCTCCTTGGCAGCCGGGGCGTTCTCGTGCCCCTTGGCTTCGGCCTTGCTTTCGGCCGGGCGGGCATCCGCGTTTTTGGCTTCCGCAGCCTTGCCTTCCTGCTTGCCTTCGTTCTTGGCCGGCGGATAGGCGATGCGCTGGTGGAAGATGCCCGTCAGGATGCGCTGGAAGTTCTCGCTCAGGTAATGCAGATCCTTGAAGGTCAGTTCGGACTCGTCGAGCTGGCCTTCGGAGAAAATGCCCTTGATGATGGTATCGATGTGCGTCCTGATACGGGCAGGCGTGGGATCCGTCAGCGTCCGGCTGGAGGCCTCCACGGAGTCTGCCAGCATGAGGATGGCGGCTTCCTTGGTCTGGGGCCGGGGACCGGGATAGCTGAAATCCGATTCGCGCGGCCGCTCGCCCATATTGATGGCCTTCTGGTAGAAGTAGCGGATGACGCGGGTCCCGTGATGCTGGCGGATGATGTCGATGATCTCCTGCCCCAGCTTGTAGCGCTCGGCCAGTTCCGTACCCTTCTTGACGTGGGACGTGATGATGAGCGCACTCATGGAGGGGGCCAGCTTGTCATGCTTGTTGGGACCGCCGAACTGGTTCTCGATGAAGTATTCGGGATAGGTCAGCTTGCCCGCGTCATGATACAGGGCCGCCACCTTGCACAGCAGGCTGTTGGCTCCGATGGCCTTGGCCCCGGCTTCCACCATGTTGGCCACCACCAGAGAATGATGATAGGTGCCGGGGATGGTCACCATCAGTTCCTGCATCAGCGGATGCTCAAGGCTCATGAGCTCCATGAGACGGAAACGCGTACTGTAGCCAAAGGCCAGCTCCAACACGGGGCTGACGGCGAACAGCAGGATCAGGGACAGGAGGCTGTTGATGGCCACGGCCCCCAGCTGCATGGGGAACTCGTTGGGCGAGATCTGCGCCAGCAGGGCCATGCCCAGCCAGATGAGCGACTGCCCCACCGTCAGGGGGATGATGCTCCAGACAACGTCCTGCCGGGTCTGGGCATTGGTCACCAGCCAGGTGGCCAGCATGCCGCCCAGGAAATGATACAGGAAGAAGGTGTAGTCCGCCTGGAACATGAGCATGGCAAAGAAACAGAGCAGCAGGCTCATGGTGCAGTAGCGGCGGGCGGCAAAGACCATGGCCACCAGCCCCACGCCCCCGGCGATAGGGAAGGCCACGGCATAGTTGGCCATCAGCGTCAGGCTGTCGAAACGGGTGGCAAGGCAGAACGCCCCCTTGGCCCCCACGCTGAACAGGAACAGCACCAGCGAGATGAGCAGCATGTCCTTGCAGCGCAGCGGCGTGCCGGGCTTGCCGCTGGGCGCCACGAAGAAGCCGATGGACAGGATCAGGGAGAACAGGAAGGCCCCCAGCACCACGCCCCAGCGGACGGGATCGGCAGCGCTCTTATACAGGGTCTGCAGTTTGAGCTGCTGCTCGCGGCTCACCCTGTCCCCCTTGCGCACCACCAGCTCGCCTTTCTGGATCTGGTAAAAGACGGGCTCCACATTGGCCACCACGGCTTCACCGCGGCGCTGGGTCGTCTCACGGTTGAGCGTCAGGGACGCCGGGACCGTCGCGGAAAGCAGGATGTTGATGGCCCGGCGGGAGTGGGCGTTGAGGGTATCTTCCTGCCGCAGCAGGGACGAGATCTCGGCCAGGAAGGACTGCACATCGGGCAGCGTGGTCACTTCGGGGCGCAGCAGTTCCGAACCGTTGTCGAGGTTGCGGATGACGACCCCGGCCCGTCCAGCTCTGGCGGAGCGGATGTCGCCCACGAGACCTTCGGCCAGGCGATCCCGGATCAGCGGCATCAGGGTCTTGAGGAGGTACTGCTGCACTTCCGGCAAGGCCAGCTGGGGCAGCACCTCTTCGGCCACCCGGGGCGTCAGTTCTTCCACCAGACGGCGGACAGAGGCCTCCCCTCTCGGAAGGTCCGCCAGATCTTCCTCGGCTCTGGGCAGAGGACGCTGGGCGGCAACAGGCGCGGCAGGAGCGGGCGTGACCGGGGCTTCCCCGGCCTGCCCGACAGTAGGCGCACTGTCCTCCGCTTCGGGAGCCGCCGGAGCGGCTTCTTCCGGCACAGGTTTGACGCTCTGCAAGCCCTTGTGGTCGGCCATCACGTTCAGATGATGCAGGATCCCCAGGGTGCGGTTCTGGAACATCTCATAGGGCTGCATGCTCAGGTCGTAGACCGAGGGCTGGAGCATGAGCACCTGGCGCTGCCGGGCCTTGCTGGCCTGCACGTCTTCCACCAGGATGTCGCGGTCAGCGATGACGTCACTGTCCGCCACCTGCCCCGCCACATAGACGCGGCTTTCCGGCGTCAGGTTGGCACCGGCCAGCAACGAGAGGAAAAGCAGGGTCAGGATCAATACCAGCAGGCCGCGACCGCAGTGGTGACGCGTTCTCAGCGTCTGCCACAGGGCCACCATGCTGGAGGGTCTAGCTGTCTTTTTCGGCGTTGTCGTAGGCATTGACGATGGCTCCCACCAGAGGATGGCGCACCACGTCAGCCTTGCTGAAGTGGTGCACGGCAAGACCGGGGATTTTGTCCAGGATGGCCAGGGCATGGACGAGGCCCGAGCGGGCCCGCCCGGAAGACGGGTTGACGGGCAGGTCGATCTGCGAGGTATCGCCCGTGACCACCACGCGCGATCCAAAGCCCATGCGGGTCAGGAACATCTTCATCTGCTCGTGGGTGGTGTTCTGGGCTTCGTCCAGGATGATGAAGGCATCATTGAGGGTACGGCCACGCATGAAGGCCAGGGGGGCCACCTCGATGGTCCCCACTTCCAGCATGGATGCCACCTTGGGCTGGGGCACCATGTCGTGCAGGGCATCATACAGGGGACGCAGGTACGGATTGACCTTGTCCGCCAGGTCGCCGGGCAGGAAGCCCAGCCGCTCCCCCGCTTCCACGGCGGGACGCGTCAGCACGATGCGCTTGACCTGATGCTGCTGCAGCATGGAGATGGCCATGGCCACAGCAAGATAGGTCTTGCCCGTACCGGCAGGCCCCACGGCAAAGACCATCTCGTTCCGGCGCAGGATATCCAGATACTGCTTCTGGGCCACATTGCGGGCCGTCACCGTCTTGCGCGGCGTATTGACGAAGACAGCCTCCTGGAAGACCTGCCGCAGGTTGAGCCCGGGATCGGCCGCCAGCATGGCATAGGCCCGGGACATGTCCTGCTGGCTGATGCTGATGCCGTTGCGCAGCATATCATAGAGCTGCACGAAAAGCCGGTACAGGCACTGCAGGACAGCATGGTCCGGACTGGAGAAAAAAACAGAAGCACCGCGGCTGCCTATCTGGGCACCGCTGGCAGCGGCCAGCAGGTCCAAATGGGCATTGCGGGGACCAAACAGCTGATTGGCCAGCAAAGGATCATCGAAATCGATCCTTTCCTGAGAAGATGAATATGAAGCCATGATTTTTGCCTAGCGTATTTTGGGCTTTCTGTCCATGAAAGGGCTTCCGGATCCGGCGCACTATTCCTTAAAGTATAACTTTAATAAAATTGGAGCTGCGTTCAAAAAAATAAGGGGGCACCCCAGGCGCCCCCTTGCAGCTTTTTATGCTCCCGGACTAGCCAGCCAGCTTTTTGGCCAGCAGCTCATTGACCAGCGCGGGGTTGGCCTTGCCGCGGGTCGCGCGCATGACCTGGCCCACAAAAAAGCTGATGAGCTTGGTCTTGCCGCCACGGAAAGCCTCCACTTCGGCGGGATTGTCGGCCAGCACCTTGTCCACGGCCGCTTCCAGCGCAGAGCTGTCGGAGATCTGCACCAGGCCCTTTTCCTTGACGTAGGCTTCGGGCATGGCGCCGTTTTCCATCAGGTCGGCAAAGATGTCATTGGCGATCTTGGCGCTGATGAGGCCCTTGTCCACGATGCTGACCAGCTCGGCCAGAGCTTCGGGCGTCATGGCACAATCCTGCACATGCAGGGAGCGGGCGTTGAGCTCGCGCAGCAGCGGGCCGAGGATGAAGTTGGCCACCTTGCGGGCATCGGCTTTGGCCGCCGCAGCCTCAAAGAAATCGGCCATGGCACGGCTCTGCACCAGCACTTCCGCCTCGGGTTCGGGCAGGCCCGTCATGGTGATGAAGCGCTGCATGCAGGCGGCAGGCAGCTCGGGCAGTTCCTGCTGCCAGCGGCTGAATTCCTCATCGGTGATGGTCACGGGCAGCAGGTCGGGATCAGGGAAGTAACGGTAGTCGTGCGCTTCTTCCTTGCCGCGCATGGAAGCCGTGATGTTCTTGGTGGCATCGTACAGGCGGGTCTCCTGAACGATCTCTTCCCCGTCCGCCAGGGCATCCTGCTGGCGGGCGATCTCGTAATCGATGGCTCGCTGCACATTGCGGAACGAGTTCAGGTTCTTGAGCTCGGTACGGGTGCCGAAGGTCGTGCTGCCCACAGGACGGATGGAGACGTTGGCGTCACAACGGAAGCTGCCCTCCTCCATGTTGCCGTCGCAGACGCCCAGATAGGTCACGATGCCGTACAGGGCCTTGAGGTAGGCCACGGCCTCGGCGGAAGAACGCATGTCCGGCTCGGAAACGATCTCCACCAGCGGCGTCCCGGCACGGTTGAGGTCCACATAGCTGACGTTCTCGCCCTGGGCGTGGATGTTCTTGCCCGCGTCGTTCTCCATATGGATGCGCGTAATGCCGATGCGCTTTTCGGCACCGTCCACCGTGACCGTCAGATGGCCATGCTCGCAGATGGGCAGGTCAAACTGCGAGATCTGGTAGCCGGACGGCAGGTCGGGATAAAAATAGTTTTTGCGGGCGAAAATGGAATTGCGGTGGATGCTGCAGTTGGTGGCAAGGCCCACCAGGCAGGCATAGTGCACGGCCTGCCGGTTGAGCATGGGCAGGGCACCGGGCATGCCGCCGCAGACTTCGCAGACATTGCTGTTGGGAGCCTGCCCGAAACTTGTGGGGCAGGAGCAGAAAAGTTTGGTGGCCGTAGCCAGTTGTACGTGGACTTCCAAGCCGATGACGGCTTCATATGCAGGCATGAAAAACTCCGTGAACCAGATGTTAGGAACGGCTGATGGTCGCGTCGAAATATTTGCCGACGCCGTACTCGCCACGCCGTGTAAAGCGGGCCGGATCGGGCCCGATGATCTGCATTTCCCTGTTTTGCCGCTGCACGTCCAAGGCTATGCGCATCTCCTGGGTGCAGCCGGTAGAAAAAGTGGCGTCCTTGCCGGACCAGATGGGCGGGACCTTGCGTCCCATGAGCCGGAAGCTTTCTTCGATATCAGCAAACGTCTGGAAACGCCAGACGTCGATGAAGCCGCTCCGCTGTACGCGCTCCCACATGAACATGAGGTCGTCCCCGTCCATGCCCTCCACGAAATGCTCGGCAGGATTCACGATCAGGACGTTGTCCAGACGCTTGCGCAGATCGCCCACAAAGGTCCGCGCCAATGAGATGGCGGTCTGAGTCTCGCCGGGGATGCTGCCTATGATGCAGCTGTAGAACATGACCGTACGGCCGTTCATGCGGGCCTCGCGCATGCGGGCGATGATGCCGTCCGCATGGGCCGCCACGTCCTGCTCGGTCAATTTCTTTACCCCGGGCGCATGCCGGCGCAGGGCCAGATGCATGTCCGCGCCGTCATGCCAGTAGCAAAGGATATCGCGGGTGAACTCGCAGCTGGTGCCCAGCAGCATGTCGGCCGAACGCCAGCCCTTGGCCAGGATAAGGTCCGCTTCCTTCCAGGCACGGGAAAAACTGATGGAGACCCGGTACAGGTTGAGCCGCTCACGCGTCCCGTCGCTGATGACCAGCAGACGGTGCTCGCGCAGATGGCGCAGCAGCTGGTTCTTGCTCAGGTGGGCGTCACGAACGATATAGTCCTGCTTCAGCTCCTCACGCAGGACAGGATCCTCTTCCACGTCATCCAAGGTGGGCGCATAGAAGAAGAAACCGTCCTTGACGGCAAAAATGACACGATGCTGCATGCGCAGCAGCTTGCGCACCACCGCCAGATCGAAGACCACCCCGCCGTCGGCATCACACAGATACAGGATGGTCCGCGGCCGGGAGGCCAGTTCATCCAGGTAGCTTTCCAGCTCCGCAGCCTTCTGCTCCGCGCGGTGGAACTCTTCTTCCAAAAATATCCTGTCGGGGACGGCGGTCTCCAGCTCCAGCGTATAGGCGGAAAGGAACAAATGACGGACCAGGCTGCAGGCATCCAGCCGGGCCCGGGCCGCCTCGAGCGTATCCGGCAGCGGGGCTACCGGCATGCCTTCAAGGGCGGTGCGCACGCTCTCCGAGCGCAGGATCTCGCGCTGCAGGATATTGAGCGCATGGCGGCGCTGCCGCCAGGGATCGCCATCGCCCAGCCCCTGGGCCAGGACGATGTTGGTCATGCGCTTGATGAGACGCGGCGGCAAAAGCGTATGCTGGGCAACCGCACTGCGGAAGCGGTAACGACAGAACAGCAGCAGCGCCCGGCGCTGCATCCTGTCCGTCACGAGGGACCGCACAAGGCGCACGAGGATGCGCCAGGCACGATTGTACTCTTTTTGCAGCCGTCGGGGCATGGTCGGCTCGCACAGCAAGGCGAACAGGGCGTCCGAACAGGGAAGATACACGCTGCCGGGGCCGCCGGCCACCATGAATTTCAGCTGTTCAGGACTGGCAACGATGTGCGGATTGAGGTCATGGACAAGGTTGTTGTCGATGAACAGATTGTACAGCCATGCGTCGAAGCAGGCATCTTTTCCCAGCCGGACATCAGCCATGCGGCGCGGCGCGTTCCCATTCATGCGGGCCTCACTTGTGTTTGGCGCCCGATGCCATATCCGTCACGAAGCCGCGCGTCCGCAAGCGTTCAAAAAACGGCATTTCCTTGCCCACAAAGCAGACGGCGTCTTCCAGCCCCGTCACCTCCACCCGGTCCCCCACCTGAAGCAGCAGGCCTTCCTGACCGTCCACCGTGATGTAGGTCTCGGTGGTACCGGGCAGCAGGTCGATACAGAAGCGGGTCTTATGGGGAAAGACCATGGGGGGGATGGTATTCAGGAAAGGACAGATGGGTGTGAACACCATGCAGTTGAGGCTCGGGTACAGCAGCGGGCCTCCGGCGGAGACGCTGTAGCCCGAACTGCCGATGGGGGTGGAGATGATCACGCCGTCACTGCGCAGACGGCACATCTCCTGCCCGTCCACGCCGATGTCCATGTTGACGAGCCGCGAGAGGGCCGCCCGGCTGAGGACGACGTCATTGACGGCCACGCCCTTGGCGAGCGTGCTTTCATTGCGTACGACTTTCCATTGCAGGGCCATACAGGTACGCTCGGGAGTGATGCCTGCCAGGGAATCGGCAAGGCCCTTCTCCCACTGCTCCGGCTGGATGTCGGCCAAGAAGCCGACCCGGCCGAAATTGATGCCCAGCAGGGGGATGCCCCGGCCTGCCACCCGACGGGCCACACCCAGCATGGTGCCGTCCCCTCCCAGGACAACGGCAAAATCCAGATCGGGAAGAGCATAGGCGGGATCGTCAAACCCTCCGCTGATGGCCGTGACAGAGTGTCCCCTGGCGCGCAGCCAGGCACCTATTTCAGCTTCGAGACGTGCCGCACGGTCACTGTTGGCCTTGCGGACCACGAGAATATGGCGGGCTTTGCTTTGCATCCTTTTTCTCTACGTTATAGGCGCGCGCAGTGCAAGTGGGAAGAGGCTTTTTATCTTGTCAGGGCAGTTGCTTTGTCTTAAAAATGGTACGGCCGCAGGCCATCAGGACGACACCATGCAGACAGCGCAGGACATCATAACGACATACAGCCGGACAGGCGCCCGCCTGCGCGAGGTCTTTTTCCAGGAAAGAACGCCCCTTTTGCAGAAGGCGGCCCTGCACATGGCCCGCTGCCTTATCCATGACGGCAAGGTGCTCGTCCTGGGCGAAGGGGCCGCCGGTATTTGTGCCCGTGCCGCAGCCCAGGCCCTGCTTGACCGGCTCGATCTCGACCGGCCGGCGCTGCCGGCCATCTTGCTGCCGGCCGGGAGCCCGGGGGGGCAGACGGCGGACAGAGCGGCCCTGTGGCAGCTCGAGGCTCTGGCCCGGCCCGGGGATGCGCTCCTGACATTCCTCCCCGACACAGCACAGACGGCCATGGGGCCCGTGCTGGCACTGGCGCAGGAGACCGGCCTGTCCTGCATCACTCTTTGCGGGCGTCCTGTCGCGGGTCTGTCCCTGCCCGGGCTCGTGATCGATGTCCCGGATGCTTCCGGGGCCCCTGCCTCCCTTGTCCATGAACTGCTTTTTGCCGCCGGCCATCTTGTCTGCAGGCTGGTGGATTACTATCTTTTCGAAAACGTGACGGCGATCCAGACCGTCGATCCGCAGTAAGAGGTTACACGACCATGCCCATCTACGAATACACTTGCACCAAATGCGGCAAGGATTTTGAGGAACTTGTCTTTGGCGATGACCTGCCCGCCTGCCCCCATTGCGGCGCGGCCGAGACCCGCAAGCTGATGTCCCGCTGCGCCCACTGCAGCGGCGGCAACGGCGGCGATGACTCCTTCGCTCCTTCCATGCCCGCCTCTTCCGGCGGCTGCGCCGGCTGCTCCGGCGGTAACTGCGCCACCTGCGGCCACTAGGAGACGCCATGCGCAAAAATCTCGTCATCGCCACCCGCGGCAGTCAGCTGGCCCTCTGGCAGGCCGAACACGTCAAAGCCTGCCTGGAGTCCCTGGAACCGGGCCTGAACATCAGCCTGCGCGTCATCAAGACCCGCGGCGACATCATCCTGGATGTCCCCCTGTCCAAGGTGGGCGGCAAGGGCCTGTTCGTCAAGGAGATCGAGGAAGCCCTGCTGGACGGTTCCGCCGACCTGGCCGTGCACAGCATCAAGGACGTGCCCATGGTCCTGCCCGAGGGCCTCGTCCTGGGCTGCGTGCCCCAGCGTGAGATCTGCGTGGACTGCCTGCTCTCCAACCGCTACGCCTCTCTGGACGAACTGCCCCAGGGGGCCCGCGTGGGCACCAGCAGCCTGCGCCGTCAGGCCCAGCTGCTCAATCTGCGTCCCGACCTGGAGATCCTTTCCCTGCGCGGCAATGTGGATACCCGCCTGCGCAAGATGAAGGAAGGCGAATACGACGCCATCGTGCTGGCCTCCGCCGGGCTCAAGCGTCTGGGTCTTTCCACGGACCGCATGCACCATTTCGAGGCGGCCTCCTTCGTGCCCGCCGTGGGCCAGGGTGCCCTGGGCATCGAATGCCGTGGTGATGACAGTGAAGTGCTGGAACTGCTGTCCCGCATGGAACACCGCCCCACCCGCATCTGCGTGGAAGCCGAGCGCGGTTTCCTGGCCGGTCTGGACGGCGGCTGTCAGGTGCCCATCGCCGGTCATGCGGAGATGCTGGACGACGAGCGCTTCATCCTGGACGGCCTGGTGGCCGAAGTGGACGGCAGCGTCATCCTGCGCGAACAGCAGGAAGGTACGGCCGCCACGGCACGCGAAACGGGCTTTGCCCTGGCCCGTCATCTTCTGGACAAGGGCGGCAAGGACATCCTTGACCGCCTGTATGCTGAAAACCGGTAGTAATGATGCCCAAGATCCTTCCTCTGCCCACATCGCGACTGCACGCGACGTTCGATCCCGAACGCATCCCCTGGCAGGACAGCCGGGAGATCCCCTTGCCCCGCAACGGGGCGGGCAGCCGCAACGCTTTCCAGCCTCGCGCCATGCAGGCTCTGGACATGGCCCTGAACATCAGGGCCTGTGGCTACAATGTCTATGTCTCCGGCGATGCCAATCTGGGGCGCAGCTATACCCTGCTCTCCTATCTTGGCCCGCAGGCCCGCAAACGGCCGACGCCGCCGGATCTGGTCTATGTCCACAACTTCGATGACCCCGACCGACCGCGTCTGCTTTCCCTGCCTGCCGGTCAGGGCAAGAAGTTCAAGCAGTGCGTGACCTCCACCGTGGACGCCATCCTGCATGAACTGCCCCGCCGCTTCGAAGCCGCGCCCTTCGTCAAGCAGCGTGCCCGGCTGGTGGACAGCTTCCAGAAGGTCCGCAGCGGCCTGCTGAGCAAGATGACCTCCGTGGCCCAGCACAAGGGCTTCCATCTCGACATGGACGAAGGCGGCAGCCTGACCCTGTATCCGCTGGTCAAGGGCAAGCGGCTGAGCGAGGAAGAGTTCGAGCATCTGGACGACAGCCTGCGCATGACCCTCAAGCGGCGCGGGGAGACCCTGGTCCAGAGCATGGCCAGCTTCATGCGCCAGTTGAGCAAGGCCGAGGAAAGCTTCCATGACGACGAGCGCAACCTGGAACAGACCGTCATGGCCCAGGTGCTGGACGCCCTGCTGCTCCCGGCCCAGAAAAAACTGCTCAAGGCCTGCCAGAGCGAGGCCCTGGAACAGTACTTTGTCAGCCTGCGCGCGGACATCCTGAAGAACACCGAAGCCTTCCTGCCCCGGGAGGCCGGCCAGTCCGGCCCGGATGTCCCCCATGCGCCCCTGCCGCCGCAGGGCGATCCGCTGTACCGCTATGACGTCAATGTCTTCGTGGACAACAGCCAGCTCAGCGGCGCCCCCATCGTGGTGGAAGACCATCCCACCGCGTCCAACCTGCTGGGCTGCATCGAGCGGGAATCCGAGCTGGGCGCTCTGGTGACGGATTTCACCCTTGTGCGGGCCGGTAGCCTGCACAAGGCCAACGGGGGCTTCCTTGTCCTGCGGGCGGAAGACCTGCTGCAGCATCCCAATGCCTGGGAAGGTCTGCTGCGGGCCCTGCGGGCCAATTCCCTACGCATCGAAGACGGCGCGGAGACCCCGGATGCCGCCATCCGCACCAAGGGCATCAACCCCGAGCCCCTGAAGCTGGACCTCAAGGTCGTGCTTATCGGTACGGAAGACCTGTACGAAGCCCTGGTCCTCAATGAGGACCGCTTCGCCAAGCTGTTCCGCATCAAGGCCCAGATGGCCGAACGCATGGACCGCAATGCCGCCGGCGTCCGTTTCTATCTGTCGGTCATCGCCCGCATCGCGGAAGAATCCGGCCTGCGGCCCTTCGACCGCACGGCCCTGGCCTGGCTGGTGGATCTGGGCTCGCATCTGTGCGAGGACCAGCGCCGCCTGTCGCTCAAGTTCCCGCTGCTGCGCGAACAGATGATCGAGGGGGACGCCCTGGCAGGCATGGAAGGCGCCGAGATCGTCACCGGAGATATCATGGAGCGTTCCTATGCGGCGCGCACCTACCGGGCCAATCTGGTGGAAGAGATCTTCATGGAAGAGTACGACCGCGAGATGATCAAGGTCTGTACTTCAGGCAGTGCCATCGGTCAGGTCAACGGCCTGTCGGTCACCGGCTACGGTGATTTTGAATTCGGCCTGCCCCACCGCATCTCCTGTACCGTGGGCGTCGGCCATGAAGGCATCATCGACCTGGAGCGGGAAGCCGAACTGGGCGGCCCCATCCATACCAAGGCCATGATGATCCTCAAGAGCTACCTGACCAATCTCTTTGCCCGCAAGAAACCTCTTGTTCTGGCCGGGTCGCTCTATTTCGAACAAAGCTATGCCGGTATCGAAGGCGACTCCGCTTCCGGTGCGGAGCTGGTGGCCCTGCTCTCCGCCCTTGCCGATGTGCCCGTGCGGCTCGACCTGGCCTTCACGGGCGCGGTCAGCCATTCCGGGCAGATCATGGCCGTGGGCGGCGTGACGCGGAAGATCGAAGGTTTCTTCAAGGTCTGCGCACGGCATGGTCTCACGGGCAGTCAGGGGGTCATCATCCCCCACGACAATGTGGATCACCTGATGCTCTCACCGGATGTGCTCCAGGCCGTGGAAAAGGGACAGTTCGCCATCTATGCCGTCCGCAGTATCGAAGAGGCCCTGACCCTGCTCACGGGGCTGCCCGTGGGACGCCGCCGCAAGGACGATACGTTCACGCCCGGCAGCCTCTACGATATGGTGGACCGCCGTCTGGAACGGTTGGGCGATTATGCCCAGAACTCCTTCCGTCGGACGCGTAAAGGATAGGCGCCATGCATTGACTTGCCTTCATTGAGCGAGTAAACAGTTCTGGCCGATTGTGAAAAAGACGCTTAACCCCCGCAATGACCATGACTGCAAAAAATAAAAAAGAAGCCCTGCTCCAGGCCGCCAAGGAACTTTTTGGTGAATGTGGCTATGTGGAAACCACCTTCAAGAAGATTTCCGACCGGGCTGGTGTGGCCCTTGGACTGCTGACGCACCACTATGGCAACAAGGAAAAACTGTTCCTGGCCTCGGGACTCGATGTGCTGGAACATTTTCTGGTCAAGCTGCGCCAGGCCACGGCCGATGCGGCCTGCGGCTATGATGCCGTCATGCACTTCTGCAAGGCCTATCTGGACTTCTCTGTGGACAAGGACTCCAACTGGCTGGTGCTGGTGCGCTGCTCCCCGTACAGCGATATGAAGACCAAGACGGACAGGGAACAGATGGATTCCATGTTCGCCCAGGTGCATCGTGAACTGGAAGAGCAGATCCAGCGCGGCATCCGCGACGGCAGCATCGTCAATGTGGACAGCAAGGCCACGGCGCAGGTCATCATCTCCCTGATGGTGGGTGCCAACCGTACCCGCGTGCTGACCCCTTATGCCCTGCCGGAGCTCTATGACGAGACCCTGGATTTCGTCTCCCGCTCCATCCGCAAGAACTAGTCCTTTCCCTCCCCGCTAAACAACAGATCCCCGGCAGGAAACTGCCGGGGATTTTTTATGGCTCGCCCTCAGGGGATACTTCTCATAGAGAGAGAGAGAGAGAGAGAAAGAGACCGTCCTCCCCGTACCAGCCAGAGATCCTGCCGTTTGTTCGACACTCCATAAGCATGGCATCCCGCCCAACCCTTTGCAGGCTTTCAACGCAGTCAGCTTTCCTCAAGCCGCCCCTGCACATATAAAAAAGGCCTGCCCTTTACAGGACAGGCCCTCCTCTGGTCTTGGGTCGGTTCGTTGCCTAGTCGGGACGGCGGCCGATGCAGAAGTAGGCGAAACCACGGCTGCCCATGGCGGCGGGCGAGTAGAGGTTACGGCCGTCAAAGAGCAGCGGCGCGGTCAGCAGGGACTTGATGCGGTCGAAGTCGGGATTGCGGAACTGGTTCCATTCCGTCACCACCAGCAGAGCCTGGGCACCATCGCACACGCCGTACTGATCGTCCACGATCTCCACCAGGGGGTTGTCCTGGAAGATACGGCGGGCGTTATCGGCCGCCACGGGGTCGAAAGCCCGCACCTTCATGCCGGCTTCGGTCAGGGCGTTGATGATGTTGATGGCAGCGGCTTCACGCATGTCGTCGGTGTTGGCCTTGAAAGCCAGGCCCCACAGGGCCAGGGTCTTGCCCTTCACACCACCCTGCGGCGCAAAGTATTCCTTGATGCGCTCGGCCATGTGCAGCTTCTGGCGGGCGTTCACGGCTTCCACGGCATTGAGCAGCTTGGGCTCCATACCGGCGGCTTCGGCCGTATGGATCAGGGCCTTCACGTCCTTGGGGAAGCAGGAGCCGCCGTAACCAACGCCGGGATAGATGAACTGGTAGCCGATGCGGCTGTCAGAACCGATGCCGTTACGCACGTCGCGCACGTCGGCGCCCACACGCTCGCAGATGGTGGCGATCTCATTGATGAAGGAGATCTTGGTGGCCAGCATGCAGTTGGCGGCGTATTTGGTCATTTCAGCGCTGCGGATGCCCATGACGATCAGTTTGTCACGGGTACGGGCAAAGGGCGCGTACAGTTCGCGCATGGTGGCGGCGGCCTTGTCCGACGAGGTGCCGATGACCACGCGGTCAGGCTTCATGAAGTCGGAGATGGCGTCGCCTTCCTTCAGGAACTCGGGGTTGGAGACCACCTCGAAGTCGAAATTCTTGCCGCGGGCAGCCAGTTCTTCGGTGATGATGGCGTGCACACGGTCGGCAGTGCCCACCGGCACCGTGGACTTGTCCACCACGATGAGGTCGTTTTCCATGGTACGACCGATCTCGCGGGCCACCTGCTCCACGTAGTGCAGGTCGCAGGAACCGTCTTCTCCGGGAGGGGTACCCACGCAGATGAAAGCGCAATCAGCGCCAACCAGACCTTCCGCCAGGCTGGTGGTGAACTTCAGGCGGCCATCGGCATGGCTGCGGCGCACCATGGGTTCCAGGCCGGGCTCGAAAATATGCACGGAGCCGGCATTCAGGCGGGCCACAACATCCTTGTTGACATCGATGCAGGTCACGGAGTTGCCCATTTCAGCGAAGCAGGCAGCACTCACCAGCCCCACATAGCCGGTGCCGACGATACACAATTTCATATGTTTTCTCCCTTGGGGCGCTCTTGACGCCCGACAGTGATAACGTCAAAACAAATCGATTGAGTGCGTAGTATAGCGTTTTTTTTCCTGAGCTTCAACTCCGGGGGCGGACATGCTGGTGGGACTGGGGATGGACCTGACCGATATCGGGCGTATGGAACGGGCCCTGCAACGCCATGGGGCACGTTTCGCAGCCAGGATCCTGGCACCTGCCGAACAGGATGCCTGCCCGGAGCTGCGGCCCGCCTTCGTGGCCGGACGCTGGGCTGCCAAGGAAGCCGCCGTCAAGGCGCTGGGCTGCGGCTTCAGCCTGGGGATCGGCCCACGTCACATCGAGATCCTGCCCACGCCGACGGGCAAGCCGGAGTTGCGCTTTACCGGCCCGGCCCTGGAGCGTGCCCGGCAGCTGGGCGTGCGCCATATCCATGTATCCATCACGCATGAACGAACCACGGCAGCCGCGGTTGTCGTACTGGAGGCCTGACGATGAACGGGGAATGGTGGTCCGCACTGCCGCCGCTGCCCCTGCCGCACGAGATGCAGCAGTGGGACAGGCAGGCCGTGGAACTGGGTATCCTGCCGGAGATCCTGATGGAAAATGCCGCGGCCGCGGCGTTCCGCCAGCTGAGCGCCCTGTGCCCCCGGCTTGCGGGGAAGCAGGTCTGGCTGCTCATGGGCAGCGGCAACAATGGCGGCGATGCCGCCTGCCTTGCCCGTTATCTGCTTGATGCCGGAGCCTGCCCGCATGTTTTCCATACCCGGCCGCTGGAACATTACCGGAACGAAACGGCGTATCATCTCCGGACGGCCCGGACATGTGGAGTCCCCTTCCTTCCGGTGGCCGCGCTGACGGAGACGCCCCTCCCCCATCCCGACATCCTGGTGGACGGGCTGCTGGGCACGGGTTTTTCCGGCCAGCTGCGCGACGACGCCCGACGTCTGGTCTCCTTCGTGAACGAACTTTCTCCCCGGCCGCTGATCCTGTCCCTGGACGTACCGTCGGGCCTGGATGCCACCAGCGGCCTGCCCTGTCCCGAGGCTGTCAAAGCGGACATGACGGTCAGCTTTGCCGCCGCCAAGCCCGGCCTGATGCTGCCGTGGGCCCGTCCTTATACCGGGGAATGCCATGTGGGCCCCATCGCCATGCCTGCCAAAGTCCGGGAAGAAGGCCCCTGCTCTTTCCGCCTTCTGGACGGCCATGCCCTGACCCTGCTGCCTGCCATGACGGCCGCGAGCTACAAGAACACCTACGGGCATATCCTCGTCATGGGAGGACGCCCCGGCATGTGCGGTGCCGGACATCTGGCCGCCCGGGGGGCGCTGCGTAGCGGTGCCGGTCTGGTCACGGCAGCCATGCCCGCCGCCGGTGAAGATCAGGTGCGCATGGGCTGGCCCGAGATCATGACGCTGCCCCTGGGCGATCCCGGAAACAGGGATTGGCCCGCCCAGCTCCCGGACGACCTGCGGCAACGCCTCCACCAGTGCCGGGCCCTGGTCATCGGCCCCGGCATGGGGCGAGGAAAAGACAGCCATGCGTTTCTGGCAGCCCTGCTGAAAGAGCCTGAACGCCCGGCCTGTGTATTCGATGCCGATGCCCTGATGCTGCTGGCAGGGGATCCCGCTCTGCTGGCGGCCCTTGGCCCCGGAGACATCCTGACGCCGCACCCCGGCGAGGCCGCTGCTCTGCTCCACTGCCCGGGCAGTGCTGTCCAGCAGGACAGGATGGCGGCCCTGAAGGCCCTTTGCGCAGCCGTCCCCGCAGCTGTCGTCCTCAAAGGCGCAGGGACGCTGGTCGGCCAGCGGGACTGCCCCACAGGCCTCAGCCCCCTGGATGTCCCCCAGCTGGCCATGGGCGGTTCCGGCGACGTGCTTGCCGGTTGTACCGCGGCCCTGCTGGCTCGCTTGCAGGAAAGCCCCCGGGCGGCCCATCAGGCCGCCTGCCTGGCAGTGGCGCTACATGCCGCTGCCGGCCGGATACTGGCCCGTACCCATCCCCACCGGGGCAATGTGGCCGGCGAACTGGCCGATGCCCTGCCCCAGGCCATGACACTTTAACCGGATACCCCCGCTATGGATGCCTTTACCTTTGTGCTCGAATCCCTGGACGATACTGCCCGCCTCGGCACCTTGCTGGCCGGCATGATGCAAAACGCCCCCCAGGTGCGCGCCCTGCTTTTGCAAGGAGATCTGGGCAGCGGCAAAACGACCCTGACGCGCTCCCTGGTCGCGGCCCTGCCGGGTGGCGACCAGGCCGAGATCTCCAGTCCGTCCTTCACCATCTGCAACAATTATCCCACCTGCCCGCCTGTCCTGCACTGCGACCTCTACCGTTGCCCGGCCTCCCTTCCCGACGAAGTCTGGGACGCGCTGGACGCCGATGCAGGCATCTGCATCGTGGAATGGGCCCAGTATATCCCCGAAGCGGCCCTTCCCAAGGAATTTCTGGACATCCGGCTGGAGTCATGCGAAAAGGGACGATTCCTGACGGTAATGGCGCATGGGCAGGCGTCTCAGGCTCTGGCTCAGGAGCTGCATACAGCCTGGACCACATCCGGACGGCACGGCTCCCGGACGGATCTGCCCCTTTTTTCGTGAGACAGGTGCATCAATGGAATCTGGCATGAAAATCTTAGTTCAAAAATTCGGTGGCACTTCAGTGGCAAACCTGGAGTGCATGAAGAAAGTGCGCGAAAAAGTGCAGGCCGGGTTGAACAAGGGCTACAAGATGGTGGTCGTGCTTTCCGCCCGTTCGGGCGAGACCAACCGTCTGCTGGCCCTGGCCTCCGAGTGGTCCTCCACTCCGGACCCGGCGGAATGTGATTCTCTGGTCTCCACCGGGGAACAGGTCTCCATCGCGCTCTTCACCATGCTGCTCAAAGACGCGGGCATCCGCGCCCGTTCCCTGCTGGCATGGCAGATCCCCATCATTACCGATGACGACCACGGCAATGCGCGTATCGAATCCATCGACAGCCAGCGCCTGCGCAGCTATCTGGATGAATACGACGTGCTGGTGGTCGCCGGTTTCCAGGGGTGCACGGAGTCCCAGCGCATCACCACCCTGGGCCGCGGCGGTTCCGACACCTCGGCCGTTGCCCTGGCTGCCGCCCTGGGTTCGGTGGAATGCGAGATCTACACGGATGTGGACGGCGTCTATACCACCGACCCCAACATCTGCTCCAGCGCCCGCAAGATGGATCGTGTCGCCTATGAAGAAATGCTGGAAATGGCCAGCATGGGCGCCAAGGTGCTGCACATCCGTTCCGTGGAATTTGCCAAGAAGTACAAAGTGCCTGTGCGCGTCCGCTCCACTTTTTCCGACGACCCCGGCACGCTCGTTACCCAGGAGGACTCCAGCATGGAAGCTGTTCTTGTTTCCGGCATTGCCTATGATAAGGACCAGGCTCGTGTGACCCTGCACGACCTTCCCGACGTGCCCGGCGTGGCCGCCGCCATCTTCGGCCCCCTTTCCGAAAAGGGCGTGCTGGTGGACATGATCGTCCAGAACACCAGCCTTGACGGCCATACCGACATGACCTTCACCATCTCCCGCAAGGATCTCAAGCAGACCCTGGCCATCATGGAAGAAGTGAAGGAACGCACCGGCGCCACCGACGTGGTCTCCGACGTCAATGTGGCCAAGGTCTCCGCCATCGGTGTCGGCATGCGCAACCACTCCGGCGTGGCCGCCCGTGCTTTCTCCGCCCTGACCCAGGAAGGTATCAACATCCTGATGATCAGCACCTCCGAGATCAAGATCACCATCCTGATCCAGGAAAAGTACGTGGAACTGGCCGTGCGCATCCTGCACGACACCTTCGGCCTGGACTGGGACATCAACTAGTCCCGCTCCCACCTGCCGGCTGACCGGCCCCGGCCAGCCGTCGGCAATACGCCCCATACGATAAAAAAGCCCGGTATCCTGTGATACCGGGCTTTTTCTTTCTCATGCGAATGCTCTAACAGGCCTTTACCGCGGAAAATCTCCTCTTCGTAAACTGATGCCTGTCACAGGAGCAGCGGCCTTTTTTCATCCACTTAGGATAGCGTCCCGCCTAGTGGCGCATCTCGGCCCCCAGGGCCAGCAAAGTCGTCTGCAGATCCGTCATGCTCTGGCAGATATAGTCAGCATGGACGGACTCCAGTTCCTGACGGCTCCCGTACCCGTACAGCACGCCCACGGTCTTCATGCCCACGGCATGGCCGCCGACCACGTCATGGAACCTGTCCCCCACCATCAGCGAATGGGACACATCCGCGCCCGTTTCCTGAAGGGCATAACGCAGCACATCGACCTTGTCGTTGCGGGCCCCGTTCAGCTCGGCACCGGCCACAAAGGAAAAGTAACGGCTCAACTGGAAATGATCCAGAATCTGACGGGCGAACACCTCCGGCTTCGATGTGGCCAGATGGATGCGGTGTCCCTGCTCGATCAGACGCTCCAGCATCTGGGGCACCCCGGGATAGACCTGATTTTCAAACATCCCCTGCCGCCGGAAGTACTCGCGGTATTTTTCCACCGCCAGTGCGACACGGGCGCTGTCTCCCGGAAAATAGCGGGCAAAGGACTGCTTGAGCGGCGGACCGATGAAGAAGAGCAGGCTGTCTGCACTGGCCCTGATCCCGAAATGGTTCAAAGAATACAGGACGGAATTGATGATGCCCTGCTTGGAATCGGTAATGGTGCCGTCAAGATCGAAAAAGAAAGAAGTATGGGCCATAGGCATACCGGGGGTTGCGACTACGAAAAAAGCTGCCGGACGTTTTTATTACTATTGCCTCTTGCGGCCTACTGGTCAAGCAGTCCCAGGTGATCCAGCACCAGGGTCGGCTGGCGCTCCAGTCCGGGAAGGTCGGAACGCCGGGCTTCTCCGCTCAGGACCAGCAGGAAATCGATGCCGGCGTTCTCGGCCAGCAGCTTGTCGGTGGACAGTCTGTCGCCCACCATCAGCATGTTTTCCGGCGCATAACGCTGCAGCAGGCCGGAAAGCAGGGTCGCATCCGGCTTGCCGAAGATGCGCTCCGGTCTCCTGCCTGTGGCGGTGGCGTACAGGGCCAGAAAGCTGCCCACGTCCGGCAGGGGGCCTTCCGGGGAGGGACAGACCAGATCCGGATGCGTGGCCAGGAAGCGCACATCATCCTTTTGCAGCAGCAGCGCGGAACGTGACAGTTTTTCATAGGTCAGTTCCGTATCATAGGCCAGGATGACGGCCTGTGCGCCTTCTTCCTGCTGCTTCAGTTCGGGCATGCGCTGGCGCAGGTCGGAAACGAAATCCCGGTTGCCGACCACATACGCCGTATGGATGCCTTCCGCCTTCAAAAAAGCCACCAGCGGCGTCACCGGCGAGAGCAGCTGCTCCCTGCGGGCGGGGATCCCCATGCCGTTCAGCTTTTTGATGTAGGTCTCCGGTGCCTTGGAGGTATTGTTGCTCAGGAAGAAGAAGTCCACATCTTCCCAGTGCCGCTGCACAAAGGCCACGGCCCCCTCGATGGGATTGTCCCCCATATAGATGGTACCATCCATGTCCAGAACGATGCAACGTTTGTCAGGAAGCCGCATGCCGTGTCCCCCAAGTTTCAAAAATGAAAAAAATGACGGCAAAACCGCGGCGCCCCCGTCCGGCACCCGCCGCCGTGCCGGGATTCTACACAGGCCGATGGCCTGCTGCAAGCGGCGTTTTTCACGCCTCTTGCCCATCTTGACACAACAATGTCCTGTAAGTAGAGGAAAGGGACGACTTCCCCGTATAACTTTCGCAAACGAAGATTCCAAAGCTATAATTGTCGCTCCTGTGAGCGGAGGACAGCGTGAAAGAAACCACAGTGATCATCATTGGCGGTGGTGCGCCAGGTATCGGCATTCTGCGCGACCTGAGCATGCGCGGCGTGCCCGCCCTGCTGCTGGAACAGGGGGGGCTGGCCCACGGCACGAGCTCCCGCTTCCACGGCCTGCTGCACAGCGGCGCCCGGTACGCTGTCAGTGACAGCGAATCCGCCCGGGAATGCATCGAAGAAAACATGATCCTGCGCCGCATCGGCAAGCAGTGTGTGGAAGAGACCGAAGGCTTTTTCGTCCGTACCAAACTGGACGACCCGGCCTTCGAACCCGGCTGGGTCGAAGCCTGTGCCCGTGCGGGCATCTCCGCCGAGCGCATCGATGTGGCCGAAGCACGGCGGCTGGAGCCCAATCTGGCTCCCAATATCTGTTCTGTTTACCGCGTGCCGGACTCCTGCGTCGACGGCTTCCGTCTGGTCTGGCACAATGCCCTGTGTGCCCGGCGCTACGGCGGTGACATCCTCACCTACCACGAAGTCATCGCCATCAAGCAGAGCAACGGCAAGGTCACGGGCGTCACGGCCCGCAACCGCATCACCGGCGAAGAACTGGACATCGCCTGTGAATACGTGGTCAATGCCGCCGGTTCCTGGTCCGGACAGATCGCCCAGCTGGCCGGTCTGGATGTCAGCGTGTCGCCCGACCGCGGGACGCTGATCGTCTTCAATCACCGCTTCACGTCGCGCGTGGTCAACCGCCTGCACAAAAGCTCCGACGGTGATATCTTCGTCCCGCACGGTTCCATCACCATCCTGGGGACCACGTCGACGCCTACCGACCGCCCGGACAACAATACGCCCACGACCGAGGACGTTTTGCGTCTGCTGGACATCGGCGAGCCCCTGTTCCCCGATCTGCGCTCGTACCGCATCCTGCGTGCCTTTGCCGGTACGCGCCCGCTCTACACCCCCAACAATGCCGTGGGCCGTGCCGCCAGCCGCAATTTCCACATCGTGAACCACAAGCAGGACGGCCTGGAAGGCATGGCCAGCATCTTCGGCGGCAAGCTGACCACCTACCGCCTGATGGCGGAACGGATGAGCGATCTGGTCTGCCGCTATCTCGGCAATAACGAGCCGTGCCGTACGGCGGAAGAACCCATCATGGAGGATCCCTCCCCCGAACTGATGCAAAAAGCCGCCAAGGTCTTCCCGCTCAATGGCGCCGTCCTTGCTGCCGACCGTCTGGGCAGCACGTTTGCCGATGTGGTGGAAAAGGCCGCGTCCGAAAAGGACAACGAACTGCTGTGCGAATGCGAGATGGTCAGCATGGCTGAAGTGGAATATGTGGCCCGCGACCCTGCCACCCACTCCCTGCACGATGTCCGCCTGCGCACTCGTCTGGGCATGGGTACCTGCCAGGGCACGTTCTGCTCCCTGCGCGCCATCGGCGCTTTGACCGAGCGCAATGTTCCCCTGGCCTTCTCGCCCACGGAAGACGTCTCCCAATTCCTGCAGGAACGCTGGCGTGGTCTGCGCCCGGCCCTGTGGGGCAAGCAGCTGAAAGAAATCGAACTGGGGCGTGCCATCTACGCGGCCACCCTCAATCTGGATGGAGCCGGCAATGAACAAGAGAAATAGCGACGTCCTGGTTATCGGCGCCGGCATGTCCGGCCTTGTGGCGGCCCTTGCCGCTGCCCGGCGCGGCCGCAAGGTCACTGTCCTTTCCCGGGGCGTGGGAGCGCTGGCCATCGGTAGCGGTTGCGTGGACGTCCTGGGCTATGTCAACGGCCAGGCTGTTTCCGGCCATCCGCTGGATGCCATCGAATCCCTGCCCGAGGCCCATCCTTATCGCCTGCTGGGACGTGATCGTGTGGCCGAAGCCTGCTCTTTCCTGGAAGAAATCTGTACCGCTCAGGGCCTGTCCCTGCTGCCCATGAAAGAGAACAATCGCCTGGTCCCCAGTATCATGGGCACCCTTAAGCCGAGCGGCCTGTGCCCTGCCAGCGCCGATGGCGATCTGCTGCTGAAGGCCAAACGAGTTGCCGTGGTCACCATCGAGGGCCTGCGCGACTGCCAGCCCAATCTGATCATCAAGCAGTTCCGCCGTTATCCTGCTCTCAGGAGCATCGAGTTCACCGAAGTCGTCCTGCCCTCGCCCCTGGGCAAGACGCACCGCAATATCACGGCTCTGGATCTGGCCCGCTATGTGGACCGTCCCGAAGGGGTCTTCTGGCTGGCCGATGCCCTGAAAAAAGCCTGCGGCCGACAGGACCTCATCCTGCTGCCGCCTGTGTGCGGCGTGCGCAACTTCCTTTGGAAAAAACTGGTGGAGCTGCTGGATTGCCCGGTGGTGGAAATGCTTTCCATCCCTCCGGGAGTCAGCGGCCTGCGTTTGCGCACTTGTCTGCTGAATGCCCTGCGCGAGCTGGATGTCACGCTGCTGGAAAATACGACGGTGATCCGTGCCGACATCGCGGACGGGCATTGCCGCGGTGTGATCACCTCCGGTCTCGACCACGAACACGTCTATGCTGCTGATCAGATCATCGTGGCTACCGGCGGTTTCATGGGCGACGGATTCGAAGCGGAGCCCGGCAGGATGCAGGAAAGCATCTTCCAGCTGCCGCTCTGTCTGGAAAATGGCGAGATGCCTTCCGCCGATCCTTCTGACTGGTCGGAAGAAAACGTCTTTGCCCGCCATGCCTTCGCTACCCTGCGCGTCCGCGTCGATGCACAGCTGCGTCCCTGTTCTGAGGAAGGCTCGGTGCTGCTGGACAATGTCCGTTTTGTGGGCCGCTCGCTGGGCGGCTATGATTTCGCTACTGAAAAAAGCGGTAACGGCGTGGCCCTTGCCACGGCCTGGTATGCCGCCCAATGTGTGTAAGGCAGGTGCATGATGGCTCTCAAACATCCCAATCCTGATGCCTGTATCGCCTGCACCACCTGTGTGGTACAGTGCCCGGTGGCCCAGGCCACCACGAACTTCCTTGGCCCCCGCATGATCGGTCCCGCCTATGAGCGTTTCCGCCTGCTGGGTCTTGCCGAAGAAGAATCCCTGCACTATTGCGCCAACTGCAAAAACTGCGACATCGCCTGCCCCCAGGGCGTCCCGATCTCCAGCCTGAACATGATGGCCCGTGCCGAGCAGTGCCGCAAAAAGCGTCCGCCCCTGCGGGACTGGATCCTTGGGCACGGCGAGCTTATGGCCAAGCTGCTGCGCTACGTGCCTGCCAAGCTCAAGAACTTCGGCATGCTCAATCCCGTGACCCGCTTTGCGCTGGACAAGCTGGGCATCTCCGCCAAAGCTCCCATGCCGGCTTTTGCCGAAAAAAGTTTCCGGCAGCAGCTGAAAAAAATCTGGCAGCCCCATACCAACAAGTATGTCGTCCTCTTCCCCGGTTGTTATCTGGATGTCTATGATCCGCAGACCGGGCTCGACCTTGTGTGGGTGCTGAACCAGGCTGGCTACCATGTCATCGTTCCCGAGGAATTCGTCTGCTGCGGTCTGCCCATGGTCGCCAACGGATTCTGGGATGACGCTCGCGCCAATGCCAAAAAGAATATCGCGGAACTGCAACGCTGGCGCAAGGAAGGCATCCCGGTCATCACCGGTTGCCCCAGCTGCGCGTTGATGTTCTCCTCCGATCTGCCGGAATACTATCCCGACCTGATGATCGATGGCGGCTCCACTACCCTGCTGGATGCCCAGGCTTTCCTGCTGGATTGCGTGGATAAGGGAGAACTGCGTCTGCCCGAAAAAACTGTGGACAGTTCCGTGGTTCCTTCCGAGCTCATCTATCACGCCCCCTGCCATCTGCGTGCCCAGGGCAACGGTCTGCCCGGCCTCGACCTGCTCCGCTCGCTGCCCGGCATGCATGTCAGCAATGCCGATGCCGGATGCTGCGGGATCTCGGGCAGCTATGGTTTCAAAAAGGAAAAGTATCCCATC
>ENA-UEQL01000178-UEQL01000178.1-human-gut-metagenome-genome-assembly--contig:-NODE-178-length-40062-cov-13.999475_pt1 | contig 40062 bp, 35 predicted proteins | sample MGYA00242905_ERZ507926 | MGnify/ENA primary metagenome ERZ507926 (study PRJEB26167, sample SAMN06115531) | human gut metagenome | host: Homo sapiens | place: China:Henan | collected 2015-09-09...
AGCGGGTGTGGCGCTACCGCAACTACTGGGGCAAGAAGGGCGGCATCACGGTCAGCGGCGGCGAGCCGCTGCGCCAGATGGAGTTCCTGACGGCCTTCTTCGAGCTGGCCCGCTCCAAGGGCGTGCACACGGCTCTCGACACCGCCGGTCAGCCCTTCCGCCCCGACGATGCGGCCTATCTGGCCGACTTTGACCGGCTGATGCGCTCCACCAGCCTCGTCATCCTCGACCTGAAGGAGATCGACCCGGAGAAACACCGTCAGCTCACCGGAAAAGACAACGCCAACATCCTTGCGATGGCGCGCCACATCTCCGACCTCGGTGTCCCCCTCTGGATCCGCCATGTGCTGGTGCCCGGCCTGACGGACAACGAAGAGGGTCTGCGGAGGACTGCGGAGTTCATCTCGTCCCTCAGGACGGTGCAGCGGGTGGAGGTACTGCCCTACCACACGCTGGGCCTCTTCAAATGGCAGAAGCTCGGCATCCCCTATCCCCTGCCCGACGCTGTCCCACCCACGGCGGAGCAGATCAGACGGGCCGAGGAGCTGCTGGAAGTCCACAAGTATCCGGGCTGATGATGATCTAATATGCAAAGCGTCCCGAGAGAACACCCTCGGGACGCTTTTTATTTTCGCACCATCATCTCGATAAAGCCTCTCATGGCCGAGGTCACGAATCGGCCCTTTTTATAGCAGATATAGGCGTCGCGCACCGCGTGGCGACTGCGGGGCTTATAGAAGACCAAACTACCGTCGTCGGGCTGGTGCTCCACCAGTACATTGCTGATGAAGGCCGCGCCGAGGCCATAGCGGGCGAAGTTGTACGCCACCATCGAGCGATCCATCTCCATAACGAGGCGGGGCTGAAAGTGGTTCTCCTCGAACATCCGCTCACAACACAATCGCAGATAGTTGCCGTCGTGGAGCAGAATGAAGGGCGTGTCGTAGAAATATTCCAGCGGGGCACAGCGCTCCTCGGGCAGTAGAAAAATCATCTCGCCCCGCTCGGCCTGTGTGAGCTGGTAGTTCCGCAGGCCCTCATTAACGGCGAAATGCGACGGGACAGCCAGCAGGAGATTTTCTCGGTAGCAGACGATGCGCTCGTAGCTCTCGGTGTCCAGCGGGCGGTTGGTGATGACGAGGTCGAGGTCGCCCGCGTCCAACATCTGCTTGCACTGGATGGTGGATGCTTCGCTGGCCCGGAGTGTCACGTTGGGATACTTGGTCTTAAAGGCCGCGATGCGCTCGGGCACGATGTAGTCGCTGCTCAGGTTGCTGCCGCCGATGGAGACAATGCCGCTTTGCAGGGTGCGCAACTCGTCCGCCATGTCGTGGAGATGGTTTTCCAGCTCGTAAATCTGCTCGATTCCCCGGATGAACTCGATCCCGAAAGGGGTCAGTGAGACGGGCCGGGTCTTCCGCTCAAAGATGGGCGCACCGGCCTGCTCCTCCTCCTTGCGGATCATCGCGCTCAGCGAGGGCTGGGCGATGTGCAGCTTTTCGGCCGCCTTGCTGAAGCTGCGCTCCTTGTAAACGCAATAAACATACTCCATATTCCGGAACATCGTTGTGTTTCCTCCATGCACAGCTATTAATTATAGATTTTTATCTATATTTCTATATTTACATATATATTTGACTATTTGTCAAGAAGTTGATTAAATAAAATCATAAACACATTCGAAAAAAGGAGGCACACAGAAAACTATGGTCGATTTACGAAGCGATACCCTGACGATGCCCGATTACCCCATGCTGGAAACGATTTTGACGGCACGGCTGGGCGACGACGGTCGAACCGACGCCAAGGGCCGAGGCGAGGATCCCACCATCAACCGTCTGGAGGATATGGCCGCTGCACTGGTCGGCAAGGAGGCCGCTATACTGATGCCCACCGGCACCTTCGGCAACACCATCGCCGCCATGACCCACTGCCACGCGGGGCAGACCGTTCTGGTGGACGAGGAGCAGCATATGCTGCTCACTGAGAAGTTCGCCTTTGAGCAGGACCTTGGCCGTCTTACCCCGGTCTGCTACCATCAGGACAGCCGCCACATGCCCGACCCCGACGAGCTGGATAAACTACTGACCGAGAGCGGCGCGAGCCTTATCTGTCTGGAAAACAGCCATAACTTCTCCGGCGGCTACTGCATCGACCTGCCCACGATGGCGGCTATCCGCAAGGTGGCCGACCGACACGGCGTCCCCATCCACATGGACGGTGCACGGCTCTTCCACGCAGCGGCCCATCTGCACACCACGGTGAAACAGGTCTGCCAGTATGTGGACACAGTGATGTTCTGTGTTTCCAAGGGCCTCGGCGCACCCGTTGGCTCTCTGCTCTGCGGCACCGAGGTGTTCTGTGCCAAGGCCCGGGCCAACCGCAAGCTATTCGGCGGCGTGATGCGGCAGGCCGGCGTCGTAGCGGCACCCGCCATCTACGCACTGGAACATAACGTAGAGCGCCTGACTGAGGACATCGAGAACGCCCAGTATGTCCACCAACAGCTCAGCGGTAAGCTGCACAAGGTCAGGCTTCAAGAAGAAGTCCAGACCAACATCCTCATGCTAAATCTCACCGACGCGGGCATCCTTGCCGATGAGTTCTGCAAACGGGCCAAGGAGCGCGGGCTGCTCATCCGCCCCATCCGCAACCAGTACCGCGTCCGCCTCGTCTTCTACAAAGGCATCACCCGGAAGGACGCCGAGGAGGCCGCAGCCATCTTGCTGGCGCTTGACAGCGAGTTGTAAACATTAGACAACAGAAAAGGAGGAACGTATGAATATCGCAGGTAAAAAAATCGGCCTGAGCACGCAGGTCTTCTCCGCCATGATCCTTGGCGCTGTCTTCGGTCTGCTTTTCGGCGGCGTCATGGTCAAGCTCGAGTTCATCGGCACCATCTGGCTCAACTGCATCAAGATGATCGTCGTGCCTATGGTACTCATGACCATTATCACCGGCATCACCTCCCAGAAGGACCTGAAGTCGCTGGGTCGCATCGCCGTCCGCATCATGGTCTATTATGTCCTCACCACGCTGGTGGCTACCGTCATCGGTCTCGCCACCGCTTCCGTCCTCAAGCCCGGCGTCCACGCCAACTTCACCGGCCTCGCTAGTAAGGAGGTCTCTGGCTCGACTGACATCACCATCGCGCAGTTCTTCACGAATATGTTCTCCTCCAATATGTTCGTCACCTTCTCTGAGAGCAACATCCTGCAAACCGTCGTCATCGCAGTGATGCTGGGCGTCGCCATCATGCTGGTGAAGAACGACGAGCACCGTGAAAAGCTCATCTCTGGCGCGAACGCCCTGTGCAGCATGGTCTTCTCCCTCATCGGCATGATCATGAAGGCCTCCCCCATCGGAATCTTCTTCCTGATGGGTGCCTCCTTCGGCAAGTACGGCACCAGCATCTTTACCTCCATGGCCACCTTGCTGGGCACCTACTATCTGGCCTGCATCCTGCAGGTGCTGCTGGTGTACGGCCTTGTGCTCTGGTTTGCAGCAGGCATTTCTCCCCTCCTTCTTGTCCATCACGCAATAAACCAGATAAACCAGTACACCAGCGCAAAGCAATACAACACCCAAAGCAACAGAAGCAGATACTCCACCCATTGCCTTGGCAAAAGGAAGAGAAGCACTCAGAGCTGCAGCAGTTCCCAAACGAGCCGTAGCAACCTGTACACCCATTGCCAGAGCTAACTCATGGCCCGTAAACCACTTCACTATAACCTTGCTCACTGTGATACCGCATATCTCGCATCCTACACCATAGATGGCAAAGCCAAGAGCAGCTATCACTACCTGCGTACTGTAAGTACCGAAGAATGGTACAGCAACCATTCCGTCAAACTCATGACCTAAAGCATACCACTTCAACAAGGCTCCACCAAACATCAGGACGGTAGAAAGGATACCAGTGAAACGGATGCCAAACTTATCGAGGATAAGACCACCGAAGAAGAGGAGCAGGAGGAACACATTGAAGTATCCGTAAGCTCCAGAGAAGAAGCCGTATTCATCCGAATTCCATCCGAGTCCGAGACCATCCTCTGTTCCCTTGGCTGCTGTCAAGAGAGGCTCCAGTGGAGACATCACATCTGTAAAAAAGTAACCGAACATCATCGTGATACTCACGATGAGGAGGGCGGTCCAGCGAGCTGACTTAGAGTCGCTCAATTTCATCTGCATTTTTTCTGTTGTACTCATTTTTTTTCAAAACATAAATGATAATTTCATTATCACTATTTTCTCTTAACTATTAACTGTAAACTATTAACTACTTTCTCCTAACGTTCTTCGTTCTGGTGATATCAAAGAGATAAGAGAGTTTCAGAACAATCTGTCCGTAGTTACTCTTTCCGAAATAATCACGCTTAGAAGCACCGTAGATATTTCCCAGACCATAGTAGTATCGGGCTTCGGCAAGGAAATGCCCCACCTTCGGAATACTGTATTCAGCACCCAGACCCAGGGCGATACCATAATCGAGCTTGTTCTTGACTGCCATCGTATCCTGAGCCACCACCGGACTTACACGGTTATTGTCGGTTGCCGGCATGTGCTCTACCGAGAAGTTGGTCTTCTGCGAATCACTCAGATAGAGGCCAAACTGCGGACCGGCATTCACGAAGATATTCAGTCCTCTTGTCTCTCTACCCCATGCCAGATGCGCAAAGATTGGCACCTGAATATAGTTGATGGTACGCTTGTAAGCCATCGCCTCTTGGGTTTCGGTAATAATCACCGGATTATTCTCCATATCCAGGATATCCTCTTCCCATCCTGCCTGCGCATAGTTTACTTCGGCATAGATAGAGCAGATGGTCTTGAAATATTTCTCACAGGTATATCTCATCGAAAAACCGCCCGTCAGTCCGCCGTGCTGCTTCTGCTGTACCTCGGGTATGAATCCTACGCTACTCATCATATAGCCCCCATTAAAACCGATGGCGAAATCATTACGATGCTCTCCTATCTGTGCCGAAACTGGAATTCCGAAGATGAGCATCAGAATCAGCAGCCCAATATTTCTATTCATTATCAACTATAAATTGTAAACTATAAATTGTAAACTATAAACTAGTACTTCACCGCCTCTATCTGATGATTAAAGGTATAGTGAATCAACTGGAAACTCTTGTTCTTGTATCCTCCTCTGCTGGTCTTCTCGAAACGGAGTGGAGTCTGCACCGGCTGGTAAGTCATCTGCTGGCGCTCACCTGTAAAGTTCTTGCCATATCTCTTGACACCCTGAATCAGATACATTCCGTGATCGAAACCGGTGATGGCGAATCTTGGCTGTGCCACCATCATAGGCTGATGGAACCATCGCTCATAACGGCTCTCAAGCGCCTTGGTCTGTGCTGAGTTCGGGTTATAATAGAAGGTGGAAGGGATATAAGTATCATACTTATAGAATCTTTCCAGATTATACTTGGCATACATCAGCCATTCGGTATAGCCGAAGAGAGAGATGGCTGCACCCGGATACTTCGCATCAAATTCGTCGAGCTTGTTCAATACCTGAGTCAACTGTGGCGAACGTCCCGTATTCAGGATGATCACATTCTGCTTGGAAGGCATGAAAGCCTTGGCAAACTGCTCGACACTTGAATTCACATTGGTGATGCTATAATTGATTTTCCTGCGTTCCAGTTCCTTGCGCAGACCGAACGTAAAGTTGCCCTTTCTCGAAGTAGAATCATTGCAGTCTACAAAGATAGGATGCACATTGGTAAATCGGCTCAGGAATGCCTTGATGGTCGCATCATTCAGCGCATCATCGCTCTGATAAACCTGGAAAATCTCTTTGTTTCTTTCTACATCATCTCCGCTGATAGAGAACGGAATCACCATTTTGATGCCGTAGGTCTTGCAGAAGTTGGTCAGCGGAGCCACCTGCTTGGTATAAAGTGGACCAAAGATGATGTCGCATTGGTTAGCGCCCTCCTGCAAGAGTGTATTCCGGATATCAGCATCAATAGGAACGTTCCAGGCATGCACATCTATATCGGCGCCCTGCTGCTTCAGGGTTTCGCAAGCCAGCAGCAAACCGCGGTAATACTCCACCATTCGCTTGCCGTCGCCATCAACATTATGCAAAGGTAACATCACGCCTACCTTTACCGCATTTCTGGCAACAGCAGCCTTTGAGGTTGCCGGAGCTGTAGCAGTTTGCTGAACCGTCGCCCCATTCCCCGACTTCTGACCGTTCACCTGATTAGGATTCTTCTGGTCTTTGGTGTATGGAATAAAGAGCGTAGCTCCCTTCTGCAGCATGTATCCCTCACGCTTCATCTCCGGATTGGCATCCATCAGTTCAGGAAGGCTCAATCCGTATTTGTTGGCGATACCAAAGATAGTATCTTTCTTCTTAACCGTGTAAATGTCGCGCCATTTTACAGTCTGCGCGCTAATGCTGACACTGAGCAGAAGCCCAACGAGCAGCAGGAAATATCTCATTTTTTGTCTCATATCACAAGATTTTATTAACGATATCTTCAAATATTTCATGTTTTCATCTGCAAAAATACAAAAAATCTTGCATCTGACGCAATATCTCTCATCTTTTTATTATCTTTGCACAAATTATTTTAGAAATGAGACGAAAAATAGCATTACTTTGCATCATGTTGCCACTTTTGACGTGTCAATTACACGCTCAGGAAGTCAACGACGACGAGGACGACACAGAAGAGACGACCAAGGTCAGTTCTCTTCTCATGCCGAATGCCTTCTCTCCAAATGGCGATGGCATCAACGACATCTACAAGCCCAAGGATGGTTACCGGAACATTGAGGAGTTCCACGCCTATATATATAATAGGTGGGGACAGAAACTCTATGAATGGACCGACCCTGCCACGGGATGGGATGGCACCTACCGCGGAAAACCGGTCAAGGAGGGTGTCTACTTCTGTCTCGTCAAGGCGAAGGGGGCAGATGGCGTGGTGTATAACATCAAACGTGATGTCAACCTGCTCAGAGGTTATACCGAAGAGCAGAACAGTAACTATTAGGCAAACAGCAATTAGCAGAATTGGAATATGAATTCAGAAGAAAAGATAAATGTATGGGGCGCACGGGTCCACAACCTCAAGAACATAGATGTGGAGATTCCGCGTGATTCCCTCACCGTGATTACCGGACTCTCGGGTTCGGGCAAGAGTTCACTGGCCTTCGACACCATCTTTGCCGAAGGTCAGCGCAGATATATTGAAACATTCTCTGCCTATGCCCGCAACTTCCTGGGTAATATGGAACGCCCGGATGTTGATAAGATTACGGGATTGAGTCCGGTCATCAGCATAGAACAGAAAACCACCAACAAGAATCCCCGCTCTACCGTGGGCACTACCACCGAGATTTACGACTATCTCCGTCTGCTCTATGCCCGCGCCGGTACTGCCTACAGCTATCAGAGTGGCGAGGAGATGATGAAATATACCGAGGAACAGGTCATCGACATGATTCTTAGCGATTATAAGGGCAAGGCTATTTTCCTGCTCGCTCCCCTCGTACGCCAGCGCAAGGGTCATTACCGCGAACTCTTCGAAAGCATGCGCAGAAAGGGGTATCTCTACGTGCGACTCGACGGCAACATCCTCGAAATCGTTCCCAATATGAAAACCGACCGCTACAAGAACCACAATATAGAAGCTGTGGTCGATAAACTGGTGGTGAAGGAAGAAGATGAGGAACGTATCCGCAAGAGTGTGGCAACGGCTATGAAACAGGGCGACGGCATGGTAATGGTTCTTGAGAAAGGTGCCAAGGAGGCCAAGACATACTCCAAGCGTCTCATGGACCCTGTAACGGGTATCGCCTACCAGGATCCAGCTCCTAACATGTTCTCCTTCAACTCTCCCGAAGGTGCCTGTCCGCATTGCAAGGGTCTGGGAAAGGTGAACCAGATTGATATCAAGAAGGTAATTCCCGATGATAAACTCAGCATCCATGAAGGCGGCATCGCTCCACTTGGCAAATACAAGAACCAGATGATTTTCTGGCAGATAGAATCATTGCTCAGCAAGTATGACCTCAACCTGAAGACGCCTATCTGTGAGATTCCGGGCGATGCCATGCAGGAAATTCTCTATGGCTCACTCGAAAACGTGAAGATAGAAAAGGAAAAGGTGCATACCTCTACCGACTATTTCTGCGCCTACGATGGCATCATCGACTACCTGCAGAAGGTGATGGAGGATGACGAGAGTGCGGCAGGCAAGAAATGGGCTGACCAGTTTATCTCTACCATCGAATGTCCTGAATGCCATGGTTTGCGACTCAAAAAAGAATCGCTCTCTTTCAAGATCTGGGATAAGAATATATCCGAAGTAGCCAGTCTTGACATCGATGAACTGCGCGATTGGCTCGAAGAAGTGGAACAGCATCTGCCTTCGATGAAAGCGAAGGTGGCTCACGAAATCATCAAGGAGTTGCGCTCACGCGTTACCTTCCTCCTCGATGTGGGACTCAATTATCTCTCGCTCAACCGCCAGTCGGCTTCTCTCTCGGGTGGCGAGAGCCAGCGTATCCGTCTGGCTACTCAGATTGGTAGCCAGCTGGTCAACGTGCTCTATATCCTCGATGAGCCGAGCATCGGTCTGCACCAGCGCGACAACGAACGTCTGCTCAACAGTCTGAAGGAACTTCGCGACCTGGGCAATACCGTTATTGTAGTGGAGCACGATGAAGATATGATGCGGGCTGCCGACTGGATTGTAGATATCGGTCCGAAGGCGGGACGCAAGGGAGGTGAAGTCGTCTTCCAGGGCACTCCCCAGGAGATGCTCAAGACCGATACCATCACCGCCCAGTATCTCAACGGAAAGATGGCTATTGAAGTGCCTGCCCTCCGCAGAGAAGGCAACGGCAAGCATATTACCATTCACGGAGCAACGGGCAACAACCTCAAGGGGGTGGATGTTGATTTTCCACTCGGCAAACTCATTGTCGTAACGGGTGTCAGCGGCTCAGGCAAATCTACTCTCATCAACGAGACTCTCCAGCCTATTCTCTCGCAGCATTTCTACCGTTCGCTCAAGAAACCGATGCCATACGAGAGCATCGAGGGTATCGAGAATATCGACAAGGTAGTAAATGTAGACCAGAGTCCTATAGGCAGAACGCCTCGCAGCAATCCAGCTACCTACACAGGCGTGTTCAGCGATATCCGCTCGCTCTTCGTAGGACTTCCCGAGGCTAAGATCCGCGGTTACAAGCCGGGCAGATTCTCCTTCAATGTGAAAGGTGGAAGATGCGAGGAATGTAAGGGTAACGGATATAAGACCATCGAAATGAACTTCCTGCCGGATGTCTACGTACCTTGTGAGGTATGCCACGGCAAACGCTACAACCGCGAGACGCTGGAGGTAAGATACAAGGGAAAGAGCATCGCCGATGTTCTCGACATGACCATCAACCAGGCGGTAGATTTCTTCGAGAATGTTCCTCAGATACTGCAGAAGATCAAGGCATTACAAAATGTAGGTCTCGGATACATCAGGTTAGGACAGAGTTCCACTACCCTCTCTGGCGGTGAAAGTCAACGCGTAAAACTGGCTACCGAACTCTCGAAGCGTGATACGGGCAAGACGCTCTACATTCTCGATGAACCGACAACTGGTCTGCATTTCGAAGACATCCGCATCCTGATGGATGTACTCCAGAAACTGGTAGATCGTGGCAATACGGTCATCATCATCGAGCACAATCTTGATGTCATCAAACTCGCCGACTGGCTCATCGACATGGGTCCGGAAGGTGGACGAGGCGGCGGTCAGCTCCTCTTTGCCGGTACACCAGAAGAAATGGTGAAGCAGCAGAAGGGATATACCTACAAGTTCCTCGCCCCTTTACTGAAGAAATCAGGGAAACCTGAATAAATCAGGATAGGAACAAAGGCTGTGGCAGAAGAAAATTTTAAAAAAACGCTCTAAAAGTTTGGATGTAACAAATATTAAGTTTATCTTTGCATAAGATATAAAACAAACAGCGTATGAAACAGGTAGAAGAACGATATGAAGCTAGTAAAATGGCATATCGGGATATCAAGAACTCTATTGATACGGCGAAAAGGGAAGGTAGAATAGAAGCTAATATAGAAACTGCTCAACGTTTGCTGGCTATGGGACTTCCAACAGAACAGGTAGCCAAAGCGACCCAGCTACCTTTGGATATGGTTCAAAATCTGAGCTACTGATAAAAGCGAAAACTAACGTTTTTCTTTTATACTGGATACCATAACAAATAACCCCAACCTACTTTCTCAAGCGGGTTGGGGAAATTTGTTTCTGTATAAAATATGACGATAGCAGTATACCGATTATACCACTACACTTGATACCAATCTTCATTTTAATCCCGAGCATATTATATCCCGTAAGCTACACTAGCTATTGATTAGAACTAGGTATGAAGAAGTCTTCAGGAGAGAAATCATCGCCATTTTGTCCAGGTCTTTTTGGAGTCCAGGTCCTTACATGAATTTTCGGTTGAGTCTCATCCGTAAAATCCCAGAGCAAGAAGACATAGCCATCATCAGCATATTGATTGCCATTATATCGCTGACTAGCCCACTTTTGACGTAATCTGACACCATAAAAGTTAGGATTGGAGCCATGTCGCATCAATTCTATATCCGAGAAATCTACATTCACGAACTCTGCACTTCTAAACAAAGTCTTCAAGTTATTGATGTATTGCTGTTTGCTTTGTTTGCTATAAATAACCTTTTCCCTTACTTGTTGTGATATGCCGTCCGTCTGGCTTTTTCCCATAGTTTTGATGACACGTCCCGTGATGATGAGAGCATCATCGCTGAAGATTTCCTCCAAAGCAGCCGCATTCTTTTCGACATAATAACTTCTGAAGTCCTCGACAAACTTCAATATCTCTCTTCTCATTCGCATGTCAAGATTAGACTTACCGCCTCGAAGGATAGAAAGATAGGAATTATTATCTATAGCAGTTCGTACACCTGTGATAACCCCATCCTTGCTAAAACTAATTGTCAACTCTTTGTGCAACTCACCCTTATAGGTATTATCCAAAGGTTTCATCTCCACAGGGATTTGTCTAATCTCATAACCCGTAATATCCTTAATACAAGGTTGAACGTTGTTATTCCACTCACAACGGAAATGGATATTTCTCCAAAGGCTTGTCAAGCCATTACGACCATTATTATCCATTCTGACCGAAGAAAGATTTAAAATCTCACTTCCGCTTTTCTCTGCCCTATTGATTTCAGTGAGCAAAGAGGAGACATTTCGTTCAACTTGCGATTTGAACGTCTGGTTATAAATTCCATCGCTAAACTGGAATTTCACTTGTGCCTTGGAATGCAACAAACAAGCCAACATGACACACAATATAAAAATATACTTCTTCATATATCTATTTTATTAATACACAGAAAGGTACACAATTCGCAAAAATGTTCATACTTTCCGAATTCATCATGTCCCCAGTCTTTACATTTTTTCTTTGTCCATTCATCATAGGAGAAAGAACCCCTTTAATCTGGCGGTCAATATTTACCATAATCATATAGCAATCATCAGGATTGCTCATCAGGCGCTGCTTCCCCCAGGAATCTATCAGTCCATTGTCCTCTGCCAAATTCAACAAATATTGCATACTGGCATAGGTATCGATATTACAAATTTGCTTGATTATATCCGGAACATCAATCGGGGTATTTGACAGGTTATTTGTCTGAGCACTTGCCCCTGCCGCATGATTATTGGGTGTAAAAGTCACCGTGTCATGAACCTTTACTATGTCTTTTGGCACATATACCAAGATCATAACAGCCTCACCACGCTTTACGCTCTTAGAAAGTAACGCCTTTTTGACCTTATCTTCCGAAATTTCTGGCAGTTCCATTTCCTCACAATAACCTGAAATGTTTTCCATCAAGCTCATCAAGGCCAGCTGATGGGCTTCATCAACATTAGAAGCCGTAGCCTCTGCTGTGAAATACTTACCAGAGAGTTTGATTTCATTGATTGCCTCAATATGATCTTGCGCCATACCCAACAAAGAGAATGTTCCTAGAATAATCATTAAAATAAAGCATCTCATCATTTTAGCTTCTTTTTGGATTTAATATCATTATATAGATTCTTCACATTGGTGGTAGGAGTGTAAAGATAAGCACGGGATGTGAACACCAACTTGTCTGTAGCAATGTCTTTCACATCACACGACAAGCTTAGCACATGATCATATCCCAGTTCCTTATTATATAAGAACAAGCCTCCTTGCAATTGACCATCTTTCGTTTCCTCATATCCGAAATAAGGCACACATCCTTGACTCTTTGCAAAAGCTATCAAATTTCTAACAGGAACCAAGATTGTAGAATTCTTCTTATCACTCCCGATTACAGTAAGAGAAATCTTAGCCTCAGGAACCCTGTCGCAATCCAACAATAAAGTATTTGCTATTGTCTGTACAGGATACTTCGGGTCAATAACCGGCACATATTCCACACTATCTTTTAATTTGAAAAAAGTAGTATTGGTTATGGATTCCAGATTATAATGCTTCCCTGGCAACATATATAAGGTATCAGAACCATCCTTCACAACAGTCAATCTTGCCACATCAACGGCACAATCCACAGACTTTTGATTTATTCTATAAGCCTTTAAGTCTCTTATAAAGTTGGCTTCCAACTCCTTACGAGGAGCATTCATCAGGAAATCATATTTGATAGGAATGAGAAGATTGATTTTCTCCGCATTACCTTCTTTCCAAATGGCTTGATAAGCCTTTTCATTGATCTTGTTCAGAGAACAGGATGCCGAAGCCGAAAGGGTTAGCATCTGATTCCAACTGCCTCTGATAAACTTGGCATCCATATACTTCAACTGATTTCTTGTCAAATGATAAACATTGCAAAGAAGACCACTCTCCAAAAAGTCAAGCACGTCCACATAAACTTGCTGGCGATACCCCATAGGAAAAAGTTTGATGCCGATGTGTTCTATCATGTCATCGCCATTTTTCCGAATGACCAACTGGTGCTTATCTCTTGCCACAAAAGAATAGCCTACACCGAGCGTATCCAGACTGTCAAGTTTGAGTTTGTTAGCAACCTCCTTCAATTCTTCCGTTTTAAAAGAAACCTTGTTTTGTGCCACAGCAACCAAGGCTACTAGCACCAGACAAATGTAGATTGACATTAATCTTTTCATACACATTTTGTATTGAGAATAGCGGATGTCTGTAAAACATCCGCTATCGATTTATGATTTATTCAAATGAAATATCACGCAAAAGGTTCGTCCAAAGATTCCCCTCTTTGCCACGTTTTAAGATCTCATTTGCAGCTTTCTCATTCTGTTTCAAACCGCCATGACCCTGCTGATAACAGAAAGACAAGTTGGTGGCGGCAGATTTGGTAAGATAACCATTTAGCAAAGCCTCATTATAATATTCTATTGCCTTGGTAACGTTCTTATTGACAAGTTTACCAGCAAAGTACAAATCACCAAGTTCGCACATGGCAGGAGCATAACCACCTTCCGCAGATTTTTCATAAAGTTCCACTACCTTATTCTTGTCTGTCTTGACAGCTTTGCTTCCTGTATAATGCAACTGGGCAAGTAGATAACAAGCGTAAGGCTCACCTGCATTGGCAGCTTTTTCATAATATGCCAGCATTTTCTTGTCATTGGCTTTCTTCCAGGTCTTGTTTGCATAGCAACGTCCCAAGAGAGTAGATGCCACAGGCAGATTTTTCTTTTCCAATACAGTTAGTTCCTTGACAGCTGCAGCAAAATCAGGAGAAGTAGCCTCCATGTTACTCATGGCATGAATAAAGGTATAAAAGTCTGTTCCTTTCCATCCATCGTTGATTTCCACATTTTCATCTTCCAGCTGTTTCATGAAGTTAGCCTTCATACCTTTGTTTGAAGCCTCAGCTAACCATTGCAAGGCGATGAGATAATTTTGCTTCACGCCCAGACCTTTCTTATACATGATGCCGATATTCCACATGGCGACAGGATTGTTTTTTACGGCAACCTGCTTATAGAGATTCATTGCCTTTACATAATCTTGCTGCACACCGTCACCCTTATACAACAAATTGCCCAACAACATCATGGCATTAGGAATATGATGTTTCACCGCCTTACTCAGATAAACAGCACCTTTTGCCTTATCCACCTTGATGCCCTTGCCATTACAGAGACTCTCACCATATTTATAAGCAGAGAATCCATCTCCATTGTCTGCAGCCATCTTATAATACTTTAAGGCAAGTGGTTGATTTTTCTTCACAGCATCGCCACATCCATTATCATACAAGTCGGCAAGGAGACGAACATCAAAAGCAGAATGACTCTTTTCCAGATTATCCTCACGCTGCTTAACCAATTCACTGTTGCCTGCCTTGATTGATTCTTTATAGAGTTTCACAGCCATGATTGAATCCTTCTTCGTACCATGTCCCAGCTGATAACATAGTCCCATATTGGCTATCGCCTTGACGTGCTTTTGCTTGGCAGCCATACTAAACCATTTCAAAGCCACCTCATAGCTTTGTTTCACTTTCTTGCCAGCATAGTAATAGGTTCCCAATGTGTTTTGGGCATCTCCATCACCCTTCTTGGCTGCATCAATCAATTTTCTTACTTCTACGGAATCAGTGTTGACCGTAGGCTTTGCCTTTTTATTAGCAGATGCTCTTTTCTGTGCCGAAACCTGCGAAGTCATACCAAAGACCATCAACAGGGAAAGCAATATATATTTATAACTCATAAGCGTACTTGCTATTTTGGTAAAATATATCTTATCCTTAACTTCTTATCCCAAGTCAACCACATCATCCATTGGGTTGTCCAAACCATCCTCAGGAATATCGTCATGCTCATTTTGGGCAAGATAGCCAGTATCACCATTATTGACACTCACGATATTTTCCGAATCACTCACCGTTAATGTGGAAGGTATATCAGCCAGTACATTGCCGGAAGCATCAGTCACTACGTCGTAAGTATTGTCACCATCCACATCCACTGCATAAATAGTCTCACCATTGTCACCAGTAAACTGTGCTGCCGACAGCACCTGTCCATCCACAGTTTCAACTGTGCCTACGGCTGCTATATCCAGATTACCCATATCATTGTCTGTAGGGTCAACCATGATCACATCATCAGTTAAGTTCTGGGCTACAAGATTGGGATCCACATCTGGGATATCATTCGTATCAATCACCCCTTCATGGGATGGGGATGGAGCTGGAGTAGGAGTGGCGTCAGCTACCATATTATTCTCATGATGAGCTGGAGATTCCTGCGGTTGAGGTTCTGCTGAAGACGAAACATGATTAGCTGAAGTTTCTGTTGCTACATGAGCCTCAACTGTTTCCGGCTGTTCCTCTGGATTTGTGACATATTGGCCTGTAGTTTGACCATTTGTTGCGTCGGCAACTTCCAGTGGAGAAATAGGATCTACAATATCCAGTTCCCCCTCATCACCTCTGATCACATCAGCAGAAACTACTGCACCAGCACCTAAGCCAGCCGCACCTGCCAAGGCTGCGCCTTTCTTCAAAGTATCCTTAGCATTCTCATTCTTTGCATTCTTGTTTATAACCTGAGTATCCATAATCCATTTATTTTAAAGAGTTCATAATATGTATTTTTTTCTTTTTCTGATGCAAAGATACAACATTTTTCTCTTGATTACAAATATTCAAGAACATGTTGTTTAGAAATTTAAGTTTCTCTGACGAAATCTATAGTTTTTCTGACGAAGTCTAATATCTTACAACAAATCGACTTCTTAGTACTCTTGATTTCATACATTACATTGTTCTTTCCCTGTTCTTCTCCTTTCACATCAGCTATTTCCACGAGATAGGCAGTATTGTTATCATTACTATTTCTGCACAAAGCCGCCATCTCCCTTGCCTTATCTTTCAAAGCCCCATCCGCAGAGAGTATTTCCGAAATGGTTTCATCACCAAGTTTGGTATATACTCCATCCGTACAAAGCATAAAAATGTCATGTGGCAGAATATCCCGAATGAGTGTGATGGATGGAATCTGATAATCTTCCCTATTACCTGTTACAAATATACATTTTGTGATAACATGCCTTTGGGGATGATTCTTAGCCTTCTCTGGAGTAATCTGTCCGCTATCCAGCAAATCATTGACAAGCGAATGATCTTTAGTACAAAAGATTACCCCCTTGTCCTTGCGAACCTGATAGATACGGGTATCACCTAAATGAGCCAACAACATTCCGCTATCTGTTTTTACCATCAAAGCCAGGGTTGTAGCCATATTTGAGTTTATTGCTCGATTATTATATAAGGTAGTGTACGATTCCTCAACAAGAGACAAAACATCTTCCGCTGTTAACGTCGAGCAATCACCATCCGTCAACAGACCTTCTATGGTTTGGCACACCAATTGGCTAGCGACCTCTCCATGTTCTCTTCCACCCACGCCATCACAAACTACAAAAAAGGAAGTTTGCTCATCACTTACAGCGGGGCAGAAGAAATCCTCTTGGCTATCTCGATTGCCAAGTTGCGAAAACGAACAAGACTGAGTTAATAATATATCCATCACTCTTCTATATTTTATGAAATGAGCATCAGTAATGAGAAAGAAAAAAATCCTCTACTGTTAAATCCAATGCTTTTTTATACGATAAAACGTTTAGGAGTATCTTTGGAGTTCCTTCTTCACTAAAATCCCATATCTGAAAATAATAGCCATCGGTAGCCTCCATTTCCTTAAATTTGTCCTGAGAAAGAGTCAACCTAAAGAGAACGGCATAAGCATACGGATTTCCCCCATGACGTTGTAACTCTATATCAGAAATTTCCGCCGCAACTATCCCTTTCTGTAAGAACAATTGCCTGAGGTTGGAAAGCAATTGATTTTTCTTCTGAGCAAATCTCTGCTTATCTTTCCACATCCTTTTTATCCCATTTGCAATATTGCTATCATTATCTACTATTACGAAAGCATCTGCGTTCATGAATTGTTCTATGTCGCCAATATTTTTCTCCAGATAATAACCTCTGAAACTCTCCAGTTGCTTCAAGATTTCTCTTCTCATCCTCATATCATTACGATTTTTTCCACCTCGACACAATTTTAAATAATCAAGGTGATTCATTGCCATTCTCACACTAGTAATAATGCCATTTTTATCAAATGTTATCACCAGTTCGTCATGCAGTTCCTTTTTCCCTTTATCAACTACAGGCTTTACAAGAATAGGAATATTTCTTATCTCATACTCAGTAAAATCCCTAAGACATGGCTGCACATTGAGTTTCCACTCACAGCTAAAAGGCATATTATACCACAAACATCTCAATCGTCCAGCAGCATCCTTCCCTATTTGAATACCATCAAGATATAATTGTTTTTTGAATTTTGATGATTTGTTTATCTCTGATAACAGTTTTGAGACATTACACTCAACCTGTTCTTTAAGCGCAGAATTATTTATTCCATCACTAAACAGGAATTTCACTTGCTCTTGTGCTAACATAGGGCACAAGAACGCTAACAAAAAACTTAATGTGACAAAAATTCTGTTCATATTGCATTCTTTTTATTAATATTATTCAGAAAGGACTAAACGGAAACCTAAGTTTTTGCCAAATTTGTTTGGAGGACAAAAATTACGAAAAACAGAAAGATTGTTCCACGTTATATTAAACCATCCACCACCACGTCCCACACGACAATTGCCAGTCTCTGCCCCAATCGGATTATTTTTAGGAGAACTAGAATAAGCACCAAACCAATCCTGACACCATTCATTGACATTACCACTCATGTCAAATAACCCCAGTTCGTTTGGTTGCTTTAGCCCCACAGGGTGAGTTACGCCTCCACTATTATCTTTATACCATGCTACGTCTGATATATTGTCACTACCACTATATAGATAATTACGGCTATACTTTCCTCCACGAGCAGCATATTCCCATTCCGCCTCTGTTGGCAAACGGAAACTTTTACCAGAAACGCTGTTTATTTTACGAATAAACTCTTGACAATCAATCCAACTTATATTCTCTACTGGAAGATTATCACCTTTGAATGATGAAGGATTGCTACCCATTACAGCTTGCCACAAAGATTGGGTAACTTCGTACTTGCCTATAAAATAATCATTGGTCAAGGTCACTTGATGCCATGGCTTTTCGTTTCCTTCCGGACTTTTCATCTCAGGTGAAGCACCCATCATAAAGGTACCAGCCTCAACTTTAATCATTTCTATATTGACACCATCTTTAATAGAAACGATCAATGTCTGAGGGGATATACCAGAATTCTGCCCCATGGGCTTTAATAAAGTCAGCACATAAGTGACACCACTTTGTACTTTACCTATCCCATAATCATAGAAATTGATTTCCAAAGGAGTGTAATCCTTATGAAGAATACGCAACTTTGAGTTATTCTGTGGTAGATAGACCCAATACTCACCAGTCTTTTTCACCACATCCCTAACACCACCACTACACTCAAACTCCACGCCATCGAGAGCTATGCCCACCTTTATCAACGCACAGTACTTGTCGTTTGTATCGTAGCGACAGGTAGCGGCAGTTCTCGCCAAGATATCACCTTGTGACACCTCGAAAGAACTAACGGATAGTTTTTGTGCAAAAATATTAAATGTATGAAGCACAAAAAACAAAAACAATAATAGAGATTTATTTATTCCTATCTTTACCTTCATATTTTCTTCTGAAAAAAATCGGCTCGCCGATAATTATTGATTCGATGTATTCTCTTAGTTAGGACTTCTTTTTTAAAAGACGAGATAATTTTCTCCAAAAAGATGGCGTTACTCCGAAAGAACCAATCGGAACCCAAGACCGATGTAACGGCTGTAAGACGTGTTGTAGGAACGATACGATGAACGACAGCTACTCGGATAGTTGTTCCAACCACCACCTCTGTACACGCGACTCCACCCAAGAACTACACCAGTAGGATTTGTCTGAGATGAACTAACATAAGAATCATACCAATCCTGACACCATTCCCATACATTGCCTGCCATGTCATAAAGCCCCAATTCATTAGATTGCTTCGTTCCTACAGGATGGGTTTTACGACCACTATTGTCTGTGTACCAAGCCACATCAGAGATACTATTGCTACCACTATACTGGTAGCCACGACTTTTCTTGCCTCCACGGGCTGCATATTCCCATTCTGCCTCCGTCGGCAAGCGAAACTTTCTACCTGTCATGCTATTCAGTTTGCCAATAAATTCTTGGCATTCATCCCAACTAACCATTTCCACAGGAAGGTAGTCCCCCTTGAATTTAGAAGGATTACTTCCCATCACAGCTTGCCACAATGCCTGAGTCACCTCGTACTTACCCATATAGTAGTCTTTGGTCAAGGTAACTTGGTGAACAGGTTTTTCATTATCACCTGAACTCTGCATCTCAGAGGTAGCACCCATCATAAATGTACCAGCTTCAACCTTTACCATTTCTATACTTATGCCTTTCTTAACAGGGATAGAAATCGTGTTGCCGCCAGATGCTAAAGAAGAGCTGGAGGCATAGCCATTAGAGGAAGAGGCTTTGTTTGAAGACAATGTGCCAGAGATGCTCATAGTCTGTCCCTCAGATATCGTGACAGACTTTTTATCTGTTGCATAGCCATCCTTTCTCACCTCCACTTGATGATTGCCCACCAACAAGCCATTAAAAACACGAGGACTCTGCCCCAACTTCTTGCCATCCACATAGACATCTGCACCAAAAGGCTTATAGTTTACAGACAGATTACCTTGAATCGCTATCAGCTCACCAAAAGCGACATCCAACTTCTGCTGTTGCGACAACTGGATGGTTTTCCGCTGACTGCGATAGCCGTTCTTCTTGGCTTCCACCAAATGCATACCCTCCCTTAAACTACCACTCCAAGGAGCATTACCTACAGACTTCTTATCTACATAGAGCGATACGGCTGGAGTAGGACAGGTTACAGAGATGGTCGCTAAGGCAGAAACCAAACTGACACTGATAGGAGTCATATCGCCACTGATCACAGAGAAGGAGCCACTCTTGCTGATATAGCCACCAGCCTCCACCTTATAAGTATGAATGCCATAAGGGAGCATGGCGGAATATTCACCATCGGATGACACATTCTGCTGAATACCATCTATTGTGACAACTGCATTCCTCGGCTGAACACTAATCGCATAGCAATTGCCTCCAGCATCCACTGGTTCATTCTGACTACTTGGCTTGACGAGAATCAGAACATAAGTTCGATTACTCTCCAATTTTTCTACCCCATAATCAGCGAATGTTACCATTACTGGGAGATAACTTTGAGTGAGAATCTTAAGCTGCCTTGAACCTTGTGGCATATACACCCAGTTTTCATTGTCATGCTTCACCAAAGGCTTGACAACATTTCCTTCCACCTCGGAAATTGTACCCACGAACTGTACTTTCACCAATGCACAATTCCTGTCGTTCAAATCCTTGCGAGGCTGAGTCTGGGCAGATATATCGTTTTCTGCTAGTTTGAAGGATTTGACCGTAAGTTCTTGTGCAAAAGCAACAATTGTGTGAAGCACAAATAATAAAAATAACAGCGATTTCTTCATATTAATCTTTCCAACATTAATTTTCTATCAATATTTAAACGATTTTATCCGATGTCACTTACCAAGTGTCTCAAACCTTCTTATATTTTTGCCTTTTGTCCTTAGGAAAACTTGGTATAGTCATTTCCAAAAATCCCGTTTCCACCAAAGTAGTTATGTATTTCTTACGATTCTTTGACTGATTTGATATTTTCAGAAAATCCATAATCTCCTGCGCCGTACGAGGTATTGAACAATAATCTATAACTTGCTTCTGGCGCATAGACAATGACATACCACTATTTTTGATAGTTACTTTTGGCTCTTGATCGTTACTTTTGATAGTTACTTTTTGCTCTTGATAGTTACTTTTAATAGTTGCTTTTGGTTCTTGATCGTTACTTTTGATGGTTACTTTCTCTCCTTGTTGGTTACTTCTCCAAAAGATGACCACAAATTCATGAATCGTAGGTTCGTTACGAAATTCCACATTACAATCATAGCGAATAGTTCGTAATATGCCACTACCAATACCTGTATAAGGTAACATATAAATAGCATTATCAAACAACAAGCTATTTCTTGGGAAAGAAACACCTCTTTTTATATCATCCACGGTCAAGCCATGAGTCAATTCACCTGGGCTATGAATTTCCACCCTATCATCAAAAACCAGGACACGAATAGGAGCTTGCCATGTTAGCGATCTATGCACCAATGCATTAACAACGATTTCTGACAAAGATTCTACAGGAATTTCCAATTTTCCCAAACTGTTAAATTCAGAAGACACCTGAATACGTTTCAAATTACGGTTCAAAAATGCCATCACCATATCATATTGATGTTTCAGATTGCCTTCCATATCAACGTTATTCACCTTATCCCTAAATTCTGTACCAGAAATGTCATTCCCCCAAAAGTTCACACATTTTATGGTCAAAGCGGGGAAATAACGCTGTGGTGATTTACCAAAAAGCAATAAGGCAGCTAATGTTAAGTTTCCACTAGGCAATACGAGACCTATATTTTTCAACAAATTCTCTATATCTAGCCCGGAGCCAATACACCTTGCTAATTCGTTGACAGACATTTGATTTATCGTAGCCGCACTTATTCCTTGGGTTTTACATGCTGTCTCAAAACGGTGAAGTAAAAAATCCTTTAGAGTTGACTCATCCAAATCATCAGCAGTAGCATTTTCTATCTCCTGTGCGTCAGGACGATATACGATATGACTTGTCATCATATCTGCCAATTCTGAATTATCAAATACCTTCCGTTTGTCAGAACCATTCTTCACCCAAATAATTCCTTTATTGTCTCTATAAGGCTTATTTTTTCCTTCAGGGACTGAAACAACCAGTATCACTTGTCCTTCAACATCGACAGTTTGCGTTTTTATCAATATAGAAGGTTTCACATTCTCTGAGGCAGTATTACTCAACAACGTTGTCATCTTCTGCAATTCATCAAAAGACAGCCCGTTAAGTACACCAGTTTTATCATTGATTCCAATCAACAACTGTCCACCAAAGCTATTGCTAAAAGCGGCAAGTTCACACCCCAGCTTATAAGCATCATCCATACGTTCTTTGAACTGCACAGTTGATGTTTCTCCCATTCGTATGACATGTAATAATTCGTCAGCGTTCATATTTTAAGATTTTGGGACAAAGATAATGATATTTTTCGATTTTTCCAAACTTATAACTTGAAAAAACACAAAAATAAGCTAAGTCACCACAAATTATTGCTTTATCCTATAAGATAGAGTCGTTACTCGAAAAGAACCAAACGGAACCCAAGGTCGTAGTTACGGAAGTCTGACGGATAACTACAACGATACGACAAACGACAGTACCACTCATAGTAGCCCCAGCAACCACCACGACCAACACGCCGAGACCCGCTAAAAACACCAGCAGGATTAGTCTGAGATGAGTTAGAATAAGAACCATACCAATCCTGACACCATTCACATACATTGCCACTCATATCATAGAGTCCCAATTCATTAACCTGCTTCGTTCCGACGGGATATGTTTTTCTTTCACTATTCCTATCATACCAAGCTACATCAGAGATATGATTGCTCCCACTATACCGATAACCATTACTTTGCTTGCCACCACGTGCGGCATATTCCCATTCCGCCTCGGTTGGTAAACGGAATTTTCGACCAGTTATACCGTTCAATTTGCTAATGAATTCTTGACAATCGTTCCAACTGACCTGCTCTACAGGCAAGTTATCACCCTTGAAATAGGAAGGATTGCTTCCCATCACTGTTTGCCACAATGCCTGTGTCACCTCATACTTACCCATATAGTAATCATTGCTCAAGATAACCTGATGAACAGGTTTTTCATCACTATCAGGATTCTTCATCTCTGAAGTTGCCCCCATCATAAAGGTACCAGCCTCAACCTTCACCATTTCTATACAGATGCCATTCTTCACAGGGATAGAAATCTCGCTAGCACCAAATGTTACAGAAGTGCTAGAACTATTATCAGAAATTATTGTTGTAGATTGAGAAGGGGAAGTAGAAGGAATAGATTGTACAGCATCGTTTACATTAGACACTTCTGCAACAGCCTCCTTTGAAAGCATTATCTGCAAATTACTTGGGGCAGAAGCCTTCAACTTTACCATACCCTCCTCTGATTCATAACCATCACAAGCAACAACAAACGAATGTTGACCGACAGGCAAAATGATCTTTGCAACACCATTACTTCCTCTCACCATCTTGTTATCCACAAGCACAGTTGCGGAAGATGGAGTATATCTGATGGCAAGCGTTTGCTTCTGCTGCTCAACACTAATCATAGGTTTGGTCATTACCAAGACATACGTTCGATTGCTCTCCAGTTTCTCCATCCCATAATCAGCAAATGTTACCATTACTGGAAGATAACTTTGAGTAAGGAGCTTCAGCTGCCTTGAACCTTGAGGCATATACACCCAGGTCTCATTGCCATGACTAACCAAAGGCTTAACAACATTACCTTCAACCTCAGAAATGACTCCTACGAATTGAACTTTCACCAAGGCACAATTCCTGTCGTTCAAGTCCTTGCGAGGCTGAGTCTGGGCAGAAATGTCATTTTCTGCCAACTTAAAAGATTTGACTGTAAGATCTTGTGCACATATTTCAAATACATGAAGCACAAAAAACAATAACAATAATAGAGATTTATTCATTCCTATCTTTACCAGCATATTTTCTTCTGAAAAAATCGGCTATGCCGATAGTTATTGATTCGATGTCTGTCGAGATGGCTTTTCCCGAGGCTCGTCCCTAGCCTCTCCTTTTAGCCATCACGACCGACATCTCAAAATGTCCCATTACTTAGGAGTTCTTTTTAAAAGATGAGACGGTTTTTCTCCGAAAAGATGTCGTTACTCGGAGAGAACCAAGCGAAGCCCAAGGTAGCTGAAACGGTCGTCCGGAGAGTAGATGCCACGGTACGACGAACGACAGTACCTCGCATCGCCGCTATAGCCACCACCACGGCCCACACGGCGCGACCCACTTACAGCACCTCTAGGATTCGTCTGAGATGAGCTTACATAAGAGTAATACCAATCCTGGCACCATTCCCAAACATTACCAGTCATGTCATAAAGACCTAACTCATTAGCTTGCTTCGTGCCTACAGGATGAGTCTTGTTGCTACTATTTCCTGCATACCATGCCACATCAGAGATGTTACTGCTTCCGCTATACTGATAACCACGGCTCTTCTTGCCACCACGGGCTGCATATTCCCATTCAGCCTCTGTCGGTAAGCGGAACTTCTTACCAGTAAGACTATTCAGTTTGCTAATAAACTCCTGACAATCATTCCAACTAACCTCCTCTACAGGAAGATTGTCACCCTTGGAATAAGAAGGGTTGCTACCCATCACTGTCTTCCACAAAGCCTGAGTAACCTCGTACTTGCCCATATAGTAGTCATTAGTCAAAGTAACCTGATGAACAGTTTTCTCGTCATCCCAAGGATTCTGCATCTCGGAAGTAGCACCCATCATAAAGGTACCAGCCTCAACCTTCACTATATCAATAGTGATGCCGTTCTTCACAGGGATAGAAATCTCATTACCGCCAGATGAAACAGAAGAGTTGGAGGCATAGCCATTAGAGGAAGAGGCTGTGTTTGAAGCCAAAATACCAGAGATGCTCGCAGTCTGTCCCTCAGATATCATGATAGACTTTTTATCTGTTGCATAGCCATCCTTTCTCACCTCTACTTGATGATTGCCCACAAGCAAGCCATTGAAAACACGAGGGCTTTGCCCCAACTTTTTGCCATCCACATAGACATCAGCACCAAAGGGCTTGTAATTCACGGACAGATTGCCCAGGATTGCCACCAATTCGCCAAAGGTAACATCGAGCTTCTGCTGTTGCGATAACCGAATGGTCTTCTGCTGGCTGCGATAGCCGTTCTTCTTGACTTCCACCAAATGCATACCCTCCTTCAAGCTACCACTCCAAGGAACATTGCCCACAGACTTCTTATCTACATAGAGCGATACGGCTGGAGTAGGACAGGTTACAGAGACGGTTGCTAAGGCAGACACCAAACTGATACTGATTGGAGTCATGTCGCCACTGCTCACAGAGAAGGAGCCGCTCTTGCTGATGTAGCCACCTGCCTCTACCTTATAAGTATGAGTGCCATAAGGGAGCATGGCAGAATATTCACCATCGGATAAACTTTCTTGCAATACACCATCAACCGTAACCTTGGCATCTTTCGGCTGCACACTTATCGCATAGAAATTACCTCCTGCATCTACCGGTTCATTCTGACCACTTGGCTTGACGAGAATCAGAACATAAGTTCGATTGCTCTCCAATTTCTCAACCCCATAATCAGCAAATGTCACCATCACAGGGAGATAGCTTTGAGTAAGAAGCTTCAGCTGCCTTGAACCTTGTGGCATATACACCCAGGTCTCATTGCCATGCTTCACCAAAGGCTTGACAACATTACCTTCCACCTCAGAAATAGCACCCACGAACTGCACTTTCACCAATGCACAATTCCTGTCGTTCAAATCCTTGCGAGGCTGAGTCTGGGCAGAAATGTCACTTTCAGCTATTTTAAAAGACTCAACCTGTAGTTTTTGAGAAAAAACAGCTATCGTTTGAAGAGCAAATAACAAAAATAGAAATAGAGATTTCTTCATATTAATCTTTACCGACATTTTATTTAGATACAGTTTAAGCGGATATCAATCCGCAAATCAATAGGTCAGAACTATTTAAAATTGAGTATATACCCAGTAGTACACCTAATCCTGTTCTAGCATACCTCCCTATTATATAAAAAAGATAGCAAGCCTTTGCAAGATGCAATACTTTCCGCCCTTAACGTAGCGCAGTGTCATCCGTCAATTGCTATTCAAAATTTTCATCCCACTTGGCTTGCTACCTTTTTATACTATCACCCAATCACACCGACACAAACAACAATGAATGCAGTTTGAGTATTGATGCAAATCAGTTTTCATTTATCAATACACTGCCACTTGCCAAATTGGCAGAAACATCAAGTCTCAATAGTTCACAGTAAATTCACTTCTACTCTTTGTTGCCTTGAGGTTGAATATAGAAATAAGTCTGTGAAGGCTTGCTGACACAATTTGAACCAAGGTCAACTCCCCATCCTATTATTCCACCAAGCAGAATATTACCAAAAGCCCAGCCATTAACACTCTTGCTAAGAACAACATCGTTGTATCTCTTCGTAGCAGACTGAATTTGAATACGCTGACCATCAAGTTTATGTCTGTTTACCTTCACCTTATATGGCAAAGTTACATTGGTATACACTTGTTTCTCAGTTGTGATAGTAACAGGTTCTGCAGAATTACCATCAATTGTTATTTTAGGGCTGCCCCCAGAAACGATTGTTGCACACGAAGTGAACATAGCACATGATAGTGCCATCATTACAATTTTACTTTTCATACTAATTCTATTTAATAGATTAAAAATTATTCAGAAAGAGCTAAACGAAATCCGAGATTGGAATAACGATCATCGGGCTGCAATTTATTACGACTAGAAGAGCGACAAAACCTAGGGTAAGAAGACCAACACCCTCCACGATTTATACGGAGCGTGCCTGCATAGCTTCCTACTGGGTCTTTTTGCGATAAACTTCCATATCGCCCGTACCAATCTTGACACCACTCCATGACATTGCCACTCATGTCATAAAGTCCTAATTCGTTTGCTTTTTTCAAGCCAACAGGGTGCGTTTTACTATTGCTATTGGCAAAATACCAAGCTACATCAGCAATATTATCACTACCGCTATATAGATACCCCTTAGATTCTTTTCCTCCACGAGCAGCAAATTCCCATTCAGCCTCAGTTGGAATACGGAATTGTAATCCTGTCATACGGTTTAGTTTGGCAAGAAACTTCTGACAATCTTGCCAACTTACCATCTCCACAGGCAAATTTACTCCTTTGAACTTTGACGGATTATAAACATTTCCCATCACAGCTTTCCAAACTTCTTGTGTCACCTCATATTTGCCCAAATAATAATTATGAGACACTACAACTTCATGGGCAGGCTTCTCGTCTTCATCGGACACTTCTTTCTCAGAAGTTTCCCCCATGATAAAACTGCCAGCCTCAACTTTCATCATCTCAATACTTATTCCTTTTTTCAGATGAATAGTAATGGTTTTTGGCTTGGTGACATTACTTTTAGTAGGTGGTAAATTTGCAGAATTGATTCCATTAGAATTTGAAGATGTGACTTCTTGTATATTTTCCTTTGGAATATTCGGAGCTATTTGATTGGAATTTACGACATCTTTTACAAGAGCAATTTGAAGACTACTAGGAGATGAAGCCTTCAGTTTGACAGAACCTTCCTCCGATTCATACCCATCACTAGCTACTATATAAGAATGCAGACCGACTGGCAAGGTAATATTTACCACGCCATTGCTTCCCTTTACCATCTTGTTATCCACAAGCACAGTAGCAGAAGAAGGCGAATATCTGATGGTAAGCGTTTGTTTCTGTGAAGTGACTGCGCCCATAGGTTTGGTCAAGGTTAGTACATAAGTAACACCACTCTGCACCTTACCTATACCATAATCAAAGAAATTAATTTCCAGAGGAGTATAATCCTTATGGAGAATGCGTAACTTTGAGTTATTCTGTGGCAGATAGACCCAATACTCACCGGTCTTTTTTACGACATCCCTTACACCGCCACTACATTCAAACTCAACACCTTCAAGTGCTATGCCCACCTTTATCAACGCACAATACTTATCATTCGCATCATATCTACAGGTTGCAGCTGACCTTGCTAAGATGTCACCTTGTGAAACCCTGAATGATTTCACCGTCAACTCTTGCGAGTATGCAACTAAAGACAGAGCCATCTGTATCAAAAGAAGATATAAAAATCGTTTCATCATTCACTATCTAATAATTGTTTCTACTTTCTCACCATTTCTATATAGCGCACCACTCTGCAACACACCATTCTCACAATAGCCATCAATATAATCACCTGCTTCTGGAATGGTAGAACAACCACCCACAGCATGAGAACTGCGGAATTTCATTCTACCATTGCCATGAGGCTTCCCATTGAGAAGTCCACCAGTCCATGTAGCATATCCAAGATTCACTGTTCCCGAAGTTGCAGTTTCTCTCCTTACTGGATTAACAGAAGTCTGTCCACCATTAGAATCATCATGCTTGACCACCTTTTCCGGCTTGGATGGATTATCACTAACCTGAGGATTATCAGCTTCTGGAGTTTCAGCAGCAGGCTGAGCCGTAAACTTAGAGATTTTCACTGTATCTTTTGAGGCTGTATCGTTCTTCTCTTCCTGATGAGCAACATCTGCCGATTTATCCTTGCCCCCGAAATTCTTCACAGAATACCAGCCAATCATACCCACCAACAAGAGTCCGACGGCAATAGCAGCCACCTTTCCTATAGGTAAAGAACTGGAAGAATGAGAAATAACAGGGTCTGTCACAATAGGACCACCGGTTCCTATATCAGTACCTCCCCCAATCTGCGTTTTACCCATTTGCAATATATTTTGGAAGTCAAGGATGGTTTGCGGATGGCAGAGACTGTCCTTCTGCATTCCACAGATAATGGCATCCATCGTATTCTGCGATACATCTTCAGGCAAAGCTCTATAAATCTTATGAACGCTCTGCTCCGAGGCATCACAAGGTTCTTTGCCTGTAAGCATATATAATAAGGTGGCAGCAAGCGAATAAATATCCAGCGAAGGTTGGAACTCAGAAACAGGCTGCTTCAATTCCAATGGAGAGTAGCCTTTGGAATAGCCTCCTATCCCCTTGTTGCGTTTAGGTTTACCATTCTCGAAATACACCGCCTGACCGAAATCTATCAAGACAGGTTTTACCAAAGCTCCCACTTCCACCATCATCACATTATCAGGCTTGATATCCAGATGCAGGACATGGCGATTGTGGAGATAAGAGAGCGCACCTGATAAGTCTACAATGATTTCCCTAGCTTGATTCTCAGACAAAGCACCGCCTTGTTCTGAAACATACTGATAAAGCGACACATTACCAAGATATGCCATCACATAATAGACGGTGTTGTTTTGTTCAAACACCTCGTTCACTGGAACGATATTGGCATGCTTCAAGGAATGAAGTATCTCAGCCTCCTCACGAAAGTCTTGCTTCGCCTGCTTGAATAACTGTTGGTTTTCCTGAGCCACTAATACATTTCCATTGGTATCTCTTGAACAAATCTTGCCAATAAAGAACTCCTTGATGGTGAACATAGCCACCTGTGGAATATTGCCCACCATAATGCGGGCTTTGGCAAGATAAGTCATACCAAAGCCACCGCAATGCAGCTGCTTCTCTATCGTATAAGTAGTGGCTCCTTTCAAAACGGAACCTATCGCCAATGCATTTTCTATCATAATCTTTCGTTTGTTAAATAAAAATGAGTCTTACCAAGTATTAATTCCTGACCTAACTGGATGTAAAGGGATGTACCTACAGGTATCACCTTTCCCGAAAGATAAACAGGATTTTTCGACTTGTTAACCGTAAGAAGATATTTATAGGAACTACCCACAGCCTCTACCAAGATGGTTATTGAGCGATGACTGATGGTTCGGTCTCCCTCTATCATGATATCGGAAGGCAAGGAAGGGTCATCCATTCCTACCGTATTGGCTCCCAGGTTCAAGGCATAATACTTGTCCTTGTTGAAGAAATGACGTTTTTTCTGCAACAATCGAGCGATGCCGCCAGTTGGTGTCCCTTTGGTATTGATGATAGGATCAGTTACCGGATGAGATTTCTTTTCCTGTGCAGCCTCCTCTTGGTTGTTGACACCACCAAATTTAATTTCCTTCTCTGTGATTCTCACACCAAAAGGATGTCCACACTCCCCATTTGGGCATTTAACCATGACTACTCCCATATGACCAGGAGAATAAAATCTCACTACCTGCCCACATTTCGGGCATTTGGTAGAGATGATAGGCTTCTTACTTTCCTCTGTACTCATTCTACCAACTCATTAATACATTATTATATAGAGACTTCGAAGTAACCAACTGTGGATGCTGCTTCTTGTTATGCACCTGCACATCCTTATGAATATACTTGAACAGTTCCATTACAGTAACGTTCTTGTCTCCATCGCTGTCAGCCTTTCCACGCAAACCTTTAGTAATACCATTGGTCAACAATCCAGCCCCCACAAGTCGGTTCTCCGAAGAGGTTTCGCTTGAACGGGAAGAAAGGAAAACGATATATCGGGAATTCGAACGCAGACTATTGACCGCAGTGCCAGAATAGCAAGCGTCTATATAACATACGATGTTCTTTGCCGTACATTGGTCCAGTTCTCGGAACAAGTCATCATAAGATAACATGTCAGTAGGGCTGGAAGCGTACGAGCAGATTTTGTTCTCCACGCCATGACCACTATATGAGAAAATTATACGGTCGTTGGCAGTAGCCACGCCCTTCACCTTTCTGATAGCAGCAATAATATTAGCACGAGTAGCATTTCGCGATGTAAGCAGCACGACTGTGGCTCCCTTGGATTTGTACAGCGAAGCCAAACTTTTGGCATCCTTAGTAGATTGCGTGAGGTCGTTCTCTGCACCCTCATAATTGGAAACGCCTGTAATGACAGCGTATGTCGTCTGTGCCATTGCCGTTAAAGACAACAGAAACACGGATAGGATGGTGATGAAAAGTCTTTTCATAATTCTCTTGTTTTTAAGCGTGAGCCTTGCAGCGGCTGCACATTTGGTTTTTGAATTCCATTTCTGATAGTGGTTTGGCGCAACAAGGACAAGTCAGTTTGCCAGCATACTTGCTGTTGAAGGTCTTCAACTTAGAGTCCTTACCTATATAAACATTGATGAGTGCCTGGAGGATTGTGGTGAACACTGCCGTCACTGCCACACCATATACCTTCTGGTGTAAAGGCAGCAAAAGCGTGAGTACAAGTCCTATCATTGCCGAAATAAAACCTGGCAAAAACCTCATCATGTTCTTTTTCTGCAACCTGACATCAATCCCAGCCTTTTCCATGAGAGCCTTATCATGAATCTGCAGGACATGGCGAAATTCCTGTTGGTAATTCGCAGGATCATCCTCCAAAACATGATGAGCATAAAACGTGAACCCCATACTTGTTTGGTCTGCTAGAACAATACGGGTAAACTCCGTGATGTTCATTCGTTTGATCTGCACCAGCTCATCATTTTCATCGATAATGTAAGTGCCATTCGTAGAATTGAGATCTTCCAGAATCCACTGTCCATTATCCAAGATGGTTATCTTGGCATGTTGTCTGCTCACTCTAGATGCATTGATGGCAAACTTCTGTGTTCCTTCTTTTCCAATGATTACTTCCTTCATGATTCTTTTCTTAGATCTTGTTTTTTTTAATAGTACTATGACTCACTAAATCCTTGTACTTTTTCAACAACAGCTTTGGAAGTTTTAAGGTTATAGTATTCTTCATGCAATCAGACAAGACCAAATGTTGTTTCAGAATGTTGATATCATAAAGAAACAACTGATTGATGATGACACTCCTACCCAGTCTGACAAACGGGCTGACAGTTCCTTCCGCATAAGTTGCAGAAACCATCTCTTCAATCTTAGACAAGCCAAACGACAGTACTGTCGTCATTCCTCCTATATAACAGATCTTGGTATAATTACCATCTGCCATGATATAGGCAATATTATCGACAAAAAGTATAACCATTTCGTCTCGGTTGTTGATGCAAATCTTTCTCATATCATTTATTTTAGAAGTTCAAAAAAGCACTGGGTACATATTAGTCATTATCACAGTACTAAATCTTCCACGATTATAGTCTCAAGCTGCCCTTCCCAACAAAGTGTTTTTAGTGGACACCTCTATCTGAGTATCTTGACAACAAGAGTACTCAAAATGGGGAAGGCAACGGAGGCAAATCCGCTGCAAGAAGGTTTCTCACCACCTTCAAAGGTGTTTACATCGAATAATGTTAAGAGTTATATTCTTTCATATCGATGCCTACATTTTACTCTAGACAGAGCTCAGTTAATGATAGAACATAAAACAGCTTAAGCCATACAGTTCAAATGCAAAGGTAATCATTATTATTGAAACAGCAAAACTTTAGGTTAAAAATCTTTCAAAAAAATTATTTTTCATTTCTGTAATTCACTTACGCGCGCACGTAATAAACGTTTTTTCTCGAAAAAAGTCTCAAAGTATCATTATTCCGAGCTTTTCTAGTCTTATATCACTAAGGTTCAGCGGTTTACGATAATGAGACTTCTCTAATAATTAAAGGGGAAGTATCATCAAAGTATCATAAAATAGGGAGAAGTATCATAAAAAGCATGCGAGTTATTGAAAATAAGGCATCAATTATGCTCACGTACATGAGCATTCGTACCCACGTACACGGGTATCGGTGACCACGTACGTGGGTATGCGTGACCAAAACGATGGGTACGAGTGACCGAAACGATGGGTAAAGATACCCGAAGCTGTTGGGCAAATTTACCCAAGGGCTTGGGCAAAGCTGGGCAAAAGCACACGATGACTTTTCACTTTGTGGTTTAACGATTTTAGTTGACCACTTTTAGTTTTATTTGTAAGACGAGTTGACTCGGTTAAAACTTATTTATAATTCACGTTGACTTTCCTGCAAGCTTTTCAACAATGATATGCAGTATCTGGTAGAGAGTAGTGAGAAAATCGTGAGGGATAACCCCAAATCGTGATGGATAGCGTGATGGATTTTTCCGTTTTTGGAGTATCTATCACGCTGTTCAAGTGTCTGTATATTAACATATTAAAATGTATGATACATGCAAATCGTGATGGATGATAGATGATTACATAAAATTTGTTCATATGAAGGCTGCGCTGGGTTACTGATATTACTGCATCGGGGTACAGATATTACTGCGTCGGGTCACAGATATTACTGCGTCGGGTCACAGATATTACTGCGTCGGGTTACAGATATTACTGCGTCGGGTTACAGATATTACTGCATCGGGTTACAGATATTACTGAGTAAGCTAACGGAGACGTATCTGTAAGCTTATCGAGACGTCTGCATCAGCTAACTGAGACGTCTGAACTCGCTTACTGAAATACTTGAATTGTCTTACTGAACTACTTGAGTTGCTACCCTTCCACTGGACTTACCGAACCCAGACTTGCTCTTTTGGTAAAGTGAGGGTGTGTCATAAGTTTATGATTCACCTTCTTGACTTTTCCTGATGCACAAAAAAGCACGGAATATTAAACTCCGTGCTCTTTTTTGCTTTTATATTTAATCTTGTCAAAACCTTCACCATACACACCGATAACGGCACTCTGACTGACAAAGGCATGGGGATCAATCTCACTGATAAGACGGAAGATAGCAGGAGCCTGGCGCTGCTTTGCCAGCACGAAAAGCATCTTCACATCCTGACCGGAATAAAAACCGCTGGCATTCACCACCGTTACTCCCCTATCAGCATCTACATTGATGCGCTTGCCTATCTCCTCATACTTCTGTGAAATGATAAAGAACTGTACGCTTCGTCTTCTGCTGTTTACCACCTGGTCGATGCAGAATGCCTGAACGCAAAGAACTACATAACCATATAACACCTTCTCCCAATCGTGTACCACCAGATAGCTGGAACTGATGATGAAGATGTCGCATATCATAATCACTCTACCAAGAGAAATGTCGCGATACTTGTTGACGATGGCTGCGATGATATCCGTACCACCCGTACTTCCACCAACCGAGAAACCGAGTCCGATTCCGCAGCCACAGAAAACGGCACCCAGGAAAGCAGCCCATAAAGGTTGGTTTTCCAAAAGATGAAAATCACCTAAACGGCTGGAGAAGAAAGAGGTCAGGATGGTTACTACTATAACGGCATAAACAGTCTTGACACAGAACTTTGCTCCCAAAATCTTGAACGCACATATTAATAAGGTGGCGTTGACGATAAAATACGGAATTTGCACAGGGCAACCGGTTGCCCAATAGATAATACTGGAGATACCAGGAAGTCCGCTTGCTGTTACATTGGTTGGCAAGAGGAACACGTTCCATCCAATAGCGTAGGATATCATACCTATCGCAATCAAAACATAGTCTTGTACAGACTTCCACAAGGGTCGAGGAGGAGTCATAATTAATTTACAATTTATATTTTTTTTATAGCTTTTGCCCTTACAGGGCGTTTTTTTAATGCAATTATTTTACCCAGGGTGTTGCCCTGGGCTAGGAGCTTCTGCCCTTACAGGGCGTGCTGACTATACATTTCTGGGCGTGTGGGTTTTACCAGAATTTCTTCTGCTGCTCTGACCACTCAAATCCTTGGGTAGCCATTTGGGCTTCTAATGCCGCACGGTTCACATTGAAGTGATTACAAATCTCATCGAGTGTTTCAAACTCGTGGTCACGAAGCAGGAAGTTGATGGCGCTTACGAGCATCGGAACATCATTCATTGGTAGCTTATCCATTTTTCAATTGATAATTAATAATTTATAATGTATAATGGAGGCACCATGCCTCTTTCGGGGTGCAAAATTACTGCAAAATTCAGACAATACCAAAAAAAATCCCAGCAATCTTTTACCGATTGCTGGGATTTTTATAAATTATTGATGATTTACGCATTCACTGCAACTGAAATCCAGTCGAAGACGAATGAGCAAATACCGAATGCTACGATACCTACGGTGCAGATTGCAAGCGCCAACTTGGTTGAGCATGCGCTCTGGAAAGTAGGAAGCGGATTATCGCTGTGCTTGATGAACATAGCCTTCACGATGAGCAGATAGTAGTACAAGCTGATAACTGTGTTTACCAACGCGATGAATACTACGCCGTATGCCCAGGCTCCCAATGTGGTGTGGATGTCGTGTGTACCAACTGCTGCCATGAACACGAAGAACTTCGAGAACATACCGGCAAATGGAGGAATACCACCCAATGAGAACAATGCCAAGGTCATCAGGAATGCCAGACGTGGGTTGGTCTTGTACAAACCATTGTAGCTGTCCATCTGAACTGTACCGTTGTTGTGCTCCTCAATAGATGAGATGATGGTGAAGACGCTCAGGTTAGCTACTACGTAAATCAATACATAGTAAGTCAGGGCGCTCACGCTCATCGCTGAGTTACCTACCACTGCCAACATGATGTAACCTGCCTGAGAGATAGAAGAGAATGCCATGAAACGCTTCAGGTCGCTCTGACGGATGGCAAACAGGTTGGCGATAGTGATAGAAAGTACAATCACGATGTAAAGCAACACGGTCCAGTACTCTACCATTGGCTGGAACACCTTCATGAGGATAGCACAGAGAGTAAACGCTGCAGCACCCTTAGATACTACTGACAGATAACCTGTAACTGTAGTTGGTGCACCCTGGTATGAATCGGCTGTCCAGAAGTGGAAAGGAACCAAGGAAATCTTGAAACCGAGACCACTGAAGAAGAATACCATACCGGCGATGGTCAATGGTGATGCAGAGATAACCTTTGCGATATCATCGAAGTACAAAGTACCACAAGCAGCATAGAGCAGAGAGATACCGTAGATCATCACGCCACTTGAGAAAGTAGCAGTAAGAATGAACTTAGCTCCTGCCTCAGCAGAATTGTGACGGTACTTATCGAATGCTACCAAGCAAGCCATTGGCACAGATGCCATTTCAAGACCGAGGAAGAACAGGAGGAAGTGGTTGGCACTAACCATCATGTTCATACCGAGCAAGGTAGAGATAATCAGCATATAGAACTCACCCTCCTTGAAGGCTGTGTCCTTGCGGCTCAACCACTCCTTAGCCTGTACCATCACGATGAGGGTACCCAGCGCCAGGATGGTCTTCAAGACACCGGCAGCAGGACCTGTTGTGTACATGCCGCCAAATGCCTCTGTGGCTTCTGTTGGGAAGATATTGATGGCAATGTGAGCCACCATCAAGAGACATACCAGAGGATTGAACCACTTACGGTCTGCGCTCTTGGAACTGCAGAAGTCAGCAATGAAAGTGATCAACAGAACTACCATCAGGGTAGCTTCTGGAATCATATTTAAAAATTGACTGTAATTCATTTCTTCTGATATTTATTACATGATTACACTAAAGATAGGACCGACAGCGTCCATGATAATCTCCTCTGCCCAGAGTGGGAACATACCGAGACCTGCAACGCAGGCGATAAGACCTGCTACAGCGATACGCTCGTCCCAGGTAGCATCGTGAAGTTTCTCCAACTTAGGATTAGGAACCTTCTGATAAAGGATCTTACCAACACAACGCAGGATGTAAACCGCAGTTACTACGATAGAGGTACATGCGATGATGGTACATACACGATGGAACATATCTGCATTCTGGAAGGCACCTACGAAGATGGTCATCTCGGCTACGAAACCTGAGAAACCAGGCAAACCGAGGTTAGCCAAACCAGCTACTGCATAACCTACAGAGAGGAATGGAATAATCTTCATCAAACCACCCAGATAACGTACGTCACGTGTACCAGCCTGATGGTAAATCATACCGATAACGGCGAAGAAGAGGGCGGTCATCAAACCGTGAGACAACATCTGGAGGATTGCACCAGTAGCGGCTGTCTCGGTCATCATACAGAGAGCGAAGAGCACCATACCACAGTGAGATACTGATGAGTAAGCGTTGATGTACTTCAAGTCGGTCTGTACACATGCTGACAAAGCACCATATACGATAGCCGAGCCAAGGATCGCGACGGCAAATGCCAGCACAAGAATCAAACTTTTCTGCCATTTTTTCAAAATGGACACCAGCCTTTCTATGGAAATTTGCGGCGAATCCGTAAGCACGTTCCTGTTTCGACGTAAGGGTGGACGCCTTGTCCGCCCGCCGGGAGATGTTGCATCTGCATGAGAATTTGCGGCGAATTCGCAAGCGGTTCCCTATTTCGTTGTAGGGGTCGATGCCCACATCGACCCGCTGGGAAGTTACGAATTCGCCGCAGATTACCGTAAAAACGGTGCAATCTGCCGGGCCGATGCGATGCCCGCAGGCTAGTTTCGAGGCGCAACCGCGCATAGCGCGGCTCTTAGCGCCGAAGATGGGCATCGGCCCCTACATTCAAAAAACAGGTTCTTGCGGGTTTATGATAGATTTCCGGAAAATGCTGCATTCTGTGCGGGCGGACAGAGTCGTCCGCCCCTTCACAGGACTTGGAAATCATGCAGAAAAAATCGAAGCTTAAAATATGTCGCTTTCCAAGCGACCAAATCCTCCTTTGTGTTCGGTATAATCAGGACACAAACAAACACAGGAGGGTATTCATAATGACAGAACTGGTTTTTATTCTCGATCGCAGCGGCTCTATGGCGGGGCTGGAAGCGGACACCATTGGGGGGTTCAACTCCATGATCGCCAAGCAGAAGAAGGAAGCGGGCGAGGCGCTTGTCTCCACGGTCCTGTTTGACCGCGACAGCACCGTCATTCACGACCGGCTGCCGCTGGAGAAGGTGCCGCCCATGACAGAGAAGGACTATTTCGCACGCGGCTGCACAGCGCTGCTCGACGCGGTAGGCGAAGCCATCCATCATATCGGCAATGTCCACAAGTACGCCCGGCGGGAGGATGTGCCGGAAAAGACGCTGTTCATCATCACCACTGACGGCTATGAAAATGCCAGCCGCCGCTACAGCTACGAGACGGTGCAGCGGATGATCGAGCGGCAGAAGACAAAATACGGCTGGGAGTTTCTGTTCCTCGGCGCGAACATCGACGCGGCGAAGGAAGCCGCCCGCTTCGGCATCAGCGCGGAACGAGCGGCAAATTACAAATGCGACGAGGTTGGCACGGCGCTCAACTATGACGTGATCAGTGAAGCGATCTGCACCGTCCGCGCGTCCAGACCGCTCAGCCCCGGATGGAAGGCGCGAATCGACGCGGATGTAAAAAAACGTGGGAGGTAATCAAATATGTACGGCGCAATTCTGGGCGATATCATCGGCAGCCCCTATGAATTCGACTTCAACAATTACAAGTCGAAGGACTTTCCGCTCTTTTGCCAGCGTTCTGAATTTACCGACGATACGGTCATGACGCTGGCTGTGGCAAAGGCGCTGCTGGACACGTGCGGGCAGGACGACGCAGCCATCCGGGCGGCACTTGTGCGTCAGATGCAGCAGCTGGGCCGCGCCTACCCTGACCGGGGCTATGGCACCCATTTTGGCGGCTGGCTCTATGAGGATGACCCGCAGCCCTACCAGAGCTACGGCAACGGCAGCGCCATGCGGGTGTCGTCTGCCGCATGGCTGGCGAAGGACATGGCGGAATCGCTGCATCTGGCGCGGCTCACCGCCGAGGTGACCCACGACCACCCGGAGGGCATCAAGGGCGCACAGGCCACCGCCGCGGCCATCTTTCTCGCCCGCACAGGTCACGACAAAGCGGAGATCAAATCGTATGTGGAGCGCGAGTTTGGCTACGACCTCAGCCGAACCTGCGGCGAAATTCGTCCCACCTACCATCATGTAGAGAGCTGCCAGGAAACCGTGCCGCAGGCAATCACCGCGTTTTTGGAGAGCTGCGATTTTGGGGACGCGCTGCGCACGGCGGTGTCCCTCGGCGGCGACAGCGATACCCTCGCCGCCATCACCGGCAGCATCGCCGAGGCGTTCTACGGCGTGCCGGAGGAACTGCGGCAGGAGTGCCGCAAGCGTCTGCCGCCGGAGCTGGCGGCGATTTTGCGCCGGTGGGAAAGTGGGCTTTACAACGAAAAAGTATGTGGTAGAATCTGAAATAGAGAACAAAATAAGGAGGGGCTTTCATGGCGATTCTGAACTTTTCCGATGTGCTTAAAAATGTAGGGCTTGACCCGAAAGATGTCAAGCTGATCCGTCATGCATTATCTGACGAGCGTTTCAGAGAATGCTATAAAGCCGGTATGGCGCATGAATATACACAGCACCAAAAAGACGGGTTCAGCAAAGGATATTCCTACTGGATCACATTCATCAGCGATGGCGGTACATACGCGAGACTGCACTCTTGTTATCGTGTCAATGGTTCTGTGCCTGATACACCGGATGTATGCCCTGCCGGATTACCTGACTGTGAAGCCATGGAATACCGTGGCGAAATGGCGTTTTTTGATTTGCAATATGTGGATTTGCTGAAAGAGTACGAAGGAAAGCTGGTGATTGACTGGGGCGGGTCAGCTCGGATGTGGCATCAAAAAGCTACCACCGAAAAGCCCATCGTGGCAATTGAGTCAAAGAACCAGAAGCCTTTTGTGGGATTTGAAAATCTTATTCTATCCTTCGATGAACTAAAAGAAGTTGTCGAAAACGATACGGACTATGAGCTGTGGCAGGCGGCCATGGCTGCGGTCAATGCGGTCTATCTGATTGTGGACACCAAGGCGGGAGACAGATATGTCGGCTCGACCTATGGCTATGACGGCCTACTGGGGCGTTGGTCTGTCTACGTCGCTACGGGCGGTCACGGAAACAACAAGGGAATGATCAGCCACCTGAAGTCTGTAAATCATAGTTGCCACGATTTGCAGTTTTCAGTGTTGCAGGTTTTGTCCAAGGCACTTCCAGACAATCAAATCATTGATGCAGAGGCCCTTTGGAAGAAAAAGCTGCTGACCTATGAACCATTCGGAATGAATCAGAACTAATCTTCCTTGCAGTATCCTCTGGATAATATATAGCTCTCACTTTCCTTTGGCAAAGCGACTGTTTCAGCCCGCTTTTCAAGTAGGGCGGCAAATCCCATCAAGCGCCCTCCGGAAAGACGCGTAACGGCAAAAAATCAGCCATAATCAGCCTTTAAAACAGCAAAAAAGCAAAGGGGCAT
>ENA-UEQL01000179-UEQL01000179.1-human-gut-metagenome-genome-assembly--contig:-NODE-179-length-40037-cov-7.318744_pt1 | contig 40037 bp, 34 predicted proteins | sample MGYA00242905_ERZ507926 | MGnify/ENA primary metagenome ERZ507926 (study PRJEB26167, sample SAMN06115531) | human gut metagenome | host: Homo sapiens | place: China:Henan | collected 2015-09-09 | study...
GAGTGCAGAACTATCATTATTCAATATTGAAGGGACGCGGCGGGATCATGAAACTTTATTTCGGAAATGCCGTAACGTCGGCAACTACGGGGATGATACTTATTATGCTCGGTTTTATCGGGTATTCGGTCTATAACCGCGAAAACATTCAATATTGGGGGCGCAGAACAGCGCTTTTGCTGATATTCGGCCTTGTTGTCTGCTGCTTTGCCGCGGCACGTGACGGACTGGACAAAACAATACAGCACACCATCGACGGCAGCTGCGCGCCGGGACTGTTCCCACTGATCAGCATTCCCACTATCGTCGGCTGTGTCGGTGCGCTGCTGATCATCATTGCAGCCATTGCCACGCCGATCGCCAAAACGCAAAAGATGCGCGAGGCTTGGTTCTATGTGATGTCCGGCGGTGCAGTTCTGAAGATCGTGACGATGGAGATCGCAAGGATTCTGGGATAACAAAACGCGCGATAAGGAGAAGGGCATGGAGATCAAAAGGCTTTGCGCAGCCGAGATACAGGCGCTGCTCCCGCTTGTGTGGGAGGTGTTCCTGACGTATGAAGCGGCGGAGTACCCGGAGCGTGGAAAACAGGCGTTTTGGAGTGCGATCCACGACCCGGAATATCTTTCCTCCCTGTGCGCCTATGGCGCGTATGACGGCGGGGAAGCGGTCGGTATCCTCGTGACCCGGGAGAAAGGCAGCCATACAGGAGACCGACAGTATCCGGTATGTGCCGATGCAGTACACGCGGGAAGCCGACGGAACGTGACATAGGACCATACAGGGATTCGTGAGGAGGAAAGGGACATCGGAAGCGCAGCGGGAATACACAGATCATAAACGCGGTGCCTGCAGGCTGTTTCTGCGCCTTCTTTCCTTAGCGTATGCGGCCATGCGCGGTATTTTTTTGAAAAGAGGAAAACTATGAAAAAGACACTGATTCAAAAGCTGGGCCTGCTGGGGATCGTCAGCTTTCTTTCCTACGCCGCGGCGGTGGCGTTCGCGCCGCTGGCCTATCCGGGCTACGACTGGATGGCGCAGGCGGTCAGCGACCTGAGCGCCGCCAACGCGCCGTCGCTGGCGCTGTGGAACCAGCTCAGCGCCCTTTACAACGCCTGCGAGGTCGTCTGCACGACGGTGGTGTGCATCGGCATCTATGGGCAAAAGACGCGCCTGCTGCGCGCGGGCGTCTATCTGTTTGCCGTCATGGAGTGGGTCTCCGCCATCGGCTACCGGATGTTCCCGCTCTCGGACAGCGGCTACGCGGGCGCGTTTCAGGACGTCATGCACATGGCCGTCACCACTTTGGTGGTGCTGCTGTCCATCGTGTCGCTGACGGTCATCATCACGGCGGGAGCAAAAAGCAAAGCCTGCCGCTCCTACGGCGTGTGCGCGGCCATCGCCCTCGGCATGATGCTCGTGGGCGCGGTGGGCATGAAGCTGGTCCCGCCGCAATACTTCGGCGTTGTGGAGCGCTTCAGCGTGTTCGCCGCCACGGGCTTCAACGCAGCCCTGGGTATTCACCTGTTCCGGGAAGAGAACGCCGGAGAAACACAAAACGATCAGGAGGAAAAAGCATGAGCCCAAATTGGAAGATCTACCCCCGTTCTCAGGGACACAGCACGGTGTACCTGAAGAATGTGGTCAACGACCCCGCCATTACCGTGGGCGACTATACCATCTACGACGATTTTGCAAACGACCCGCGCGATTTCCAGCGCAATAACGTGCTGTACCACTACCCCGAATGCAACCATGACCGGCTGACCATCGGCAAATTCTGCTCCATTGCCTGCGGTGCGAGGTTTCTCTTCAACGCTGCCAACCACACCCTCGGCAGTCTGTCGACCTATCCCTTTCCCATCCTCTTTGAGGAGTGGGGCCTGCCAACCGATGCGGACTCCATCGCCAAGGCGTGGGACAACCACGGCGACATCGTGGTGGGGAATGACGTCTGGATCGGTTACGAGGCCGTTGTCCTCGCGGGTGTGACCATTGGCGACGGCGCTATCATCGGCAGCCGCGCCGTGGTGACAAAGGACGTGCCGCCCTATACCATTGTGGGCGGCATTCCGGCCAAGCCCATCCGCAAGCGCTTTGACGATGCGGTGATCGAGAGGCTGGAGACCCTGCGCTGGTGGGACTGGGACGAGGAGAAGATACGGCGCAATCTCCCCGCTATTCAGTCGGGGGATATTGCCGCCCTGGAGCGTGCCGAATGAAGCCGGTCGCCGTTGACCCGAGGGCGACGGCCCGCGCGGCGGCGTTTGACCTCTGGATGGACGCGCCGAACCCGATGGTGACCTTTTTCAAAACGCTGGATGTGACGCCGATAGTTCGGCTCAGCCGCAGGAGTGGACTGAAATTCAACCTGCTGCTGTGCTGGTGCATCGGCAGGGCGGCGAGCGAGAGCAAGGAGTTTTATCTGCTCCCTGTGGGACATGAGCTGCTGCGATATGACAGCATCGCGGTCAATACCATCGTAAAAAACCGCGTCGGTGAGGTCAGCTCCTGCGATGTGCCGTTCTCGAATGACCTTGCGCAGTTCAGCGTCGACTATCTGCGCCTGACGCGCGCGGCGGCGGAGCGCTGCGAAAACCACGACTTAACGGACTGCATGGTCATCGGCACCTCCGCCATTGTGGATACCGAGCTCGACGGGGCTGTGGGCATGAACAGCGGCATTTTCAACAATCCCTTTCTCATTTGGGGCAAGTACCGCAAGGGCCTTTTCAAAACGATGCTGAAGCTCTCGTTCCAGTTTCATCACACGCAGATGGACGGCGCGCACGCCGGGCGGTTTTTGCAGCGCTTGCAGGAAACGATCGACAGCCTGAGAGCGGGAGGAGCGAGGCATGGTGCATTTGGCTTATTGCGATAACGCAGGGAAAAATGGACGAACGAAAAACAGAAATGATCCGGAGGATTTATGCGATGAAAAACCACAAGAAAATCATGACAACACGGCTGCTCGCGGCCATACTGCTGCTCGCCGTATGTATGGCGGGCTGCGCCGCACCGGCAGAGCCAAACAGCGGCGTCCCTTCTGAAACGGACGCCCCGGCGGAGTCCGACGGCTCCGGCGCGCCGGCCGATGCGCCGCAGGCGCTGACGCTCCCCATTCTGGACGAGATCGACGCGGACGTTGCGGTCGGAACGGCAGGTTCCTCGCTGCTGGCCGTGCAGGCCGCGGTCAAGCTGCTGGACTGGGGCGTGAATACGGGCCTTGACACGGACGAGATCGGTACTGCCGCCTCCGCATGGCTGAGCGCAAAGAACGAGGGCCGGACCGAGTGTTTGCAGAAGCTGGAGCTGGTGGACGAGGCCTACCAAAAGCTGCTGACCGATGAAGCGCGGGAGCTGCTGGACGACGCCGGGTGCGCGGACGTGGAGATCACCTGGGGCAGCGAGCCGGTCGAGCCCGTGGAAGCCATCATGCGCTCGACGGGGCTGCGGGATGCCGACAGCGGCGATGACGCCGCGTGGGACGTAGCCGGGTTTGAAAAGAGTCTGCTGGAAAATTACGGTGTCACGCCGCATCACTATGAGGATCTGGGCGACGGTGTTTATCAGGTCTATGTGGAGATCGACGGCAAGATCGTTCCCTTTGTCACGGTCGATTCCGCGACCGGCGACTATCACGGGTGATCGCCCGGCCCGTTTCCGGCGGAGGGCGGAGGGGACAGAAAAGCCCCGCGGTCAGGCCCCGCTGCCCCAAATAGACTGAAGGGACCGTTCTCTGTGGAGGAGAACGGTCCCTTTTGCGGTGCTATTTGCTCACCAGCAGCTTTTTCATGCCGCGCTCGAGCCCATCCACGCTCAGCGGGTACATATCAATGAGCCGCGCGATGTGGCCGTAGCTCTGGCCCCAATAGCCGCCGTAGCGCGGCGGCTCCTCGGGATTGAGCCAGATGAGATGGTCGTACTGTTCTTTGAAGCGCTTGAGCCAGTCCATGCCGGAGAGCGAGCCGCTGCCGGCGAAATAGTCGTAACGCTTTTCCGTCAGCTCGTACATATCCATCAGCGCGTCGCCGACAAAAATGACCTTGTACTCGCTGCCGAAATTCTTCAGCAGCCACTCGGTCGAAACGCCGTGCTCGCGGTACATCCGCGGGTCGGTGTAGACGCGCGAGTAGACGCAGTTGTGGAAGTAGTAGACGTGCAGCTCCTTGAAGTGGTTGGACTGCCGCGCCGCCTGAAAGAGCATCGAGCAGAGCTGAGAGTAGTAGCTCATCGAGCCACCCGAGTCCATCAGCATCAGCACCTTGACGGTGTTGCGCCGCGGGCGCTTGTAGCGTACCTTGAGCGTGCCCGCGTTGTCGCAGGTGTCGCGGATGGTGCCGTCCACGTCGAACTCCGTCTTGTCGCCGAGCGACTGGTCGGAATACTGCCGCAGCAGGCGAAACGCCATCTGGAACTGACGGATGTCGAGCGTGTTGTCGCGCCGGAAATCGCGGTACTTTCGCTCGCCCGAGACCTGAAAGGCGCGGCGGTAGATGCTCTCGCCGCCGACGCGGATGCCCTGCGGGCTGTGGCCGGCGTTGCCGAAGTTGGAGTAGCCGCCCGTGCCGATCCAGTACGAGCCGCCGTTGTGCTCCTCGGTCTGCTCGCGGAGGCGTTCTTCAAACATCTTGAGAATCTCGTCGATGCTCTTTTCCGCATAGCCCTGCTCGCGCAGAAAGGCGCGGAACTCCTCAAGCGCGTTTTTCGGGTGGTTGAGCCAGTCCACCAGCTCGTCCGGTAGCAGCTCCTCGGGGAAGGGCACGTCCTTGAAATACTCCAAAAACGCGGCGTCAAACTTGTCGTAATCCGCCTCGCTCTTGACGAGCACGGCGCGGCAGAGGTCGTAAAAACCCGTCAGCGTCGAGCGGTGCAGGCCAAGCAGCAGCCCCTCCATGAGCGTCATCCACTCGTTGAGCGAAACGCCGAAGCCGCGCTGGCGCAAAAGGTAGAAAAATCCGACAAACATGGGCTTACCGCATCCGGCGCTGCATCGCCGTGATGTCCTTGTCCTTTTTGAGCAGCACGCCGGCAAAGGGGATCTCGCGCGTGATGCGCGCGGGATCGACGCCGCCGAGCTGGAGCGCGCGGAGCCAGTCCACCAGCTCGCTCGTGGAGGGCTTTTTCTCAATGCTGTCGATCGAGCGCAGCCAATAGAAGGCCTGCATCGCCTGTGCGAGCAGCGTTTCGTCGAGCTTTTCAAAGTGGACGCGGATGATCTTCTCCATCTGCTCCTGCGTGGGGAAGGCGATGTAGTGGAAGATGCAGCGGCGCAGGAAGGCGTCGGGCAGCTCCTTTTCCGCGTTGGACGTGATGATGACGATGGGGCGCTGCTTTGCCTTGACCGTTTCCTTTGTTTCGGGAATGTAGAACTCCATCTTGTCCAGCTCCCAGAGGAGGTCGTTCGGAAATTCCAGGTCGGCCTTGTCCACCTCGTCGATGAGCAGCACCACCTGCTCGTCGGAGGAGAATGCCTCGCCGAGCTTGCCGAGCTTGATGTATTTTGCGATGTTGTCCACGCCGGCGGAGCCGAACTGGCTGTCGTAGAGACGCTGGACGACGTCGTAGACGTACAGACCGTCCTGCGCCTTGGTGGTGGATTTCACGTTCCAGATGATGAGCTTCTTGCCCAGCGCGTCGGCGACGGCCTGCGCCAGCATGGTCTTGCCCGTGCCGGGCTCGCCCTTGATGAGCAGCGGCTTTTGCAGCGCCACGGCGATGTCCACCGCGCCCATCAGCTCGGGCGAGGCGACGTAGTTTTCGGTCCCGCGGAAGGAAACAGACATAGAAATACCTCGTTACATAAAAGTTTGATCTTATTTTACATAGCCGCGCCGTCGGTGTCAATGCGGAGCGGGGGAGAAAAAATACTAAAAAATACTCAAACGGTCGTTGCATTCCTGAAGCTGCTGTGCTATAATACAAGAAAGAATCCGATAAGGAGGCAGCGGACCATGAAAAAACTGACCAAAATGCAGCAGAAGGTCTACGATTACATCGCCCAATTCATGACCAAGTGGGGCTATCCGCCCTCTGTGCGCGAGATCTGCGCAGAGCTGAATTTCAAGTCCCCGTCCACCGCGCATTTTCATATCCTGAATCTGGAGAAAAAGGGCTATCTGGAGCATGACGCCGGCAAGGGCCGCGCCATCCGGCTCAAGGGCGAGGCGCCGACCGCGCCTGCTGTTCCCGTCGCCCCTGCGGCGCCGTCGAACGCCGTTGACTTCATGGAGGAGCGGGACGCGCGGGAGGACCGCATCCCCATCGTCGGCAACGTCGCCGCCGGCAGCCCCATCCTTGCGCAGGAGTGCGTGGAGGATTACCTGACCTTTGATACCGGCAGCCGCAGCGGCGAGTTTTTTGCCCTGCGCGTGCGCGGCGAGTCCATGCTGGGCGTCGGCATCCTGCCGGACGATCTGGTCGTCGTCCGCCGCCAGCAGACCGCCAACAACGGGGAGATCGTCGTCGCCCTCATCGGGGACGAGGCCACGGTCAAGACCTTCAAGAAGCAGAACGGCGAGATCTGGCTCCTGCCCGCGAACCCCGACTACCAGCCCATCGACGGGCGGGAGTGCGAGGTGCTCGGCAAGGTCGTTGCCGTTGTGCGCCAGTATTGAGCCGGAAACCGACCCTGTATATTGAAAAAGCGTTTCGCGACCGAAAGCAGGTCGCGGAACGCTTTTTTATTGTTGGGAGAAACGCTCAGCTCTCCGAGCCGGAGAGGTGGAAGCGCCAATCCGCGAAGCCGTAAAACGGATCGGAAGCCGTTGGGGTCATGCCGTCCACAAGACCGGAGGGCGTGAGCACCGTTTTGGACTTGAAGAGCAGCGGCGCAAAGGGCGTTTCCTCGACAAAGCCCTCGGCGTACCGTGTGGCAGAGGCGTTCCCGCCGAGCAGGAAGGCGTCGTTCAGGCCGGAGAGCTGTTCGCTCACAAAGCCGCCGTAGTTCAGCGCGCCGCCGGCGTCGAGCAGTACGCCCGCGTCCCAGTCGGCAGTCAGACGCATCTCGCCGAGATAGAGGTCGAAGTCGCCGCCCTGCAGAGCGGCAACGTAATCCTCCCACGGCAGCTCGCGCACCGTGACCGTCAGCGCGGCGGTCGTGAGCTGGGCGCAGAGGCTTTCGGCCACCGCACGCTTGAAGGCATTTTCCTCGTTCACCAGCAGCGTCAGGCTGCGCGGACGCGCGGCGGTCACGCCGGCAGTCTCCAGCGCGGCGGCATATTCCTCCGCTGTGGTGCGGTACTCGTATGTCTTCGGATAGTCCGCGTCCTGCGGCGCGATGGGAAGCTGCGCCGCCGTGCCGTGGCCGGAGAGCAGGGAGGAGACAAGCGTGCCGCGGTCGATCACGCCGCTCATCGCGCGGCGCACCGCGGCGTCGCCGAGCGGAGCACGGCTCAGGTTGAAGCCGAGGTACTGCATCGCCGCGGTCGGCACGTCGGTGGACTCCACCGCGCCGCCGACCGTCCGTGCGCCGGTGCCGGTCGGATCGAGGCAGAGGAAGTGGACGCTGCGGGAGGCGAACCGGCTCAGCGCGGTGTTGTTGTCCTTGACCGCGGCAAGCGCGATGCGCTCGAGCGGCAGAGAGCTGCCTTGCCAATGGGGATTTGCGGTCAGCGCCGCGCCGTCGGCTGCCGTCGTGTAGACATAGGGACCGGTGCCAAGCGGCACAAGGTCATTCTCCGTGCCGGCCTTGACGATGGGAATGTCCAGCAGAGCAGGGAAGCTGCCGTTTGAGCGCGTCAGCGTGATGACCAGTGTATGCGCGTCCGGCGCCTTCATCGAGGCGACGTTCGCAAAGCGCGCGCCGTAGCGCGCGGACTCCGCCGCGCGGCGGTAGGCCGCGAGCACGTCGTTCGCGGTGAGGGCTGTGCCGTCGGAAAAGACTGCGCTGCGCAGCGCGAAGGTCCACGTCAGCGCCTGGGCGTCGCAGCTGCTGTGCTCGCACAGCACAGGCTGCGGCGTGAACGAAGCGTCGAGCGTGAAGAGCGGCTCGTAGAGCAGCGCGCCGACGGTCTGCTGCACGCCGTCGATGCAGGTCGCGGGGTCAAAGGTCTGGCCCGAGAGATAGGGCAGGGTGAAGTCGGAGATCTGCGCCGGCTCGCGCTGCGATGTCTCCTGCTCCTCCGGCGGCAGCTCGTCGCCCCAGAAGTCGTCCGGCTCCGGCTCCGCCTCCCAGCAGCCGGTCAGGGAGAGCGCAAGGACCAGCGCGAGCGCGAGCGCCGTCAGCCGCCGCGTCACAGGGCGTCCTCCGTCAGGACGATGACCGCCGCCATGCCGCCGCGCTCGCCGCCCATGCCGCGGTGCGACCAGTAGCGGTCGGGGCGGCATTTGGTGCAGTCAGGGTGTACGTCGATGCGCGAGGGGTCCAGTCCGCTGCGCAGCAGCCACAGACGGTTGATGGATTTGAGGTCGATGTGGTACTTGTCGCCGCAGCGCTCGATGCGCTCGTCCACGGCGGGGTCCATGAGCTCATGGAAGGTGTCCGCCACGTCGCCGTCGGTCTCAAAGCAGCACTTGCCGATGGCGGGGCCGATGGCCGCGCGCATCGTGTAGGGGTCCGCGCCGTAAAGGCTCATCATCGTGACGAGCGCCTTGAGCACGATGCCGCTCGCCGTGCCGCGCCAGCCGGCGTGGATGGCGGCGATGGAGCGCGAGGTCGGGTCGTAGACCGTGATCATGCAGCAGTCCGTTCCGTAGGCAAAGAGCGGCAGGTTCGGCACGTTCGTGATGAGCGCGTCGGCGTCGTAGGGCCGCTCGTCCCAGCGAATTTTGCCGGCATCCTCCTCCCGCGCGACGCGCACGAGGTCGGAGTGGATCTGGCGGCAGCCGACGGCGCGCGAGGCGTCGAAGCCGACGGCGGCGCCGAGGCGGCGGTAATTTTCGAGGATGTTCTCCTCACGGTCGCCGCGGTTGCTCGCAAGGTTGAGCGAGTCGAACGGCGCGGGACTCACGCCGCCGTGACGGGTGGTGAAGGCGTGGCGCACGCCGCCGACGGAGAGCGTGCCGGCGGTGTCGAAGATCACGCCGTTGACGTTGTGCTCGGTAAAGGACATAAGGGACCTCCTTTCGCGCCTGCAGCGCGGGGAAATTTGCCGCGCACGGCGCGGCGGAGCTGCGGTGAATGGAAAGCTATTGCTGCTTTTTCAATAAATGAAAAGCGATATGGCAGATCAGATATACAAGGCTTTGTATCCCCCAAAAACAGGCAGTGACCAATATTGCTCCGAACCATACCGGAAAACTGATAAATCCACCTGTTTGGAGAAATAAATGGGTATGTTTAAGGCCGCACAGCTCATAGGCGGGAAAGTAGAGTAAAAAATAAAGGGGGATATTCAATAATGTATACCGCCAAGAAACGAACTTGTAAAATAACAACGGCAAACCGATCAGGCTTACCCAGAAAACATAATGCCCGATCTGACTCCGTGCGGGAGGGGAATTTAGTCCCAATAAGTCATCGGAAACGATCAGGCAGAGCAGAATGGTTAAAATTCCCATTACTCCGGCCCAAAGCCACTTTTTGAAAATCCCTTGCTGATTCATTCATACCCTCCAATGATCCTGACTTGCCCGATCACCTCACAGGGTTTCCTCACCGCCGCATTCCAATGTTTCGCGAACGAAATGTGCCTGCAGATGACTTTCGGTGACCAGAACAGACTCCTGATGGAAGAAAGCGCACAGGTCCTTGGCGATATCCTTCACAACGGTCTTGTCAACGTCGATCAGGGTGAGGACCAGACTGGTCTCCCGGGCGTATTCTCCGCTTTCGTAAATATACCCGCCCTCCTGCACCTGAAAGGAAAAAGGCACTTTGTAGGAATAGCATACATTACGAAGCACCCTGATATACTTTTCGTTTTCAAAGAGCTGTGTGTTCGTCGACAGATCGTTCAGCCCAATGTAGATTTTTGACTCGACCATATTCAGCGCCCCCCTGTGTGCCTGACCGATGCGAATTTATTTGCGTGACGTCCTCCGGCAGACCGTCCTGCCGGAGGCGGGAGCCTCCGGACCGGCGCGCCTTCGTGCCGAAAAGGGGTATTCTCTTTCGGAAAGAGAATACCCCTTTTTGTTGTTACCGTCCGCAGCACTGCTTATTTTCCGCGCTGCCGTGCAGCGCAAAAAATGCCGGATGGCAGCTCGCTCGCCGCTGGCGCGGCAACCGCTCGTATGCCGCGTATCAGCAGGCTGCGTCCGTTACCGTCCGCAGCACTGCTTATTTTCCGCGCTGCTGTGCAGCGCAAAAAATGCCGGATGGCAGCTCGCTCGCCGCTGGCACGGCAACCGCTCGTATGCCGCGTATCAGCAGGCTGCATCCGTTACCGTCCGCAGCACTGCTTATACTTTTTTCCGCTGCCGCAGGGGCAGGGGTCATTGCGGCCGATCTTCTGCACCTTGCGTGGCTGCTTTTTCACGCTGCCGTCGCCCGCAGTGGTGGCGACGATGCCCTCAGCCACTCGCTCGCGCTTGACCTCGGCCTCGCTCTTGATGCGGGCGGAGAAGATGCGGCGCACGGTTTCGTCCTGAATGGCGGAGATCATCTCCTCGAACATCTCGAGGGATTCCTTCTTGTAGGCGTCGATGGGGTTGACCTGCGCGTAGGCGCGCAGGCGGATGCCCTGACGCAGCTCCTGCATGGCGTCGATATGGTCCATCCAGTATTCGTCGACCACGCGCAGCAGCACCACGCGCTCAAGCTCGCGCATGATGGGGGAGGTGACGGCCTCCTCCTTGCGCTCGTAGGTGGTGACGGCGGCGTTGAAGAACAGCTCCGTCAGCTCGTCCTCGCCCATGGTGGCGAGCTCGGCGGGCGTTTCGGTGACCATGCCGCGCGGGAAGTACATACCCTCGAGGCTGCCGAGGATCTCGCGCACGCCGTCCTCGTCGAGTTTACCGTGCTCGCCGGAGTGGAGCGTGACCTGATTGGAAATGCCGCTGCGGATCATGCCGAAGATGGTATCCTTGAGGTTGCGGCCGTCGAGCACCTGCTTGCGCTGCCCGTAGATGATCTCGCGCTGCTTGTTCATCACGTCGTCGTATTCAAGCGTCGCCTTACGGGACTGGAAGTTGCGGGACTCGACGCTGGTCTGCGCGTTCTCGATGGACTTCGAGAGCATTTTGTTCTCGATGGGCGTGTCCTCGTCGAGGTTCATGCGGTCCATGAGGTTCGTGATGCGCTCGCCGCCGAACAGGCGCAGCAGATCGTCCTCGAGCGAGAGGTAGAAGCGCGTCTCGCCCGGGTCGCCCTGACGGCCGGCACGGCCGCGGAGCTGATTGTCGATGCGGCGGGAGTCGTGGCGCTCGGTGCCGATGATGAACAGACCGCCGGCCTCGCGCACGCGGTCGGCCTCGCCCGCAATCTCGGCCTTGTGCCTGGCGAGCGCTTCGGCGAACAGCGCGCGGGCGTCGAGAATCTCCTGATCGTCGGTCTCGGCGTAGCCGGTCGCCTCGGCAATCAGCTCGTCGGAGAGCCCGGCCTTGCGCAGATCGTTCTTGGCCATGTATTCGGCGTTGCCGCCGAGCATGATGTCGGTGCCGCGGCCCGCCATGTTGGTGGCGACCGTCACCGCGCCGAGCTTACCGGCCTGCGCGACGATCTCGGCTTCCTTCTCGTGGTTCTTCGCGTTGAGCAGGTTATGCTTGATGCCCTCGCGGGAGAGCAGATAGGACAGGTGCTCGTTCTTCTCGATGGACACCGTGCCGACCAGCACGGGCTGGCCCTTGGCGTGGCATTCCTTGACCTGCGCGATGACCGCGCGGTACTTTGCCGCCTCGGTCTTGTACACCACGTCGGGATCGTCGATACGCGCGATGGGGCGGTTGGTGGGGATCTCGATGATGTCGAGGTTATAGATGGTGCCGAATTCCTCCTCCTCGGTCAGCGCTGTACCGGTCATACCGGAGAGCTTCTTGTAAAGGCGGAAGTAATTCTGGAAGGTGATGGTTGCGAGCGTCTTGCTCTCGCGGGCGACGGTGACGTGCTCCTTGGCCTCGATGGCCTGATGCAGACCCTCGCTGTAGCGGCGGCCGAACATCAGTCGGCCCGTGAACTCGTCGACGATGACGACCTCGCCGTCCTTGACGACGTAGTCGATGTCGCGCTTCATCGTGCCGTGCGCCTTGATGGCCTGGTTGATGTGGTGGGCGATGGTGGAGTTTTCGGGATCGGAGAGGTTCTCGATCTCGAAATACTGCTCGGCCTTGGCGATGCCGCGGGCGGTGAGCGTCGCGGTCTTGGCCTTTTCGTCCACGATGTAATCGGCGTCAACGTTGACGTCCTCTTCCTCCTTTTCGTCCGTCTCCGCGATGACCTTCTTGCGGAAGCGGGCGACGAGAGCCTCGGTGCGGCTGTACATCTCCGTGGACTTCTGCCCGATGCCGGAGATGATGAGCGGCGTGCGCGCCTCGTCGATGAGGATGGAGTCCACCTCGTCCACGATGGCGAAGGCGTGGCCGCGCTGCACCAGCTCGGAGGAGAAGAGCGCCATGTTGTCGCGCAGGTAGTCGAAGCCCATCTCATTGTTGGTGCCGTAGGTGATGTCGGCGGCGTAGGCCGCGCGGCGCTCGTCGCTCGTGAGGTCATGGACGATCAGGCCCACGCTCAGGCCGAGGAAGCGGTGCACCTTGCCCATCCACTCGCTGTCGCGCTTGGCAAGATAGTCGTTCACGGTGACGATGTGCACGCCGTTTCCGGTGAGCGCGTTGAGGTAAGCGGGGAGAGTGGCGACGAGCGTTTTGCCCTCGCCGGTCTTCATCTCGGCGATGCGCCCCTGATGGAGCACGATGCCGCCGATGAGCTGCACGCGGTAGGGATAAAGCCCGAGCACGCGGCCCGCGGCCTCGCGCACGGCGGCGAAGGCTTCGGGCAGAATGTCGTCGAGCGTTTCGCCGTTGGCGAGCCGCGCCTTGAATTCCGGCGTCTTGGCGCGCAGCTCCTCGTCCGTCAGGGCGTGGTACTCGTCCGCCATCGCCTCGATCTTATCGACGATCGGATAAATGCTCTTGAGCTCCCGTTCGGAGTAGGTGCCGAAGAGCTTGGTGATCAGTCCCATATCAAAAACTTCCTTTCACGGAAAATCGAAATACTTTTGCAAAAAAGCATAAAAATACTTCTATAGTATAGCACGCCCTGTCCGGATATGCAAAGGAAAAATGCGCGGGAATGTGAACGGACGGTAAATTTCCGCACAATATGACGCCTGTGCGCCTTGCAAGCGGGTGCGGCGTGTGTTAAGATAGAGATATCATGAAGCAAAAGAACCACAGCGAAGGACATCGGAGGATTTTACGATGAAACTGCATTTTTACGGCGCGGACCGCTGCGTGACCGGCTCGTGCCACTGTCTGGAGATCAACGGCAAGCGCATCCTGGTGGACTGCGGCTTACAGCAGGGACGCGACGAGCTGGACAACGCCATGTTCGCCTTCAACCCCGGCGACATCGACATCCTGCTCGTCACCCACGCGCACATCGACCACACGGGCCGCATCCCGCTGCTGGTCAAGCGCGGCTTCACGGGCCGCATCCTGACCACCCGTGTGACCGCCGACCTCATGCGCATCATGCTGCTCGACTCCGCTCATATTCAAGAGAGCGACGCCGAGTACCGCAACCGCAAGGGTCAGCGCGCGGGGCGCGATTATGTTGAGCCGCTCTATACCACCGAGGACGCGATGAATGTCTTTAAGTTCCTCACCGTCTGCGAATACGGCCAGAGCGTCGAGCTGTGCGAGGGCGTGAGCGCAGTCTTTACCGACGCGGGGCATCTGCTCGGCTCGGCCTCCATCACGCTGGAGCTCACGGAGGGCGGCGTTCATAAGACGATCGTCTTCTCCGGCGACATCGGCAATGTCGACCAGCCCATCATCCGCGACCCGCAGCTTTTGAAGAAGGCGGACTATGTGGTGATGGAGTCCACCTACGGCGACCGCAACCACACCGAGGTGTGGAGCTACACCGACGAGCTGGCGGAGATCATCGACGAGACGCTCGGCAAGGGCGGCAACGTCGTCATCCCGTCGTTCGCCGTGGGCCGCACGCAGGAGCTTTTATACTTCATCCGTGAGATCAAGGATCAGGGGCTCGTGAAGTCCGTGCCCGATTTCCCGGTCTATATCGACTCGCCGCTCGCCAAGGCGGCGACCACGGTGTTCTGCGGCGACCTGCACGGCTATCTGGACGAGGCCGCGCTCGAGCTGGTGAAGGACGGCACACACATGTTCTCCTTCCCGAACCTGCACTTGGTCGAGACGACCGAGGAATCCAGGATGCTCAACCTCGACAAAACACCCAAGATCATCATTTCCGCCTCCGGTATGTGCGACGCGGGCCGCATCCGCCACCATCTCAAGCACAACCTCTGGCGCAGAGACAGCGCAGTGGTGTTCGTCGGCTTCCAGTCGCCCGGCACGCTCGGCCGCAAGCTGCTTGACGGCGCGGAGAGCGTGAAGCTCTTCGGCGAGGAGATCGCCGTCAAGGCGAAGGTCGTGAATTTCCAGGGCCTTTCCTCCCACGCCGACCACGACCATCTGATCGAATGGATCAAGGCGTTCGATCCGAAGCCCGCGCACGTTTTTGTCGTCCACGGCGACGCGGACGTGGCGCCCGCGTTCGCGGACGAGCTGTGCTCCCTCGGCTTCTCCGCTCACGCGGCGAAGTTCACCGAGAGCTACGACCTCGCCGCCGGCGTGATGCTCAGCGAGGGCTACATCTCCGAGCGCAAGCGCACGATGCAGGCCAGCCGCGCGGACAACCTCTACGGCAAGCTGCTCGCCGCGGGCGAAGCGCTGCTTGAGCTCATCCGCCGCTTCAAGGGCCGCTCGAACAAGGAGATCACCGCCTTTACCGGCCAGATCACCGCGCTCATCGACCGCTTCCAATAAAATAGAAGGAAAGGGCGCGGGGCTCCGCGCCCTTTTTCGGGGAAAACACTATGGCTGTCACGAAAAATCAGGAATACACCGTTACCGTCGAGGGCTATTCGGGCGAGGGCGCGGGCGTCGCGCGCATCGACGGCGTTGTCGTCTTTGTGTCCGGCGCGCTGCGCGGCGAGGTCTGCCGTATTCTTATTCTGAAGGTGCTGAAGTCCGCGGCCTTCGCCAAGGTGCTTGAGGTGCTTGCGCCCTCGCCGCACCGCATCGCGCCGGACTGCCCGTATTTTCCGCGCTGCGGCGGCTGCACCTACCGCCACATGGACTATGCCGAGGAGCTTGCCCTCAAGCGCCGGCGCGTGCAGGATAATCTTGCGCGCATCGGTGGGAGCGAGGTCGAGGTGGAGGAGATCCTCGGCGCGGCGGAGACGCGGCGCTACCGCAACAAGGCGCAGTATCCCGTCTCGCCGGACGGCAGAGTGGGGTTCTACCGCGCCCGCACGCACGAGGTCATCGACACGCGGGAATGTCTGCTGGTGAAGCCGGAGGCCGACGCCGCGGCGGAGGCCGTGCGGCAGTATATGCGCGATTTCCGCGCGGCGGGCTACGACGAGCGGACGGGGCGCGGCCTTCTGCGCCATGTCTATGTCCGCTCGAACACAAGGGGCGAGTGTCTGATCTGCCTGCTGGTGAACGGCAAGCGACTGCCGCATGAGGCGGAGCTGGTCGAGCGGCTGCGCCGCGCCTGCCCGAAGGCGGTGGGCATCGTGCTCGGCGAGAACACGCGGCGGGACAATGTGATCCTCGGCGAGCGCTACCGCACACTCTGGGGGGCCGACCGGCTGGAGGATGTGCTCTGCGGGAGAGTGTTCCGGCTGAGCGTGCCGTCGTTCTATCAGGTCAACCACGAACAGGCCGAGCGGCTCTACGCCAAGGCCATCGAGTATGCGCAGCTCACGGGTGAGGAGACGGTGCTCGACCTCTACTGCGGCGCGGGGACCATCACGCTTGCGCTCGCGCCCCACGCGAAGCGCGTCCTCGGCGCGGAGATCGTGCCGGAGGCCATCGACGACGCGCGGGAGAACGCCGCGCGCAGCGGTGTGGAAAACGCCGAATTCTTCTGCGGCGACGCCTCCGACGTGGCAAAAAAGCTCGCACGCGAAAATCTGCGGCCCGACGTCATCACGGTCGATCCGCCGCGCAAGGGGCTGGCGGAGGACGTGGTGGAAAGCATCGCGCGGATGCAGCCGGAGCGCGTGGTGTATGTCTCCTGCGACAGCGCGACGATGGCGCGGGATGTGAAGCGCTTCGCCGCCCTCGGCTACCGCGCCGTGCGCGCCTGCGCGGTCGACCTCTTCCCCCGCGCCGACCATGTCGAGGCGGTGGCGCTGCTCAAAAGGCGGGAGGATGACCAAGGACCTGACAATTAAAAAATAAGCAAAATGCACAAGAAAAAGATGGAAAAATTGTAGATTTATGCTTGACAAATGTCGAAATATGGGTTATTATTCCTTTTGCTTGATGGCATTTTCTTAACGGAGCCTTTACATGGCTCCGCAAGTTCATCCTGTTGGCAAACCAGTCGAAAGGCCGGGACGCAAAGCTATAGTGTCTAAATGAACACGCTTGAAAAAGGTTCACATGACAGACTGGCCGCACCATTTGCTGCGGTCAGTCTGTTTTTTGCCGCCGGCCCCTGCGGCGACCCCATTTATTGATGCTGAGGTGAATCCCTATGGCATATATGCGGCTGGGCGACCTGCTGCTGTCCTCGGGCGTGATCTCGCACGAGCAGCTTGAGCGGGCGCTGGAACTGCAAAAGGAAAGCAAGGAGAGGCTGGGCGACGTGCTGGTGCAGAGCGGCATCATCACCGAGCAGCAGCTCATCGAGGCGCTGAAAATACAGCTCGGTGTGGAGTTCGTCGATCTCACGGCGGTCTCCATTCCGGTGGAGCTGGCGAAATATGTGCCGCGCACGCTGGCGAAGAAATACTGCGTGGTGCCTGTGAAGCTGGTGCGTGACACACTCTACCTCGCGATGAGCGATCCGCTGGACTTCATCGCGCAGGAGGAGGTCAAGGCCGCCTCGCGCAAGCGCGTGATCCCGATGATCGCCACGCACCGCGCGACCGAGCAGGCCATCAGCCGCCTCTACGGCAGCGAGGGCACCGCCCGCGTCATTGAAGAGATGAAGCGCGAGGCCGGCTCCGCCGGACCGGATATCGTGCCCGCGCAGCTCGCGAAAGACAGCGACGGCAGCGAGGGCGCGCCGACCATCCGCTTTGTCAACTCCCTCATCGAGCGCGCCTTTACCGAGCGCGCGAGCGATATCCATCTCGAGCCGCAGGAAGGCGAGATGGTGGTGCGCATGCGCATCGACGGCCTGCTCCGCCGCGTTCTGACCGTGCCGGCCGAGCTGCAGAGCACCGTCATTTCCCGCTTGAAGATCATGGGCGGCATGGACATTGCCGAGCGCAAGGTCCCGCAGGATGGCCACGCCATGCTGCGCGTGAAGGGCAGCGAGATTGACCTGCGCATCTCCTCGATGCCGACGGTGTACGGCGAGAAGATCGTGCTGCGCCTGCTCAACAAGACCTCGCAGCTCCTCTCCCGCGACGCCATCGGGCTGGAGGGCGACGACCTTGAGTCCTATCAGGCGCTGCTCAAGAACCCGAGCGGCGTGATCCTGCTGGTCGGCCCCACGGGCTCCGGCAAATCCACGACGATGTGCGTGATGCTCCGCGACCTCGCGCGCGAGGAAGTGAACATCGTCACGCTCGAGGACCCTGTGGAATATTACATCCCCGGCGTCAGCCAGTGCCAGATCAACGAAAAGACCGGCATGACCTTTGCCGGCGGTCTGCGCGCCATTCTGCGCCAGGACCCCGACATCATCTCCGTCGGCGAGATCCGTGACGGCGAGACCGCGAGCATCGCCATGCGCGCGGCCATCACCGGCCATCTGGTGCTCTCGACCCTGCACACCAACGACGCCCCCTCCGCGGTCGACCGTCTGCGCGACGTCGGCGTGGAGCCGTGGCTCATCTCCGGCGCGCTGCGCGGCGTGGTGTCGCAGCGATTGGTGCGCCGCATCTGTCCGCACTGCAAGAGGGCCTATCATCCCGCGAGCGACGAGCTGGCCCTGCTGGGGCTGGACGACGCGCCGGACCTCGTGTTCTACAAGGGCCAAGGCTGCCCGGACTGCCATCACACCGGCTACACCGGCCGCCGCGCCGTGTTCGAGATCCTGATGATCGACGCGCCGCTGCGCCGCCTCATCACCGCCGGCGCGAGCGCGGACGAGCTTGCCGACGAGGCCCGTAGGCATGGCTTCACCACCATGCGCGAGCGCTGCCGCGACCTGGTGCTGCGCGGCGAAACGACGGCTGAGGAGGCCGCCCGCACCATCAGCTCCACCATCGAGAGCTGAACGGAATGACCAAAGAAAAAGGCAGGTGAATCGGCTTGACGACCTATAAGTACAAGGGCCAGTCGCTCAGCGGCGCAAGGGTGAGCGGCGTGGTGCGCGCCTACGACGAGTTCGAGGCCGTCGCCAAGCTGCGCGACACCTGTGCCTTCATCACCAAGATCGAGCCGGTGAAGGAGCGCGGGAACGCGCTGGATAAGCCCATCGGCTTCCGGCTCAAGGACAAGGAGCTGGCGCTGCTCTGCTCGCAGTTTTCCATCATTCTCACCTCGGGGCTGAGCGTGATGCGCTGCGTGGAGATGGTCGCCTCGCAGACACGCAATAAGTACACGCGCAGGATGCTGGAAAAGGTGGCCGAGGAGGTCGGCGCGGGCTATTCCCTCGCGCAGAGCTTTGAGAGCAACGCCCCTTATCTGCCCGCCACGTTCATCGAGACCGTGCGCGCGGGCGAGGAGTCCGGCACGCTCGCGCTGTGCTTCGACCGCCTGCACCGCTACTACGAGCGCACCGCCAAGACCCGCGCGAAGATCATCAGCACAATGACCTATCCCGCGATGGTCATTGTGGTCGCCATCATCGTGTTTATCATCATCATCGCCGTCGCCGTGCCGGCGTTCACCGACGCCTTTGCCGACCTCGGCGAGGGCGAGCTGCCGGGCGTGACGAAGGCGCTGATGGCCGTGAGCGGCTTTTTCAACCGCTGGTGGTGGCTGCTGCTGCTCATCGGGGCGGCGCTTGTCATCGCCTATCTCGCCTTCAAGCGCACCGAGCGCGGCAAGCTCGTGCTGGCGTCCTACGCCATCGAGCGCGCGCCGCTGCGGCGGCTGCGCAGCATGAGCGCGGCGGGACGCTTCGCCAACACCATGTCCACCATGCTCACCGCCGGGCTCGGCGTGCCGCGTGCGCTGGACGTCACCAGCCAGGTCGTGGGCAACTACCTCTTTTCCCTCGGCGTGCGCAAGGTGAAGGAGAACGTGGAGCGCGGCCGCGGCATTGCCGAGAGCATGGCGGGCGTGGAGTGCTTCCCCAGGATGCTCACCGAGATGGTGGGCGTGGGCGAGCGCGCGGGCTCGCTGCCGCAGACGCTCGACGTCATCGGCAATTACTTCGACAGCGAGGTCGAAACGCAGAGCACGCGGCTGCTCAGCGTGCTCGAGCCGGTCATCACCATCGTGCTCGCGGTCATCGTGGTCGTGCTGCTGCTGGCGGTGTACCTGCCGATGTTCAGTATGTACGGCAGCATCTGATACGTTATCATTTCCGCGCGACCACCCCGCGCGGGACGATATAGAAAGAAATGGAAAAGGAGAATTTTTATTATGCTCAAGAAACTCACCAACAAAAAGGGCTTCACCCTTATGGAAATGCTGATCGTCGTCGCGATCATCGCGGTCCTCGTCGCTATTGCCATCCCCACGTTCAATAATGCGCTTGAAAAGTCCCGCGAGGCTACCGACGCTGCGAACCTGCGTGCCGCTTACGCCGAGTGCGCCGTCGCGGTAATTGGTGATACTGCAAACAAAGCTGGCTATAGCCAGAAGGTTGATCCTGTTCAGACCGTTGCCGGTTTTGCGAATCTTGGCGATGATGTTACCATTGGTGGTGTCAATCTCACGACTGATGTTGCTGTGAAGGGCATTGTAAAGGGTACACCTATCTATGTTAACTATTCTGCTGATGGTACCTGCACATTTTCCGCTAAGAATACCTATGACCTTGTTCCGTAACAATATAGCGGATTTTCCTTTCTTGAGCCCCCGCCGGAGCGCACGCTCCGGCGGGGGAACGCCCCCTTCCTTCTTGGATGAGCCGTTTCTGCAGAGGGCTTATCCCTCGTCTGCGAGGTAAAGAATAAGGGGGTGGCCGAGGGTCGGCGGCCATCCCCCACGAAGGAACCCTATTCCAAGGAGGAATTTCGCGATGCTCCATCTCACCCCCTTCCTCACCGTATACTGCTGCGCGCTCGCCGCGCTGCTCGGCGCCTGCATGGCGAGCTTCCTGAACTGCATGGCGTGGCGCGTGGTGCATGGCGAGAGTGTACTGCGCGGGCGGTCGCACTGCGACGCGTGCGGCCATGTGCTCGGCGCGCGGGACCTCGTTCCGATCGTGAGCTATCTCGCCTCCGGCGGGAGGTGCCGCTACTGCGGCGCGAAGCTCTCGAGCCGCTATGTGTGGGGCGAGGTGATGGGCGCGGCGGTGTTCGTGTCGCTTCTGCTGCATTATGATATTTCGCTCCGGCTTCTCGAAGCGTGGCTTCTGGCAAGCATTCTGCTCGCCTGCTCCTTCGCGGACCTGGAGGGGTACATCATTCCCGACCGCTTTTTAGCGGCCGGTCTTGTGCTTTTTATCGCGTCCCTCTTTTTTGCGCCTGCGCCACTCGGACGGCTCGCGGACGGGCTGCTCGGCGGCTTCGGCGTGGCGCTCGGCCTGCTGGCGGTCGTCACGGTGCTGGAAAAGCGCATGGGGCGCGAGGCGATGGGCGGCGGTGATTTGAAGCTGCTGTTCGTCACCGGACTGTTTTTCGGCTGGAAGGGCAACCTTTTCTGCCTGATCTTAGCCTGCATCTTCGGCATCGTCTTCGGCCTGCTCGCCGCCGGGCGCGGCGGGGAGAAGGGCGCGCCGATCCCGTGGGGGCCGTCCATCGCGCTCGGCGCGTGGGTCACGGCGCTCGCGGGCGAGCCGTTTATCCGTTGGTATTTGAGCCTTTTATAAGGCGCGTTTCGCAGCACTCCGCTGAAAGGAGAATGAGCATGAACAAGATCGTTGGGTTTGACATCGGTGAAAACAGCGTAAAAATGGCCTATTTTGTGGGCCGCGAGCTGAAAAGGACCGCAAAGCTGGAGCTGCCCGACGCGATGGTGTCCGGCGGGCGCATCCTCTCGATGGACGCGATGGCGGACTTTCTGCACGACGCGGCGAAGGGCAACGGCATCCCACTGACGAACGCCGCGCTGGTCGTGCCGGCGAGCGAGGTCTACACCCGCATCATCACCCTGCCCGCCATGACCGAGCAGCAGCTTTTTTACAACCTGCCTTACGAGTTCCGCGACTTTCTGACGGAGGAGAAGAGCAAATATTTCTTCGACTACGCCGTGCGCCGCATCGTGAACGACGAGACGGGGCATCCGAAGGAAATGGAGCTCTTCGCCTGCGCCATCCTCAAGACCACGGTGGAGGGCTACCGCGCGATGCTGCACCGCGCGGGCTTCCGCCTGCGCGTGCTCACCGTCACCGAGTGCGCCTACGGCGCGCTGCTGGGCGCATACCTCAGGCGCATGGGCGCGGAGAACGACGATAAGGACCGCTGCATCGTCTCCATCGGACACCGCAGCACGCACCTCTACATCTACCACGGCGCGACGTTCGACAGCCGCCGTGAGATCGACGTCGGCGGCAGGCTGATCGACGAGCAGATCGCCGAGCACTGCGGCGTGGACATCCATTTGGCGCACAGCTATATGCGCAGCGACTACAACGGCGTGCTTGAGGCGGACTATGCCCGCGAGGCGTACAGCCGTCTGGCGGTCGAGATCATGAAGGCGGTCAATTTCTACAACTACAACAACCGCGACCGCGAGCTGCACGACCTCTACATCTGCGGCGGTGGCGGCGGCATCGAGCCGATGCTGCGCACCATCGTCGAAACGACGAGGCTCACGCTCCATCCGGTCTCCGAGCTGCTCTCGCAGCAGCTTTCGACCGAGGAGCCGTGGACGTATCTGCGCGCCATCGGCGGTGTGAGCGAGGGCATCAAGGGGGGACTGGCATGATCGCGGAGAAGGAGAAGAAAACGGCCCGCGCGAACACGCCCCGCCGTCCGGTCCGCTGCCCGCAGAAAACGGGCATCAACCTCAATCTGCACGAAAAGCGCACAGGCACGGTGCTCACGCTGCTCATCGGCGCGCTGTGCATCACCGTGCTTGCGCTGGCGGTCGCCAAGTTCGGCGTCCTCGACCTCTACGACCGGCTCGCCGACGCGCAGAGCGCGTATGCGCAGGCGCAGCAGGAGAACCGCACCGCGCAGGAGAAGCTCTCGCACTTTGACGAGGTGCTCTCGGAGTACCGCACCTATTCGATGGAGTGGATGGAGGACGGCGAGGACTCCGACCTCAACTTCGCCGTGGAGCGCACGGAAATGCTCGACCTGATCGAGCGCACGGTGATGCCCTACGGCACGCTCAGCGCCCTGCAGGCGCAGGGCGACCGCGTGGACGTCGAGCTGAACGAAACGGACCTTGACCGCATCGCCGAGGCGCTCAGCGCCGTGAAGGCGTCGAGCATCGTGGAGTCGGTCGGGCTGGAGCTTGCCGAAACGGAGAAGGATCGCCCCGCCGACGTGATGAAGTGTACGCTGCACATCGTGCTGAGAGGGGAGGCGGCGGAATGAACCGTGAATTGACCCTGCGGGAAAAGGTGCTGCTGCTCATCCTGATCGTGCTCGTGATGGTGCTCGGCTACTTCAAGCTCCTCTACGAGCCGGTCAGCGACCGCATCGCGCGCTGCCGCGAGGACACGGCGCAGGAGCAGCTTGCGCTGGAGCAGAACGCGGTCAGGCTGGCGCAGATGGAAAAGATGGAGCAGGCGCTCGCGGATATCCGCGCCGCCGGCGGCAGCAAGGCAATCCCACGCTTCAACAACAGCGAGGCGCTGCTGCGCGAGCTGCGCGGCCTGCTCGCGGGCACGGGGGAATACTCCCTCAATTTCGGCGACGGCACGACGCAGCAGGGCTATATCGTCCTGCGCCCCGTCTCCATGACCTACCGCACGAGCACCTACGAGCAGTCGCGCGCGATCATTGACCGCCTCAGCGCGAGCGACAACATCAACCGGATATCCGACCTGAGCATCCGCCGCGACGAACGGAGCGGCGGCGGACAGGGCTATCAGACCGTGCTGACGGTGACCTATTTCGAGGTCGCGCCGTAACGCACAGAGGAGCAGAGCACCATGAAAAACAACAGGGCAAACAGACACAATGACCGCGGCTTCACCCTCTCGGAGGTCCTTCTGACGGTGGCGATCCTTGTGGTGCTGTTTGCCCTTGCCGCCGTTCCCGTCTCGAAGATGCGGCGCGAGCTGCGCCAGACGGAGCTGGACAGCAAGGCGGAGATCTTATTCCAGACCGCGCAGAACCGCATGACGCAGCTTCTGGCCGCCGGTATGGAGGAGAAATACAAGAGCGGCGGCGACGTGAAGCGCTTTACCTATATCCCTCTCGACGCGGAAGAGGACAAGTACGACGAGACCAATATCGGCAGGCTTCCGCTCTGGTATGTGACCGACGCGGAAAAGGACAACGCCTCCGCCGCGGCGTATTACATCCTGCCGCGGGAGCAGACCGACGCCGAGCTGCGCGAGGGCCATTGGCTCGTGGAGTACAACGCGGACAGCGGCAGCGTCTACGCGGTGTTTTACAGCGAGGAGGCGCTGGGCGTGCATACCGGGCTCGACGTGCTGCGCTACCGCAGCCAGCGCGTGAAAACGGCGAAGGTCGGCTACTATGGCGGCGACGCGGCGGCGGTCAATGACACCGGCGTGCTCGCGCCGCGGGCGGAGATCCTCAACGGGGAGACGCTGGAGGTGCGCATTACCTGCAAGGCGCCGAATGACCGTCCGCTCCATTTCTTCATCACCATCCGCGACGACAAAGGAAATGAGACGGCGCGCACCGAGCTGAAAAATGATACCAAGACGTTCACCACGATCGAGAAGAGCTTCCGGGACTACGAGGTGACGGTGACGCTCGACGACCTGAGCGGCGACGGCAGCCACCGCTTTGCGCAGCAGGAATGGCTGAAAATGCTGACGCCCGGGGAGAATCTGACCGTCACCGTTGAGGTCACCAGCGACGACCCGCTGGTGGAGGGCGCGCGATTTGTGCCCGAAAAGACAAATGGCCTGTTCCATACGCTGCGCGGCGGCGATACGGCGGTCGTCACCTGCGCCCGCCACCTGCAGAATCTGGACGAGACCTCCAAGTTGGCGCCGGTCATCATCCACGCGGTGCAGGAGAAGAACATTGACTTCACCGGCGTGAGCGGCTGGGCGTCGGTCTACGGCGAGAAGAAGTTCCGCCCCATTGTTAACACGGCGCTGCGTGAATACCGGGGCAGCTATACCGTGGACGGCACGACGTACCGTCCGGTGATCGCGCACCTGCCGGTGGATACGAACGGCGACGCGGGCCTGTTTGAGAGCTTTTCCGGCGGCACGCTGGCGGACATCACGCTCACCGGCGCGCAGATCTGCGGCACGGGAAGGGTCGGCGGTCTTGCCGGCACGCTGTCCGGTACGGTGAGCGTTACCGGCTGCCGCGTCTATCTGGACCCGGCGAGCGACGGTTTGAGCACAAAAACGGAGCGGGATATTTGGCTCGTCGGCAATGTGACCGGCGGTCTGGTCGGCTATGTGAGCGGGAACGCGGAGGTCTCCATCGACAGCAGCTTTGCCGCCTCGGTCCTTCGGGGTACGACGGCGGCGGGCGGACTGATCGGACAGGTGGACGGCGCTGTGACGGCAGAGCGCTGCTATGCCGACTGCTACCTCTACAGCGATGAGACGAACGGACGGACCGGCGGTCTGTTTGGCGGGAGCATCGGGACGAGCACGATCCGTCTGACAAGCTGCTACGCCGCGGGCTTCCAGGAGGCAGCGGTCACGGCGGGCCTGTCCGCCGGACCGGTCAAAGCTATGACGGGATGCTACAGCGTGAGCGTTCCGCTCAATGCGAACATTGATCTGACCTACTCGACGGCGAAGCCGGATGCACGGGTCCAGACCGCGGCGGCGGGGACCTTTTATCTGAAAGAGCGGGCGGCGAAGGCACAGCATATCGCCGGGACGACCGATGTCGGCTACGGAGAATGGAGCGGCGCCAGCCGCCCCGCCGCGGCGCAGAGACTCGGCACCGCATTTACCGCCGTGACGGGCGGCGGAAGCACCAACGCCTACAACCTCATGGAGGGCATGGGCCTGACCGACTACTCTTACCCGAAGCTGCAGGGGATCCCTCACTACGGCGACTGGAAGGCGGAGTTTGAGTCCGGCTCGCTGGCGTACTACGAGCGTTATCAAAACGGCACGGCGGCAGGCTATGGCTTCCTCGGCGGCAACGTGTCTTCCCTGCGGGACGACGAAACGGTGCTGGGCGACGGCTACGGCATGATTTACGACAGCAAGCCGACCGCGTCGGTCACGGTCACCTATTGGACCTGGACGGCAGCGGGCGTCGCGGTACAAAAGGCAGAAATGCTTGCCGCGGATGCCGCGGTGCAGGTCACCTACAACGGGAGGAGCTATTACCTCCTGCCGCTGCCGACCGGGGCGGTGAATACGGAATATGTCGATCCGAACAGCTTCTATCAGGAGGTCAGGGTCGACGGCGCGGCGTATCTCTACGCGCCGCACTTTGCCCGCACGGTGACGACGCCCGGCGAGGACGGCACGGTGGAGAGCCCGACGGGCGTTTCCATCCGCACGGCGCGCCAGCTCTACGCGCTGAGCCTTTACTACGACGAATACCGGGAGCGGCTCGATGAGAGCAGCGTTTTTGTGCAGGAGCGCGGCATCGACTATGTCAGCTACGACTGGAAGAACTATGGCAGAAACGGCACCGAGCCCTCGGCGAACCTCCCCCAGTTCCCCATCGGCGACAGCACGGCTAAGCCGTTCATCCACACCTACAACGGTCAGCGGCACGAGATCATCAGCGCGCCGATCACCGGAAACGGTCTCGGGCGCGGCGGAACGGAGAACGCGGGCGAGGTCTACGCGGGACTGTTCGGCTGCAACGCGGGCGAGCTGCGCGACATCGTGCTCATTGCCGGCGCGGAGGACACGATCGTCGGCTTTGACCGCGGCATCCAGCGCAGGAGCGCCTACATCGGCGCGCTTGTCGGCTACAACTCCGGCACGGTGCGCGGCTGCGCGGCCGCGGGCTACCGCACCAAGGTGCTGGCCAACAGCGGCAGCGCAGTCTATGTCGGCGGCTTCATCGGCTACAATGACGGCTATGTGGAGCAGTGCAGCGTGAGCAGCCCCTCGGTCTATGCCGAGAACGTGTTCGCGCAGCTCAGCGTGGGCGGCTTCGCAGGACAGAACGACGGGCGCATCGAGGGCTGCTATGGCATCGCGGCGATCAATGTCCCGACCGTCCGCGGCGGCGAGGTGGAGCTCGGCGGCTTTGCCGCGCACAACGGTGGCATCATCCGCAGAGCCTACTGCGCGACGGCCATGTCCTCGGCGGGCGCCGAGGCGGACGGCTTTACTGCCTCCGGCAGCGTGCAGGACTGCTATTACCTCAACGGCGGCACCTACCGCTTCTGGGAGGAGGACCGGCTGTACAGCGCGGAGACCGCGGGCGGCGCGCAGCCCATGACCGCGGCGGAACTGAAGGCGCTCGGGCTGTCTGGCTTCGGCACGTCCGCGGAAGCGCGGTATAGGCGGAAAAATACGGAGGACAGCTACCCCTATCCCGCCTGTATGCAGGACGCGAGCGGCGTACTCGTCCACTACGGCGACTGGCCGGTGCCGACGAATGTCGGCGAGGTCGGCGTGTTCTATTGGGAAAAGGAGGAGGACGGCGCGAACAGCGGCTACCACCTCTCCTACATCGGCTTTGTCGGCACGGAACGCAAGGAGGGCAGTACCCTCTGCACCGCGCACGACGACGGCGGCGTGATCACCGCCTACGGCTACGGCTACTATTGGGAGAGCAGCTCCCAAAAGCCGACGTTGACGGAGAGTGGCGGCTTCGTCATGGACGGCGGCGATACGGAGGAGGCCAGGGTGGCGGCGTCGGCGCTGGGAGCGCAGATGCCGGAGTATACCTTCGCCGCCTACGAGACCGGCGAGACCGGCCTGCGCCTGCAGTCTGCCAGTGATGCCAACGGAACGTGGATATTGAACCGCGGCACGAGCCGGAGCTACACCTACACGGTCTGCCCGTTCTTCGCGGACGCCTTCGGCTATGCGGGCGAGGCGGAGCCGGGCACAGACGAGGCGGCCTATCAGATCCGCTCGGTGCAGCAGCTGCAGTTCATCAACTGGAGCTGGTACGGCGGCAGCGGAAGCGTCAAACGCGAGGTAACGGATAAAACCCTTCAGAGCTTCCCCTATCTGCAATACGCCACGATCACACGGACAGGAAAACAGAGCGAAAGCGCAGCTCTGGAAAAGCGTCCGAAGCGTAGCTGGCAGCAAACGCATGACCTCAACGGCGCGGGGACGGATGCGAAAAACGGCGAACAGAATACCACGTTCCATCCCATCGCCGGCGCGACCTTTGACAATCCAAAAGTAAGTACGGACAACAGCGGCTATGCGGTAGACCTCTACAGTTGGTTCGGCGGTGTGTACGACGGCGATAACTACTACATCAAGAACATCAACATCGACTCGCCCTGCTACAATGTCGGCGTTTTCGGCACGACGGCGGGCGCGGAGATCCGAAACATCGTGCTCTACAGTGACAACGGCGGAACGATCGAGCGCAGTACACCGGCGGGCACGGACTACCGTAACTACCGCTGCGCCTACGCGCTCGGCGGATTGGTGGGCATCGCGTATGACTACCTTTACGACGCGAACGGAAAATGGGTCGATGTTGAAAACCGCGCTGCGGAGATCGCCAACTGCGCCATTGCGGGCTATACCATCGAAGATAACAGCACCAACCCGCTCCAGCTCGGCGAGGCGGTGGTGGGCGGATTGATCGGCGTATCCAAGGTCAATTTGAACAGCTGCTCGGCGGTGGTCGATATCGAGGTCAACTGCACACACCGCGAGGCCGGCGACAGCGGCAAACTGACCAGAGCTCAATACGGCAACTTTGTCCGCGTGGGCGGTCTGGTCGGCGGCGTGCAGTACAAGGTGACAAATTGCTACACCGGCGGAACGATCACGATCGGCAGCGATACGCTTAATGAGCGCGTGGACAAGAGCGGAAGCCTTGTCACCGTGAAGACCAGTACAGAGAAGGAGACAGAGGTCGAGAACGCGAAGGGGACCTATGTCTACATCGGCGGAATCGGCGGCAGCGGCTTCTCCTCCAACTTCCGCAACTTTTCCGACAAGAACGGCACGGATGACGGAGCGCCGGAGTATGAGAACTGCTACACCTATATGGGGCTGCCGACCATGCAGGGCACGATCATGGCGATCTCCCGCATCGGCAGTGTTGCCGACCGCTATGAATGGGCGCCGAGCGTGACCATTACCAACTGCTACTATTATGCGGAGTCAGATGTCCAGTACAACCTGCCGAAGTATCACTGCGGCAAAAAGAGTCTTGCGACGATCCTGGCGAGCGATGAGGAGAAGGAAAAGATGCTGCAGGGCGATCTTTCGTATCTCAGTAAATACATCGGTGGAAGAAATCATCGACCGAGCTATTCGATCGACCTGACAAAGCTCAGCTATGAGCAGATGGCAGGCAGGAAGGACGTCACGAAGAACGGGCAGGACAAAAGGATCCTGGAGCTGCTGAATCAAAACGGGGACAGCGTCTTCGGCTGGGTCACCGTCGAGGAGGCGCAGGCCGAGGTCCACGGCAAGTATAGCTTCCCGGGCAAAAACATCGCCGTGCTCGACGGGCAGGACTACCCGTTCCCGACCGTGCTCACACAGGCGAGCGAGCACACCGACAGCGGCAGGGCGAACCTGCACTACGGCGACTGGCCGCTCGTCGGTCCGGTCTGGGAGAAGAGCAGCGTGACGATCGACCGCATCACCGACTACGATGCCGGAATCGGCAGCGCGGTTATTACCGCGGTGCTGAAGCTGGAGAACATGGAGGACGGAAAGCTCGGCGGGCTGACGCCCGAATCGTTCCGCTCGACCAATGAGAGCATCGCAAGGGTGACGGGCTTCCAAAAGGTCGATGAAAAGACCTGTCGTGTGACGCTGGAGGGTCTGGCGAACGGTTCGGTGGAGATCACCGCGGCGCTGGACGGTCATGTGGCGCGCTTGATGGTAAGCGTCACCGCGGAGCTGACGATCCGGATGAGCGACGAGATCGAGCGCGCGAAGCAGATCACGGTGAATGAGGCCGCGACGGTGCCGCTCGGACTCGCCGCGCTGGACCGCGGCGGCAAGGCTCTGACGAAAGACCTCAGCTGGACGGTCGCCAATGCCGAGACGGGTATTGCACAGATCGTCTGGAAAAACGGCGTTCCGCAGAGCGTCCGGGGCATCGGCGCGGGCGAGACGACGCTGCTCATCACGGCGAGCTATCGGATCAGTGAGACCGAGACGGTTACGGTGAGCCGCATCGTGCCGGTGACGGTGCTGGCGAAGGCAGCCGACGGCACGGCGTAAAAAGGAAAGGAGGGGCATCGGGATGAAAAAACTGAAGAACGAACAGGGCGTGACCATTCTGATGGCCCTCCTGCTGGTCCTGACCGCGGCGGTGGTCAGCGCGGTCATTCTCTCCGCGGCGCTCAGCGCCGCGCGGCGCGTGAACGGCGACCGCACCGCGCAGCAGAACTACCTTGCCGTCAGCTCGGCGGCGGAGCTCGTACGCGACAGCATCGACCAGATGCGGTATACCGAGACTACCACCACGACTTACAAATGGGACGAGAAGAGTGAAGGCTATGTACAAACCGGCAGCTCCTCCACAGAGAAGCTGCCGACCGGCCTGATGGGAGACTGGCTCACGGACGGCGCGCGGAACGGCGGCTACACCGATACTATCACCATCACGCTGCCGGATGAAGTGCTCCCGCCGGTCAAGGCAAGCTTTTCCATGACAGGACGGGGAACGGGAAGCGAGGGCTATGATATCCAGATCACCTTTTCTCTGGCCGACGCCGGGGACGCGGACGACTGCCGCATGACGCTCAGGCTGAGCGGAAGCGTCAGCGAAAGTACAGACGTTTATGCGAACACCGCGGGCTGGAGCAGGATCGACGAATTGACCATCACCTGGAGCAATCCAAAGATCACCAAGGGAGCGGAGGGGAACCCATGAAAAAACGCAGAAGCAAGGCCGGTGAGACGCTGGTGGAGACGCTGGTCTCCGTGCTCATCGCGGCGCTGGCGTTCGCCCTTCTCTCGACCGCCGCGGTGACCGCGGCGCGGATCAACGCCACCGCGCGCGAGGACGGTTCCTTCCGCTACAATGCGGAGCGGAAAGAGACGGTGACCGTAACGGCAGAGGGAACCCACTTCGGCACGAGCCAAAAGATCGGCAGAAGGAATGTCACGCTCTATACAACGGACAACGGCTACGATTACTACACTTACACGACCTCATCGGGGGTGACGCCATGAAAAAACTGCGCGGCAGCCGCGGCGTGACGCTCACCGAAACGCTGTGTACGGTGCTGATCGTGCTGCTCATCAGCGCGATGCTGGCGGTGGGCGTGCGCTTTGCCGTGCGGACGTACCGCGAGTCGATGGAGCTGTCGGAGACGGAGCTGCTCTGCTCCACGCTGACGGCAGCCATCAGCGACAAGCTGCGCTACAGCGGCGAGGTGGGACAGAATATGTTCATCCAGGGCGTCGGCACGACGGACAGCGGCGGCGGAGGCTCGTTTGCGATCAGCGACGACGGCGAGGTCGTCATTCAGACGACCGACAGCGAGGAGTTCCGGCTCCTCGGCTCGGCCTCCTACCCGCAGGGCCTGCGGGTGCGGACGACCGGCACGGGGGAAACGGGCTTCATCAGCTACAGCGCCAAAACAGGGATCTTTACCGTTTCCTTTGCCATCGCGGACGCGCAGGGGAATATCCTGAAGGAGACATGCTTCGACGTCAAGCGCATCAATGCGGGCAAAAAGTGAAAAAGAGCTGCCGGACAAAATGTCCGGCAGCTCCTTTTAATCGCTTCGTGTGATGTCATGCACCCATTTGCCGCTGTGGATGCGCCAGAGGCCGACGGGGGTCTTTGCCAGGTGCTCGATGGCGATGCACAGGCAGAACATCTCGTTCGGCACCTTAAGGACAAGACCGAGCAGGCACATCAGCGGCAGCTCCATGCACCAGAGGGGAAAGTTGTCGATGAGCAGCGAGGCGCGTACGTCGCCGCCGCCGCGCAGCACACCCACGACCATCGTGGACGAAAAGCCGTGGAGGGGCATCACGCCCGCGTAGCAGTACACCATGACCGCGCACATCGCCGCCGCGCCCGCCGAGAGGGAGAAAAGCGGCAGCACATACGGCCGGAGCAGCGTGAGAAAGGCCAGAAGCTCCACGCCGCCGAGGGCGAGCGCGAAGAGAAAAGCCGTGAGGCACACGGCCTTGCCGATGCGCACGACGCTCTCGCGGCTGCTGCCGGTGCCGATCTCCTTGCCGACGATGACGGCGGCTGCGTTGGCGATGCCGTAGATGCCGGCGGTAGAGAGCTTGTCGATGCTGCCCGCCACGGTGTAGGCGGCGATGAGGTCGCCGCTCGCGGCCATGTGGCCCATGATGACGGTGATGAGCGAGTAGCCCACGCCCCAGAGCGTTTCGTTCGCCAGCACCGGCGCACTGTAATGCACGAAGCGGCGCAGCATCTCGCGGCCCGGGCGGAGAAGGGCGCTCCATTGGAGCGGCACGGTGCGGCAGCGCAGGGCGTAGCCGAAGGCGAGCGCAAATTCCACCACGCGCGAGAGCAGCGTGGCGGCCGCCGCGCCTGTGACGCCGAGCGCGGGGAAGCCGAGCTTGCCGAAGATGAGCACATAATTGCCCACGGTATTGCAGAGCATGGACGCGCCGAACACCAGCATACCGAAGCGCGGATTTTCGATGCTGCGCTGCATCCCGATGTAGATGGACGAGAGGGAATTGAGGATATACGAGAAGCCGACGATGCGGATATACGGCGTGCCGATCGCGACGAGACGGAGATTGTCCGTCACCAGCAGCAGAACATCCGCCGGGAAGAACGCCATGATGAGCGCGAAGAGCGTCGAGACGCTGCCGGCAATGCACAAGCCAATGCCGATGACGCGGTTGATGCTCTCGCGGTCGCCGCGGCCCCAGTATTGGCTGATGAGCACGCTTGACCCGCTCTGCAATCCGAAGACGATGAGCTGGATGATGAAGATGGGCACATTCGCCACCGTGACGGCGGACATCTGCTCGCTGCCGAGCAGACCGACCATGAAGGTATCGAGGAAGCCGAGCGAGGTGGTGATGAGATTCTGCACGATGATGGGCAGGGCGAGCAGAAAAAGCCGTCGGTAAAAGCCCCCGGGCTGACGAAGATAGGAGAACATGAGCGACCTCGAATGGAAAAATTACAGCATGGGAAAGCGCGTTTCCCTGTGCCTGCGGAGAGCGGAAACGAGCGCGTCGACGTCCGCTTCGGTCGTTTCGGGCGCGAAGCTGACGCGCAGAACGCCTGCGGCGGTCTTTTTGTCGAGCTTCATCGCGGCGTAGACATGGCTGAGCTTGCCGCGGTGGCAGGCCGAGCCGGCGGAGATGCAGATGCCCTGCGCGCCGAGCTCGGTGACGACGTTCGCGCTCGGATAGCCGACGAGCGAGACGGAGAGGATATGCGGGGCGTCGCCGTTCCCAATGCGCACCACGCCGTCGATGGTGAGAAGCTGCTCGAGCGCGTACTGCTTGAGCTGCGCCATGCGGGCGAGCTTTTCCTCATAGCCCGCCAGCCGCAGTTCCACCGCCTTGGCGAAGCCCGCGATCTGCGCCGTGGCCTCGGTGCCCGAGCGCAGGCCGCGCTCCTGCCCGCCGCCCGCGAGCAGCGGACGCACCGCGCGGCAGCGCGGGCCGATGTAAAGCGCGCCGACGCCCTTGGGGGCGTTGAGCTTGTGTCCGCTGACGGAAATGAGGTCCGCGCCCAGCGTATCCGCGCGGAACGGGAGCTTCAAAAACGCCTGTACCGCGTCGGTGTGCAGCAGCGCCCTGGAGCCGTGCTCGCGCAGAAGCCGCGCAATCTCGCCGACGGGGAACACACAGCCGGTCTCGTTGTTCACGAGCATCACGGAGACGAGCGCCGTGTCCTCACGCAGCGCGTCCGCGACCTGCTGCGCGGTGATATTCCCCTGACGGTCGGGCGCGAGATAGGTGACGGCATAGCCCTCCTGCTCCAGCTGACGGCAAGGCTCGAGCACGGCGCTGTGCTCCACGGCGGTGGTGATGATGTGCTTTCCGACGCGGCGGTTCTGGTGGGCGGCAAGGCGGATGGCCCAGTTGTCGCTCTCCGTGCCGCAGGAGGTGAAGTACAGCTCGTCCGGCTTGCAGCCGAGCGCGGCGGCGATGACCGCGCGGTCCGCCTCCAGACGCTTTTTCGCGGCGGTGCCGTAGGGATACTGCGAGCTGGGGTTGCCGCTGCCGTTTAGTAAAACATCGTACATCGTATCCGCCACCTCGCGCGCGACGGGCGTGGTGGCGGCATGGTCGAGATAGATCATAGCAAAGCATTCCTTTCTTTGCACTTGCAATCAAGCGAAAACATGGTATGATTATATGCGGAAAATCCACGAAAAGCAAGGAGAAAGCATGAAGATCGGTATTTACACCCTGGGCTGCAAGGTGAATCAATACGAGACGCAGGCGATGGAGCAGGAGCTGACCGCCCGCGGGCACGAGCTGGTGGATTTTGAGTCTCCCGCCGATGCCTACATCATCAACACCTGCTCGGTCACGGCGGTGAGCGACAAGAAGTCGCGCCAGATGATCCGCCGCGCGAAGAAGAACAGTCCCGACGCGGTGGTCGCCGCCTGCGGCTGCTACGTCCAGACGCACGAGGAGGAGGCGAAGAGCCTCGGCATCGACCTTTTGATGGGCACGAACGACCGCGCGCGATTCCTTGACCGGCTGGAGGAGGCCGTGAAAACGCGCGAGACGGTCGCGGACATCGACGACGCGCTGCGCCGCCGCACGTTCGAGGTGCTGCCGGCGGGCGGCATGGCGAACCGCACCCGCGCGATGCTCAAGGTCGAGGACGGCTGCGTGAACTTCTGCACCTACTGCATCATTCCCTACGCGCGCGGCCCCGTGCGCTCGCTGCCGATGGACAAGGCGGCGGAGCAGGTGCGCGCCCTGCGCTCGCAGAGCTACCGCGAGATCGTGGTCACGGGCATCGAAATTTCCTCCTACGGCCACGACCTCAAGGACGGCACGACGCTCATCGACCTTTTAGAGCTTATCGCCCTCGAGGGCGGGGAGATGCGTATCCGGCTCGGCTCGCTCGAGCCGCGCACGGTGACGCGGGAATTCTGCGAGCGGGCGAAAAAGCTCCCGACCCTCTGCCCGCACTTCCATCTCTCGATGCAGTCCGGCTGCGATGCGACGCTCAGGCGCATGAACCGCCGGTACGACACCGCGCGCTATTATGAGTCTGTGGAGCTGCTGCGCGAATATTTTGACGACCCCGCCATCACCACCGACCTCATCACCGGCTTTCCGGAGGAGACGGAGGAGGAGTTCGGCGAGACGCTCGCCTTCATTGAAAAGTGCGGCTTCGCCGCCATGCACATCTTCCCCTATTCCATCCGCCCCGGCACGAAGGCCGCGGCGATGGCGCAGGTGGACATGAGCGTGCGCGAGGAGCGCGCGGCGCGCGCCGCCGCCGTCGCGGAGCGGATGCACCAAGGCTATCTCGCCCGCTGCGTGGGAAAGGCCTTCCCCGTGCTCTTTGAGCAGGACAGGGGCGAGGGCAGCGTCGGCCACGCGCCGAACTATATGCCCGTCACGGTGGATGTGAAGGGGTTACATAACACCGTACAAAACGTGCGCATCACCGCCGTCGACGGCGACGGCCTGCGCGGGGAACCGGAGGAGACATGAAAAGCCACTTTTTTGCCTACATCGCGCGGATGCGCTACATCACACGCTGGGCGCTCATGCGCAACACCTTTTCCGAAAACGTGCAGGAGCACAGCCACATGGTCGCGGTGCTCGCGCACGCGCTCGCGGTGATCCGAAACCGCGTGTACGGCGGGCAGATCGACGCGGGACAGGTTGCCGCGGCCGCGCTCTACCATGACGCGAGCGAGATCATCACCGGCGATATGCCGACGCCCATCAAGTATTACGCGCCCGAGATCCGCGACGCCTACAAGAAGGTCGAGGCGGTCGCCTGCGGACGGCTCCTTGCTATGCTGCCCGACGAGCTCAGGCCGGACTACGACGACGTGCTCGACTGCGCGGACGGCGAGGTGCTCGAGCTGGTCAAGGCGGCGGACAAGCTATCCGCCTACATCAAGTGCGTCGAGGAGCTCAAGGCGGGCAACGCGGAGTTTCGCCGCGCCGCCGAGCAGACCCGCGCCGCGCTCGACGCGATGCATCTGCCCGAGCTGGATTACTTTATGGAGCACTGCGCGGAGAGCTTTTCCATGACACTCGACGAGCTGGAATAACAGGGAGGAAGAAACCATGATCAAAATTCGGACGCTGTATATCGTTCTGCCGCTTACGATCCTGATGGCGGTGGGCTGCTACCTCAAGGACTGGACGGCGGGCATCGCCCTGTGGGCGCTCCTTGCGCTCGTGTGCGTGGGTCGCATCCTGCGAGAGCGGAAGGAGAAGAACGGCGCGGAGGACGCACAGAAAAAGGAATAACGCGCCGTGCGCGCAAAAAGCGGGGGAGCTTCCATCAGGAAGCTCTCCCTTTTTGCTGTCGTTTCCTCTGCCTCAATGCCGCGATTTGTGCGCTCCGCGGCTTGCATTTTGCAGCGAAGCCTTTATAATGATGACATTCTTTTTCGCAGGGAGGAAGGACTTATGGAACAGCGAAGGGCGCGCGGGATGCTTGCAGCCGCGGCCGTTATCTTCGGTACGCTTGCGCCGTTCGTGCGCGGCATTTCCGTTTCCTCGGGCGAGCTGGCGCTTTACCGCGCGGTGATGGCGGCGCTGCTCGTCGGCGGCTATCTGCTCGTGAGCGGACAGAAGCTCGCGCTGCGCGCGAATCGGCGTGAGGCCGCGCTGCTGCTCCTCTCCGGCATGGCGATGGGCGTGAACTGGATCTTGCTTTTCGAGGCCTACCGCTACACCACCGTGTCCGTCGCGACGCTGAGCTACTATTTTGCGCCCGTGCTCGTCACCGCTGCCTGCCCTCTGCTCTTTCACGAAAGGCTGACGGGAAAGCAGATCGTCTGCTTCGTGATGTCCACGCTGGGACTGGTGCTGGTCATCGGCGTCGGGGGGTTCCGCGGCGGCGCGGATGTGCGGGGCGTGATCTTCGGCCTCGGCGCGGCGGCGTTCTACGCCGCGGTCATTCTGCTCAATAAGTTCATCCGAAGCGTCGCAGGCATCCAGCGGACCTTTTTGCAGTTTTTAGCCGCCATCGTCATTCTCATTCCCTACGTCGCCGCGACCGGCGGCGTATCGCTGGGGACGCTCGACGCGCGCGGCTGGGTCTGCCTGCTCATCGTGGGCTTCTTCCACACAGGCGTGACCTACTGCCTGTATTTTTCTGCCCTGCGCGAGCTGCCGGGGCAGGAGGTCGCTCTGCTGAGCTACATGGACCCGCTCGTGGCGGTCATCGTCTCGGTGACGGTGCTCGGCGAGCCGGTCACGGCGCCGCAGCTCGCCGGCGGTGCGCTGATCCTCGGCTTCACGCTCTGGAACGAGCTGCCGGAGAAAAAATAAGAAAAAGGGAAGCGGCTTTCACTGAACCGCTTCCCTTTTTCAGTTCATAAAGTGAATGGTGATGGGGCAGATCTCGGCCCTGGTCGCCACGCGCATATTCGGCCCGAAGAGACCGACGCCCGAGGTCACGATGCTGTGCATCGCCCCCACGCGGAGACAGCCGCAGGCATTCTCCCAAAATAGCCGGACGGTGAGGTTGCCGGGGAACATCTGCCCGTCGTGCGTGTGCCCGCAGAGATCGACGTCCACGCCCGCCGCGGCCAACGCCTCCAGCTCGCGCGGCTGGTGGTCGAGGACCAGAATGGGCTTGTCCGCGTCCAGCCCCTCGACGAGCTCCGCAGGCGTTTTGCGCACCTCGACGCCGCGCCCCGGGCGCTGCGCGTCGGGGCGACCGTAAAGATAAACCTCGCCGCCGAGCAACACGGCCTCGTCGCGCAGGAGGCGGATGTTCGCGGACGCGAGAAAGGCGTCCATCTCGGGGCTGCTCTGCTTTCTCCCGTCGCTTCGGAAGGTGAAGCCCGCTAAGATAGGCTCCTCAATGTCGTGGTTGCCGTAGACGGCGTAGACGCCGTACCTCGACCGGATGACGCGCAGCACCGCGGCGATCTGCTCCGGCTCCTCCACGGCCTCCCAGGCGTTATCAAAAATGTCGCCCGCGATGACGACCGCATCGGCGTCCTGCTCGTTCACGCGCGCGACCATGCGTTCCATCTGCGCAAGACCCACGTTGTAGCCGAGGTGGAGATCGGCGAGCAGCACGACCTTCATGCTCTCCATGCTGCCGGTGGACTTGTTTACGGTGATCTCGTAGGGCGTGACGCGCACGATGCGGGCGTTGATCACGCCGCCGATGGAGGTCACCAGAATGACCGCCGCACACAGACAGCCCGCGATGCGGTGCATCCGCGCCGAGCGCAGAGAGCGGAGCTTCAGACCGTGGACGAGCAGCAGCCGCAGTCCGTCCGCGAGCAGGACTGCCAGCAGCAGATAGAGCAGCACGCCGAGCCAATAATTCCCGATGAGCATGAGCGCGCGCTTCAGCCGTCCGGCAGGCAGCGGAAAGGCCAGAACAAAGGAGAGCGCAAAGAAGGCGTACAGCGCGGCGGGCACGGCCCAATGCTTCCGCTTGCGGAACCATGGGAACCACGCCCGCACCCAGCCCATGATGCGGCGGAACAGATAGAGGTTAAAAAGCAGGTAAAACGGTGCGAGGAGAAAAGCAAGCATGGCGCGTTCCGCGCTCCTTTCCGAAAGGGGAGACACCCTTTGTTTTCGGCGCTATTCTACTCCCTTTACGCCCTTGGCGCAAGAGAAAAGATGCGGCGCGAAGCGCACACTTTTTTTGGACAAAAGTGACATTGACAACCCTTTCCTACAAATTTATAATCACAATCTCGTATGAAAGACATCAAAATACACCGTGGTAAAAGGTGAGGCTTATGAATCATCAGTCGTCGTTTTCGCTTCGTTCGTTCTTTCAGCCTGTGGATCTCACGCAGGGAACGTGCTGGAAGACGCTGCTCGTGTTCGCGTTCCCCATTATCGTTTCCTACCTGCTCCAGCAGGTCTATTCCATCAGCGACGCCGCCATTGTCGGTCAGACGCTGACGGCGAGCGAGGTCGCCGGTGTGAACGACACCACCTCGCTCGCGATGATCTTCCTGCAGTTCGCCTTCGGCGCGAGCGCGGGCTTCTGCACCGTGACGTCGTGCTTTGTCGGCGCGCGCGACAGCGCGGGCGTCCGCCGCTCCATGGCGACGCAGATCGTCCTCTCCGCGGCGCTGACCGCCGTGCTCACGGCGCTGGCGCTGGCGCTGCTCGACCCCATGCTCGCGTGGATCAACGTCACGCCCGCGAGCGGGGAGGTCTACCGCGCGGCCTATACCTACTGCGCCATCCTCTTCGGCGGCATCGGCGCGCAGCTTTTCTATAACTTCATCTGCTCGTTCCTGCGCAGCATGGGCGACAGCGCCACGCCGCTCGCGTTCCTGCTTTTCTCGACGATCCTCAACGTGGGGCTGGATCTGCTCTTCATCCTCTCGTTCCACTGGGGCGTCGCGGGCGCAGCCATCGCCACCGTTGCGGCGCAGCTCATCAGCACGCTCGGCTGCTTTCTCTACGCCTTTTTGAAGTATCCCGAGCTGCGATTGCACCGCGAGGACTGGCGCATCACAAGGCGCGACGTTACGCGCCATCTCATTCAGGGCATCCCGCTCGGCCTGCAGTTCTCTGTCCTCGCCATCGGCATCATCGTGATGCAGAGCGTCATCGTGCAGTTCGATACGCTTGGCGGCGAAATGGTCTCCAACGCGGCGCAGAACGGCTTCGGTGCGGCGAACAAGCTCAATAACCTCCTTATGACGCCGCTCAACGGCCTCGGCGCGGCGATGACCAGCTTCACCGCGCAGAACCTCGGTGCGGGCGACCACGCGCGCATCAAGAAAGGAACGGTGCAGGCGCTCATCATTGTCTGGACGATGTGCCTCATCTCCATCGCGGCCGGACTGCTGCTCTCGCGCGGCGGCGGGTATCTCTATATCTTCCTCTCACCCGATAAGGTCACGGCGGAGACGATGCGCTACGGCAACACCTATCTCTATGTCGACCTGTCGCTCTACCTCTTCCTCGGCTTCATCTTCGTCGTGCGCAACTGCGTGCAGGGCATCGGCAAGCCGCAGTTCGTGCTCGGTGCGGGCGCGGCCGAGCTGGCTGCACGCGTGAGCGTGTGCCTGCTGCTGCCGCCGCTGATCGCGGGCGGTCCGGTCAATTCTGATGCGCCGCGCGCGGCGGTCTATGCCCTCTGCTTCGCCGATCCCTTTGCCTGGATGGCGGCGGACGCCGTACTGCTCGTGCCCTTCCTGCGCAATATCATGAAAATGGACTATCGCTACCTGAAAGGAACAATGTAGGAAGAAACAAAAAGTTTTTGTCGCTTTTTTAAAAAAACTTGAAAATAAGGCTTGCAATTTGCGCCGGGATATGCTATCTTATTTAGGCTGAGTTCAGAAAAACAGCATATCCGGGTGTGGCGAAGTTTGGTATCGCGCTTGAATGGGGTTCAAGAGGCCGCTGGTTCGATTCCAGTCACTCGGACCAAGTAATGATAATCCGAACTACATTATCCAAGTGGGTAATGTGTTCGGATTTATCATTTCTATTGAAAATGTTCTATAGTAAGCAAAGGCAGGGACAA
>ENA-UEQL01000182-UEQL01000182.1-human-gut-metagenome-genome-assembly--contig:-NODE-182-length-39485-cov-9.046970_pt1 | contig 39485 bp, 33 predicted proteins | sample MGYA00242905_ERZ507926 | MGnify/ENA primary metagenome ERZ507926 (study PRJEB26167, sample SAMN06115531) | human gut metagenome | host: Homo sapiens | place: China:Henan | collected 2015-09-09 | study...
GCTGTTATGGAAGCTACAGGCAAGTATTTTAAACTGCTCGATGCGGATGATTGGTATGAAAGTGGTCCTTTAAGTGAATTTGTGAGTTATTTATCGGCTGTTTCATACGATTTGGTATTAACCCCTTATGTATTGGAGTATGTAGAGTTAAAAAAAAAGAAACCTGTTCTATTTCAAAATATAAAGTTTGGGAAAGTTTATGATTATAGCCAACTTGTCCAACTCAGGTGGGGGAAAGATTGGTTTGATTTGCCGTCTATTACATATCGTACGGAGATACTTCAAAAAAATCATATAACTATTGCTGAATGTTTTTATGCAGATATTGAGTATGATTATTTACCTCTTAAGTATATTAAGAATTTTATATTTCTTGATTTGTCAATTTATCGGTATTTTATTGGTAGGGCAGGACAGAGTATATCTCGTGAAGGTTGTACCAGACACTATCTTGATCATTTAAAGATAACTTGTCGGATAATTGAATACTTTAATGCTCAAAAACAAGAAAGGGTGGACAATATTTATATGGAGATTGTGAAACGAATAGCGAAAGTTAAGATTTGTCAGAATTATGTAGTTTTGTTACGTTACTATTTGAAGCGTGTGGAAGCTGATAGATTGCTTTTAAGCAAATTTGTTGATGATATAGGTGGTTATTTTTTTGTTTTACATAGGTTTGGACCGCTGGCTCATGACGAGTCGGCGGTTTTTCTTTGTCATCTACCTACGGTCTACCTCTTTCTGAAGCCGTTTGTTCGCCCTGACTACACAGTTGCGCCCTGATATGCATGAAGAACCCCGGAGGCATGATTCGCTTCCGGGGCTTTTCGTAATATATATTATTGAGCGTGTGAGTGAGTGAGCGTGCGTGCGTGCGCAAATTTGCCCCCGTTTGGCTACTGTACTATCCATCAGTGGCATAAATCATTGTAAAATCCTAATTTATCATTTGAAAATTTGCATTTTGCGAAAAAAGCAGTACCTTTGCAGGCGGTTTCGATTATTAGGAATGAAACGGATGACGATATATCTTAGAATGATACTTTTGGTAGGACTATTTACCTGTCAGATGTCTAATCCTATGATAGCATCGTCCACATCAAAACCTCATACAAGTGCTGTAGCCTTGGTGGGCGGCGGGAGCAATCCGCAACCCGGAGAAATCAGTTTGGCACACAACGGCGTGCTTTTCTTAGATGAGTTGCCCGAATACAAACGCACGGCCTTGGAGGTGATGCGACAGCCATTGGAAGACCGCAAGATTACGATTGCCCGCAGCAAGATGTCGATTGAGTATCCTGCCTCGTTTATGCTTGTGGCAGCGATGAACCCATGTCCGTGCGGACACTATGGGGAGAATAACCCTGCACATCCATGCACTTGTACCCCGGCACAAGTACACAGATACTTGAGTCGTGTATCGGGACCGCTATTGGACCGTATTGATATTCAGTGTGAGATTCAATCCGTACCATACGACCAACTTCGCACTATGCAGCCGGGAGAATCGTCGGCTGCGATTAGAGAACGCGTAGTGGCTGCAAGGCGTATTCAGCAAGAGCGTTTCGCAGGAACAAGCGTTCACTGCAATGCGCAGATGACGCCTCAAATGCTTCGCCACTACTGCCCGATAGACACCGAAGGAGATAACCTGCTGTCGTACTCGATGAACCGCCTCGGGTTGTCTGCCCGGGCATACGACCGAATACTGAAAGTGGCTCGCACGGTAGCCGACCTGAGCGGTGAGGAAAACATATCCGCTCGACACCTGCTCGAAGCCATCGGCTATCGCTCACTCGACCGCTCTACATGGGCAGGGTAAGAGGACAATTAAGAATGAAGAATGCATAATTAAGAATGAAGAATTAGTTGTGTTGCATACAATACTTTCGATATTTTCTGTATTGCTCAATGTTTATTTTGTGAGTTTTACTGACAAAGCAGGTTGCGCGCCGATACCATTGTCTGCGCGTGCGGAAGAGCAACGAGTGCGTTGGAACATCGATACAGACTCGCTCGACTATGCGGTGTCTGCATTGTATTTGGACAGCATTGAGCAATTAGGCGGTAAGATACACCACACCAGTCGTTGGTTTAACGGTGCTACCGTAGAGATGGACGAGCCGACGGCTCAACGAGTAGCCGCTTACAGATTTGTACGGGAAGTAGAAATGACCCGCAACAATCAGAAAGCGAACCCCGGTCTTTTGGCACGCAAACAGCCCCAAATCGAAAAAAACATAGACTACGGAAAGGCACAGCAACAGATTGATTTATACAATCTCAACCCTCTTCACGCCGCGGGATTTGAGGGGCAAGGCATTCTGCTGACTGTATGCGATGGCGGTTTTTACAAAGCCGACCAAGCCACCTTCTTAGATACCGAACACCTGCTCGGGCACTTCGACTTGACCGACGATGCAGACGATTTCTTCGGAAAGACGGGCGCACACGGCATAGAGTGTCTGAGCGTGATTGCCGGAAAGACCACTGATTTCTACGGAAGTGCCACACAATCAGACTACTACCTAATGCGTTCAGAAGAGTATGAGACCGAAAGTCCGAAAGAGATGGACAACTTAGTGGTTGCCTTAGAGAAAGCGGACAGTTTGGGTGTAAACATTTTCTCTGTTTCGTTGGGGTACTACGATTTTGACAACAGAGATTGGAACATGTCGTACGCAGATATGACGGGCCAAATAACTCGCTGCTCTCGCGCTGCCACGATTGCCGCTCGCAAAGGAATGCTGGTCTGCGTAGCGGCAGGCAACGAGGGCAATAAGCCCTGGTACTACATCGATGCCCCCGCCGATGCAGACAGCATATTAGCAGTGGGAGCCGTTGATACAGAGGGAGTTATCACTAATTTCTCTTCTCGCGGTCCGAGCCAAGACGGGCGTGTAAAACCAGATGTTTGTGCAGTAGGCGGAGGCACTTGTTTGCTCCACCCCGATGAAGCAGCCCCCTTCTACGGCAATGGTACCAGTTTCGCATGCCCGCTGATTGCAGGACTTGCCGCCTCGCTATGGTCGGCACTGCCTGATGAGAATGCGATGCAGATACGAGAGCGGATAATCCGCTCCGCCAACCGATATACGATACCGAATGATGAGTACGGCTATGGTGTTCCCAACGCATGGACAGCCTATACCGGCACTGATGGTCTATCAAGTATTTACGGAACGCAAAAGACAACTAAGATATTGATAAACAACGAGTTGCGGATTATAGTCGGCAATCGGGTATATGATATATTCGGCAGGATGGTGAATGAAAGATGAGGGACGAAGGACAAAGGAGCAAGGACAAAAGAGCAAGGACGAAGGACCGCTTGCGCTAATGGACAATGGACGAAGGACGATGGACACAAAAAAGGGTAAGCTGACTACATCGCACCGCTACAACCTCCTACCCTTGCTTCGGTCAAGACCTGGGGGAATTCAGAGGGAGCTGGTCGTATAGGACTTACCCAATAGAATTCAACATCAACGCACTATGGCGGTATGTTTGGATTGCAAAGGTACTGCTTTTTTTTGAAATAGGCAAATTATTTGCCACAAAAGCGATAAAAAAACAACAATTTTCGTGCTAACGGACTTTATCATATCACGCATAAAAGCCGAACTCCCCTTTGAACCCAATGAGGAGAAGGCGGAATTGTTCAAAGTATTGGGGCAGTTTCTGATTTCGACAGACGCACAAAAAGCGTTTATCTTGCGCGGTTATGCCGGCACGGGAAAGACGAGTGTGGTGAGTGCGATAGTGAAAGCACTCGGCAAACTGAAACAACCCTGCGTGCTACTTGCCCCGACGGGGCGTGCAGCGAAGGTGATAGCCAAGTATTCGGCACACGCTGCTTACACCATTCACAAATATATCTATCGGCAAAAACAGTTGGGGGCAGACAGTTTCACTTTGGCTGCTAATATGCACAAGCACACCTTATTTATTGTAGATGAGGCGTCTATGATTTCGTCATCCCGGCAGACCCCGCTGAGCCAAACGAACAGTCCCGCTTTTGGTACGGGCAGCCTGCTTGATGACCTGGTTCGCTATGTATATTCGGGCGAAGGGTGCAGCCTGCTCATATTGGGCGATGATGCCCAGTTGCCCCCTGTCGGTTCTACCCAAAGTCCGGCATTAGACTGCGACTATATGCGCGGTTATGGTCTGAATATCAGCAGTTTTAGTCTGACGCAAGTGGCACGGCAAGCCTTGGATTCGGGTATTCTGAGCAATGCCACACGGCTAAGGGAATTGCTTGGCGACCTAACGCACAGTACGCTCAACGATTTACAACCTGTTGTTGCCCAAGATGTGATTCGATTGGAGGGGAGTGCTGTAGTGGACTCATTAGAAAGGAGTTACGCGGAAGTGGGAGCAGAGGAAACGCTGATTATCACACGCAGCAACAAACGAACGAACCTATACAATCAGGGTGTTCGTGCGCGGATTCTTTGGAAAGAGGATGCCATCTCGTCGGGGGACAGACTGATGGTAAGCAAGAACAACTATTTTTGGACACAAAACTACGATAATCTGCCTTTTCTTGCCAATGGAGACATATTGGAAGTGGTGCGCTTACGCAATCAACGCGAGATATACGGCTTTCAGTTTGCGGATGCAAGTCTGCGCTCGGTGGACTACGATTGGGAGATAGATACGATACTATGGTTGGATACGCTCAGCACCGAGAGTCCTGAACAAAATCAACAACTGCAACAAACCTTATTCAGCCGCATAGCGGAGGATTACCCCGAGATACACAACCGCAAGGAACTTGTGAAAAAAGTCTATGAATCGGAGTACTACAATGCGTTGCAAGTGCGTTTTGCCTACGCTGTAACCTGCCACAAGGCACAGGGCGGACAATGGAAACATATCTATATCGATGCAGGCAATATCGGGCAAGACGAGGAACGAATGAGCAATCTGCAAGAGCGAAAAGAGTATATTCGCTGGCTATACACCGCTATCACTCGTGCTACAGAAAAGATTTATCTGATTGGATAAGTGCGAAGCATCTGAGTGGGAGTTGTTGGAAATTGCGAGGCTATCGGGTCAACCTATTTTAGGACACCACACTATTGCATATCGATTAGCGCATAACGCATAACCATGCTAATTTACATAAAAGGAATATGTTGTATTTTTCCTTTTCGGAATAGGGTAAGAACAGGGTTAGATCTCGGTAAGGTCTCGACAAAGTCTCGACAAGAAAAATTAAACATTCTGATGTTTTTACGACCACATCAGCCTCAGAGTTATTAAGAAAATTTACAAAAATCCGAAAAGAGAAGTTACTAAAATCCGAGAGAGAAGTTATTAGATTCCGGAAAGAATTTTATTAGATTCCGAGAGAGAAATTATTAAAATCCGAAAGAAAATCCCACCATTGCGGTGAAGTTTTTGCCTTGATAGTAGGCGGGGCAGAATTTAGAAAGATAGTATTGCGCCGTGCAGTTTGCTCCCGCATCTTCGCTACCAATAGATTGCTCAAGATTATCATATCCGCGGGCATTGTTATAGGTGAGATTGATACGGAGGTACATATTGGGGTGCACCTCGTAAATACCGTCTAATGCCACCTCATCGTTCTGATAAATGGCTTTAGCAAAGGGCTTTTGAGCAATGGTCTGACTAATACCGCCCTCGGCTCCCCCACCCCGCAGATAAGCATAAGAATTGTACTTTGTATCGTTGGTATAACTGAGTTTGAGACGCATTCCACGGATAGGACGGTATGCTAATTCCACATAGATTGATTGCGCATTATCGCCCATATAATGCCCTATATTGTAGCCAGTGCTTGCCCAAGTAAGCACATCGATGGAATGGGTGTAACATGCTATGTATGAGCGCATAAACTCCCCACGGAGACTCAGCCCTTTGAGCGGCCACCCCGACCAGTTGAAGCCCACAAGATAGGAAACGGGATTGTTCTCGGGGTTGGATTTCTTAAGTCGAGACAGTTTGAACTCGTCGAGATAGAAAGAGCCATAGAGTTGGATATGATTCCACGGGCGCACCGACAACGATGCAAACGCCTGTGAGTTTTGGTTCTCGACTTTCAGCCCTTTGGTGAGCAGATGGTCAAGCGACTTGTAGAATGCGATTGGTATGAAATAAGCGGCTTGAACATTGCGCTCGGCATAGACAATGGAGTTACCGAACGAAAAGGAGATATACTTAACGGGAGTAAAAGTAAACATATTCGCCGCCATAAACTTGTTGGCGGGGCGATAGTGTTTGTAAGTACCACCGGTAGTGGTATTCTCGACATAGTAGTTGGTCGAATCGACAACATTCGACACCAGCCACGCATGGAAATAGTCGAATTGAAACCAACGGCAAGGCGTGAGTTGCAAGGAGAGCATCGGCACGGCGGGATTGCGCCCCGAAAGGATGTTGGAGCAATGGTAGGCATCGCCCCAACGGATGTTTTCGCGCTGCAAAGCAATGCTTCCCCACCAAGCATACAGCGATATTCCTCCTTTAGAATCGGAGAAATCGCCACCATAGTTCGCCTCTTTGTACTCCACGCCGGACAGGTTGTTGAGAAAGCCGGGTTTGGTCAGTTTAGCCCCATCTATCTTGGCATACTCATTGGTAAAATACTTGCTGCTCAAAGCAGCCGTACCATTGTACGACACATCGCGCAGAGAGCCCCAAATACTGACATGGTGAGCAATATCCATCCGCAGTTCTGCGCCCCACCAACGCTTGATAATCAGTCCTTTACGAGAACCATACAAATCCATACCGAGTATGGGTTCGATAGACATCTTGAATAGTTTGTTGGGGGTAAGATAAGAGAATTGCGGGTTTGCTAAAGAGAGGTTGAAAGTGCGTTTGTCGGTATATTGCACAAAATTGTCTGCAATAGTATCTCGCTCTAAGGCAAAGACATTTTGGTAGAAGAGCAGGCTTTTGCGTTGGCGTTTATCTAACAGACTATCAGACAGTTGTGCCTCTTGTAGCATCTGCGCCACCTGTAAACGAGTGTATGGACGGACGGAAGTCTGATGCGAGATGACACCGTCGGTGATGAGTTCGTCGATAAAATCGTACACCTCGGTATATTGCATAGACACCGGAATCGCCTGCGCAATAGCCACAGGAGATACAAAAAAGCACAACAGCACCGCCACCCAAAGGCGAAAAATGCTGTTGTGCAATATGTTGGTCTGCAAATTCAACGCCGAGATTAGGTGCATTGCACACCTAAAGAAGTTTATTTATTTCTTGTATCGAGCGTTGAGCGCCTCAACGACCTCGGCAGTGATGTCGTAACCATCGGCAGCCTGGAGGATGTTATCCTTGCCGGCATTGGCAAAAATCATTTGGTAACGACCATCGGCGTTGAACTCACGCAAGAAATTGTTGATTGTATCAGACAACTGCATATTGAGTTTTTGGTTCTCCTGCATAATGTCGTTGGTCAGTTTCGCCTCCAAGTCCTGTAAATCTTGTTGTTTTTTGTATAGTTCTTGTTGTTTTGCCTCAGCACGCTCACGGCTCATAAATGCACCATTCTCCACTTTGCGCTGAAAATCAGCGGCTTCGCTTTGGAAAGTACGCGCTTTGGTATTCAGTTTGAGGCGAGCATCCTCTTGTTTGGTCATCAGCCGGTCTTGAGCATCGACAGCAAATTGATACTGTGTGAGAACAGAGTCGAGATTGAGGTAAGCAACGGGGAGATTACCCTCAGCAACCGGCATATTCTCGGAAGCGACAGCCTCAGATTGTTTAGTTTTTTGTGTAAAAAAGAGGACAAACAGGGCAATGACAGCCACTGCGAGAACGGAATCAATTACGATTTGTGTTTTGTTCATAATCTATATGTTTTTGACATTAATTTTCTTTCTTTCTGCCCGTCTTGCTTCGCGGTCCTGCGAAGTGGCACAATGGATGCCTTTCTCACGCATTAGGGGATTTTCGCTGATGTGCTGACTGGAGAAACGCCCGTTTTTCTTAAGGATAATACGGACACAGAGCAACGCAAACGCTGCTGCAAGCAACAATATGACAATCAATAACTGCTTCATATACATACTATTGAGCGTACAAAGGTACGAATAAATTTAGAAATACAAAAATGTATGCCACAATTTGCGTACTTTTGAACAAAAAAAATGTGTGCACCCTATATATATAAGGTGTGTGTTTGCATAAAAGCGAAAAATTTAGTACCTTTGTGCGTTATTTGTGGGCAGAAGTCCCACTATTTTGAACACTGAAAAACAACACACTATGGCAACAACACAACAGCAAAGCGGTACCTTGTACAATGCGCTGACCGCAGGAAGCAAGATTATCGGTACCATCATTGCCGATTCGGATATACGAATTGACGGAACAATAGAAGGCGACCTGCAATGCACAGGGAAAGTGGTAATTGGTGAGCAAGGTAGTCTGAAAGGCTCTATCGTATGCCAAAATGCGGAGATAATGGGTTCGCTTGACGGGAAAATCAATGTAGAACACACGCTGGCTCTGCGTGCAAGCGGTAATATCAAAGGCGATGTGGCAACGGGGACACTGATTGTAGAGCCGAACGCGATTTTCAACGGCACTTGCTCGATGAAATAAGCGGTATAAGCAGCAAAAAGAAAGCCGTCAGCCATCAGACTTAGCAAAAGGAAATAATCTAATCGTCTAACATCAATAAAAACACTAACACTATGATTATCAAACCATTCCGTGGCATTCGTCCACCTAAATCGCTTGCCGATAAGGTGAGCAGTCGTCCATACGATGTACTCAATTCGGAGGAGGCACGCAAAGAGGCAGAGGGTAATCCGATGTCGCTTTACCACATCATCAAACCGGAAATTAATTTTGCTCCGGGGACAGATGAACACGATCCGAAAGTGTATGAAAGTGCCGTAGAGCATTTTCGTGAGTTTCGCAAAAATGGTTGGTTGGTACAAGACCCGCAAGACAAATACTATGTATATGCGCAGACGATGAATGGGCGCACCCAGTATGGATTGGTAGTGGCAGCATGGGTGGAAGACTATATGGAAGGGCGCATCAAGAAGCATGAATTGACGCGCAAAGACAAGGAAGAAGACCGTATGAAGCATGTGCGCGTAAACAACGCCAACATAGAGCCGGTTTTCTTTGCCTATCCGCACCGCGATGACCTGGATAGGATTATTGCACAGATTACGGCAAGCGAACCGGAGTACGATTTTGTGGCCGCTCCCGAAGGGTTCAGACACACTTTTTGGGTGATTAACGACCCTGCAACCATTGAGCATATCACGCAGATTTTCAAAGAGATACCTGCTATGTATATTGCTGATGGGCATCACCGCTCGGCGGCAGCAGCCTTGGTGGGCAATGAGAAAAAACTACAAAACCCACACCATACCGGCAAGGAGGAATACAACTATTTCTTGGCCGTATGTTTCCCTGATAATCAACTGAATATCATTGACTACAATCGCGTGGTAAAAGACCTGAACGGACTAAGCGATGAGCAGTTTATCGAGGCACTGAAGACTGATTTTGATGTAGAGAAAAAAGGTACGGAGATTTACAAACCGCAACATCTGCACAATTTCTCGCTCTATTTGGGTGGAGAATGGTACAGCCTGACAGCCAAACAAGGGCGTTACGACGACCAAGACCCAATCGGTGTATTAGATGTAACCATATCGAGCAACCTCATCTTGGATAAGATATTGGGTATCAAAGACTTACGCACAGACAAACGAATAGATTTTGTAGGTGGTATTCGTGGTCTTGGTGAGTTGAAACGGCGTGTCGATTCGGGCGAGATGAAAATGGCCTTGGCACTCTACCCCGTTACGATGCAACAAATCATCAACATTGCCGACTCGGGGAACATTATGCCGCCCAAGACGACATGGTTTGAACCGAAACTGCGCAGCGGATTAGTCATTCACGAATTGGTATAAACATTTCTTCGGATAGGCAGTCTGCTCTACGGCGGGCTGCCTATCTGATTAGCATCGGGAAGCAATATAGGGTGTGTACAGAGTTAGGCAGAGAGCAGGCAAGGAAACAGACAAATGCAGAAAGCAGAATAGAAACCAAGCAGAGGTTGAGAGCAACAAGAAACAAAGCAGATGCACAAAAGAGTATATATATATATGGTGTCGGCACTCTTGGTGGGAGTGTTGTTTTCTTCGTGTAGTATCAAGACTCGTGTCAAACGAGCGGATAAGAAGTATGCAATAGGCGAATACTACGATGCTGCCGACCTATACAAACAGTGCTATGGGCGTATCTCAGCCAAGAAAGAACGCGACCTGCGGGCACATGTAGCCTTCTACCAAGGCGAATGCTATCGTATCATCAACAACCCTAAGGCAACCAACGCTTATCGCAATGCCATTCGCAACCACTATCAAGACTCTATCGTCTATCTACGCTATGCGCAAGCCCTTCATTATCAAGGTAAATATCGTGATGCGGACAAGAATTACCTTATCTATTTAGAGGCACATCCTACGGATTATGAAGCACAGGCGGGGCACTATGCCTGCCAACAGATAGAAGAATGGCGCAAGCAACCGAGCCGCTACAGAGTGAGTCTTGCTAAGGAGTTTAACGCCAAGAGAAGCAGCAATTTTGCGCCGGCTTTCATAGGCGAAAGTGCTGATGCTCTGATGTTTACAAGCAATCGACAAGAGAGTGGCGGCGGAGGAAAGAAAAAAATGCAACGCCCCAGTCCCGTAACCGGAGCGCAGACTTTTCGCCTCTACTCGACCCGCAAAAACGCAGCGGGGCAATGGGAGGAAATTAGTTTGGCGGAAGGGTTATATGGTGAGCAGACGGAGCAAACACAGGACAACGACTCCACCGGGGGAAAATCAGCAGGTAGCGCAGAGATGGGAGTATGCTGTTTTTCGGCAGACGGGCGCACGATGTATTTCACCTACTCCAAGCCAATCAACGGACAAGATTTAGGTGCTAAGATATTCACTTCCTCGCGTGCCAGCGGTGAGTGGGGTGAACCGCAAGAAGTAAAACTATTCAACGATAGCAGTATCACAGTGGGTCATCCGTCGCTCTGTCCGAGCGGTGATACACTCTATTTTGTGTCTGACGCTCCCGGAGGCTTTGGCGGAAAAGACATCTATATGGCTGAATTGGATGGTACAGAATGGGTAAATGTACAAAACATGGGGTCCTCTATCAACACCCCCGGCGATGAGATGTACCCGTGCATGCACCCCAACGGCGACTTATATTTTGCCTCCAACGGACATCCGGGGTATGGAGGATTGGACTTATTCAAAGCCGAGCGCGACACCACACAGCGTGATTCGGCAGTGTGGATTGTGTACAATATGGGTGCCCCATTCAACTCAAATGGCGATGATTTCGGCATCACCTTTGAGGGAAATACACAGAACGGATTTTTCTCTTCCAACCGCGGTCAGAAGAAAGGACTTGACCAAATCTACCGTTTTGTATTGCCGGAGATGGAGTTTATCGTGAGCGGATTAGTAACTGATAATCAGGGAGAACCGATTGCTGATGCGGCTTTACGCCTAGTGGGAGATGACGGAACCAACACTCGTCTGCAAGTACACAGAAACGGCACTTATAAAATCAAAATCAAGAAAGACACGAGGTACATCATGCTGGCCACTGCCCGCGGTTACCTAAATGCTCGCGAGGGATTTAATACACACGGTCTGACCGACAGCAAGACCTACGAGCAAAACTTCTCCCTTGCTCCCATCAGCAAGCCTGTTACGATGGATAATGTATTCTACGAGTTTGGCAAATGGGATTTGACACCGGCATCGGAGCAAGAACTGCAATCGCTGGTAAAACTACTCAAAGACAATCCGAATATCACGATAGAACTATCGGCACACACCGATATGAAAGGCGATTCGATAATCAATGTACGGCTATCGGAAAAGCGTGCCCAAGCAGTATGTAACTATCTGATACAGAACGGAATAGAAGCCGAGCGACTGACACCTGTAGGCTATGGAAAGCAGAAACCGGTAGTGGCAGACAAAGCACTGCACCAACGCTATCCGTTTATTCCGCAAGAGCAGCCATTAGACGAGGAGTTTATCCTCTCATTACCGGAAGAGCAGCAAGAGATTTGCAACCAAGTCAACCGCCGCACCGAGTTCAAAGTGCTACGCACAACCTACAAATTGTATTGACAAAAATAACCATATATATACTATTCACAGAAAATCAAAGACTATGCAACAATACTTAGAACTATGCAGGCGTGTGCTCAATGAAGGTGTTGAGAAGCACGACAGGACCGGAACGGGGACCATCTCGGTGTTTGGTCATCAGATGCGTTTTAACCTTGAAGAAGGATTCCCGCTGCTGACCACCAAGAAATTGCACCTCAAATCAATCATCTACGAACTGCTTTGGTTTTTGCAAGGGGATACCAATGTACACTACCTGCAAGAACATGGTGTGCGGATATGGAATGAGTGGGCCGACGAGAATGGTGAATTAGGTCCCGTATATGGTCATCAATGGCGCAGTTGGCCTGATTATCAAGGCGGTACGATAGACCAAATAACTAATATGGTAGAGCAGATAAAGCACAATCCGGATAGCCGCAGAATGATAGTGAGTGCATGGAATGTAGCAGAAGTGGATAAGATGGCATTGCCACCTTGCCACTCGATCTTTCAGTTCTATGTAGCCAACGGTAGGCTCTCGCTGCAACTCTATCAGCGCTCGGCAGATATATTCTTAGGTGTGCCTTTTAATATCGCCTCCTACGCCCTACTCTTGCAGATGATGGCGCAAGTAACAGGCCTAAAAGCGGGCGATTTCGTACATACCCTGGGTGATGCACACATCTATCTGAACCACTTGGAGCAAGTCCGCCTACAACTGACGCGTGAGCCTCGACCGCTGCCCAAGATGCACATCAATCCGGATGTGAAGGACATCTTCGGCTTTCATTATGAGGACTTTACATTAGAGGGGTATGACCCGCACCCGCATATAGCAGGAACGGTAAGCGTCTAACGCAAGGACCGCTGCGCTAAAGGACGATGAACCGCTGCGCTAAAGGAATAAGGAAAAAAGACCTATTACCTTCATCTATCATTAGTCGAATGCATTTTAGTCTTTTGTCCATTGTCCTTGCTCCATTGTCCTAACTTGCTATTCTTATTTTTTTAATTCTTTAACTAACCAACTATGCTCTCGATTATTGCTGCCATATCAGAAGACAATGCCATTGGCAAAGGCGGTGAGTTGCTATGCCATTTGCCCAACGACCTGCGTCATTTTAAGCAGATTACGCTCGGAAGTGCTGTGATAATGGGCTCTGCCACCTATCTATCACTTCCGCGTCGCCCCCTGCCCAAACGACAAAACATAGTGATTACAAGCCGCCAAGACGCTGTGTTTGAGGGCGCAGATGTGGCACACTCGATAGAAGAGGCTTTGCAGATGGTGAGCGAAGTGGAGGAAGCGTTTGTCATCGGAGGAGGCAGTATATACCGACAGATGATGCCATTGGCTGACAAACTCTATATCACACACATACACCATAGTTGGCCCGATGCTGACACCTTCTTCCCCGAGATAAAAAAGGAAGAATGGCTCCTGCAAACTGCCGAAGAACACCCCGCAGACAACGACAACCCCTACATCTACACCTTTGCCGAATATGTGAGGGTTGAGCCAATACATAATGCATAATGCTTGATTCAATGCATAATGCATAATTAAGAATAACAATGCATAATGATAATGAAGCCTTCATATCAATCAAAATTTATCCCCAACATATACTCTCAGACAATACAAAACGCTAATTAGTTTTTTGGAAATACAACATCCTAATAGTTATTAGATGTTTTTTGGAATATTCTTGAAACCATATTGGGAGTTTTGTCCCATAACGAAATGCATTATTAGAATAACAGATGACTATGAATTTTGCACACCTTATCTCGCCTGCAGTGGGTATCAGCGAAAAGCAAGTGGCAGCAACAATTGCGCTCTTGGACGAGAAAGCCACTATACCTTTTATCGCCCGGTATCGCAAAGAAAAAACCGGTTCGTTGGATGAAGTGCAGATAGGAGCCATCCAATCGGAATATAGCCGATTGCAAGACTTAGCAGAGCGCAAAAAGACCATTCTGACAACTATCGAAGAGCAAGGCAAACTGACCGACGAACTGCGCAAACGAATAGATAACTGTTGGAATACCAACGAATTGGAGGATATATACCTGCCCTATAAGCCCCACCGCAAGACACGCGCCGACATGGCTATCGAGCGAGGATTGGAGCCGCTGGCTAAGCAGTTGATGAGCCAAAAGAATGGCGATATTCAACGCTTGGCAACACATTATATTAATAAGGAGGTGCCAACAACGGAGGAGGCATTGCAAGGGGCACAGGACATCATTGCGCAATGGATTTCGGAGGACGAGCGCGCACGCAATACCATTCGCCGCGAGTTTGGATATAGCGCAGTGCTCACCACCAAAGTCGTAAAAAGTAAACAAGACGCCCCCGAAGCCCAAAACTATAAAGATTATTTTGCCGTAAAAGAACCGCTACGGCGCATATCGAGCCACCGACTATTGGCTATACGCCGCGCAGAGAAAGAGGGCTATATCCGCGTGGATATATCTCCTGACGCAGAGAAATGCCTTGATAAGTTGGCAAACCTGTTTCTGCACTCTCACAATGATGCGTCGTACCAAGTAGAGTTGGCAATGGAGGATAGTTACAAACGACTCCTCAAACCATCTATCGAGACCGAATATGCTGCCCTATCGAAAGAAAAGGCCGACACCGAGGCTATACGCGTATTTGCAGATAACCTGCGCCAGTTGCTACTTGACTCGCCTTTGGGGCAAAAGCGCGTGTTGGCTATCGACCCCGGATTTCGCACAGGATGCAAATTGGTAGTTCTCAGTGCGCAAGGCGATTTGGTAATGCATACTGTGGTGTATGTCCACAACATAGAATCTACCAAGACACTGGTTGATTTGATACGACAATATCATATCGAGGCGATAGCCATAGGCAACGGCACAGCCGGCAGAGAAACGCAGCAAATGACGCAACTCGCTATCAATCAACTCAATACAGACGAGAGACCAAAGGTGTTTATGGTGAGTGAGAATGGCGCCTCCGTCTATTCTGCAAGCAAAATAGCGCGTGAGGAATTTCCCGATGAGGATGTTACCGTGCGAGGCGCCGTTAGCATAGGCAGACGACTGATGGACCCATTGGCTGAACTCGTGAAGATAGACCCTAAGGCGATTGGAGTGGGGCAATATCAGCACGATGTCGACCAAAGTCGACTCAAAGAGAGCCTACAACAAACAGTCGAAAGTGTCGTGAACCATGTAGGCGTAGATGTGAATACCGCCAGCAAACATCTGCTCACCTATATCTCAGGCCTCGGACCCGCCTTGGCGCAAAACATAGTGGATTATCGTGCCGCAAATGGGCCTTTTCCTAACCGAAAAGCACTGCTCAAAGTACCTAAGATGGGTGCCAAAACTTTTGAGCAAGCGGCCGGTTTTCTGCGCGTTACCGATTCAGACACACCGTTAGACAACTCAGCCGTACACCCCGAACGATATGCTATAGTGGAGCAGATGGCACACGACCTGCATTCCACCGTCAACGACTTGATGCACAACCCCAAACTGCGACAACAAATAGACCTAAACAACTATGTATCAGAGGAGGTGGGACTACCTACACTGACTGACATCCTGCACGAGTTGGAGAAACCTACACGAGACCCACGCACAGAGATTGAGGAGTTTCATTTCGATGATTCGGTACATACCATAGATGATGTGCAGGTAGGTATGGTCTTGCCCGGCATTATAACTAATATCTCCAACTTTGGCGCATTCGTCGATTTGGGAATCCATAAAGACGGCCTTATCCACATCTCCGAGATGGCTAATAAGCGTATCACTAACCCCCGTGAGGTGCTAACTCTGCACCAACAGGTGCGTGTCCGCGTCATTGATATCGACCGTACACGCAATCGCATCCAACTCTCACTCAAAGACATTTCACTTTAATGCAATAACAAACCATTAAACATATAATTACCTTGTTTTGGCAACATGTAATTGCCATACAATTAGACATGTAATTATGCATTGGTTTCCCATTAAATCCATATAAAGAGCCATTAAAAATGCTGTGGTGGTTTCTCCGTTAACGGTTAATGGACGATTTAACATGTAATTATCCATTATGCATTAAGCAACGCGTAACAAAGAGAAAAGGGACTGCACCAACGCTACCCCTTTTTCTTAATTATATGTCTAATTACATGGTAATTATATGTTCTCTTGTCCCGCTGTGCAACATCCCCTCCTATGGAGGGGCTTGGGGAGGTCGAGCCTTGTCCCCCGATTACTTCTTTATCCGGAAGGGGATGGAGCCGATGAGGTTGCCGTCTGCAAAGAAATCGGCATTATAAAAACCCGTAACCGCCTGCGCATCCTCCGGCAAAGCCCAATAGAAAGTACCATGATACTCCTCACCCGCATACTCAAACTCTTGCGCCACAGAGTAGAGGATGTCTTCGCTCTCAAAATGGAACAAATGCTCCGGATTCTCACCCATCAGGTTGCCTGCGGGGTCGATAATACGCACATAGAGCGTTTTCATACCCGTCTCGCAAGTGATATTCTTCGCTATCGTATAGTCGAATTGCAGTTTGCGTATCTGACTTACAATGCGTGTCTTACGGTCGTGCTTATTGAGGGTGGTCATTACGCACGACGACACCTCAAGCATTGAAGCACGAGAGACCGTCTCGGTGAGTTGATTGTTGATAGTGGACAACTGCGTATTCTGCTGTTTCACCTGTTGGTTCTCCTCCCGATACTGCCGGTTCTCCACCGTCAGTCGCTGGTTAGTAGCATTGAGTGAATCTATCTGACGAACATAATCCTTCATCACCGCACGTACGGTAGCCAACTCTTTTTTGAGTTCCGCAATACGACGCGCATTGGTAACTTTTGTAATTCGCAACTCTTCCAACAGGTCTTGCACACGCTGTTGCTCTTGCGCCAAGCGCTCTTGGAGCGAGTCGTTTTGGATATTCATCTGTTGGTAGCCGTCAAACTGGAGTGCCAAGTCTTCGTACTCATCTTCGAGTTCCGACTTCTCATACTCCATCTGCTCTACCATCTCATTGAGTTCCTTCTTTTGATGAAAATTGAGGAACAGCAACGCAGCGATGCCCAATACAAGCACCACAATAACAGGAATGACAACTGATTTTTTCATATTGGTTGTTTTGTTAGTTTAGGTGTACACCATTCTATTATACTCTATTTCTGCTCTATTCTACTCTACCCTCTTCTACTTTACTTTACTCTACCCTATTCTCCCCTCTTCTATTCTACTTTTTTTACAGAAGCGGCAAGACCTTCTCTATATGGGTGGAGTGCGAGCCTTTGAGCAGGATAGTGCAACCGCGCAACGGATGCTCTTTTAGGTAGTTGTACAAGGATTCTACATCGTCGAACACAGGGTAAGGCGAGGTGGTATCCATATATTCGTTCCCCACCAAGAACACCTTGTCTGCCTTACGCTCAGCCAACATGTTCACGATGTTCTGATGCTCCAGATGACTGTAGTCCCCCAGTTCGCGCATCGCACCGAGGATATAGGTATCGCCTCGAAAAGCATTGATAGCCGCCTGCATAGAGGTAGGGTTGGCGTTGTAGGCATCTACAATCAGATGGTTGTAGGCAGTATCCATCGCCTGCGAACGGTTGTTGGTAGGAACATAAGCACGGATAGCCTCTAAGCCCTGCTCACGAGGTATGCCAAAATACTCCCCTACGCATAGGGCCGCCGACACATTCTCCGCATTGTAGTCGCCCACGAGGTGTGTCCCAGAGGGCATAGTGCCCGTGGTGTAAGTAATCGTAGGCAAATCCGAGCCCGCCATAGCGGCGAGATAGGGGTTATCAGTGTTGCGGAAAATCTTACCGCCATGCACACGGATATAGTCGTAGAGTTCTTTCTTGGTCTTTTGCACGCCCTCGAACGAGCCGAAACCTTGCAGGTGTGCCCGCCCGACATTGGTAATCAGTCCATAGTCGGGTTCTGCCACCTCTACCAACTCGCGTATATCGCCCGGATGGGAGGCTCCCATCTCCACGATAGCCATCTCGTGCGCACGCGTGATACTTAACAAGGTAAGCGGCACACCTATCGAGTTGTTGAGGTTGCCTTGCGTGTAGTAGATACGATACTTGGTAGCAAGCACCGCAGCGGTCAGTTCTTTAGTAGTGGTCTTTCCGTTGGTACCCGTGATACCAATGATAGGTAGCCCCAACTCTCGCCGCCACGCACGCGCCAACGACTGTAGTCCTACTACCCCCCCACGGCTCCGCAGGTCTGTGGGCAGGAGCAAAGCACGCTCCGTACCAAACTTTGCCACCAGGTCGGCATAAATACTTTCATCAGACACAATAGCCATCGAGGCACCTTGCTCCAAGGCTTGCGCAGCAAAGCGATTGCCATCGAAAGTCTCCCCACAAAGCGCAAAGAACACGCAACCTGTAGGCAGATTGCGTGTATCTGTACTCACACAGAGTGAGTCTTTATTTTTTATTAGGAAGTTCCAATCCATAGCCTTTTTTCTTGTCCTCTATCTTAAGGAGAAGGGAGAAGATAAATGCAATCACACCAAAACTTGCGAAAACAATCATCGGCACAAGGTAACCGCCTGTGGCCTCACGCAGTTTGCCAATGAGCAGCGGCACAAGGCAAAGACCGATATTCTGCACCCAGAAGATAAGGCAGTAGGCAGAACCCAGCACTTTCTCATCGATAATCTTTGGCACAGACGGCCACATCGATGCAGGCACCAACGAGAAACTGACACCCAAGACAAGGATGGTGATGAGGGCAAGCGTCTTGCTCGGATAGAGAGGCAACACAAAAGCAAAGACACAGTGGCAAACAATCATAATAAGCGCACCAATCATCATCATAGACGCACCCTTACCCTTGTTGTCGATAAATGCCCCCAAGAACGGTGTCAGCACCATTGCCAAGATAGGGAACCACTTGAACAAACCTGCCGCCTCGGCATTGGAAATCTGCAAGGTCTCCTCCAAGAAATTAGTTGCAAAGCGTTGGAAGGGGAAGATGGCCGAGTAGTACAACACGCAAAGGATAGCCACAATCCAAAACATCTTCGATTTGAATATCTGCCCGAGGTCTGAGATATGAAACTCGTCTTCCGGGTCTTTCTCTGCCGTCATCTCACCTGCTGCAATCAGTTGCTTGTCGAACTTGGTATCCATCACGGTGAAGACCAGGAAGTTAAGCAATCCGATGACGAGGAGCAATGCCGAGAAGAGGAGCGGTGCTACCACAGAGTCCACACCATCGATGGCAAAAGCCTTGCTAATCATCGGCGAGAAAAGCATCGCGGCAAACACACCGATACGGGCAATCGACATCTCCAAGCCCATCGCGAGTGCCATCTCTTTACCTTTGAACCACTTAGCAAGTATCTTGCTGACGGTAGTACCTGCCATCTCGCAACCACAACCAAAAATCATAAAACCGAACATAGCCATCTTAGCAGAGCCCGGCATATCGGTCCACCACGAGTTGAGCCACGATACATTATTGGCATCGAACCAACTGCTCAAACCGATATATTTGATACCTGCGCCAATCACCATAAGGCTTGCCGAGAGCGTACCCGTAAAGCGGACACCCATCTTATCGAGAATGATACCGGCAATGATAAGGAATCCAAAAACATTGAGCAGATACTCTCCGGCTGCATAAGTGCCAAAATCACCGCGGTCCCAGTTGTACGAAGTGTCCAAAAGGGATGCCAACGGAGAGAGAATATCCACAAACATATAAGCAAAGAACATCATCGATGCTACCAAGAATAGCACCGTCCAACGCGCTACTGCTGAGTCGCGAAGGGTCTGTTGGAGTTTTTCTACCACAATAAAATCTTTTTTATCAGTTATCAGTTTACAATTACTTTTTGGGGAGCATAACCATCCCCCACCACTACAATGCCTCGTCCTCTTCTTTCTGAGGATTGGCGGACGGTACAGGGCGTTTAGCAGAGATATGCTTTTTCTTCTTGAGCCACGCAGCCTTGCGTTTCTCATACTCTGCATAGTGTGTTTCCAAATAACCGTCAGCCATGGCAATGGAGAATTATGAATGAAGAATTAAGAATTGGGAGGCATCGCTCCATCTGCAACAAGCCGATTATGCTTATAGTGCCTGCTCAATGCCCATACCCTAATACTTCATTCCTATTCATTGTTTAGTATTTATTTTAATACCCGGTTATTACTAAATACTCGGTTATTACTTAATTCCTATTTTATTACTTAATACCCAGTTCTTTCTTTACGGCAGGCATTACATCAATCGCATCGGGAGCGATATACACCATAGCAGCCGCATCAAAGATATAAGTATATCCCTCCTTTGCGCCTACGGTTTGGATAGCCTTCGACATCTTTTCATGCACAGGTGCCACCAATTCCTGTTGTCTCTTTTGAATATCTTGCTCTGCAGTCTGATAGAACAACTGGATGCGTTGTTGCATCTCTTGCAATTCTTGTTTGCGTATTTGCTTTACTCCGTCCGCCAGAGTTTTTTCTTGTGCATAGTAGTCTTGTGCTTTCTTCTGAAGTTCCTCTTGCATCATAGCCAACTGGTTCTCATACTGCGATTGGATAGTATCCATTTGCAGTTTGATAGTTGCCATCTCCGGCATCTGTGCAAAGAGTGCTTGTGTGTCTACATGACCGAATTTTTGTGCAGAGGCAATCATCGGGAGAGCCAATGCAAGTGCTAAAATAAGTTTTTTCATTATAGTGTATTTTTGATTATTCGTTGTATGTATTTTGCGCGTTATTTTACCCATTTTTTGCGCGCATTATTTTACCCGGTTTTCCGCCCATTATTTCGCCCCGAGTTTCTGCAATACTTGGTCTGAGATGTCTAATTTGCTCGACATATAGACGAGCGACGGGTCAGACGAGCGGTCCTTGACGATGTCGATATGCTTCTCGTTGGCGAGTTCTTGTATCGCAGCATAGATTTCGTCTTGTATAGGCTTAATCAGTGCTTCACGCTTTTTGTACAGTTCGCCGTCTTGACCGAAATACTTGCGCTTCAGTTCGAGCACCTCTTGCTCTTTGGCTACTATCTCCTCTTCACGGCGGCGTTTCATCTCCTCCGAAAGGAATATCTGCTCCGTCTGATAGTTGGTTGCCAATACGCGCGTCTCTTGGTTGAGTGCGTCTATCTCTTTCTGCCAACGGCGGCTTATCATCGTCAGTTGCTCGTTGGCGGACTCATACTGTGGTAAGTTCTTCAAAATGTATGCCATATCGATATAGGCTATCGATTGTTCTTTGGCTGCAAAAACAGAAACTATGCCACTCATACAAAGAACGGCAACCAACAGATATTTTTTGACAATAGTCTTCATCATTTATTTCAAATCAGAGAAATAAGTTACTATTTCTTTATCTTTGCTCAATGTTACTGGGAATATATATAATACCGTAGGTATTCCGCAATCTATCAACCTTATACAAATATCCCATTGGGTTTGTACAATTGGCTGTGTATCAAATTGTATTTTGTGATAGTGAACGCCATTGGCTTTTCCCCCATTGTAAGACTCATCTACATAGAGAGTATTTCCTTTAGCCTTACATCTGATATTCATTTTTGTCATATCACAAGGAAATGCCGCACCATATTCAATATGTAACCTTTTTTCTCCGTCCCATATCAGTCTGCAATTCAAAACACTATCACTATCATGCCAAAAATCAGTTCTTTCAGTCTGCAAAGCAACAATGGATAAATTTCCCTGTTTCTGCCCAAACTCATTGGTACACGAGCAGCACAACAACGCTCCCCAAAACATCAGCACTATGTAGAATATCCGATTACGCATCCTATCTACTATTATTGCAATTACAATTCCTGTCCGAGAACGAAGTGGAACTGGCTCTTGCCATACTGGTCAGAACCGTTAATCTTATCGAAGCCCCAGCCCCAGTCGATACCGAGCAAACCGAACATCGGCAGGAAGATACGCACACCTACACCGGCACTGCGCTTTAGGTCGAACGGGTTGTATTGTTTGATGTCGGCAAAGCAGTTACCCGCTTCCAGGAACGCCAACGCCCAGATAGTGGCACTCTGCTCCAAAGCAATAGGATAACGCAACTCCATCGTAAACTTGTTGTACACATACCCCATGTTGCGTCCCGTAGTAGCATCATAAGGCGTCAGCGAACCCGATGAATAACCGCGCATACCTACATATTCGGTAGAGTAACTGGTATAACTCGACATACCGTCGCCACCCATGTAGAAGGTCTCGAAAGGCGATTTCGCATCTTTGTTGTAGTTACCCAGATAACCAAACTCAGCACGCGTCATCAGCACTAGTTTAGAATCCTTGCTAAGCGGAGTAAACACCTTACCCGTGAATTTCCATTTGTGGTATTCTATCAAGTGGTACCGCTCGGCAGTAGTCATCTGCGAGTAGTCTTTACCCGAAATTAGCGAATAAGGCGGGGTAATCTTTAGGCCGAGTGTAAACTGCGAACCGCGGCGAGTATAGATAGGGTTGTCTATACTGGAGCGCGAGAGTTGCAGGTTGAGCGACAGGTTGTGGCTCGTACCATTGGCAATCAGCAGGTAGGGCCAGTCCTTCATCATATACATCTGATAACTCAGTTCGCCGTAGAAAGTGAAGTAGTCATCGGGCCAACGCAAACGCTTACCATAACCGAGGCTCACACCGAAAGTACGCAGATACTTATCTTTGTCGGCATACGCCTCTTGCATCTGCTGGTAGTAGTCCGACGAGTTACCGTAAGCGTAGTAGTTGTTATAATAGGTGTTGTACAAGTTCTGATAAGCCTTGTAGTAACTGTCGGCATAGCCCGTCTGCTGTGCAAAATAGATGCTGGCACTCAGTGAGTTAGGTCGCTTTCCACCCAACCACGGCTCCATAAACGATATGCTTGCCGAGGTATAATAGATACCGTTGGTACGCGCATTGATAGAGAAGGTCTGTCCTTCGCCCTGCGGCACGATACGATAGGCTTTTTTGTTAAACAGGTTCTGAATGGCAAAGTTGGTAAACTTCAAGCCCAACGAACCGACCAATCCTGTAGCACCCCACCCGAGTGAGAACTCGATTTGGTCGCTAGACTTGGTTTCCAACTGATAGGTGATGTCCACCGTTCCTTCCTCGGGGTTAGGCTGAATATCCGGCACCAGTTTCTCTTGGTCGAAGTGCCCCATCTGCGCCAACTCACGCAACGAACGCATGATATCCGACTGCGAATAGAGTTGTCCGGGCTTGGTATAGAGTTCACGGCGCACCACATGCTCGTACACGCGCGTGTTACCTACTATATTTATCTGATTGATTGTAGCGGGTTTGCCCTCATACATACGCATCTCAAAGTCGATACTGTCGTTCTCTACATTCACCTCCACAGGCTCTACATTGAAGAACAAATAACCGCGGTCGGTATAGAGTTTGGCTACGGCGTCATCGTCGGTCTGCAAGCGTTCGTTGAGGGTCTTTAGGTTATACACATCGCCTTTCTGTACGCCCAGTGTAGCATCGAGCAACTCATAAGGATACACCGTGTTGCCCACCCATTTGATATTGCGCACATAGTACTTATCTCCCTCGCTCACCGTCATATACACATCTACGCGGGTCGGGTCTTCGGGGTTAGGCACGATACTGTCGGCTACAATGTATGCATCGCGATAACCTATCTCGTTGTATTTCTCTATTACCGCCAGTTTATCTTTCTCGTATTCCTCGGTAACAAATTTCTTGGTGCGGAAGAGATTGATGATGTTGTTATCATTCGTCTTCTTCATCGCCTTGTTGATTTGGTTGTGCGTCAGAGCCTCATTGCCCGTGATGTAGATTTTACCCACTTTGGTCTTCACCTTCTTATCTACATTGATTGCCACTTTTACATACCCCGGGTGGTCTTGGTCTTGAAACTGCAATACCTGCACCTCGGCGTTGTGAAAGCCTTTCTCCGCCAAGTATTTCTTTATCACGGTCTTCGCATGGTCGGATAGGTTCGGTGTCATCTGGCTGCCGTTGCGGATGCCCACCTTTACTTCCACATCCTCTTTTTCGCTCTTTTTCAATCCCTGATATGCCACCTCCGACACGCGCGGACGCTGCTTGAGTTCGATGAGCAACCATATCTTCTGCCCCTCTATCTTTTTGGCTTTAATCTTCACATCGGAGAACAAGCCCTGTTTCCAAAAACGCTTTATCGCCTTGGTAATCTGGTCGCCCGGCACCTCTATCTTATCGCCCACAGCCAAGCCGGAGAACCCAATCAAAACAAAGTCCTCATAACTGTCTGCGCCCGATACCTCGATACCGGCTATCTCATAAGTCTTGTGCTGCAACGAGTACTCTATTTCGGGCACTGCGGTGTCTGCCGAATCCGATGCCAAAGCCGATTCCACTACCGCAGAATCGCCTGCTAATACCTGCGCCGAGAGGGCTGCAGAAACACAAAGGAGTAGAAAAAGTATATTAACGAATCTGTTCACTGGTCTTGCCAAATCTGCGTTCACGATGTTGATAATCCACGATGGCTTTATAGAACTCCTCGGGCGTGAACTCGGGCCACAAGCAATCGGTAAAATATAGTTCTGAGTATGCTAACTGCCACAGCAAGAAATTGCTCAATCGCAGTTCGCCGCTGGTACGAATCAGCAAATCGGGGTCGGGCATATTATGCGTGGTCATACACGATGATACAAACTCCTCATCGATATCCTCGGGACGCAAACTGCCCGCTATTGCCTTTCTTACCGCCTCTTGCATTGCGCGGGTGATTTCCCAACGCGCGGAGTAACTGAGGGCAATCACCATCTTCAGCCCCGTATTCTGTGCCGTTTCTTCCATACACTGCTCAAACTTAAGCCGTGCATTCTCCGGCAGGCGGTCTATATCGCCTATAGTGAGCAAACGGACATTATTCTGCATCAGCGTCGGGGTCTCTTGGGCTATCGTATTCACCAGCAGGGTCATCAGCGCATCTACCTCCTCTTTGGGGCGATTCCAGTTCTCGGTAGAGAAAGTGTAAAGCGTCAGATACTCCACCCCTATCTCTGCAGCGGCTACGGTGATGTCGTGTACCGTCTGCACACCCTGCTGATGCCCGAACATACGCGCCAAGCCTTGACGCTTAGCCCAACGCCCGTTACCATCCATGATGATGGCCACATGGCGAGGCATACGCGATTTGTCTATCTGTTCCTTATAGGTCATATCTCAATTTTGTTCATTATGAATTCATAATTAAATTATGCATTCTTCATTGTGCATTAATAATAGCAAGTGCGGCAAACTGCTTTCTCTTTGGCAAATTCAAAAACTATGCCGAGAGTGAGTTGCGAACTGACATCAAAATTCAACAGGTTGCTTCCGTTTAGGTTGTGTTGGTTGTTCAGCACCGCCATACCTTCCAGATTATCAGCCATATAGATATTGTGTTGCCATGCTAAGTTCAAGCCCAATCTTTCCGAAAATTTCCATTTCAATCCAAAGCCCATGGGTATATAGAACGCCACTGGTACACTCCCGCCGTATCCGCTCCAATCCCAAGCCGCTACATTCATTCCGCTGCCATAGAGAGCAACGCCTACGCCCAAGAATATATAAGGTGTAAGCGGTTTGATACGCGTGTCGTAGGTTTTACCGCCAAAGCGAAAGAAGTTAAACTCCGCCATTGCGTCTAAATTGATAATCTGCGTGCTCCAACTATCATCGGTCTTCTGCATACGCTCATCATACACCGGGCCTATGATACGCTGCGTCAATCCCTTTACCTGCAAAGCCCAACGGTTGGTGAACTTATACCGAAAGTGCGCCCCGTATGCCTCTCGCGGGTTGTTGAATATATGCATTGTCGCATCGCCTACATAGTAGCCGCAGCCGGCTTGCAATCCCAGTTCGCATAAGTACGGACGGTCATCGGCTTGCACTTCTACGCATACACACGCATACACAGCCCATACCAACAGCATACGCCATACCCCGCACCGCAGCCCACAGCCTTTCGCTGCGTGCTGCAATCCGACAATATGTGTTCGTGCTTTTTTCACCTGTATTCGTTTCTGCTATCCGCCTTTCCGATATATCTGCGCTTTCTATATCTATTCGTTTTGTCGATATAATTGCGCTTTTTCTATATCTATACGCTTTTTCATACGAATAGCGTGCAAAGTTACACAAAAAATCAGATATATGCAAGAGAAAAGCCATTTTCCGTGTCATTTACAACAAAAACACTACCGAGCCATACCCTCCCCATTATGCGTTCCTCATTATGCATTATGCCGGGGCACCCCACCTCAGTATCAAGGCACAAGTTGGTCAACCTATTTTAGGACAGCACGGAGGTATTATCAAACTACGGTCGGACTATGGTCGGGATTGCTTAATCACCCCTTAATCACCGCATAATCACCCCATAATCACCGCATAACGACCCGATATCGACTCGGTATAGACTCGGTATGGTCTCGGTATAGAATCGAGGGGTGAGAACATACAAATAGGGGACAGATTGGGGAACAACCAACTACCCGGATTACGGAAAATAATACCCGCTTTACCTATAATATATTAAGGTGTTGTGAGAATTATTTTTTTGCAGTAATTTTGCAGCGGTAATACAAGGGACCGACCTCCCCAAGCCCCTTCGGAGGAGAGAATGTGGCAAAGTGGGGATGAAGAAAATGCACAATGAACAATGCATAATGCATAATGAAGAATGAAGAATGCATAATGAAGAATACGGTAAAAATTAATTCTATACAGATATGAAAAAGTTAGCATTTTTGTTGTTGGCAGCGTTGTCGGTGGCAGGTTGCCAAAGTAAGAAAAGCGAGACACTGACGGCGGCTCCTTTTGCCGACACTGCTACGGTGTACATGACGCAGGAGATTTCGTCAGAAGCCCTATTGCGTGTGTTTGAGGCACTCGGTGTAGAACCGCAAGGGCGCGTGGCTGTAAAGGTATCTACAGGCGAACCGGGCGGGCATAACTTCCTCAATCCGCAAATGGTTAAACCGCTGGTGAACAAGGTGCAAGGCACGATTGTAGAATGCAATGTAGCCTATCAGAGCAAGCGTTTCAACACAGAAACACACAAGCAAGTACTAGTGGACCACGGATGGGCTGCCATTGCACCGTGCGACATCTTGGATGGCGAAAGCGAGATTAAAATTCCTGTTCGCGATACAGCCCATATCAAGTACGACTTGGTAGGCGCACATATCCAAAACTATGATTTTCTCGTCAATCTGGCTCACTTCAAGGGGCATGCAGCAGGCGGTTTCGGCGGTGTGCTGAAGAACCAAAGTATCGGTTTTGCCTCGCGCGACGGTAAGGTATATATCCACACGGCAGGTATGCTCGACAAGCCCGAAGGCGTGTTTTGGACAAAGGCAGAGCAAGACGATTTCTTAGAGTCGATGGCTGCCGCTGCCGACGGAGTACATCAGTACTTTAATGTAACCAAGAACAAAGAGTTAGGCACCAACTGTGTGCGGACGGTGTACATCAATGTGATGAACAACCTGTCGGTGGACTGCGACTGCAACGGACATCCTGCTGACCCCGAGATGCAGAATGTAGGTATCTTGGCTTCGCTCGACCCCGTGGCTCTCGACCAAGCGTGCGTCGATTTGGTGTTCAACTACCCCTCCACCGACGAGGATAACGCCGCTGCCCTAATTGAGCGTATCAACTCACGCCACGGCATACACACCATAGAGCGTGCAGCAGAGATTGGTATGGGCACACGCAAGTATCATCTAGTCAGCATCGACGGTGAAGATATGTTGCAGCAACTCAAAGACAGCACTTGGAGTCTTGTAGTGCGCAACCGCGGTGAGCAGACCCATTATACGCAACACGGAGTGCGCGATTTGTTTGCCCTGCAAGGCAGCAGAACACTCCAAGGGGCTGCCGTAGCAGATAAGATGATAGGCAAAGGGGCTGCCGCACTGATGGTTGCCGGCGGTGTACGCTACGCCACTACCGAGTCTATTTCCAAAGAGGCTTTGGCTATGCTGCAACAAGCGGGCATAGAAGTGGAGTACAACCAACTGCTCGATATGATTCCTAACCGCGACAAGACAGGCGAATGCCCCTTGGAGCAGCGTCTGCACGGAATAGACAACCCACAAGACTGCCTACCCGTGATTACTGACTTTGTAAATCAATTAGGGAAGGAGTAAGGATGATGGACAAAGGATTGGCGGTTTTGACACTTTGATAGGAAATAGTCGGATTGGGTATTATTTTGTCAAACGGTGTTTTTCTATTAGGTCTCGATAAGGTCTCGACAAGAGTTCGGCTAAGTCGGCTCAAAGACCGATTGACATTTTGATAGGGAAAAGACCGCCGGTGCTAACGGACGATGGATCGCTGCGCTGAAGGACAATGGACAATGGACAAAGGACAATGGAGATGAAACGACTACTGCTAAGCGTGTTGGCAGGGGCATTGCTCTGCCTGCATACCTACGGACAAGAAACTACAACTATGAACAATAATTTATTATCTGCTCAGCAGCAGAGCCTTGTGGCTTTGGCTGCGAATGAGGCCACCGGCAACCTGCAAGGCCTCAAAGAGGCTGTGGAGCAAGCCATAGATAACGGGCTGACAGCCAATCAACTCAAAGAAGTGTTTGCGCACCTGTATGCTTACACAGGTTTTCCCCGCTCGCTCAACGCACAAGGCGTGCTACGGGTCGTGTTGGAGGAACGAGAGCAAGCCGGCAAACCTGTAGAGGCAGGCAAAGAGGCTACTCCATTGGCTGCGGACTATGACGCACTCCGTCAGGGAACAGATGTGCAGACCGAACTGTGCGGTGGAGCATACCACTATGCTTTCTGCCCCGTGGAAGACTATTTTCTGAAAGCACACCTATTCGGCGACATCTTTGCCCGCGATGTACTCACCTATCAACAACGCGAATTGGTAACCGTCAGTGCGCTTGCTGCAATGGAAAGCACCGAACCACAGTTGCACTCCCACAAAGGGTTGGCACAACGCACGGGGCTGAGCCGAGAGGTAGTAGAGACTGCGGCATTGCTGGCACATCAGTTGGGGAGCAAGAGCCGACTGCACTTCGCTATTGGTGCCCCCAACACGGCTTATGCACAGTATTTCATCGGCAACTCCTATTTGGAGTCGTTGGCAGAAGGTATCAGCAATGTAACCTTTGAACCTGCGTGCCGCAACAACTGGCATATACACCACGATATGCGTCAGATACTGATTGTAGTATCGGGCGAAGGATGGTACCAAGAATGGGGCAAACCCGCACAACGACTCAAACCGGGCGACACCGTGGATATACCCGTAGGCGTAAAGCACTGGCACGGAGCAGCCAAAGACAGTTGGTTCCAGCATGTAGTTACCCACATCCCTGCCACCCCTATTGCAGGCGATACCAAGACGGGCAACGAATGGCTCGAACCCGTAGATGACAAGGCATACTACGCACTGTAAGACAGCATGTTAGGAACTTGCGTGTTAGTTAGTGCTTCGCACTGTTGGGAACTTTCGTGTTGGGAAGTGCGTGTTGGGAAAAAGAAAAGGAATTGCTTTTTGGGCAGTTCCTTTCTTTTTTCAATACTATCAAATCTTGTCAACTATTTTTATAAGCACCAATGCAATGAACCAAATCAAAGGGTATGCAGGTGCAGAAATATTCAGCGATTGATGTTTAGCAGTTGGTCTTCCATCATATAGACTTGCTCGATGGGTATGCCTGCCTCTACAAGGCGTTGTCTATCGGGGCGAAAAAGGGTAAAGAAAGCCTTAGCCGACTTGCACATACTGCGTGCCTCGCGGTAGTTCTCGTAAGCCATCAGTCGGTCACCACGCACAAAACAACAATGGGCATAGTTGATATAATCAATCGGTGCCGGTTTCTTCTCCATCAGTCGATTGGCAAGCCATTGCTCTGCCACATCAAGTTGGTCCCATAGCAAGTCCATCTTACCAATAGAGAGGTAAGCATATTGCAGCCTGCGCAAGTGTTGGTTGTTATCGCCCACGATGACATTGTACACCCAAGTATCGGGAAACATATCCACAATACCTGCCATGTACTCTTTTTCACTCTCGGGCATCCACGAGGTGATAGCCTCCAACTTATCCTCCGCAGCGGTACCCTCATCTACGCCGAGCACTTCCTTGAGTGTATCGGGCATATCGTCGGCATTAATCTCGTTGGATGCCAACATGTCGCGCAAGTTCATCTTGGTAGAACGAATGAGTGCGCACATCGTTTCGGTAGCCACATCGCCATCTCCGATAGCCTCTGCAAAAGCATCTTGAATAGCCGTAAAGAAATCGATGCGTACATCGTAATGCGCTAAAAGCAGGATGACACTACCGAGTGCCTGCCCTGCAATCATATCGTCTTCTGCCTGAATAGTCTCAATCAGAAACAGCATTGCCTCCTCGGAAAAGCACTCGCGCAGATTACTGCTCATAGAGGCCACTGCCAACAGAGCCGATGAACGCTTAGAAGAATCGGTCATCGCCTCACGAATCCAATCGAAGTCTTCGGTTTGGAAGTGGACGCACGAGGCAAAATAGTGCATTACACTCCGAGGGTTATCTCCATTGAAGCCGTGCATCTCGGGCGACAAACCACGCTTGATGCGTATATCGGCATATATCTCATCCTCCAAGCGATAGGCCTCGGCCGTCATCTCGTCCAACAGCCGCTCACGATTGGCATCGTCCATCGTGAGATAATAGTTGAACAACTGATTATAGTTCTGCTCCAACTGGTCGATACGGTCGATATACACTGCCATGTCTAATTCAGCAGCCCATTTGCGCAGAATCACCATTCCGTGTGAAATCATACGCTCGCCCAAAGCACGCTCAATCGTATTGACTTGGTCTGTTAATGTAGAATCACTCATTGCTATTCCACTCAATTAGTTACACTATTCGTCCTGCAAAGAACGCAAAGCGCAACGGATTTCGGTTTGGATATTCTCTGAGTTGGGCACGAGTGGAAGGCGCAGATAGTTGCCAATAAGTCCCTGCTCAGCAAGAACCGTCTTGATACCTGCGGGATTACCCTCTGCAAAAAGCAAATGAATCATCTGTGCATATCGTGCCTGCAATGCAGAGTCTTTATCATAGATTATCTTGTGGAAATCAGTCGGAAAAGCATTGCTTGCCACCGATATGAGTCCGGCCGCCCCCGCCTCCATCAGCGGACAGGCTATACCGTCATCACCGGAGATAACCAAGAAATCGGATGGCGATTGGCGCAAAAGGTGCTCTATCTGCGGTATGTTTCCGCTGGCTTCCTTGACTCCGCACACACGGTCGGGATAGGCAGAATGGATACGCAAAACCGTCTCAGGTGTGATATTCACTCCCGTTCGCCCAGGTACATTATAAAGCAGAACCGGTATCGGCGAAGCCTCTGCAATAGCACAGAAATGCCGATAGATACCTTCTTTGGAAGGCTTGTTGTAGTATGGGCAGACCGACAGAATAGCCGTAAAATGCTCTGTGAGCAAAGGGGTAAGGCGTTGCAACTCTTCCACCACACGAGCAGTACAGTTGCCTCCCACGCCCAAAACCAACGGCAATCGTCCTCCTACCTTATGGATAATCGTCTCACGCACTCGGGCTTTCTCCTCCTCGGTGAGTGTGGCGGCTTCGCCCGTAGTCCCCAAGACAACGATATAGTCGGTGTCGCCCGCCAGTTGAACATCCAGCAAACGCTCCAGTGCCTCATAATCGACACTTAGGTCTTCCTTAAAAGGGGTAACAAGAGCGGTACCCAACCCGTACAACGAGGTCAATGCGTTGTCGTATAGATTACGAAAATCAGTCATTGCTATGAATAGTTGTCAGATAATGCATTATCTGTTGAAAAACAAAAAGTGTGCCGCAGTTATCGGTCTGTATCAGCAAGTGGTGTATGCCGTCTTCGTCGGACAAAGACAGTTTTCTCCCTGCCTTGAAATCGGCATTGATACAAAAAGCCATATAGCGCAGTGGTAACAATGGTTGCTCGCTTAGGTCTATCAGCAGGTCGGTTTGTCCGGGCAGAGAAGCCAAAAGCGACTTGCTCGGCCTGCCAAAGCAATTAAAGTCCCTACGGCATACCGATATACAACCCTCTTGATTATCCGTTTGTTTAGCATCTACAAAACGAACTATTTGCACTTGTTTACCCGCTTTTTTCAATAGATCGCAGCAAGCCGAGATGTCTTGCCCATTGTCTGCACCATATTGGTAAAGCAGACATACCGACTTCACTTTCTCCCAATGCGGGAAATGCGATTGCCGTTGCGGGTGTTGGCGCATATAGCGTCGGAACAATCTCTCTTTTAGGCTCATAGTGCGTTTTCTCCTATCATTTGTAGAAATTCCTCTTCGCCTACCAAGCGTATTCCCAATGCCTCGGCTTTCTTCAGTTTCTCCGGTCCCATATTCTCGCCCGCAAGGATAAACGAGGTCTTTTTGCTCACGCTGCCCACATTCTTTCCCCCGTTGGCTTCGATAAGCGACTTATATTCATCGCGACTATGATGAGCAAAAGTGCCGGAGATAACCACCGATTGCCCTGCCAACTTATCGGATACGGGAGTCGTCTCTTCCGCTGCCTCCATCTGTAATCCGGCAGAGCGCAAACGACTGACAATCTCACGATTACGCGCATCGGCGAAATACGCAATCACATTATCGGCTATCTGTTCGCCCACATCCTCCACTGCCGTCAGTTGCTCTCGTGTAGCCGATTCCAGTAAATCGATAGTAGGAAACCGCTTAGCGATTTTCTTGGCTGTGGTCTCACCTACCATACGAATACCCAGAGCAAACAGCACTCTTGCCCAAGGCACTTTCTTCGAGGCTTCGATACCCTCCAGGATGTTCTGCGCCGATTTCTGTCCGAGGCGTTCCTGTTTCGCCAAATCGGTCAGTGTCAGGCTATAGATGTCGGCAATGTTGTGGAGCAATCCCTGCTCATAGAGCAAGGCAATCGTCTCTTCGCCTAAGCCGTCGATGTTCATTGCACGGCGTGAAACAAAATGCTCCATCTTGCCTTTTATCTGCGGCGGACAAGTCATATCATTCGGGCAACGCCAAGCCGCTTCCCCCTCTACACGCACCAACGGCGTACCACATTCGGGACATACAGTAGGAAAAAACGACTGATTCTCAACACTTTTCGCATCAGCAGAACTATGTTCACTCTCTTTGGCAACTATCTTCGGAATAATCTCTCCACCCTTCTCTACCCACACATTATCCCCCTCGCGAATACCTAGAGAACGAATAAAATCTTCGTTATGTAGCGTAGCGCGTTGCACTACCGTGCCGGACAACTGCACGGGGTCTAAGTTTGCCACAGGTGTAACCACTCCCGTACGCCCCACTTGATAGGTGATTTTGTTAAGGCGTGTAAGTTGTCGCTCGGCTTGGAACTTATAGGCAATTGCCCAACGGGGCGTCTTGGCGGTATAGCCCAACTCCTTCTGCTGAGCCAAACTATTCACTTTCAGCACGATACCATCGGTTGCCACGGGCAGGTTCTTTCGCTCGGTGTCCCAATGATTGATATACTGCATTACCTCTTCCAACGAATGGCAAACACGGATAGCATCACTTATCTTGAAGCCCCATCGGCGTGCAGTTTGCAGGCGGCCATAGTGGGTCGTATCGGGCAGGTCTTCGCCCAACATATAGTATAGGTAAGCATCCAATCCGCGGCGTGCCACTTCGCGCGGGTCTTGCAGTTTGAGTGTCCCGGACGCTGCATTTCGGGGGTTGGCAAATAGAGGCTCTTCTTGCTCTTCACGCTCCGCATTGAGCCGCTCAAAATTAGCCCACGGCAACAACACCTCACCACGCATCTCAAAGTGGGCCGGTATGTCTGCTCCTTCCACACGCCACGGAATAGACGGAATCGTCTTGATATTATCGATTACATTATCCCCTTTCTGCCCATCGCCACGGGTTACGGCCTTCGTCAGTTGTCCATTCTCATACCAAAGGGATATACTCAATCCGTCGAATTTCAACTCACACACAATCTCCACATCCTTAGGCAGTTTGCGTATCCAATCCTCCACTTCTTCGCGAGAGTAAGTATTCGCCAACGAGAGCATCGGGTATTGGTGTACCACCTGCTCAAAACCTTTCTTACCGAGGTCAGAACCGACATGCTGCGTAGGCGATTTGGGGTCGAACATATCAGGGAAACGCACCTCCAAGTCCTGCAAGCGACGCATTTTCTGGTCAAACTCTTGGTCGGACATCGCAGGCTGATTAAGCACATAGTACTTGTAATTCTGCTCTTCCAACTCTTTGCGGAGCGCAAGCAACTCCTCACGCTCAGGCTCTTCTATTTGTGAAAACAGATCCATATACGATTCTATTAAAAATTAAGAATGGCCCGCACCACATAACACGCAGTTCCTAACACGCAGTTACCAACAGTGCGAAGCAGTTCCTAACACGCAGTCTTATCACGGCACAATGATTTTGCGTTGATAGGTCTGCCCTTGGCTATACACATACACTATATATACCCCCGAAGCGGACGGTACCGAGATAGTAAAGGGTGTCGTATCGATAGTGCCTTGCTCCACTTGCCAACCATGGGCGGTATAAATAGCATAGTAACTCTTGTCGGCAGAGTGATAAGCATTGTAGATAGTCATATAGTCGCTGAAAATAAGCAGTCGAGTATCGCCGTTCTCTACCACGCCGAAATTATTTACTATCGGTTCGTCAGAAACCGCAGTGAGTGTGCTGTCGAGTGCCAACCCCACCAACACGGGGTCGTGGTCGGAGTAGCGAAACATAGTAGCATCAGACGATTTATCGTAGGTATAGTCATCGCTTTCGTCAGAATTGATATGATAAGCGGCCATACCCGTTATCTGCGGGAAAAGCGTGGCATTGCTGATAGCGTGGTCTAAGTAACCTGCCTGCCCGTGGAAGGTATAACTATAACTGGAATCTGCGTGAAAAGCCCTATGCAAATCTATCATACCCGCCGTGGTAAAGACGATTATCGGGTCTTCTTTGGCATAAGCATTCAGGTCGCCCATCACCAGCAAATCGCTCTCGTGGAACTGCGGGCGAATACTGTTATATTGATTGATAACCGACTTTGCCTCTTGCGTTCGCGAATAGTTGAATATCCCCTGCCCGTCGCCTTGGTCAGCGTCTAAGCCTGTTCCGCTACCCGATTTGGCTTTGAAGTGGTTAAGCGAAAAAAAGAACACCTCGCCCGTACTCAACTCGCGAAAAGCCTGTATCTTTTTCCTATTCATCACACGCTCATTATTGCTATACAGCCGCCCGTCGGGAGCCACCTTGTCGCTTCTATACACATAGCCCGACTTGGTGTACGAACCGCTGGCAGAACCGCCATCATCGATATAAGTATAGGGGTGTCCCGTGTTCTTGGTTAGGTCGTCTGCTATCTCTTTCAACGCGCTCTGCCCTTGCTCTACCTCCACCAAACCATAGATGTCTGCCCCTATCTTGGCTAAGGCTTTGCTCACCTTGGTACGCTGTTTTTGATGCTGACTGCTATTATCCGGCCCATAACCCGTGCCTAAGTTCTCCACCAAGTAGTACTCCAAGTTAGCCGCACACACTAGCAGACGATACTCGCCCAAATCGGGCAGCACGGCCTCGATGTCTGCACGCGTGTTTCCACGGAAGGTACCACTCTGCCAACGGAGACTCGTTTGCGAACTGACACGCACCGTTAGGTTATATACCCGTTCGCCCATACGATGATACCCCGATACACCCGACAGGCTCATCGTTGCTCCTGCATTGAGCGACAAGATGGAGTTGTATTCCGCACTACGGGGAATAGCCTGATTGGTAGGAGAAAAGACACGACGAGGGGCGATGGTCAAGTCGCCGAAATAGTTGTTGGTTACATACATCGGCTCATCGAACACCACCGTCTGCCCCACATAAGGGCTCAGTTGGCTCACTGTCCATGTCTCAGGGTCAGCAATATGTATATGTACTTGCGCTGTCGCTGCTACCGCAGTCCACGCCAAACATATAAGCCCAAATAAACGCACTCTAATTTGCATATTTTATTACTTCTCTATTTCACTATGCATTATACATTCTTCATTATGCATTGAATCACGCATTGAATACAGTCTGCAAAGGTACATATTTTTTGCGACACTTGCAAATCTCCTTGTTTTTTCACACCGCTATCACCGCAAAATAGTTGCAGAAATGAGACAACCTGGTAAAAACAACGGCATAACTGAGTAAAGCAACTGCATAAAACACCCGCATGAAACACCGGAATCAAACTAATGAAACCACTTCGTCATACCCCAACCATTTAGTTGCCACCCTATTTACACCGAGTCTTTCCCGTATCGATATCGGGTCGTTATGGGGTGATTAAGGGGTGATTAAGGGGTGATTAAGGGGTGATTAAGGGGTGATTAAGCAAATCCGACCATAGTCCGGCTGTACTCAGACCATACTCATTACCGTGTTTTTACTCTCATTGACTTTACAATGAAGAGCGCATTGTAGAGAAAATCTATGTTTCTAATGATACAGTTATGGAAAAAAAAAGCATTGTGGAGAACAAGAAACATTGGGTATTAGAGAAAAAAGTTGTACCTTTGCAGACGATATACAAAAATAGCAACGGATCGATAAAACTAAATCAACTATGACAATTATTTTGGATATGGGCGGCGTGCTGATGCAGCACAATATGCAGGGCTGTAAGGCGCGTTTCCGCGAACTGCTCGGCGATGAAGCCATGGCGCGTGTGTTAGGATTGGCAGACAATGCAGAAGGTACAGCCGACAGCCTAATGGAGCGGTTTGAGGCTGGAAATATCTCCACCGAGGATTTTCTCTCCACCCTACTCTCGTATGCCCGCCCCGGCACCACCACCGAAGACCTCAAGCAGGCATGGAACACGATGCACGGAGGTATTCCCGCTGAACGATTGGCACTCATTCGCCAATGGCACAAGCAGGGGCATCGCCTCTTTTTGCTCAGCAACAACAACGCACTCCATTGGCAAGATGTGTTCAGCAAGTACGACTTATCGGTCTTTGAGCACTGCTTTGCCTCCCACTTGCTACATTGCTGCAAACCCGCACCGGAGATTTTCCGCATTGCAGACCACTATCTGCGCGAGCACCACCTGCCCGAACCATACTATTTTGTAGATGACCTCGAGGCTAATCGCTTAGCCGCACAAGCATTCGGTTGGCTTACTTTCCCCGACCTGCAAGCCCTGCAAGACGAGATGACCAATGCCAAACAACACTAATGGCTACACCCAAACCTGCGGCTTGTCATGCTTCATTTTTCATTAGGCAAAACATTATGCATTCATCATTATGCATTACACAAGGGTCTTGCATATATCGGAAATTTGTCGTACCTTTGCAGGGTATTTTATTCATAAACTAATTCGACAACAAATCGGCTCTATATGGCACGAACAGAGATTTCTACAATGGGTGAGTTTGGGCTTATCAAGCACCTCACGGAGAAAATAGCACTCAAGCAACCCTCCACACAAAAAGGTGTAGGCGATGATGCAGCGGTGATGAATTTTGGTAAGCAACGCGTACTGATGACTACCGATATGCTCCTCGAAGGGGTACATTTCAACCTCGAATATGTGCCGCTCAAACACCTTGGATACAAGGCCGCTGTGGTCAACTTCTCGGATATATATGCCATGAACGGTACCCCCACACAGATAACCGTTTCGCTCGGACTGAGCAAGCGTTTCTCAGTAGAGGATATGGAAGAACTATACTCTGGTATCCGTTTGGCTTGCGAGCGATATGGGGTGGATATTGTCGAAGCTGCGATACCCCAACGTCAATTTCGGATCTTCACTCTCATGGGAGATATAAAAAGGAAACACACCCGCCATTCTGTCGAACCCGCTGCCACCGCTCTCATGCTCCCGTTTGTCATAACCTATGGCATACGAAAGGTAAATCATTCCGCCACACTCCGCCAGCGTCTTTCCGCCGCGCTCTATATACTCCCGAACGGATTCTTTCACCTGACGGGCTCCGGCAAGCGCCATAGAATGTTTTTCTGGATACCCGCCCGGCAAGTACAACAAATCGGTGTCCTGCGCTATGGGGACATCCTTTTCCGGATCGAAGAAAGAGATACGACCCATTCCGCGCAACATCTCCAGATGTTCTTCATAAATGAAAGAGAAAGACTCCTCGTTACGTGCCACCAAGATACGCAGGTTGCCCGGTTTCCTACCGCCGACAAACTCCTTATCCCTTTCCCGCGTTTCCCGCAACGGAACCGCCGTCTTCGCCAGCAGCAGTTTCCAATCCACGCATTGCTCCAATAACCTTGTCAGAGTACCGATGGCATCCGTGCCTTTGGATCGACTGAAATCAAGTCCCAAATAACGTGATTCCTGCTCCAGCATTTTCTCCTTTGGAAGATACCCCAGACAGGTTATGCCTACCTCGGCACACACTTCCCTGAGCATTTCATAATGGCGGGACGACCCTACACGATTGAATATCACCCCCGCAATCCGTATATCCGGACGAAAATGGATGAATCCCGACAGCAAAGGAGCCATTGAATAAGCGGCAGACTTGGCATCCACCACCAGCACGACTGGAAGTTGCAACAACTGAGCTATCTCCGCCGAAGAGCCCCGGTCGCGATCATATCCGTCAAACATTCCCATCATCCCTTCCACAATGCAGACATCCGCAGAAACGGCATGATGTGCATAGAGTTCGCACACATGTTCACCGGAAGCCATAAACGTATCCAGATTAATGGATGCACGTCCGCATACAGCCGTATGATATTTGGTATCGATATAATCCGGACCGCATTTATACGCCTGTACCTTTATATTCTGTTTTTTTAATTGATTATCGCATAATTGACTGCAAAATTAATAAAAGTCGTTGGAATATTATGTACTTTTGCATCCCAAAACGATGGTTAGTAAATATGAATTGGGATATTATGGGAGCTTGGTTTCTCTTCAATGTGATGGTGTGTGTGGCTGCTGTTTCTTTTGCCATTTTCCTCAATACGAAAGCGGGAAAGAAGTGGAAGAAGAATCTTTAAAATTATGGAACTGACCTTTCGCAAGTGGTTTAAGTACGCCCTGAAAGGGCAGAAATAAAGATGGCAAGCTGGCTCCACACGCCCTGAAAGGGCAGAAGCTCCTAGCCCAGGGCATCGCCCTGGGTATATTGGCAGTCAACAAGGCGCCCTGTAAGGGCAAAAGCTTTGTATGTATATTTTGTTCAATACTTGCGCCACGTCTTAAAGCTTTTGCCCTTACAGGGCGCGATTACTCCAACGCGTG
>ENA-UEQL01000186-UEQL01000186.1-human-gut-metagenome-genome-assembly--contig:-NODE-186-length-39164-cov-9.905442_pt1 | contig 39164 bp, 34 predicted proteins | sample MGYA00242905_ERZ507926 | MGnify/ENA primary metagenome ERZ507926 (study PRJEB26167, sample SAMN06115531) | human gut metagenome | host: Homo sapiens | place: China:Henan | collected 2015-09-09 | study...
TTTCATCACCGCTTTTATTATACCACAAAAATAGCAAAAAGCCCAGCAAATGCTGGACTTTTTCGACAAGCTGAAACGATAGGCGAAAATGTTGCCTATCGTTTTTTCTTTATATGATGATTTGATTAGTGAAAATTATTTTAATTTTGAATATTCCTCATCACTTACAGCCTCAAGCCATTCATTAGAAGTTTCTGTACCCGGAACTTCAACTGCGAGATGAGAGAACCAGCTGTCGGGAGCTGCGCCATGCCAATGCTTAATGCCGGTAGGAATATTCACTACATCACCCGGCTTTAACTCAACAGCCTCTTTGCCCCATTCCTGATAATAACCTCTGCCGCCTACGCAAACCAAAATCTGTCCGCCACCTGTTTTAGCGTTATGTATATGCCAATTATTACGGCACTTCGGCTCAAAAGTTACATTAAAAATGCCAACCTGAGTTGTAGAAAGCGGCGCAAGATAGCTCTGACCGATAAAGTATTTTGCAAATCCGTCATTCGGGTTTCCGATTGGGAATAAAATTGACTGCTGATACTTCTCCTTATCGCTCACATATTCACTTTCGTCAGCCCACACCTCTGTTGCCATTCTAAATGCAGCCCAAGCCTTTGACCAACCTGCATAAAATGCTGCATGAGTAAGAATTTCGGCAATTTCCGTTTTTGTAATGCCGTTCTTTTTAGCAGACATAAGATGATACTTAAATGATGAATCGGTAAGTCCCTGTGACATAAGTGCCGTAACGGTTACGAGAGAGCGGTCACGAAGTGAAAGCTTATCTTCTCTTGACCATACCTCGCCAAAAAGCACATCATCATTGAGTTCTGCAAATTTAGGAGCAAATTCACCGAGAGAATCTCTGCCTGCGGTCTGTTTAACTGCCATAATTATACCTCCAAGTCAAAATACAATTTTGTAATGTGATATATAATTATCACTTCATTAATTGAATCATAGCACTTAAAGCTAAGTTTAAGTCAATAGTTAAAATTAAATTTTCCATAAAAATTGCAGGCACACAAAAGTATGCCTGCAAAATTATTAAATTATTTTTATTGGTTATTATAAACCATAAAGCAAAGCGAATAATTACTCTTCGTAAGTACCTACCCAAGTCTTTGTCTTACCGTCATAAAGGTTCTTGCCCTCTACAACCTTAACATTCTTTGTCTGCTTGTCCCAAGTAGATAATGTGTTCTTAAAGAGCATACACTCAGTGCCAGGATACATTGGCTCAGGAAGTTCGTATTTCCAAATATCAGTACCGGCAATCTGAGTCATTTTATATGCCTCGTTGTTAAGGCCGTTGCCCCAACCGTAAACATATACTTCTTTCCACTTTGTTTTTGAGTTATCAAAGTAAACCACATCAAGAGTCCACTCCGGAGCCTCTTCCTTAACATATGGGCCAACTGTCGCTGTTGCTTTGTCTGTTGATTCATCAACGCTTTCAAGTGTGTAGCAGTTGTTTGTGCTGCTTACAGTTGCATTCCAAGCATTGTATACAGGGCCTGCGCTTGATGGCTTTGACATTTCGTCAACCATATCGTTTGCTCTGTAAAATGTTACATTTGTAACTGTGCTGTCTACCTCAGCCTTAAATACATTCGGGTAATCATCTGTATCCTGCTCAAGCTGATATGACTGCTTTGTATCGTTATCAAAAGCATAGAGGTTAGTACCCATTGATGTCATCCATGTGAGCTGTGTTTTAAGGTAAAGCGTGTATTTCTGCGGAGCAGGAGCTGTTGTCGGCTCAGTTGTAGGTTTCTGTGTTGTAGGTTGTGTTGTTGGCTGAGTAGTAGGCTGTGTAGGCTTAACAGGGGCATTATAAACCTGACCTGTAACGCCTGTACCCTCTGTCTTGCGTGCAACATAACACTGAAGAATTGTTACATCTCTTACATCAACGATTGCGTCCTGATTGAGATCAGCTAAAGCATAGATAAGCTGAGATGGTTTAGTTGACTCGGCTACAATAAGCTGAAGTGCTGTTACATCCTGAACATCAAACTTACCGTCTGTGTTAATATCGCCGTACTTATAAGCCTTATCACCTCTTACAACCTCAGTTGCAGGCTGTGATTCAACAGTAGGTACAAGTGTTGTATCTTCCCATGAAGTTGTCTTTGTAAGACCGAAAATTTTAGAAGTTCCTTTTAATTTAAGGCCCTTTTCCGATGGATACTGACGAGGAGCAGAGTTTACATTTGAGCTGTCGCTGAAGATAACTCTTGTGTTTGCAGAGTGTGCAAGGTCAAAGTTTGACTCATACTCGTTCTCGTCTGCATCTGTTGCAATACAGGTTGTAGGAATTTCTACATAATAATAACCTGTTGCCTTATCATAGTTCATCTTTGTGCCCGGCCAGTTAGATGCCTTGTATGTTTCTTCCTTAGATGTTTCCTCATCATAGATGTAAACATTGTAAGGTGCTTTCCATCTTGCGCTTGTTTCTCTCTTTTCAGATGCAAAGAATACATAAACGCCTGATGACGCAGCCTCCTGCTTATTGTATTTATAAGTAGTGGTTGTTGTATTCTTGCCGTCTGTTGCAGTAAGAGTAAGGTTAATAGTTTCACCGTAAGCGTAGTCTGAACCTACTCTGATTGCAATATCACCTGTGTAAGTTACAGGCTTAGAATTGTCAATGCAGTATGTACCTGATGTTGCGTTGTCAAGACCAAGGTTGATTGTAAGTGTATCGCCCTTGAAATCGCCGCTCTCTACTGAGCAGGTATTTCTTGGAGTTGTTGTACCGTTATAAACAACAGCAACACCTGTTGAGCCGATGTTACCTGTAAGTACACCGTTAGCAACTGTAAACTTAGCACCCGAAACTGTATCTGTGTAAGTACCGTTTGCAAGGCCTGTGCCTGAAATACTTACAGACTTTTCGTTGCCGCCGCAGTTAGCAAGAACTACACCGCTTGTGCCTCTTGCAACATAAGCTACATTGTCAACAGCACCGAGTTTTTCACTCTGACCAACAAAGAGGTTATGGAACTTATTAATTTCAGAAACTGCTGTGCTCTTATATGTTATGTCATCAGCGGCATCGCCCATTAAAGCAGCGCCAGGACGGGCAAAGTATAGTGAAGTTGCGTCTTTTCTTGCGGCTATGATAGCCCATGCTTTAGTGATGTTTTCGTCAGATACTTTAGAGGTATTGCTGATACCGCCTGAACCCGACTCGCCCTCGTATGTATCGTGCGACTCTGCCCAAAGAACTGCATCGGATGCGGCAACGCCTGACTTGTAGCTTGAGCTTGCGGCAGTCGATGCCTTGCCTTTTACCACATTTGCGAGTACAGAGTCACCTGTTTTGTTATCTGTTACACTAATGTACTTTGTGTAAGAACTGTAACTTCTGCCGGAACCGCAGTTGTTAAGAATCTCACCGTAAATATAAAGATTGTCGCCTGTTTTTGCTTTGTAATATGAGCCTGCAGACTCTGTAATGTTCTTCCAATAATCAGAAGCAAAGTCACCGTCATCGGGTGTTTCAATGTGTTTTGCCGCATCAAAACGGAAACCGTCAACACCGCAGTCGATACATTCCTTAAGAAGTGAGATAACCTTATTCTGAACAACTGTGCTGTTTGTGTTGAGGTCAGGGCATGAATTAAGATGTCCCTGAACTACATTTTCTACACTGCTGTCTGATACAGTAATTTTGTTGTTACGGAAGAAAGCACTTGCATTGTCGTAAATATCAGGAGCATATGTTTTAACCTGTGAGCTTACAACATTAGGTGTATCTTCGCTTTCACTGCCCATATGGTTAGAAACAATGTCGCAAATAATTTTTACGCCGTACTTTTCAGCCTCTGCACAAAGGTCTTTGAGGTCATCTTTTGTGCCGAGCCATGAGTTCTTAGCTACAGAAAGGCTTACAGGCTGATAAAGTTTCCACCACTGACCCGCAACATCTCTTGATGTCGAGTAGTCTTTCGGCTGCTGAACAGGTGATGTCTGAATTGTAGAATAACCGGCTGCTGCAATTGCAGGCAGGTTTTCCTTAATTGTTTTGTATGACCAGTTAAAAGCGTGTAAAATTACGCCGTCCTGAACATTGTTTTGCAGATTATAGTCTGCGGCAGAAACCGCATTATCGTTTTCCGCTGCGGCTGCTGTAAGAGCCATTGCAGATGCAGAAGAAACGATAGTTGCCGCAAGCACAACGCTTGTCAGCTTTTTAAGTTTACTCATAAATGAAATCCGTCCTTTCCAAGTATTTGATTTCCTTTTAATTATACCAAAATACTCCACAAAAATATATGTTTTATTTTAACAAATTAACCGCAGCATTTTTAGTGATTATAACAAATAAACGCTTTACTGTATACGCAAGGAACAAGCTTAGTGAATAAATTTTAGTTTTTTTATTTGAATCGGGCAAATTAACGGATTATGCAATAAATCTGCGCATAAAAGCGGTATTTGCAAAAATATAATAATTGACTTTTACTGCAAAAAAGACTATAATTTATTGGTATGCTTTTGTCTTTACAATATTGCAACAGTGAATTGTGGGGGCGGACGGTGTTCGCTTGGTTAAGGCTATTACCAACTATCACTCTCCGTCCTTTAATTATGCAATAAAAAGCACATAAACTTTTAACGAACAGGGGTGCGTGAATGGAGCAGTCAGGAAAAAATACCATTATATCTTTAAGGGATATATTCGTCCGATTTGACGGAGAGGTAATTTTAAACCACATTAATCTTGACTTTAAAGACAAGGAATTTATAACTATCCTTGGGCCGAGCGGCTGCGGAAAAACCACAACCCTCAGAATTATTGGCGGATTTGTTGAGCCTGAAAGTGGAGATGTTCTGTTTGACGGCAAAAAAATCAACGGTATGCCGCCTAATAAAAGAAATGTTAATACAGTATTTCAGAAATACTCGCTTTTCCCACATCTAAATGTATTCGATAATGTTGCTTTCGGTTTAAAGCTAAAAAAAGTACCTAAGAACGAAATCAAAGAGAGAGTTTCTAAAATGCTTGCCGTAGTAGACCTTAAAGGCTATGAAAAGAGAGCGGTTACAAAACTTTCGGGCGGTCAGCAGCAGCGAGTTGCGATTGCAAGAGCATTGGTATGTGACCCTGAGGTTATTTTGCTTGACGAGCCGCTTGGTGCACTCGACTTAAAGCTCAGAAAAAGTATGCAGATTGAATTAAAAGAAATTCAGCAGAACTCGCAGAAAACTTTTATATATGTTACACATGATCAGGAAGAGGCTCTTACAATGAGCGATACCGTTATTGTAATGAACAACGGTGTTGTTGAGCAGGTTGGCTCGCCTGAGGATATTTACAATGAACCTGTAAACGCATTCGTAGCTGATTTTATCGGCGAGGCAAATATTCTTAACGGAACAATGCTTGGCGACTGTCGGGTTGAAATTCTCGGCAAGCAGTTTGAGTGCGTAGATAAGGGCTTTGGTGAAAACACACCTGTTGATGTTGTTATACGACCCGAGGATATTGAAATCACTTCTCCGGAAAACGGTCAGCTTACAGGTACTGTTGTTAAATCGACTTTCAAGGGCGTTCATTACGAAATGAGCGTAATGTGCGGCAAGTGTGAAATTCTTATTCACTCTACCACATCAGCCGAAATCGGAAGTCAAATAGGTATGCGGGTAATTCCTTTCAATATTCAGATTATGAACAAGCTTTTGCCTTTCTACAACAATGAAATTGAAATCACAGTTACCTCTGCTAACGAAGATGAAAATACTTTCAGCTTTGAGTTTGAGGATGAAACTATTGAAGTTAAAAATCATTATTTTGAAGAAGGCACAAAATTAAAAATCACACTTCCGCCGGATGCGCTTTCACTTGCAGGTGACGGCAACGGTGACCTTACTGATTTATATATTGAATCTGTAATATACAAAGGTGAGCATAACGAGATTATTCTTGAGTCGGATACAAGAAAATGGCTTATGCTCAGTGATACCGATGAACAGGTTGCAACCTATGTTCCGCTTTCATTTGATTTTGATAAAGCCGAGTTTGAGGTTTTATCTGACGAGGAGGGTTAAAGATGAAATCACGCAAACCCTCCATTCCCTACATTATTTGGATGGCAGTTTTTACAATGATACCAATGGTTATGGTTGCTATAACTGCTTTTACAGATAAGAACGGCAACTTTTCTTTAGAGGCATTTAACAAGGCTTTCTTTTACGGCGAAGTGTTTGTCAGGTCGTTATGGATAGCGCTCATTTCAACCGCTATATGTCTTGTAATTGCTTACCCTCTTGCATATAAGCTCACAAAAATGAAATCGTCCACTCAAAATCTTATAAATATGCTTTTAATGATTCCTATGTGGATGAACTTTCTGCTTAGAATTTATGCGTGGGTTATGATACTTCAGACGAACGGCCCTCTCGATACATTTTTATCGTTCTTCGGCATACACGGAACATACCTCGGAAATTCCGGTGCGGTTATACTTGGTATGGTTTATGAATATCTGCCGTTTATGATTTTGCCGATTTACACCGTAATGAGCAAAATAGACAACGGTCTTATTGAGGCGGCTCAAGACCTCGGTTCAAACGGATTTCATGTTTTCAGCAAGGTAGTATTGCCACTGAGTATTCCGGGTGTAATTTCGGGCATTACTCTTGTGTTTGTTCCTTCGGCAAGCACTTTCCTTGTAGCTCAATACCTGGGCGGCACAAATGACATTATGATCGGTGACATAATAGACAAGGTGTTCTGGACAGACCAGAGTACAGGTTCGGCTATTTCGCTTATACTTATGATATTTATTCTTGTGTTCCTTGTACTTATGAATTTCTTTGGAGATGAGGAGGCGATTGCATAATGAAAAATAAGCATATTGCCTCAAAGATATATATTTCACTTGTAATGCTGTTTTTATATCTGCCGATTTTTGTACTGATTATATTTTCGTTTAACGAGGGCAAAACTACTGTTTGGAAAGGTTTTTCACTCAAGTGGTACGAACAGCTTTTCAGAGATGACAATATAATAAACGCACTCGGCAATTCACTTATAATTGCAGTGCTTGCATCTGTTTTTGCAACAATACTCGGCACTGCCGCCGCAATCGGAATTAATAATTTCAAAGGCAAAAAAAGACTTATGATTCAGAGTGTGTCTAACATTCCTATCATCAGTCCTGACATTGTAATGGGCGTATCGCTTATGCTTTTATTTACATTCTTAGGCGTTCTTTTTAATTTTGAAATGGGTTTTGTTACTGTTTTGATTGCTCATATATGCTTTTGTGTGCCGTTTGTAGTGCTAAATGTAATGCCACGAATACGCAAAATGGATCAAAGCATTTATGATGCGGCTCTTGACCTTGGCTGTAATCAATGGCAGGCATTTTACAAGGTGGTAATTCACGAGCTTATGCCCGGTATATTTTCGGGACTTTTAATGAGCTTTACTTATTCTCTTGACGATTTTATAATCACTTACTTTACAAGAGGAGCAAAGTTCCAAAATCTTTCTATTGAAATTTACTCAATGACACATAGAAGAATATCACCAAAAATCAATGCGCTTTCCGCTCTGTTGTTTTTGGCAATTCTGATTATAATGGTTCTTATAAACATTCGTGAAAGACACGAGGAAAAGGTGAAATAATAAACTGAAGTAAGGGAGATTGAAAAATGAAAAAATTCGGCTGCATTGCCCTTTCGTTACTTATCGGCACCGCTGCTTGTTCTGTAATGGCAGGCTGCGGCAAAAGCTATGACGGCGAAGTCAATGTTTATAATTGGGGCGAATATATTGCAAACGGCGAGGACGGTATTCTTGATGTAATTGACGAATTTGAAAATGAATACAACATCAAGGTAAACTACACCACCTATGAAACCAACGAAGAGCTTTACAATATGCTTAAAAACAGTAATGTAAGCTATGATGTTATTATTCCGTCTGATTATATGATAAGCAAGCTCATAAGCGAGAATATGCTGCTTGAGCTTGACTACAACAATATTCCTAACAAAGATAACCTTATGGAGCGCTTTAAAAATCTTTCCTGCGACCCTGAGGGTAAATACACTGTTTGCTACACCTGGGGCATTACATCAATGGTTTATGACAAAACAAAGGTTGCCAAAAAGCCAACCTCTTGGGAGGCTCTTTGGGATAAGTCGTTAAGCGGAGATATTCTTATGTTTAACAACAGCCGTGACGCAATGGCCATTGCAATGCAGCTTTGCGGCATTAATCCTGCCGAATGCACAAAAGAAGATGTTGACAAGGCGGCTGCAAAACTTTCCGAGCAAAAGCCTTTGCTTAAAAAGTATGTTATGGATCAGGTATTTACCGAAATGGAAAACAGTCAGGCGGCTATTGCTCCTTACTATGCAGGCGATATTGTAACTATGATGGACAATAACGAGGATTTGGATTACGCAATTCCGGAGGGCGGTTCAAACCTTTTCTATGACGCAATGTGTATTCCTACTTGCAGTAAAAATAAAGAAAATGCAGAGAAGTTTATTAACTTTATGCAGTCACCTGAAATTGCGGCAGCTAACTTTGAATATCTCTACTACGCAACACCTAATCAGAAAGCATATGACGAGTATCTTGACGAAGACATAAAAAATAACGAGCTTATCTTTCCAAGTGATGAGTACCTCGACAAATGCTATGTATTTACAAATGTTCCCGATGAGGTTTACAGCTATATGCAGGAGCAGTTCGTAAAAATTCAGGCTGATAAATAATAGGTTTTAATTTTTCAAAAACAAACAGAGCAGACTTAAAATTAATAGGTCTGCTCTGTTTTTATGTTTTTATGATTTTGTTATGTATCAGAAATTAAATCAGCATTTTACTTTTTAATATTCTGTCGCATATCAAGCACATATTTTTCTCCTAATCACTTTTCGGTTATTACCTTATAGCAATCGGGGCGTCTGTCACGGAATATTCCCCAGCCGAGTCTGTTTTGAAAAATCTCGTCAAGGTCAAACTCTGCTGTAAGCACGGTTTCTTCATCTCTTGACGCAGATTTAATAATCTCTCCCGTTTCGTTTGTAATGAAAGACGAGCCGTAAAAAACGAGTGAGGAGGTCTGATTGCCGTTTTCGTCACAAGGGGTTACATCTTCCCTGCCTATGCGGTTTGCCGCAATTACGGGAATTACATTTGCCGCAGAATGTCCCTGCATACATCTTCTCCAATGCGGCATACTGTCGCACTCAAGTATAGGTTCTGAACCGATAGCAGTCGGATAGAAAATCAATTCGGCGCCGTTTAATGCGAGGGCTCTTGCGGTTTCGGGGAACCATTGATCCCAGCAAATGCCTATGCCGATTGTACCGAACTTAGTTTTAAAAGTTTTGAACCCCGTATCACCAGGAATAAAGTAAAATTTTTCCTGATAATAATGGTCATCGGGAATGTGAGTCTTACGGTATACACCGAGAATTTCGCCGTCCGCATCAATTACCGCAACACTGTTAAAAAGGCGGTTTCCGTCACGCTCGTAAAAGCTGACAGGAATAACAATTTCAAGTTCTTTCGCAAGTTTTACAAAATGTTTTACAGCGTCATTTTCAAGTGCAGGTTTTGCAAAATTATAATAATCATATCGTCTTTCCTGACAAAAATACTGTCTTTCAAACAGTTCGGGAAGTAAAACAATATTTGCGCCGTCTTCTTTTGCCTGTCGCACAAATTTTTCGGCATTTTCTATATTCTCCCAAACATCGGTTGTACATTTCATCTGAACCGCCGATACCTTAACTTTTCTCATATTTTACCTCCCTTATCGGTAAACGGAATTTGTTGTGTAATGCAATGAATATTGCCTCCGCCGACAATAATATCTCTTGCATAAATCGGAATAATTTTTCTGTCTTTGCAAACTCTTTCAAGAATTTCTGCGGCAACTCTGTCGCTTTCGGCATTTTCACCGCCGAATTGAGGTAAAATCACAGCGCCGTTGCAAAAATAGAAATTCACATATGAAGCTGCAAGTCTTTCTCCGACTTCTCTTGTATCCTCGCCGTCTTCAAATACATATCCCTCTAAATCCTTTTTGGTAACAGTTACAGGAACTTTAGGAACAGGTAATTTATGCACCTTAATTTTTCTGCCAAGAGCGTCCGTTGAATTTTCAAGTACCTTAAGACACGCTTTTGAAATTGCATATTGCGGGTCGTTTTCGTCATCGCACCATGCAAGAACAACCTCTGTCGGAGCGACAAATGCGCATATGTTATCTATATGACCGTTGGTTTCGTCATTATAAATACCCTTTGGCAGCCAGATTGTTTTATTTATACCGAGGTATTTATTTAGCTTTTCTTCAATCTCGGCTTTTGTCAGCTGCGGATTTCTGCCTTTGCTTAACAGACATTCTTCTGTTGTAATGAGCGTGCCCTCGCCGTCAGTATGAATTGAGCCGCCCTCAAGCACAAACGGATGTGCGTCATACAATGCAATGCCGAGTTTTTTACAAAGCTCATAAGGAATTTTATCATCGTTATCCCAATTTGCATACAGACCGTCATACTCTCCACCCCAAGCATTAAACTGCCAATCGACGGCACGAATGTCGCCCTTGCCGTTTACAACAAAGGTCGGAGCTGTATCTCTTGCCCATGCATCATCAGAGTTAATATTTAATACTTCGGCATTTTTCACATTTTCAAGGCAAGCCTTTGCGTGGTGAAATTTCTTATTGCTTGCAAGCACAAATACCTTTTCAAATTCGGATATTTTTTCTATAATTTCAGCAAATACCTTTTCTGCATACTTTGCCTCATAGCACCAACTTCCGGGTCTTTCGGGCCAAATCATAACGGTGGCGGAATGTTTTGAAAATTCAGCAGGCATACAAAAGCCGTCGTCAGTCGGAAATTTGTTTTTTATATACTCAAAGCTCATTTATGAAAGCCTCTCTTTAAAATCGTTGTACGAAAATTCTTTTATAACCTCGCAGTTATCTTCATTATGCATAAGCACAATTGACGGCAGCGGCATACCATTAAAGGTATTGTTCTTTACCATTGAGTAAATTGCCATATCTTCAAAAACAAGTCTGTCGCCGATATTTATTTCGTTGTCAAAGCTGTAATCGCCGATTACATCGCCTGCAAGGCAGGTGCAAGATGACAAACGGTAGGTAAACGCTTTTTCATTAGGTTTACCGCTGTTTTTGAGCGGCGGTCTGTACGGCATTTCAAGAACATCAGGCATATGACAGGCGGCAGATGCGTCAAGAATCAGAATATCAAGTCCGTTGTGAACAATGTCCATAACCTCTGTAATAAGATAGCCTGCATTCAGTGCCGCTGCCTCACCGGGTTCAAGATAAACTTCAACATCGTATTTATTTTGAACATACTTTATAAGGTCAACAAGCGCCTTTGTATCGTAATCATCTCGTGTAATATGATGACCTCCGCCAAAATTGAGCCATTTTGCGTTATAAAAATACTTGCCGAACTTTTCTTCCACTGCCTTAAAAGTAGACACCAAATCATCTGAATTCTGCTCGCAAAGCGTGTGAAAGTGAAAACCCTCTACTCCGTCAAGCAGGTCTTCTCTGAAATTTGCCTTTGTAACGCCAAGTCTTGAACCGTAAGCGCACGGGTCATAGATTTCGTGTCCCTCTTGTGTGGAAAATTCGGGGTTAAGTCGTATGCCTACGCTTACATCTGAATTTTGCCATTTATCCCTGTATTTTTCAAGTTGAGAAAATGAGTTAAAAACAATATGACCGCAGATTTTTAAAATCTCGTCAAAGTCCTTTTCTTTAAAAGCAGGTGCGAAAATGTGTGTTTCTTTGCCGAAACATTCATATCCGAGCTTTGCCTCATAAAGCCCGCTTGCGGTTGTGCCCGACAAATATTTGCTCATAAGCGGATACACGCAAAATGCCGAAAAAGCCTTTTGAGCAAGCAGAATTTTACAGCCTGTCCTGTCTTGAACGCTTTTTAATATTTCAAGGTTTTTTATCAGCTTTTGCTCATCTATAACATAGCATGGTGTTTTTAATTCTGTAAATTTCATCGGCTTACTCAACTGTTACGGGATTTTCGTCAACAACCCAAGGAAGACCGAATTTATTAAGTGCCTCCATATACGGATCGGGGTCAAACTCCTCAACATTATAAACACCCGGTTTTTTCCACTGACCGCTAAGAACAAGCGACGCACCGATCATAGCCGGCACACCTGTTGTGTATGATACAGCTTGCGAGCCGACCTCTTTATAGCACTCCTGATGATCGCACATATTGTAGATATAAATTGTCTTTTTCTTACCGTCCTTAATGCCTGTAAAGATACAGCCGATATTTGTCTTGCCTTTTGTGCGTGGGCCGAGAGATGCCGGGTCAGGCAAAAGAGCCTTTAAGAACTGAATCGGTACAATTTCTCTGCCCTCATACATAACAGGCTCGGTAGAAAGCATACCGACATTCTCGAGGCACTGCATATGTGTAAGGTAGCTCTGACCGAATGTCATAAAGAAGCGAATACGCTTTACATTCGGGATATTCTTTGCGAGTGACTCGATTTCCTCGTGGTGGAGAAGATACATATCCTTTTCGCCCACTCCGTCAAAGTTATATACTCTCTTAATTTCCATAGGCTTGGTTTCAACCCACTTGCCGTCCTCCCAGTAAGAGCCGTTTGCGGATACCTCACGAAGATTGATTTCTGGGTTGAAGTTTGTAGCGAACGGATAGCCGTGGTCGCCGCCGTTGCAGTCGAGAATGTCTATATAATGAATCTCGTCAAAATAATGCTTTAGTGCATAAGCTGTAAATACGCTTGTTACGCCAGGGTCAAAACCTGTGCCGAGGAGTGCTGTAATACCTGCTTTTTCAAACTTTTCTTTATATGCCCACTGCCATGAATAATCAAAGTAAGCGGTAAAGCCAAGGTCTTTGCAGCGTTTTTCGTAAACAGCTTTCCATTCGGGGTCTGTTGTATCTTCAGGCTCATAGTTGGCTGTATCTATGTAGTCGGTCTTGGTTTCAAGGCAGGCGTCCATAATCGTTAAATCCTGATACGGAAGTGCGAGATTTAATACCGCATCCGGCTTGTATGAATTAATAAGAGCCACAAGTTCGTCCTTACTGTCGGCATTTACCTGTGCGGTTGTAATAACCGTTTTTGTTGTGCTTTCAAGTTTTGCTTTTATAGCGTCACACTTTGATTTTGTCCTGCTTGCAATGCAAATTTCTGTAAAAACATCGCTGTTCTGACAACACTTGTGAATTGCAACACCTGCAACACCGCCACAACCGATAATTAAAAGTCTGCTCATTTTGTTTTCCTCCAATATATAAAATTATTTTTCTTCTTCTGCAAGTAAATCCTCAACATACTTTGGCAGCATAAAAGCGCCTCTGTGAAGATTAGTTGTATAATACCATGTCTTTATGCCACGCTTGTTCCATCTTTTAGCGTCAAGGTCTTTGAGCGGATGATACTTTTTAGATGCAAAGCCAAACAGCCAATAGCCTGCCGCACAAGTAGGAATATGCGCCTGATAAACTCTGCTTATCGGAAATGAGTTGTACACTCTCTTGTGCATAGCCTTACAAGCACCCTCGTCCTCATCATAGAACGGACTGCCGTGCTGATATACCATAATTCCGTCATCTTTAAGTGCCTTGTAGCAGCTGCCGTAAAACTCTTTTGTAAAAAGTCCCTCGGTGTGTCCGAAAGGGTCGGTTGCGTCATTAATAATTAAATCATATTCGTTATGACTTGTTCTTAAAAACCTTAAACCGTCCTGATAATATATATTAACTCGCTCGTCATCAAGTCCCTTTGAGTTGTCGGGGAAATATTCCTTGCACACCTCAACAAACATCTCGTCAGGCTCAACAACATCTATAACTTCAATCTCTTCATAATGTGAAAGCTCTCTGGCAACACCGCCGTCGCCGCCGCCGATTACAAGCACCTTTTTTACATTCGGATGAACCGCCATAGGCACATGAACAATCATCTCGTCGTAGGTGAACTCATCTTTCTCACTGAAAATCACATTACCGTCTGAAGTAAGAAATCTGCCAAACTCCACAGAATCAAAAACATCAATTCGCTGAAAATCGCTCTGACCGCTGAATAGTTGTTTTTCAACTCTTATAGAAAGCTCAACATTATCGGTATGTCTTTCAGAAAACCAAAATTCCATATAAACACTCCTTTGGTTTGTTTTTTACAAAACGCATTATTAGTAACCTTAAAAAAATTTATTTCAATACATTAAGTTTTTCAATATACGGGTCTTCCGTACCCTGCATTGAGCAGCCTTTTGCTTTTGCATAATTAATATACTCTATAATTTCGTCTGTAATCATTTCGCCCGGTGAAAGAATAGGTATTCCGGGCGGATAGCACATAACAAATTCACTGCAAATTCTCCCTGCCGTCTGTTCAATCGGCAGCATTTCTTTGTCTGCATAAAACGCATCTCTCGGTGTTGCCGATACAATAGGCGGAATGTACTCCATACTAAGCATTTTTGCATTGTCCTTTGAATAAAGCCTTTTAATATCGGCAAGCGCACCTACAAGTCTTTCGATGTCCTGTATTCTGTCGCCGATTGAAATATAGGCAAGTATGTTGCCTATATCGCCGAATTCTATCTGAATATCGTATTCGTCACGCAGTAAATCATATACCTCAATTCCGGCAAGTCCAATATCTCTTGTATAAATAGACAGCTTTGTTACATCATAATCAAAAACACTGCTACCGTTGTTAAGCTCTCTGCCGTAAGCGTAATAGCCGCCGATTTCGTTTATCTCATTTCGGGCATACTCAGCCATTTTCATAACCTTTGCAAATGACTCCTTACCTCGTAATGCAAGATTTCTTCGTGAAATATCAAGACTCGACATAAGCAGATAGCTTGCGCTTGTGGTCTGCGTAAGATTAATTATCTGCGCCACATACTCCCAGCGTACATTTTTGTTTGTAAGCAGCAGTGAGCTTTGCGTAAGACTTCCGCCGGATTTGTGCATAGAAACCGCCGCAATATCTGCGCCTGCCTCCATAGCAGACACAGGCAAGTCCTCGCCAAAATAGAAATGTGTGCCATGCGCCTCGTCTGCAAGCACTTTCATACCATGAGCATGAGCGAGCTTTACTATTGCCTTTAAATCAGAGGCAATTCCGTAATAGGTCGGATTGTTTACAAGGATAGCCACTGCATCGGGATTTTCTTTGATTGCGTTTTCAACCTGACAAAGTTCCATACCGAGCGCAATACCTATTTTTTTATCTACATCGGGATTTACATAGGCAGGCACCGCACCGCAAAGCACAAGCGCATTGATAACGCTTTTGTGCACATTTCTCGGCAAAATAATTTTATCGCCTGCTTTGCATACAGACCAAATCATACTCTGCACTGCGGAAGTTGTACCTCCGACCATAAAGAATGCGTGACCTGCGCCGAATGCATCAGCCGCAAGCTGTTCTGCCTCCAAAATTACCGATACGGGGTGACAGAGGTTATCAAGCGGTTTCATTGAGTTTACATCAAGTCCAACGCATTTTTCGCCGAGCAGCTCAACAAGCTCGTGGTTTCCTCTTCCTCTTTTATGTCCCGGCACATCAAAGGGCACTACCCTTTGTTTGCGAAATTTTTGCAAAGCCTCATATACGGGGGCTTTCTTTTGTGCGTTTATATCCATTTACATTACCCTTTCGGCTTATCAAAAATGATGCAACAAAAAAACAGGCGGCACAATGCACCACCTGTTAAATAACGGATATATGATTTATTTTCTGTAGCTTATGCTGACAGTTAATAGAAGAATTCCGTTTTCAGAGCTAATGTAGCAAATATACCGTTCTGCTCTTATTGACCGTTTCACAAGTGATGTGCTGTTGCACTGATGATAAGTAATCGACTTATAAAATTTGAGCTTTTAACTCAATCAATAATGTGGCTTGCGCCACGCTCGGCAGCTGACCCGCCTGTCCGTATGGGCTTAACTTGCATATGCAAGTGGTCATATATTTGCATGAAAACAGAAATCTTTTTCACGCTAAAATATGTAAGATTCACTCTCACATTATTTTTATAATAAACCAAATATCATATTTTGTCAAGAAATTTGTAACTCTTTACAGATATTTTACATTAAATTTCGGTTATAATTCTTTTAAGCAAATATGTTCTGTTGAACGGGAAAGAAAAGTAGTATCCGTCTGCAAAGTCTTTTGTAATAGCAATCATTTCCTTGGCAAGCTCAACGCCTATATTTTCCCCGTCCTCTCTTGAGGTGCTTTCGGGATAACGCTCAATGACTTCATCGGTAACATTAACGCCTGAAATCTCGTTTTTCATAAACAAAGCGTTTTTACGGCTTACCAGCGGCATAATTCCGCACAAAATTCTTGCGCCCGTTTCTTCTTTTACTCTGCGCAAACGCTCGGCATCTTCTGCTGTAAATACAGGCTGAGTGAGAAAAAACTCAGCGCCTGCGTCCATTTTCTTTTGCACACGCTTTATTTCGGCTTCAATCCTCAGTCTGCCTTGATTTATAGCGCCGCCATAAGTGATAGGCTGATTTTTAAGCGAGTCGCTGTTCATTTCGTCTGCAATGCGCATAAGACCGACAGAATCAAAATTGAATACGGATTTTACTACCTGTCTTGCCATAACAGGAATCGGATCGCCTGTTATGATAAGGAAATTATTTATCCCGTTTATGCTTGCGCCGAGGAATGTGGAACGCATGGCAATGGCGTTTTTATCTCGGCAACAGATATGCGGCATTACATCAAAGCCTGTTTCATTTTTAACCTTTTGAGCCATAAGAACAGAGTCAATTCTTGTTCTGCCTGACGGAGAATCAGGAAATGTAAGCACATCTACACCAAGCCCTTTAAGACTATGTGCTGCCTCAAGCAGTTTTTTATCATCTGCGCCGAAAGGCGGAGCAAGTTCTACCGCAATAAGTTTTTTATCTTTAATTGTACCGTCGGCATTTCTGAAAAAGCTCTTTCTTATAACAGGCTTTTCGTTTTCGTTGTTTGCGGAAGTTTCATCCGATTTTACGGTAGGTGTAAGGTCAACGGTTTTTACAACTTCTCTTATGTAATCAGGTGTTGTACCACAGCAACCGCCGATAATATCCGCTCCGAGCAAAGCCATATCATTTACCTTAGACGCAAAATATATCGGATTATCAGCATATTTTACACGGTTGCGCACAAGTAAAGGATAACCGGCATTTGGCATAGCCGTGACAAAACAATTGTTGTTAAGATTAATTCTTGACAATATCTGCTGCATATGGGCAGGGCCTACACCGCAGTTAAGACCTACGGCGTCAACGCATTTTGAAAATGCAGTTTCACTGACAAGCCTTTCCGCACTTTCGCCCGCCTCACTGTAACCGTACTGATTCACGCAGAACTGCACAATTATAAACGGATTGCACTCATCTTTGATTCTCTGTATTGCCGGCAAAATATGTTCGTTATCGGTAAAGGTTTCAAAACATAAAATATCTGCGCCCTCATCTATAAAAGTTTTCGCAATCTGATAGTATTCTTCTTCCACAGCCTCAAAATCAGGCTGAAAAACTGCGGGAACAGGACCAATATTGCCTGCGATAAATATTTCTTTTCCGCTTTTATCAACCGCTTTTTTCGCAATTTCAAAAGCCGCTCTGATATTTTCTTTCACCTTTTTAAGTGAACAGTCAAGCGAGTATGTGTTTGATGCAAAGGTGTTAGTTCTTATAAGCCTTGCACCGCTGTTTATATACTCGGTATGAATATCAAAAATTCTTTGCGGATTTGTAATATTGGAATATTCGGGTATATCGTCTGTCTTATACTTTGTTGAATAATATGTGCCAAAAGAGCCGTCTGCAACAAGCTTACTCTTTTTAAGGTATTCTCTTATATTCATAATTTCTCCTATATTCTAACTAATCTTGCTTTGCGCAAGCCATACAATTCGGGTTGTGTTTCGGGAGCTTTATTTTGCGAAAGCTCGAATTTAAAGCATTGTAAATCAGCATATAACCGCTCAAAAGCTTGCCCTTTGACAGCAAAAACTTAATTGCCTCCATAGCCTGCAAACTTCCTATAACGCCGCAAGCCGCACTTATTACCCCTATTTCCTTTGGCAAGGGTACATCTCCTGCTTTCGGTTCTTCTTCAAAAACGCAGCGATAGCATGGTGACTTATGCGGAATATATGTCATAAGCTGTCCCTCAAAGCCCACAACTCCTGCATGACAAAACGGCTTTTCTGTCTTTACACAGTAATCGTTTATCAAAAATTTACTGCTGAAATTGTCGGTACAGTCAAGCACAAAATCATAGTCTGAAATAAGCTCAGTTATATTTCCACTGTTCACATATGTTTTATAGGTTTTTACACTGACATCGGGATTTAATGACTTTATTTTCTCCTTAGCCGATTCAACTTTTGCTTTGCCTATATCGGCACAGTAATGTATAACCTGTCTTTGCAGATTAGACACATCAACTTCGTCGGCGTCTGCAATGCCTATTGTTCCTACTCCTGCGCTTGCAAGATACATAAGCGCAGGTGAGCCAAGACCGCCCGCACCGATTACAAGTACGCTTGAAGAAAGCAATTTTTTCTGTCCGCTTTCTCCTATTTCTTTCATAACAAGCTGTCTTGAATAGCGCTTGTTCTGTTCTTCTGTTAAGTTCATAAAAACTCCCAAAAATAAAAATCAGGGCAGAAAAACTCTGCCCTAATATTTTAATACTATTTGATTGCGGTTGTCAACTTAAATCAGATAAAATTCTTTACATCATCGCAAATCTGCTCTTTAGTAAGGCGATTTTCTGCAAGAATTTCGTTATAGTCATATCTGTCGATAAATTCTTTCTTTAAGCCGTAGTTAAGCACCTTAACATTGGTTTTACCGTAAAATCTTGCGATTTTTTCGCCAAAGCCGCCCTCAAGAATACCGTCCTCAAGTGTAATTACCACATCGTGGTCTTTTTCAAGCTCAGAAAGCAGCTCATCATCTGCACCTGTAATGTAAACAGGATTTACAAGTGTTGCGTCAATGCCATACTGCTTTTTAAGCTCATCTGCTACGCTTTCGCCAAGCTGATAGAATGTGCCGAGTCCGAGGATAGCAACCTTGCTTCCCTTTTTAGCAACACTGTACTTATTGAGTTTATCAAAATCAGCAGGCTTGTAATCGGGATTTGAAATAACACCGTTGCCCGGTACTCTGATTGCAACAGGGTACTTTCTCTGCGACATACTCCATTCAACCATAGCAAGATATTCTTCCTTGCAAGTAGGTGCAAGATAAACAAGGTTCGGTATATTTGAAAGCATTGCAATATCGTAAATGCCGAGATGTGTTACATCGTTCATACCGAATACCGATGCGGCAAATACAATGATTGTAACAGGGTTTGAATTGATACATAAATCCTGAGAAATCTGGTCGTATGTTCTCTGAATAAATGAGCTGTAAACACCGTAAACAGGCTTAGCACCGTTCTTTGCCATACCTGATGCGAGAGCAACAGCGTGTTCCTCGGCAATGCCTACATCTATAAACTGCTTGCCGGCAATATCACGCTTATCCTTTGTAAAGCCTGCAACGGCAGGAGTACCCGAAGTAATTACGGCAACGCTCTTATCGTTCTTCATCTTATCAAGAAGATAATTTACCGTAATATCATCATAGCTTTCGCCGTCAAACTCAAATTTAGATCTGCCTGTTTCAATATCAAACGGCATACACCAGTGCCAATTCTCTTTGTCCTTTTCGGCAGGAGCATAACCTTTACCCTTTTGTGTGCAAATGTGAATCACAACAGGGTGATCAATATCTTTTACACCATTAAAAGCAGAAATAAGCTGTTCAATATCGTTGCCGTCCTTGACAAATACATAGTCAAGTCCCATTGCCTTAAAGAGGTTACATTCGGCTTTACCGTCCGTATCTCTTAAAAGTTTGAGATTTTTATAAAGTCCGCCGTGATTTTCGGCGATAGACATATCGTTATCGTTTACAACAATAATAAAGTTGCCGTCAAACTCGCCTGCATAATCAAGACCCTCAAGAGCCTCACCGCCGCTTAACGAACCATCGCCGATTACGGCAATTACATTTTCCTTGCCGCCGTTTAAATCTCTTGCCTTTGCAAGACCCGACGCAAGGCTGACAGAAGTTGAGGTGTGACCGATATTAAATAAATCGTGCTCGCTTTCCTCGGGATTTGTATAGCCCGAAACATCGTCGTATTTATCTTCAAAAAGGAAAGCGTCCTTTCTGCCTGTAAGAATTTTGTGGCAGTAACTCTGATGCGATACATCAAAGACAAACTTGTCAACAGGTGAATTAAACACATAGTGCAATGCAATGATAGACTCCGCCATACCGAGGTTAGGGCCGAAGTGTCCGCCGTGGATACTTAACTTTTTTATGAGGACTGTACGCATTTCCTGTGCAAGCTGTTTCATTTCTTCTACGCTGAGTGCTTTTACATCTTGAGGTGAATTAATTTTTTCGATATACATAATAACATCTCCTGTAAATTTGATAAACCTATTATAACGGTTAAAGCTGACTTTAAGTCAATACTTTTTCAGAAAATTTTGCAAAAAAATTGCAGATGCCAAGCAAAATGACATCTGCAAATAAATTATGAAATTGAAATAACCTTGTAGCCCTGATCTTCAACAGTCTTTGTAAGAACATCGTTTGAAACTTCTGCGGTAAGTGTTACAACAGCTGTGCCTTTTTCGTGGCTTACTTCTGCCTGACTTACCTGTGCAAGTCCCTCAAGACTTTGTTTTACTCTGCCCTCGCAGTGTGAACACATCATACCGTCAATTTTCATTGTCTTTGTCATAGCATTATCATCCTTTTTTGATTTATATTTTATTTTTCTGTCTTTCTTTGGATTTGTAATGTCAAAGAAATTCAGCCTTAGAGCATTGGTTACAACGCAGAAACTCGACAGGCTCATTGCCGCTGCACCGAACATCGGATTAAGCTGCCAGCCGAGCAACGGAATCCAAACGCCTGCCGCAAGCGGAATACCTATTACATTGTAAATAAATGCCCAGAAAAGGTTTTCGTGGATATTTCTCAGAGTTTTTCTGCTAAGTCTTACAGCGACAGGCACATCTGTCAGCTTGCTTTTCATAAGAACAACATCGGCTGCGTCTATTGCAATGTCTGTGCCCGAGCCGATAGCCATACCTATATCCGCTCTTGTGAGTGCGGGTGCGTCATTTATTCCGTCACCAACCATAAGAACCTTGCCCTGCTTTTTAAGATCGGCAACTACCTTTTCTTTGCCGTCAGGCAGTACGCCTGCTATAACCTCGTCAACACCTGCAAGTTTGCCGACTGCCTTTGCTGTTCTCTCGTTGTCGCCTGTGAGCATTACAACCTTAATGCCCATATTCTGCAATTCTTTAACTGCCTGCGGACTTTCGTCTTTGATAACATCGGCAACGGCTATTATTCCCAAAAGCTTGTTATCGAACATAAAGAACAGCGGTGTTTTGCCCTCTTCTGAAAGTTTGTCGGCTTTACTTAATATATCGTTTGAAATACCTATAATTGAAGAAATATATTTCTTACTGCCGCCGATTATCTTTTCACCGTTGTATTCGCCTGAAAGACCGTTGCCCGACTCTGCTTTGAAATCTGTAATTTCGTATGGCACTAATCCGATTTCCTGTGCCTTGGCGATTACTGCCTTGGCAAGCGGATGTTCACTCTTTGTTTCAATGGAATAAGCATACTGCAAAAGTTCATTTTCAGAAATTCCAAACGGAATAACATCTGTAACCTTTGGCTCGCCTTTTGTAATAGTTCCTGTTTTGTCAAGAACCGCAATCTGAATTTTTCCTGCCGCTTCAAGTGATGACGCTGTTTTAAACAAAATGCCTTTTCTTGCGCCCATACCGTTGCCTACCATAATTGCAACAGGTGTGGCAAGTCCCAATGCGCAAGGACAGCTGATTACAAGAACAGATATACCCCTTGCAAGCGCATAGCCGACAGTTTGACCGCACAAAAGCCATACGGCAATAGTAACAACAGCAATAACAATTACAACAGGCACGAACACACCCGATACCTTATCGGCAATCTTAGCGACAGGCGCTTTTGTAGCCGCAGCATCGCTAACCATTTTTATAATTTGCGATAAAGCCGTATCTTCGCCGACAGCCGTAGCACTGCACTTGATAAATCCCGATTTATTAATCGTACCTGCCGACACGCTGTCACCGACTGTTTTATCAACGGGAATACTCTCGCCTGTAAGCGCCGACTCATCAACAGCCGTACTGCCGTCTGTAATCTCTGCGTCAACAGGAATACTCTCGCCCGGACGAACTACAAAAACATCGCCTTTTTTTACCTTGTCAACGGTAACCTCGGTTTCTTTGCCGTCAATAAGCAATGTAGCTTTCTTAGGTGCAAGATTTAAAAGCGCCTTGAGCGCATTTGTTGTTTTGCCCTTGGAGTGAGCCTCAAGCATTTTTCCTACTGTAATAAGCGTTAAAATCATTGCCGCCGACTCAAAATAGAACTCGTGCATATAGCTCATAACAAGATCTGCATTGCCTTTTACCTGAGCGTCTGTCATAGCAAAAAGTGCATATACGCTATATACAAACGATGCACCCGAACCAAGTGCAACAAGCGTATCCATATTCGGCGAACGATGAATTAATCCTTTAAAGCCGTTTATAAAGAATTTTTGGTTAATCACCATTATTATAACGCATAGCAACAGCTGAACAAGTCCCATAGCGATGTGGTTATCCGTAAAAAAGTTTGGCAAAGGCCAACCCAACATCATATGTCCCATAGATATATACATCAGCACTGCAAGAAAACCGACCGATGCAATAAGTCTGTGCATAAGAACAGGAGTGTCCTTATCTTTTAATTGCTCATTTTCAGTCGACTGCTTTTTTTCACCGCCTGCAACACTTGCACCGTAGCCTGCTTTTTCAACCGCCGCAATTATGCTTTCGTCACTTGCACTGCCCTCTACACCCATAGAATTAGTCAGCAAGCTGACGGAAACGGATTTTACTCCGTTTACCTTTGAAACCGCTTTTTCAACACGAGAACTGCAAGCGGCACAACTCATTCCCGTAACATTAAATTTCTTCATCAAAAGCACCTACCTCATTAGCTTTTGTAAGGTAGCAACAAGGTCGTCAATCGTTTCGTCCTTGCCGTTGCGAATATCCTCAGCAACGCAGGTTTTAATATGATTTGCGAGCAATTCCTTGTTGAAAGAATTAAGCGCCGCATTAACAGCCGAAACCTGAACAAGAATATCGGTGCAGTAGGCATCTTTTTCAAGCATACCTTTAATGCCCCTTATCTGCCCCTCAATGCGGTTTAAACGATTGATAAGAGCCTTGTACTCTGCCTCACTTCTCTGCTTTGTTTTATTTTTATGACAATTTTCACAAGCCATAATATCAGTCCTTTATACATTCATACCCCATAAGGGTATATTTATTATATACCCCCATAAGGTATATTGTCAATACTAAGATATTGATTCCAAAACAATTTATAGATATACTTATAGCAAAAAGCATTATATTCACTTTAAAACCTGTCACATACTTTTTAGTACGAAATTCATACAAAATGAAATTTAAAATTTCTTGATATTCTCTTGATTTTTAAAAATAATTCTGATATAATAATCTCATTGTGGGTTAAGCGATTAGCTCCACCTCGGTTGCTCTGCCGTGTAAAAATAAGAGCATATATGCGGGTGTGGTGGAATTGGCAGACACGCAAGATTTCGGTCACGCTACCTCAGTGAAACAATTTAATATTTTGATTTTCGCAAGTTTTACTTGTTGAAATACACACGTGCGGGCGTGGCGGAATTGGCAGACGCGCTAGATTTAGGTTCTAGTGTCAACCGATGTGCAGGTTCAAGTCCTGTCGCCCGCACCACCCTGAAAAGTCCGATTAAATCGGGCTTTTTCTTGTTTTTGAGCAAAAATTAAGTTGGCAGACGCATAACATAAGATGACGATTTTGTAGTTTGTATTGTACAAATCATCGCACTTCAGTTTAGCTATAATCGCTAAATTGAAACTTACTAATGTTATGCGTCTGCCATTTTATATTTTGCAATAAACCTTAATTACCGGTACTTTTATAATACCTCATACTGAACTTCCAGAAAAAGTAAGCGATGATATAAAGTATGATTCCTACAAACGGTGAAATATACATAAACCATTCGGGATACGTCGACATATCAGGCTTGCGCAGCAAGAACTGTGCCGGAAAGTAATTCACAAATGCAAACGGCACTACAAATATAAGAAGTGATTGTATAAACTTATTATAAATGCTAATCGGATAACCGGCAAATTTTCTCAGATTCCAGTACATAATTTCTTTTAAGCTCTGTGTTTCTATAAAATAAATGCTGATTGCTGAGAAAAACAGAAAAACTGCACCTTGTATAAGGACACCGCTTGCAATTGAAATAACATAGTACAGAATAGTCGCAGCGTTCCATTCCACACCCACATTATTGGCTGACAAAATAAAAAGTGTAATGCCCAATGTTCCGTGACCGAGTGCTGCAAGCCAGTCTGCACCGCACAGCACAAGTTGAGTGAGTATTCCACGAGGTCTTACCATTACTCTGTCTATATCACCGTGCTTTATCCAGTCGGAAAAGTCCCGCAAAGCCATAAAAAAGACAATAAAAATTCCATATGTAATAAAAATCAGGCTGAACAGAAACATAAGCTCGTTGATATTCCAGTTATTGATTGTATCAAATTTAAGCAAAGCAAAATACATTGCAATAATTCCTGCCGCTTCTCTGAAAAACACGGCAAAAGACGAAACTACGGAGTCAAGCTTATATTGAAAGCGTGTTTTTATACCTGATTTTGCATAAGCAAAAAACAGAGAAACTATATCTTTCATAACTTAACCTCCCTGCACTACAAGTCTTTTGATTCCTTTATTCCACAAAAGCTCGCCGATAAAATAAAGTATTGCTATCCACAAAACCTGCCTACCAAAATTCAACAGTATTTCATAACCCTGCAGTTGTCCGAGATACAGCTGAACAGGTGTGAAGAAAATAGAATCAAACGGTGTGAACTTAATAATATTTAGAACAGGTTGTGGCATAAACCAAAGCGGAAGTAAAGCACCCGAGAAAATATTTACTATTACATTTTTTATTGTAATCAATCCCCAGACATTAAACAGCCAGAAAGCCAAGGTCTGAACTATAAAGCTTATATACCACAATACAATATATCCCAGCACTGCACTGACGAGGCAGAGAACAAAGCCAAAAATTCCGGCAGGCGGCATCATTTCAGAAAAAAGCATTGCAATTATCACAGCAGGCAGAAAATTGAAAACTACTTTAAAAAATCCGTCACCCAAATCCTCAAACAGCATTCTGAATTTAAAATTCACAGGCTTAAGAAGCTCGTTTGCTATTGTTCCCTGTTTGATTTTATCCTGTAAAAACATTTCATTTTTTGAAAAAGCATTTGTCAGACCGAGAGAAATTATAAAGTTAGTAGTTACCATTGAAAAGGTAATTCCGTCAATCTCATTAGCGCCGCCATACAAAGCCTTGTATATACACCAATACACCAAAAAATTCAGAACAGTATTCAGAATCCCCATTATGTACTCAAAACGGTAAGCCATATTATTCCTGAATTTAATGGCGGCAAATTGTATGTAAGTACTCATTTTGCACCTCCGTACTCAATGTACAATGATTTTACCCTGATAAATATCACTGATTATCGCATCAATTTCAGGCTCTTTTACTGAAATATCCTTGATGCTGTAATTGTTAAGCAGGGTACTCATCAACGAGTTTATACTTGTTTTGCCGGTATCAAATGTGATGAGCTTTTTCATTCTGTTTTTATCAACATCACTGACCGTTACATTTGGAATATCAATTTTTTCAGGCAACTGTTCAAACTCTGCTTCTATAATTCGTGATGAAACATAATTGCTTTTTATAGCGTCAAGGCTTCCGTCGTATAGCTTTTTTCCGTCATCAATAATTATCAGGCGCTCACAGGTCTTTTCAATATCCTGCATATCGTGTGTTGTGAAAATCATAGTGATGTTATCAGATTTATTAAGAGTTTTAATAAAACTGCGGATTTTTTCCTTGCCCACAACATCAATTCCGATTGTGGGCTCATCAAAGAAAACTATTTTAGGAGAGTGAAGAAGCGCCGCCGCAATATCTGCCCTCATTCGCTGACCCAGTGAAAGCTGGCGTACAGGCTGATTAATGAATTTCTGCATATCAAGAAGCTCTGTAAAGCGTTCAATATTTTCTTTATATTTCTTATCGGGAATTTTATAGATATGCTTGATAACCTCGTAGCTGTCAAGCGGTGATAAATCCCACGAAATCTGCGATTTCTGACCGAACACTACACCGATATTGGCAACATATTCCTTGCGCTGTTTGTGGGGAATATATCCTGCGATATTAATATTTCCGCTGTCCGGGTACAGAATACCTGAAAGCATTTTGACGGTAGTTGACTTTCCGGCTCCGTTAGGTCCGATAAAGCCTACCATCTCACCCTCTTTTATATTAAAGCTGATGTCGTTTACAGCTTTCTTGTATTCGTGTTCAGGATGAAATATGTTTGCCAACGCACCCTTGAAGCCTGTTTTTCTCTTTGTGATTTTAAAGGTTTTACTTATGTTCTGTACATCAATTATAGTTTTACTCACTCTGAGTCCTCCTCATAAATATTTCTGATAATTTCTTCTACGGTGGGTTTTCTTATCAGCAAATCCTTAACCTTACACCGGGATAAAATGTAGGCGGTTAAATCTTTGGTACTGATAACTTTGCTGTCGTACCATAGGGTAATTTTCTTATTTTCAATCGTGTATTTAGTCACAGGCAAATCCTGCATATCGGGAATTTTATCTGTAAGCTCTGCACTTAGTGAATTGATACTTGCGTGAGAATACTTTATACGGTCAAAGTTTCCGTTAAAAACCATACTGCCTTTATCTAATAAGATTACCCGTTCACAGATTTTCTCAATTTCTTCTACATTGTGTGTGGTAAGAATTATTGTGGTGTTCTTATCCTTGGACATTTTTTGAAGAATTTGCCTTATTGATTCCTTGGCTAGCAGGTCAACACCGATAAACGGTTCGTCAAGCATAAGAAGTTCAGGCTCATAAAGCAGTACAACGGCTATTTCTGCACGCATACGCTGACCTAATGAAAGCTGGTCAACACGGTATTTCATAAAAGAGTTTAATCCAAGAGCATCTGTAAGCTCAGAAAGCTTTTTATTATATCTGTCATCGGGAATCCTGTAAATTGCCTTTACAAGCTCCATATTCAGTTCAACCGTTAAATCCTCCTGCAAGGTCGCGGTGTTTGCACCCTTGCCGTTATCATAGGTTCCTGAGGACCTCTGACCTGACACTACACCCATAAACGGTCCGTTTTTAGCTTTCCTTGCAAGCGGGTTATCCTCAAAAATTCTGACAAATCCACTGTCGGGTTTTAACAAGCCTGAAATAAGCTTTATAAGTGTTGTTTTGCCTGCACCGTTTGCGCCTATTAGCCCGACTGTTTCACCCTTGTTAATATGAAACGAAAGATTATTCACCGCTTTGATGTTATTGTGAAATTCCTTGTTTAAGTTTTTTGCTATAATCATTTTCTTCACCTGAATTAATAATAAACATATACTTGATAATTTTCAATTCATTTGGGATAAACTGCTTCTGAGCTGTGACAAAAAGCAAGAGCCTTGACACAAATTTTGAAAAAGGAATTGGCTTTTTTGTTTTTCCTGACAGCTTACTTATACGCAGTTTCCTGTTAAATAAAAAAGACTGCTTCATTTGAAACAGTCTGATTCAGCTAGGTATCATCACATTCACACAGAACATATTGTCCTCTTCATAAATGTCAACAATACCATAATATTTTTCTGCTATTGTCTTTATCTGCTTTATCCCGTAGCCGTGTTGTTCTGTATTATTTTTACCCGATTTAAGCTCAGGATTTGTTTCAAGAACGGAGTTATCAATCCTGTTTTTCACGAGAATTGTATCATAGCCACGCTTTTTGAGAATCGCAACATAGATAAACTTATCGGCTGTCTTTTCACTTGCTTCAACGGCATTATCAAGTATATTTGAAAGCATTGCAGAAAAATCAACACTTCCCATTTTTTCAAAGGGGAGATTTTCTATTTCTGCCTTAAATCCAATTCCCTTGCTATGTGCTTTTTCAAGCTTAGAATTGATAATATAATTCATAACAGAATTACCGGTCTGAATGTAGGAATAGGTTTTGTTCAGATTATCAAGCACATCTGAAAGATAATTCTTAGCCTGTTCAATCTCTCCGTTGTTAAGATAGGATACAGCCACCATAATATGATTTTTCATATCGTGCTTCAGCCTTCGTGTGTTTTCGTGAAGCCTCTCAATTTCCGCACGCTGAGTCGATTCGTTTGTATAATCAGCTTTCAGGTTGTCGTATTCGTATTGCAAGTCGAGATTTTTTGCAACCTCTCTTGAATATTCCTTTTCAAGATTTTCAAAATCCTGCTTGAGCTTTTTATATTTTCCAATCATCTCATATACCTCATAATGCGAGCTTTTATTACATCTCTGTTTGTTCTGCCGATTGGTAGGACGACATTGCTGCTGAGAACAATATTCTCGGATTTGACTGAAAAGATATGCTCCTGATTCACAAGAAATCCTTTATGAGTGCGGATAAAACCCTTTGCTGAAAGCTCTTTTTCAATTGCTGAAAGGGTACTTCTGAATTTATAAACATTATTTACAGTATGCAGATTAAGATAATTTGACTCAGATTCAAAATATAGAATATCCTTAAGCTTGATTCTGTTAACGCTGTCGTTGGTTTTGAACAGGAATGTATCAGAGTTTTTTTGTATTTCCTCAACCAAGCCTTTTACAACTCCCGTGATTTCTTCATCAAAATATGTCTTTCTTATAAATCCGAACGGATGATATTTAAAGGATTTATACACGAGTGCATCCTGACCTGTAACAAATACAAGGAGTGTTTTTATTTCGCTGTTGAGCAAAGCTTCTGCAATATCCATACCGCTGATTGTCGGCATATCAATATCCAGAAACAGAATATCAACAGGACAACTTTTCAGATATTCAAGAAGCCCGATTGAGTTTTCTGTTGTATATAAATCAATTTCACAATTAATCTTTTCAAATTCTTTCTTTATCTTTACAGATAAATCCTCTAAAATTTTAGTTTCATCATCACAAAATGCAACTTTTATCATTTTATCACCATAAAAAATTATATAATCAAAAGCAACATCGTGTCAATAATTTTGCTTTATTTATATAAATATCTTTTCTGAAACTATTCCATTATCATTATAACAATCCTTATGTCGTTGAAATTTTGCATTTAACTTGATTTTGATACTCAGCTTTTTGTCTTTTTCGAAGATAATTATTTTATTCACAAGCAGTCTGAGGTTTGCATCACTGATTGCACCTTCCTTGATTATTTTCTCAATGATTTCTACACTGTCTTTCATTTCTGCTTTGCGCTTTTTGATAGTGGAATTGTAATCTTGAATGGACTTGATTTCATCTTCAAGCTTTTGAATATCCGACTCGCATTTTTCAAGCATTTCTGTGTAGATATCTGCGTGTTCCCTATCCCTGATTCTCTCAAGTAAGATTTCTTTTTGGTCAGATTTACGCTGTTCAAGGCTTGTATTAAGCTGTTTTAGCTTATTGTTTACAGAGTTCTTATTGCTCATCCATTTCTTGACATCCGATTCTATTGATTTGTAATTTGCAAGTGCTTCGTCCTTGATTGACATAAGCTCATTATAAATCAGCTTGTCTAAATAATCTTCATCAATTCTATGCGCTGTGCAGTGCTCCTTGCCATAGCGATGATAGCCGTTGCAGTTGTATTCGATGCGTTCGGGTTTATCTTTCCACTTGCGCTTTTTGCATACGAATGTGCAACCGCAGTCACCGCATTCTATCAGTCCTGTGTATCGGTGGCAGGGATTACTTGAACTTGCTCGGACATTATTGTTTCGCTTTGAAGATAATAAAAATTGCACCTGTTCCCATTTCTCCTTTGAGATAATAGCAGGTGCAAAATTTTCGTGTTTGAATTGTTCTTCCTCAGGCAAATCCTTTCTTATATGATTTATTTTACTGGTGTAGGTCTTGTGACAGGTTACCGTTCCTATGTAAAACTCATTCTGCAAAATCCGTTTTACCGTTGTGTTCACCCATAAGTACCTACCCGTAATTTCAGGTTTGTTACTCGGAAGTTTCTTGTTATACATTTTGTTCTGATAATACTGCGGTGATTTTATGCCCTCATCATTCAGCTTTTTGGCTATTGCTTTTAAGCCGTAGCCTGATAGGTAGAGGTCAAATATCTTTCTGACAATCTCCGCTTCTTCCTCGACAATCACAATTTCATTTGTGTTCTTATCTTTGAAATAACCGAGCGGTACTGTAATCACAATGCCGTTCTTCTGTTTCTGCTTGTAGCCTGCACGGATTTTCTTTGAAATATCACGAGCGTACATATCGTTGAAAATCCCCTTGAAGCCAATCATCAGGTCATCATCTTCATTGCTTGTATCAATGTTTTCTGTAACAGAAAGAACCCGGACATCGTGTTCACGAAGATAATCAATGAACATCGCAGTCTGAGTTCTGTGTCTGCCGAGTCTGGATAAGTCTTTCACGATGATTGCTTCAATCGCCTTATTTTCAACCTGTTCATAGATTTTGCTGATACCCTCACGATTAAAGTGCATACCTGAAACATTATCATCGAAGGACTCGCCCACGATTTCGTGATTATTTGCGTTTGCATATTCTACTAAAATGTTTCGCTGATTGTTAAGAGAATTGAGTTCAGTATCTTCATCTCTTGACAGCCTGTAATATAGCCACACTTTCATTATCATTCTCCTCTCGTTTGTTATTTGAATGTTGTGGTCACACCACCTCGGTGCAACCACAACATATCACAACTCGTTTCTAATATCCAGCTATTATGCTGACTTTTGAAAATTAAATTTATCATCATAATCATCAGGTAAAAGATGATTTTCTGTAAGGTAATCCTTTATTACACTTTTCAAAAAGGTATTAAACTGTTCGTCTGTTCCTACGTAATCGAATTCAACTGATTCAACAATAATAGGATTTTCTTTGCGTGCCATAAGACAACACAGCTAAACGCTTAATTATTTTTCCATCATCACTCCTTTACCACTGGAATTTTAATACTAAATTTGTACATAGCTAAATCCTCTTTTCTTAAATAAGATCAAAGGCTCATATTAAAACCTTCGTCTTCATATTCAATATTTTCTTCTTTCGATATTGCACCTGCAAATATTCCTGCAACAAGTCCTATTGCTGTACCAATATCACTGCCGTTTTGCTCAGCTGCAATTCTTTTTCTGCGTTCTTCTTCATCCTCCGATTCATCATCTATTATCCGAGAAAGTGATTGAGCAAGAGAGTTGACACCGCCGAGGACAGCACGGTTATTGCTATCCATTTTAAGGTTGTCAGAAGAGTTGACTTCTTCACTTGTGACGCTATTGCTGATTCCAACTCCCGACCTTGTTGCAAGGTATTGTTCAAAAAATCTTCTTGAATCTTCCCAGCCTGTTGGATAGATTCGGTCATCTGCGTTTGCACAGACCTGATTTCTTTCAGAGTCTGTTCCGAAACTTTCTTTAGCTCCGCCTGACAATTCTGTGAGATTGATTCCATATTGTCTTTGTTGATTTCTAGAATTCTCTCCAGATAATCCACCATCTGGTCGTCCGTTGAGATTCTTGAAATCAGGTTGTACAACTCCGGCTGAAAAGTGATTGCCGTTCTCAACAGGGTGAGTTCTTCCTCTCTGACCTGTGACGGAATCGAAATCACTTTTGTTTCTCCCGATAGTAGCTCTATCGCTGTCAGTGAGTTGCTGTTCCTCTGTTTGAGACTTTCCAAAATATTGTTCTTGCCTGTATCTGAATTCATTTTCCATACTTCCTTTCAAATATTTTTCGTTGTGGAGTTTAATATCTCTGCATTTCATTTTGTTAGGACATTGATAGGTGATGTATTTTCTATCGTCTGTCCAGGTTACGGTGTAACCCATAATTGACATTGCGTTTATGAAATCTTCTTTGCTCCCACTTATGTTCATAGCTTTGTCTATGTCATTCATCAGTTTGAATTTCCAGCTCTGACCTTTTACTGCGGTGCGGTATTCTCTTGTAGAGATTTTCATACCGTCCTTGCTATAAGGCTCAAGAGTTGAAAGGTTATGCTGTCTGCAAATTTCATCACTCAAGACTCGTAATGATTTAAGTGTGTTTGGATTCTGTCGAAGCTTTTTACCATTTTCAAAACTAACAGAGTTGATTACAAAGTGAGAATGAATATGCTGTGCATCACAATGAGTGGCAACTAAAATTTCATATCCTGTCCACGCTTTCTCGGCAAACTCTAATGCAATCTCATGAGCTTGTTGCGGAGTAATATTTTCTTCGGGTGAGAAGGATTGAACGTACTGATAGAAATTCATTCCGTCAGTTTTACCGTATGACTTTTTAGTTGCCATAAACTCTTTGAATGCATTTTCACCGTCACAATTAATTCCGCTGACAAGTCTTTGATTTGAAATTTCATCATAGACTTTTTCATCCTGACAGCAGTAATCAATTACACCTTTCATTGCACTTATTGATTGCTTTGACTCACAAATGTATGTTACGGTCGCCATTACTTGTCCTCCGACAGTTTTATGATTGCATCATAGATTTTTCTTTGCATAGCAATCATTTCACTAAAGTTGTAGGAACTAAAAGCACCTCTGTTTATCTTTCTTGTTATCTGATTCAGGTTATTGCCAATCCTTTTTAGCTCAACAAGCAACGGTTGTAAATCAACTACTTTGATTTCACTTTGTAATGAAGATTTCAAAATATATTCAGTCAATGTCAGCTTAGCTTTCTTAGATTTTTTATAGATTGCAGATTTTTCGGAATCAGTTAATCTGATACTTAAAGTTTGATTTCTCTTACGATTTTCTATTTTTATGCACCTCCGTGTTGAAGTGGGTCCGGGCTTCGCTCGGTTTTATGTGTTCGGCGGACAGCCGGGCGCTCTGCTTGCCCCGGACGAGTCCGGGAAATGTAGTCCAAACCTCTGCTTCTAAAAATAAATTTTCATTCTGCCGTAAATTCGCCCAAATTTTGATTTTTGCTTGCAGTCGCGTACTTCCTCCACCTCTGCAAAATAATCGCACAAATCCGCTTACATTGCCCGGCACGGCTCGTCAGGGTCGCAAGTGACGAAAGGAACGCAAGTTTTAGAACTAATAATATTTCCGTCATTTAAGGCACTTGAGTCACTATCGGGCAGATAGTGAACATTTACAAACCTTTTACCGTTACTTCTGTATGAACTAAAGAAAACATCGTTATCCTCTAATTCGTAACGCCATTTATTCATCATCTGTTTTAACGCTTTTGCAGAAATTTCTTTACAGCAGAAAGAATTAAATTCTTCTGTGAACTCAGAGTTTGTCCCCTTGAAAACAATCTTTTGTTTCATAAATTCAATTATTGAATTTATTACTTCCGGCAAAAGTATTTCAGGACTTTCTACACTGTCCGAAACTAAATCCCACAAATGATTTTCTTTTGAAAAGTTCAGTTCCAGTTCTCTGTATTCAATATCCCTGCCAGTGCAAATCATTGTTGCGTTGTTCTGACTGCGTTTGCTCTTATCAAGAATAAATGTTGTATCAACCGCACCGCTGATTCCTGTTGTACCTGAGATTTTATTCAGAGGATCATTGTCACCTTGCTTGCGCAGATGATGTACAAGCGAAAGAGAAATTTTCAACTTGTCCGCTAATCTTTTCAGCTCCTCAATTTCCTGATAATCATTTGCATAAGTAGTATCCTTATTTTTACTTCGTATCATCTGAAATGTATCTATGACAACCAGAACCGTATCTTTATGCTCTGCGACAAAACTTTCAATCTGTTCTGCAAGTCCGTCCGACAGCGAACACGATGATGTTGCAAAGAATACATTGTTCGGAACTTCATCTGTAATTTCATTTAGCCTTTGTTGGATTCTGCTCAAATTGTCCTCAAGACAAAGATACAAGGTAGTTCCCTTCGTAGTTTTAAAATTCCACACCTCCTCTCCTTTGGCTATGCGAACACACCAATCAAGCACTAACCACGACTTACCTATCTTCGGAGCACCGCAGAGCAGAGATACACCCTGCGGAAGCAACGAGTCAATGCAAAAGCTTATCGGATTAATTCGCATATCCATTAATGTTTCACCGTCAATGACAGTAAGCTTTTTGTTGTTACGCACTATAACAACTCCTTCCATAAAATATTGAAAGCTTTTCGCTCTCAATATATAAATGTCAGAAATTTTCAAAAAGCCGTAAAAGTCCGTGACAACACAATTTGCTTTCCTTAATACTTGTGAATTTATTTGTAAAGTGATATAATATAAACGGAGTTAATACTATGGACTTAAAGGACAATGTACTGAAAAAGCTGAATACAACTAATCTTTTTAATGTCACATATAAGAAAGATAAGTTTGCACTCAGAGATAAAGAATATCCTATCGGTTACACAAGTTTCCTTGTAATGGATACCGACAGTCGCTTTATAGATGAAAATATTTTTGAAGATTTAAGAAATTTCACGGAAGAATTGTTAGACAAGGATTTTAACAGATCTGATTTTTTAAATTATCATGCGAAAATAATTTCATCGATTGATGTTTTGAGTCAATATAAAATCTTTAAAATATTCGATATCAAGAAATGCAAAGACGAAATCAATAAACTTTTTACGGAAGAAAAAATCAGTATTTATGAAGAGTATAATCAATTAGAAAAAAACGGATATAAAATAAAGAATTCAGAAAAAATAGACGAGTTAATCAAAGTGTCTGTTGATTTGGAAACAGCTTTCTCAATCGGATTTTATATTTCGTCAGCTGTAAAGGAAGTTGAATATTATTCATCAGTCGTGTTTCAGATTACAAATAAAATAGTAAAAAACAACGCACGAACAAAAGCAGAACTCGCAGAAGCATTCAGCGATTTTATAAACGATCCGTATATGAATTTTATATTTGAAGTTAACAGCCACCCATTCGGCACGAGAGCAACAATAATTCCGGTGGTTGAGTCTGAAAACGGCACAAGTAAGATTTATAGGAAGGTTTATTATAATAATCTGAAAGACTTTCTGATGACAGATTTGTTTGAAGGCTACATTCACGGTCACTATCTTTGGAGATGCGATATTTGCGACAGATATTTCTTTATGACCACAGCACGTAATCAACTGTATTGCAGTACGGTAAACAAGAAGTACGGTGTGCCTTGCTCATACATTGCAAAACATCCGGAAGTCACAAAAAGGAAAATGAAAAAGCAAAGAAAATCCGACAGTCCATATTATGTTTTATGGAAAAACCGTTACGATTCTATCCGCAAAAATAAAAGCCTCAGCAAATACAGTGCGGATGTATCTGCCAAGGCAAAGGAACTTATTGATTATTATTTCAATTTAGCAAATGTCGATTTTGACTATGCCGAAAATCAATACGAGAAAGATATGGAGCTTTCAAAAATATATGAGGAGGCTATGAAAGATTAAGGAAAATAAAATGTATCAGCTTGATTATGTTCCAATTAAGCTTGCTAACTTGAATGATTATTTTACACGCTACAGAGAAACAAGGAACGAAAAACACTTTAATGAATTTCTTTATTTTTATGAGCCTGTACTCAACAGAAACGCTCAACTGTTTATAAAGAAATACAGTTTAGGAAGTAGTAGAATTGACGACCTGAAACAAATCTTTTCATCTCTGCTGTGGAATGAACTGCAAAGCTATGATTCGGATATACCTTTACTGCAACTCATAAAATATAAAGTACTCAGAGCTTGGCACGAATATGTCCGTACAGTCTGTGGTAATGTACATATCGATAATTATAATCTGTATCAGAATTTACGGAAAGTATCATTGCTGTACTCGCAACAACCGAATGACAAACCTCTTGAAGAAGCAGTCACGGACATTGCAAATGAATTGAATATTTCAAAGAGTACAGTTCGTAACTGCATTATTACTTCAACTCAATTTAGGCAGAAGAACAATCTTGATATTCAAAATCAATATAATGAAAACTATTTCAATTCTTCAATCACTGATTCTGAGATAGATACTCTCTCCCCCGAAGAGATATATTTCAAAAACGAACAGCGAGAAAAATTAAGAACGGCTTTGAGTAAACTCAAACCACAGGATTTAAGATTGATTGAGTTAGTCTATGGCATCTGTCCCGACTGTCTGAAAAGCAAGGATAAAATGACAATCCGTGAAGCATCATTGAGGGTCGGTCTGACATCCGAAGGCGCGGAAAAGAGATTAAAGAAAATTTTGAAACAACTAAAAGAAGAATTAAAAAGATAACAGGGGTATGAACCACACTTTGATTCACTCTCTTGCTCTGTTATTCTATGTGATATTTTTAGTGCTTTAATTTTCAAATTAATTGCTATATTATTGTTTTGGTGGTAAAATTAAAATATATATTTAAGATATAAATAGAGGTAAAAATGAAGATTAGATGTGTGTTAATCGACTCAACAGAATACAGACAGTTTAATTGCTTTGAAAATTCAATATATACGCTAAAAATCAGCAAGAACTATAAATATTGGTATTATGACCTTTGTGATTTAGTTGATTTCTATAAAGGTTCTGATATTGAAGTAATATCTGAAATAAGTAATGATGATTTGGCACTTGCAAGAAAACTATACGGCAATCATCAATATAATGAGCATATCCTCAGAGAATATGAACCCGATGTTATGGTGCATAGCACAACTAAGGATAATATTCAAAGCATACTTTCAGACAAGAAACTAAAAGCCTGGAATCTTTTGCGTGCCGAGAAGTCAGGTTGGGAGCAACAGCCTATCGGTGCGTTACTCGGTGATATTGAGGATTTTTCAAATTATGTTATGTTGTCGGGGATTTCTCAGAATAATGAAATTATTACAGCTTCAAAATCCAACGGAGAGATTAATACTGATGTAAATCAATCCTATGTAGCAGGTGCTAGGTTTTACTTGAATGCTCAAAAACTTGGCGATGACGGTTTGCTACTCCGTGATGGTGCACACATAAAAGTAAGAGATTATATTGATTTAGAAAAATATCTTATTTGGTATTCTACTCCTGAGATATTAGGAATTGACGAGCATACCACACCAAAAATATTTTTTGAGTTATCAAACAAAAAGTTTAATGAAATATGGTGATAAAATGATTAGAGAAATCAAAACAGACGAACTGAATGAGTTGCTTGAATTATATACGCATTTGCATGAACTTGGTGTTCCTGAGCATAGTGAATATTTAGAGAAAACTTGGAACGCAATTTGCAGCGATGAAAATCATCACATTATCGTCTGCGAGGTTGACGGCAAAATTGTTTCTTCCTGCGTGTGCGTTATAATTCCAAATCTTACAAGAAATATCCGTCACTATGCTTTTATAGAAAATGTTGTTACTCACGCTGATTACAGAGGAAAAGGTTACGCAACAGCCTGCCTGAATTATGCAAAAGAACTTGCGCAGAAAGCAGATTGCTACAAAATGATGTTACTCACTGGTTCAAAGAACGATAAAACATTAAACTTCTATAAAAAAGCAGGCTACAACTCCGAGGACAAAACTGCTTTTATTCAATGGTTATAGGGAGTTATGTTATGAAAATAGAGTACAGAAAAGCTACGAATGCTGACAGTGAAGCTATCGCTTTATTAGCTGTTCAGATGTGGGCAAGCCATACAGCAGAAGATTTGTCAAAGGGTTTTTCTTCGTTAATGAAGAGCGATAATAATGCTTTATTCCTGTTGATTATTAACGGAGCTATAGAAGGGTTTGCACAATGCGGATTAAGGCACGATTATGTAGAAGGCACAAACAGCAGTCCGGTAGGATATTTAGAAGGAATTTTTGTACAAGAAAAATATCGAAAACAAGGCTTTGCAAAACAGCTTCTGAACTACTGTGAGAAGTGGGCAAAAGAAAAAGGTTGCAGTGAATTTGCCAGTGACTGTGAACTCGATTATGAAATCAGTCAGCAATTTCATATAAATTTAGGCTTTGACGAAGCAAACAGGATAATCTGCTATACAAAGAAAATATAGTGAGAAAAATTATGAATATTGAGTACAAACAAGCAGCTTTAGAAAATTTATACGAAATAATGGAGCTTATCAAATCCGCTATAATTAATATGAATCAAGCTAAAATATATCAATGGGATGAAATTTATCCCGATGAAGCTACTATAAAACAGGATATTGAGAACAATGACTTATACATAGGAATTGTTGATAAAAAGATCGCTGTCATTTATGTAATAAACAATTCCTGTGATGAAGAATACAATAACGGAGATTGGCGGTATCCCGATACAGAATATAGAATCATTCACAGGCTTTGCGTTCACCCTGATTTTCAAAATAAGGGTGTCGGCAAAATCACAATGGAATATATTGAATCCAAACTTAGCAAAGCAGGTATTGAATCTATACGGCTGGATGCTTTCACCAAAAATCCTTATGCACTAAAGCTTTATAAAAACCTCGGCTACAAAATTGTAGGCTATGCCGATTGGCGTATGGGAAGATTTTATTTGATGGAGAAATTTTTAGTTGGCAACTGATTATGGACTTACGAGGAACCTTTAACCAAATGGATACAATTGCGTTTATTTTTCTATTACCTTATGAGCGAGTTTGTAGTATAATTCGTTCAGAGTATCACCATTTTGATAAGTATTTTTTAGCAAAACTTATGGAGGCATTATGATTAACGCTTTAACTTACGAGGAAATGATAAAAAAGATAAATAATAATTATATTGCAGTCTGTCGAAAAAACTCGAAATTCAGGATAACTGGATTTCGAGTTTTTGATTTTTGAATATTAAATTGTAATAAT
>ENA-UEQL01000190-UEQL01000190.1-human-gut-metagenome-genome-assembly--contig:-NODE-190-length-38761-cov-5.961896_pt1 | contig 38761 bp, 35 predicted proteins | sample MGYA00242905_ERZ507926 | MGnify/ENA primary metagenome ERZ507926 (study PRJEB26167, sample SAMN06115531) | human gut metagenome | host: Homo sapiens | place: China:Henan | collected 2015-09-09 | study...
AAAGTCAAGGAATCTTGTTGTGCCAATGCTGCTGCACTTTGTTTATAATATCGTTGCAAATGTGACGCCCTATATTGAATGGAATCACTCTGCGCTATTCTTGAGTATGAATTCCGGGATTGAAATTGCGCTTGGAATGATGGGGATCATATCACTCGTTATCCTGATGCAAAATAAAGCTAGATCAGTGGCGGGCAAGACCGATTTTCAACGCTAAAACCGCTGTTCATCGGGCAAATGCCCGCTCTGCGAGAACGAACGCCCCGGACACATGGAGTGCCCGGGACGTTTTGCACTGCCGTTTTATGCTGAAATTGCTTCGCCTCGAAGCCGTTCTTTCCATAGAAAACTCGGCGGGAACGATATGCCGTTTAGCAATCGTATGTCTTAGGGATGGTACCCCGAAGACGGTCGGAGCCTTTCGGGAACGTTAATTCGCTTCCCATAGCATACAATGAAAACTAAGAATCGCATGACACTTGGACGCAATAAAAACTGCGCTGCCGCAACGGTTTGCGGCAGCGCAGTGATTTTTTGCAGACGACCCGATTAACGGAGCGCTTACTGCTTCTTGTTCAGCAACTCCTGCTTGGCCTTTTCAATGGAGTTCACAATGGGGATATAGCCGGTGCAGCGGCAAAGATTGCCCGCGATGGCTTCTTTGATCTCCTCACGCGTTGGATCCGGATTCTGCTGGAGCAGCGCATAGGCGCTCATGAGCATGCCGGGCGTGCAGAAACCGCATTGCACAGCGCCGTGATCGATGAAGCAGCGCTGGAGTACCGCGCCGATCTCGGTTTCGCTGAGTCCCTCGACGGTCATGATGTCCGCGTCCTGCATTTGGCCGGCGGCAACGAGACAGCTCGTGACCGCAACTCCGTTGACCACAACGGTACATGCGCCGCATTCGCCGACGCCGCAGCCTTCTTTTGTGCCGCGGAGGGCAAGGTCATTGCGAAGGACGTCGAGCATACGGTCGCACGGATCCGCCTCGATCGTGTACGCTTTTCGATTCAACCGAAATGAGATTGTCTTTTTCATTGTTCATCCTCCAACAGCAGTTCGCTCAGAATACGCTCCGTCATGTTGCGGCAGACGGGCTGCTTGAACGTGGTGGACTTGCGGATGCCCGCGATCTCGGGGATCTTATCGGACAGCGCCTTGGCGACAGCCTTGACCGAAGCGGCGTCTGGCTTTTTGCCGAGCAGCAGCGCGTTGACATCCGGGAACGTCATGGGACGCGGGAACGTCGCTCCGACGGTGATGTTAAAGTCGTCGACAACGCCGTTTTCATCGCGATGCAGGATCGTGGCGATGGTCATACGGGAGATGGCGAGCGCCTTGCGGCGGCCGAGCTTCCAGAAATGGGTGACCTCGTCAGCAGGGAGCTTCCGGATCCGAACTGCAAGCACGAGAGCACGGTCGGACAACGCTGTTCTGTACGGCTTTTCGATAACTTCGGACAGCGGGATCAGGACGGTTTCGCCGTTTCTCCGCACCTCGAGCACCGCGCCTAGCACTGCGAGCGCCCCCAGAGAGTCGGCCGCAGGAGAGGCGTTGCAGATGTTGCCGGCGATCGTTGCATGATCGCGGATCTGGCGGGAACCGACCGTGCGGCAGGCCATGGCAAGTACGTTTGCGTGCGACTGGATCAGCGCGGAGGTCTCGATCTCCGTATGGGTCGTGCCTGCGCCGATGCGGATCGTATCGCCTTCCTCCGTGATGCCGCGAAGCTCGGGAAGATGGTAAATATCGACGACGGAGTGCTCGGCGTAACGGTCGTCCTCGCGGGCGTAGACCATAACGTCCGTGCCGCCTGCGAGAAGAAGGACGAGGCCGTTCAGCTCGGCAAGCAGACGCTCTGCATCCGACAGGGTATCAGGACGGTAGTAGGCCTTGTATTTCATTGCTTACGCCTCCTTGTCAAAGAGTTCCTGGCCGGCAAAGAACACCTTGTCCAGATCCGCGGGCAGAGTGTTGATGTAACCGGGCTTGCTGAGCGCGTGGTTAATCGCGCAGGTGATAGCGCCGACGCCGGGCTCCGTCGCGGGCTCGCCGAGGGAGCGGCCGCCGAAAGCGGAACGCGGATCCGGATGCTCGTCGAGCAGCGGGACATTCTCCGGCACGTCCATCGCGGTCGGGATGATGTAGTTTTCGAAGTTTGTGTTCTTGAGGCGCGCGGTCTTTCTGTCAAGGCCGAGATCCTCGAACAGCGCCATGCCCTCTGCCATGACCATACCGCCGTAAATCTGACCTTTGGCCATTTCCGGATTGATGGCGCGGCCCATATCGTGACAGGCGACCATCTTCAGCACCTCGACCGTGCCGCAGTCCAGATCGACCTCGACCTCCGCGATATGGCAGGAGTAGGTGTAAGTATAGAAGGGCTCGCCGGTGTGGCCGTCCCAGTTGAGCAGCGGTACGGAGTAGGTGCCGGCCGCCATCGGCGTCTTATTCAGACTGTAGCAGGCCTTGACCGCCTCGGGGAAGCTGATATCCATGTCGGCAAAGCGCACACGGTCATTCTCAAAGACGATATCATCCACGGGCTTTTTGTAAACGATCGCACAGGCGTCTGCGATGATCTTGTGGATCTGGTCGCAGGCATCGCGGATCGCCATGCCGCCCATAAATGTTCCGCGCGAAGCGATGCACGCGCCGGTGATGGGGGAGCGGGAAGTGTCGGTCTCGCCCATGGTGATGCGGGCAAACGGAACGCCCATGCCCTCGGCCGCCATTTCGCCCTGCGCCGTGCGAAGTCCCTGGCCAAGCTCCGTGAGACCGATGTTCACATGCACGTTCGCATCCGGTAGCACCTCGATCAGCACGCGGCTGACGTCGAATCCGTTGCCGTCCGCGCCGACGCTCGCACCGCGCATGGAGGTCGCAATGCCGATGCCGCGGCGTTTTCTGCGGCTGCGGTCGCGATTCTCCTCGGTGTACTGCGCGTATTTGCGCTCGTAGTCCATCTCCGCAACGGCCTTTTCCATGACCGAACGAATGCTGACCTCGTGGAAATCGAGTTTATGTCCGCACGGACTGACGTCGCCGTTTTCGAGCAGATTGCGGCGGCGGATCTCGAGCGGCGTGATGCCGATTTTGTCGGCCAGAATATCCAGCGTGTTTTCAAGCGCGAAAATGGCCTGCGGTGTGCCGAAGCCGCGCATGGAGCCGGTGTGAACGTTGTTTGTGATAACGGCTTCCGCATCATAGTCGAGACTGTCCATGCGGTAGGGGCCGGGGCCGAGCGTCGCGGTCTTGTACATGACCGGAGGCGACATGTTGATGTAAGCGCCGCAGTCGCCGAGCGCAAAGCACTTGAGCCCTTTGATGTGGCCTTCCTTGTCGGCGCCGAGCTTGATATCAAAGGTGATCGGGTGGCGTTTGTAGCTCTCGACGATCGATTCTTCACGGGTGAGACGGTAGCGCACGGGGCGGCCGGTCTTGAGCGCGATGAGCGCCGCGCGCACACCCATGGCCTCCGCACATTCGATCTTTCCGCCGAAGGAACCGCCGATCGTATCAGGACGGATGATGATCTGCGAAATGGGCAGATTGAGCACACGGTGTACGGACTCGCGCAGATTGTACGGCGCCTGAAGCGAACCCATGATCGTGACTTCCTGACGGTACGGGCTGGGGACCGCGGTGACGGCCTCCGGCTCGATGTAGGCGTGCTCTACGAACTGCGTCTCGTAGTGCGTCTCAACAACGATGTCGGACTCAGCAAGGCTCTTTTCAATATCGCCCTTCTTGGCATGAACGCCGCCGCACATGTTGTTCGGGTAGTCGGGGTTGATGACCTGCTCGTTGTCGATCGCGGTTTTCGGGTCGCCGAGCACGGGGAGCGGTTCATACTCGACCTTGACGAGCTTTGCCGCTTCGTCCGCCTGCCGCTGCGTATCTGCCGCGACGACGGCGATCACATCGCCCAGGAACCGCGTCATGTCGTCGGCAAGAACATATTGATCGATAAATAGCTCGCCGATCATTTTTGCGCCGGGAATGTCTTTCGCCGTCACGACACAAGCAACGCCGGGCATATTTGCCGCTGCCTCTGTATCGACGGAAAGGATTTTAGCGTGAGCGTATTCTGCGTGAACGCCTTTGCAGTACAGCATGCCGGGAAGCCGAATATCGTCGCCGAATTCCGCTTTGCCGGTTACCTTTGCGAGCGCTTCGATACGTTCCACCGAAGTACCTACGGTATGCATGGCAATATCGTCTCCTTTTTCGTCTACTTTGCGTTAGTGTGTTTTAAGTGCATTTAGATGTGATAGACCCGCACTTTCCGCAATCCATTGTAACCGATTTCATGCGTCCTGTCCATCCCACGAATTATCTTTTTTGAGAATAACGAAAGCTGCAGATCAAGGCCGGTTTGGTGCCGATTTGGTCACAAGAAGAGAATTGAAGTGAATGGATGCAAATGGAACTTGGAAAACATACGGACCGCTCCTGCACGGGCAGGAAACGGTCCGCTTTGTCGAAATCGCGCTGTAACTGTTTACGCGCAGCGCAGATAAACCGCGTTCAATACCAAACGAGTCGGAACAGCTGCTTGGGACAGCGCTCCGCACAGAGCCCGCAGCCGGAGCAATTCGACGGCGTGAGGACGATCCGCCCGTCGGGGGCGCGGGAGATCGCGTGATAGAGGCAGCTGTCCGCGCAAAGCGAGCAGGCGTCGCAGCAGTCCTCAGTCATCGATGCGCGCAGGGGTCGGGGATTGATGTCCTCGTAGGGATGCAGACCGGCAAGCGCCGCACCGCGGATCTCCTCGATGTCGGAATAGCCGTGGCCGCGCATCCACGTTTCCAGATCGTTCAAAACGTCCGTAATGACCTGATAGCCGTGGAGCTGAATGACGGACGCAAGCTGAACGCAGGTTGCGCCGAGCATGAGAAATTCCAGCGCGTTTTTTGCAGAGGAAATGCCGCCCGTGCTGCAGATCTCCAGCGGCGAATACTGACGGATCGCAGCGGTCGCCGCGAGCGAGGCCGGACGGATACAGTCTCCGGAGTATCCGCCGAAGGTCTCCATCTTGGTCCGCTGCGTCTCGATATCAACGCCGCAGAGACCGCGCAGCGCATCGATGGCGGAGACGGCGGCAACGCCCGCGCTTTGGATCGAGCGCAGAAAGTCGGGCGAGGCCGCGGCTTCATAGGAGAGCTTGACCATGACCGGAATATGAACGGTTTTCACCACGGCGCCGACAAAAGCCTCGATGTCCGGCGTGTGGCTCGCGATGTGCTGGTTCCGGCAGCCGATCGGCGCAGAGATGCTGATCTCAATGGCGTCGGCACCCATACGCTCAACGCGGGATGCAAGGTATGCAAGTTCGGAGGCCGAAGAGCCCCAGATGCTGCAGATCAGCTTGCTGTCTCCCTTTTTGACGGTCTCCAGTTCGGATTCCCATTGCTCGATGAGCAAATTGGAGTAGAGGGTCGTGTTCAGAAGCCGGTCGTCCTCGACAAAGATGCGGGGACAGATGCGTTCATGCGCTTCCAGTGTGATCGTCTCCGTACAGACAGCCGCAGCGCCCGCGTCGATGCTGCGCTGGATGGATGCACCGTCGCGCGACCACGGGCCGGAAGCGACGAGAATCGGGTTTTTTAGAGAAAGCCCCATAAAGCGCACGGGAAATGACACGGAAGAGCACCTCCATTCAATATCTTTCGATCGCTTAAGTATATGTCAGTCAAACAGCTCGTAAATGTGTTTCTGGTTGCCGCAGGAGCGCCGGATCTTCACTTTCGGCTGAAGCACCATTTCCTGCGGGACGCCGAGATCGAGCGCCTGGTTCTCGATCCGGTCAAAGAGCATTCGTGCGGCCGCCATGCCGAGCTTTGCTGCGGGCAGTTCCAGCCCGGTCAGCGGCGGCGTGACGATGGAACAGGTCGGCGAATCCGAAAGACTTGCAAGCGCAAGGCGGGAAGGAATATCGATCCCGTTGTCCTGCGCCGCCTTGAGGATGCCGAAGGCCTGTTCGTGACTTGCCGCAACGATCGCATTGGGAAGAACGTCTTTTTGCATGATGCGCTGCGCAGCGATATAGCCGCCCTGCACGGTCGATTCCGCAAGCGTTTCCTGAAAATGCTCGGATGACAGTCCGGCCTCCCAGAAAGCGTGACGCAGTCCGTCGCGGATCTGTTCGGACTCGCTCACCTGCTGATGATCCAAAATCAGATGGAACGTTCGATGCCCGAGCGAAAGCAGATGCCGGAGCAGCCGGTAAGCGCCCTCTTCAAAATCAATATAACACAGCGTGTCGCAGCCGCCAATGCGGTTTTTTCCGATGTGTACGCGCGGGATGTCGCAGCTCAGAGGTACAGCGTCCTGTCCCCCGAGCTTGGAACAGACGAGGATCATGCCGTCGATGCGCCGCGTTTCGGCCATTTTCAGGTATTCGGCCTCGATCTGTTCGTCACTGTGCGTATCGCAGAAAAACACGGCGTACCCCTTGCTGCGGGAGATGGTCTCAATGCCGCTCGTGATCTGCTGATAAAAACTGGATTCAATGGTCGGGATCAGAAGAGAAATGATGTTGGACTTGCCGAGGTTCAACCCCCTTGCGAACCAGTTGGGCGTATAGTCCTGTTCGCGCATCACAGCAAGCACGCGTTCACGCGTCTCCGGGAGCACCTGCTCGGGATGATTGAGTACGCGCGAGATCGTTGCGACCGAAACGCCGGCCATTTCCGCTACTTTTCGAATATTCATGTTTCGTCCCCGTCGCCAATACCGTTGGATTTCTGAATGATGCAAAAAGTATAGCATGAATTCGCGCGCCGATTCAAGCATAGAATACGTAAATATATATTAGTAGCCGTTCTTCAAAATTCACTGTGCGTTCATTTTTTTGCCGTAATCCATTGACAAAGGGGAAGGAGCAGGATAGAATAATTGCATAAAAATTGAAAGTGGTTACATCAATTCGAATCATCAGTTTGGCACACGGGTGCCACAAAATTACGGCCTAACACGATCCCGAAAGAACCGGAAAAGAAAACGGAATTACATAGCTTGCTGTTTTCCGCGCAATGCGGTTACAGGATAGATAGATGGATGAACCGGCGGAACTCGAAACTCACCAAAATTTTGAATGGGAGGCTTTTTTCATGGAAGCAAATGTGAAAAAAGAGCATTTCGACATTGACTATACCTTTGAACGCGTTCCCGAAACGAACCGCAAAGGTTTCTGGTCCATGTTCGTCATCATGTTGGGCTTTACTTTCTTCTCCGCGAGCATGTGGACCGGCGTTGAGCTGGCGAACGGTCTGGATTTCACCGGATTCCTGCTGGCGGTCCTCATCGGCGGCGCAGTCCTTTCGGCATACTGCGGTGTGCTCGGCTATGTCGGCGCAAAGACGGGTCTGAACTTTGACCTTCTCTGCCACCGTGCATTCGGCACGAAGGGCTCCTATCTGCCCTCTCTGATGATCTCTCTGACCCAGATCGGCTGGTGCGGCGTTGGCTTGGCCATGTTCGCCTACCCGATGAAGGAGGTCTTCTTCCCGAACGCCGGCAACGGTCTGCTCTGGCTGATGGTCATCATCATCGGCGTCTGCATCACCTGCTCCGCATACTTCGGCGTGAAGGGTCTTGAGATCGTTTCTTGGGTCTCTGTTCCGCTGATCGCGATCCTCGGCGGCTACGCCATGATCAAGGCGACCATCGACGGCGGCGGCATGACGGCGATCTTCGCAAAGAGCACCGGTGGCCTCACAATCTTCGGCGGCATTGCACTGGTCATCGGTTCGTTCGTCTCCGGCGGTACGGCCACACCGAACTTCGTCCGCTTCTCCAAGATCAAGCCCGCTGTCTGGACGACGATCATCGCGTTCTTCCTCGGCAACACCCTGATGTTCTTCTTCGGCGGCGTTGCAGGTGCTTTCACCGGCAAGAACGACATCTTCTTCGTCATGGCTGAGATGGGTCTGATGGTTCCGGCGATCTTCGTTCTCGGCGCCAACATCTGGACGACGAACGACAACGGCCTGTACACCGGCGCGCTGGGTCTGTCCAACATCACCAAGGTTCGCAAGCGCCCCATGGTTCTTGCGGCTGGCGCTCTGAGCATCGTGCTCGCAATCTGGCTGTACAACAACTTCTGCAACTGGCTGACCATCCTGAACGCGACCCTGCCCCCGATTGGTGTCATCATCGTTGTGGACTTCTTCCGTCATCGTGACCGCTACATGTCCGACGATGTGAAGCTCCGCACGGTCAACTGGGGTTCCATCGCAGGCGTCGTCGGCGGCGCGCTCGTCGGCAACCTCGTGCATTGGGGTATCTCTGCTGTTAACGCCATGATCGCAGCCGTCATCTGCTACTTCATCGCAGAGATCGTCTACAACAAGAAGCAGGCGTAAACAAGAATCAAATCTTGCCCGGTTTTCCATTGAATCAAGAGAGGCCGTTCCGAGAGGGACGGCCTCTTTTTTGCGCCGCTGCGCATCAAATTGGACAGCGCGATGTGTGCGGCAGCAATACAGCAGCATCGTTTTCCGGTGTGCGTACGGGCCTGTTCTCTGTACTGCTCGCAGCATGGAGGCTAACACGGGAATTGACGTTTGCGAAAAAAGCGTGCGTCGAAACCAGCCGTATCAAAAGCCTTTTCACGGCGCCCCCGCGTACAGGAAACGATGACGTTGACGTGGTGCGCCGAGGATACCAACGGGATAGCAGACGCTCCCCGTCCGCCAGAGACAGCGGCGCATCCGAAAAGTTCGAGGGGCTTCCTTCGTGTGTGCGGGATCGGGTGATGTATAGCGTGTGAGTTCCGCTCGCCGCGCGTACAAGCGCAAAAGCCGCATACGGGTCAGAGAAACAGTCGCCGACGGTTCTATACCGCGGCTTCCTTGTGAACAAGCCGCCCCCAAAAGAGGAAGCAGCCGGCGGGTGTTTTCGCCGACTGCTTGATTGGTGAATCGCACTTGCATAGTATCGTCGCCGCACTCCGCGCCGGAGCGCGGCGTAGTGTGACGCCGGAAAAGACGTGTCAGATGTACAGCGACTGCTTCTTCTCGGTCGTTGCAATGATGCGGCCGTCGCGGATCACATACAGTCTCGCGGGCTGGAGACGAATCGCGGAACGAATGTCCTCTGCGTCGATGACGACAAGGTTTGCACGGCAGCCAACGTCCGTGCCGTAGTTTTCGAGACGCAGAATCTTTGCGCCGTCAACGGTGAGCATATCGTACACCTTCTCGATCTCGTCGGGCATGCTCATCGCGAGCGTGTGCGCAGAGATGTTTGCGACCTCAAGCATATCCGCGTTGCCGAAGGGATAGAACGTATCGTTTACGCAGTCCTGACCGAACGCCACGGTAATGCCCGCCTTGAGCAGCTCTTTGACGCGGGTCGTTCCGCGCGGAACAAGCCGCTGGCCCCATTCGCGTCCCTGCACGATAAGATTCGTGACGGGGTTTGTGATGAAGTGGATGCCCGCTTTGGCGCACTTTTCGATCAGGTACGCAGCGTAGTGGTTGTCATAAGCGCCGAGCGCACAGGTGTGACCCGCAGTCACGCGGCCATGCCACCCGCGCTTGACCGTCTCGTCAGCGACCATTTCAAGCGTTCGATAGAACGGGTCGAGCGTTTCGTCAACGTGCATGTCAATGTCTGCATCGTATTTTTCCGCAATGTCAAAGCAGAGCTTCACATGCTTAAGGGAATCCTCGGGGCTGTTCTCGTTCGCAGGCATACCGCCGACGATCGTTGCGCCCATTTCCATGGCTTCCCACATGAGCTTGTCGCAGCCGGGATTCTTCAGGATGCCCTCCTGCGGGAATGCAATGACCTGAATGTCCATTGCGTCTTTGTACTTTTCTTTGAGCGCGAGAACGCCTTTCATCGTCATGAGACCGCCGATGGTGTCAACGTCAACGTGCGTGCGCATGGTCTGCGTACCGTTCTGAATGCCCATGCGGACAACATCCTCGCTGCGCTCCAGAATATCTTCGAGCGTATAGTTCTTTTTGCGCGCCCAGATCATCTCGATCGCGCCGAAGAGCGTACCCGCCGCGTTCTTTTCACAGGAGTCAAAGATATTGACTTTATCCAGATGGATATGCGGATCAATAAAGGCAGGGGAAACGAGTTTGCCGTTCGCATCGATCACGGTTTCGGCAGCGACATCGATTTTCGGCGCTACTTCCTTGATAAAACCGTTGTCAATCGCAATGTCGACCAGAGTTTCTTTCCCACGGAGTCGGGCATTCTTCAATAGCAGTTGCATGATGGTACGTGAGATCCTTTCTGTTTCGGAATTGTGTCGAAGAGACGGAATGAACAGAGCCGCATCCTGCCGTAAAACGACAAGACAGACTACCATTGCTATTTTACCAATCCCGCTTCGGCCTGTCAATGAAAGCCGTGTAACGGCTTACAAACGGATTACAGGAGCAGCAGACGGCATACGATGGTGATTTTGTGAGCAGAAGACGGCAAGCGGCAGTGAAATACCGAACGTTCAGCACGAAAAGCTGCGCCGACATGAAGAAAAGCGTAAAACAAAAGAGAGCACAAGCGGCTCTCTTTGCTGGAGCTGATGAGCAGATTCGAACTGCCTACCTCTTCATTACCAATGAAGTGCTCTACCGACTGAGCTACATCAGCATCGCTATTTCAATATGTTGCAGATTCGCAACAAACCCATTATAGCGAATGCTTGCCGGTTTGGCAAGAGTTTTTTGCATGTTTTCGGTGACAATTTCAATCAGTTTTCCGCACGGATCAGGCTTTCAACAGCTTTTACACAGGGCAACCGTCGAATCTCCTCGAGCGCGGCCTGCACGCTGAGCTCATGCGCCTCGTGCGTCATGAACGAAATGTGGGAAGACCCGCCGTTTGCCTCGCCGAGCTGGAGCACGTCCTTGAGCGACACGCCGTGCGCGGCAAAGCTCTGCGCGATCGCGGCCATGGTGCCGGGTTCGTCATATACCTCGATACGCGCACAGTAGATGCAGCGAAAGTCCCGTACAAGATCGATTTCGCGACTCATGGCGGCATCGTTGCGAAATGTCATGTAGCGGTGATGTCCGACCGCATGGCAGGCGTAAACAATATCCGATACAACAGCGGAGGCGGTAGGCATACGGCCTGCACCGCGGCCATAGAGCATAATATCATCGACTGCGTGTCCCGTCAGAAAGACCGCGTTGAAAACGCCGCGCACGGAGGCGAGCGGATGTGTTTTCCGGATCATGGTCGGGTGGACGCGCACCTCGATGCGGGGTCCCGTTTTTTTACCGATGGCAAGGAGTTTGATCTCATAACCGAGGAGCTTCGCTGTCTCAAAATCGGCTTTGGTGAGCTTTGTGATGCCTTCACGATAGATCACATCGACAGGCATGTGCGCATGGAACGCCATGGACGAGAGGATGGAGAGCTTGTAAACCGCGTCGAAAGCCTCGATATCGGCGGTAGGATCCGCTTCGGCATACCCAAGCCGCTGCGCCTCGGCAAGCGCGTCCGAAAAGTCCTTGCCCTCTTCGCTCATTTTCGTGAGGATATAATTTGTTGTGCCGTTGATGATCCCCATAACGCGGGTAAGATTGTTTGCCTGCATGGAGTCCGTGATCGTGCGGAGAACGGGAATGCCGCCGCCTACAGTTCCTTCAAAATACAGGCCCGCGCCCGACGATTTCGCCGCGGCTTCAAATTCAAACCAGAACTTGCTGATGACCTCCTTGTTGGAGGTGACGACTGTTTTCCCGGCCTCCAGCGCGCGCAGAATATAGCTGCGGGCTGGCTCAACGCCGCCCATGCATTCTACGACCACGGAAACGGAAGCATCCGAAAGAATGTCGTCATAGTCCGTGGTAAACAGGGCTCGGGGCGCAAGTCCGAGAAGAGACGCGCGCTCGATGTCGCGAACCAGAATATGCGAAACGCAGAGGTCGAGCGACTCACGGTGCATGAGATCGCCGTGATTCTCCGTTAGAATGCGATATACGCCGGTGCCGACCGTGCCGAAGCCGAGGATAGCCAGTTGATACTGTTTCATGCGGAAAAAGCCTTTCAGTCAAATCACGGTTGTTCGTTCAGTTCTCCATGGCGGCGCCGATCGCAACGGCAAAGGGCGCATGCTCCGGTACGATAAAGCGGACATGATGTAGCGCGGCTACCTCGTCCAGGCTGCGCGCCGCCGCAGGCCAGTCGCTGATCGTTCCGACGAGAACGATGGAGCGGGTGAGACGCTTTTTGACGGCAAAAGCGGCCATGACGCCGATGCTTTCAAACACGAGATTGCAAAGGCCGGCGGCAAGATCCTCGCGCGTAACGTTCGCACCGGTCTTTGCAAGATTTGCAACCGTAGAGGTCGGCGTAAGATCCGGCAGAACGCCTGCACAGACGTCCTTCAGCTGAAGATCGATATGCGAAAGATCACCGCTTTGCGCCAGCCGGGAGAATTCGTCCATATCGGTCACGCCGCACAGCCGCGCGGCAAGGCTCTGCATGGTGCCGCCGCCGAGCCCGGTGCCGCCGACATGCCAGGAGCGGAAAGGTGTGACGCGGACAAAGGAAGTTCCCGTACCAAGGCTGACGACGAGGCAATTGGGCTTCTTTGCCAGGTGGCTTGCACCGCGCGAGAGCGAGGCAAACTCATCCGCGTGTTTCGTGGGAAGCGACAGAATATCGCCCTGAACCGAAGCCGATCCGACGCCCGTAATGGCAATGCGGGCGGCGTTTTCGGCGCCGAGACGCTGAATGGCCGCCTCAAGGCTTTCGGTGTCCTCTTTGCGCAGGGTGCGCAGGCAGCGGCCGTTTTTGACGAGGGCGAGCTTTGTCGCCGAAGCGCCGAAGTCGATGCCGAGCACGAGCTCACGCGGCTGCAATGCAGCAAGCACCGCAGGAACGATGATGATCGCAGCGCCGAGTTCGATCAAGCCGTTGACGCCGATAAGCGTCATGTAGATCGTTTCAATGAGACTTCCGTTGATGATGGCGGAAAACAGCTTGAGGGCGGACAAGACGAGCACTGTGTTTGTCAGCGTTGCCGCGGCGGCAGACAGCGCGCCGACGACGTAGGGCTTGCATTTTGCCTTGCGCAGCCCGGCAGCGGCAAAACCTGCCACCGCGCCGACGATGACACGCGGAACAAGAGAGATCAGCGGATTTGTAAACGGCGCCCACAGCGGATTTGTAAATGCGCGTATCACGCAGGTCGCGCCCCAAACGAACCCGAGCCATGCGCCGTACTTCCAGCCGAGAAGCACACCGCCGATCGCAACGACGATATGCAGCGTTGTGATTTCGATCAGGCCATAATAAATGTAGCCGGTATACGGAATAACGGTCATGACAATGATCAGAGCCGACAGTACAGCGGCCATTGTAAATGCGCGTAGGTTTTGACGTTTCATGGGCTTTGGCATTGAATAGTACCTCCATTTCCGTGATCGCCGGCGTACAGTTCTATATTCCGGCAAAAGGCCGTGTGGCGGCGCAGCGCGTTTCGACGAATGCCGCCTCTCGATAATTGTATATTGTTTTCACGGATATGGCAATGCAAAAGGCGCAAACTATCTGAAAATGATTGAAGGGAGCGGCAGAATGAAACGACAGGATCATGTGGGGACGCAGGGGGAACGAAAGCCTTCCGTTGCGGCGACGGCGGGATTTGTCCTTGTGACGGTCCTGCTTGCATATGGCGCGGCGAGACTGCTGTTCGGCACGATCTCCAGAGAGTTCACAAAAGAGGAGGCGTCCATGGAAACGCCGGCGGCAGCCGCGGAAGGACTGCAGCCGGGCAAGCAGACCGATGCGGCGCAAGCGGTATTCACACCGTCGCCCGCAGAACTTCGCACGCAAGAACCGCCAAAGGAAAGCGTCGCGCCGGAGACAACGGAAGAACAGCCGGAGAGAACGCCTTTGCCGCACGGGACTGTCCTGCAGGAAGGACTGCCGGAAGAACTGCCGGCAGCGGCGATCGGCGTGCAATCGGCTCCAAAGCAGTTTTCCTGCGGCGCGCTGGATCTGGTATTCGGCATGACCGATACAGAGGGAAACATCGAATGCGTCGCCGTGCTCGTTTCGGCAGACGAAAGAACTACGCTGCTTTCGCTGCCCGGAAATTGTCGGACGGCTGGCGGCGCGCTGCTGTCCGAGTATGCCGGAGAACAACTGCTCGAGGCCGTCGGGGAGGTCGTTCCGGTGCAGTATGGGACTTATGCCTATATTTCGAAAACGAATGCTGCGGATTGCATCGACGCGCTTGGTTCGCTGTTCATTGCCGGAAAGCTGAGGACGGGGGAGGAAACGCTGGCGTATCTGGACAGCGCAGGAAAGGATCCCCTGCTGACCGCAGAGCGCTTTGCCGTTATTCTGCAGGCATTGACTGAGAAACTGCACGAACTGCCGCTGCTGCGGATGCTTGCTGCGAAGAATGTGCTGCAAGCGGCGGTCAAAACCAATTTGAAGGAAAAAACGGGCTGGGCGCTCTATCGAAGCCTGGTGAAGACGGACACGGAAGCGATCCGCCGCCGGACAATCCCGGTGGACTCGGCATTGATCGACGGGCGGCGCTGCTATATGCCGGATGAAACGCTCATGGAAAGTTTATTTGAAGAACTATACAAATCCTGACAAAAAAACATTGACACCAAAGCAAAGTTAGTCTATACTCATAAATGCGCGTTTGCGTGTTGGGAGCATAGCTCAGCTGGGAGAGCACTTGCCTTACAAGCAAGGGGTCACAGGTTCGAGCCCTGTTGCTCCCACCAGAAATGGAATTGTGGCCCGGTAGTACAGTTGGTTAGTACGCCAGCCTGTCACGCTGGAGGTCAGGGGTTCGAGCCCCCTTCGGGTCGCCATTTTTGCCTCGGTAGCTCAGCTGGTAGAGCAAGGGACTGAAAATCCCTGTGTCGGTGGTTCGACTCCACTCTGAGGCACCATTGCGGGAATAGCTCATTTGGTAGAGCGCAGCCTTGCCAAGGCTGAGGTGGCGGGTTCGAGCCCCGTTTCCCGCTCCACTGGAAAACCGGCATTTCGCCGGTTTTCCAGTGGATATCGAACGCGAAAGCATATCGCGGCACGCCCGAGCATAACAATGGAATATGGCGCCATAGCCAAGCGGTAAGGCAGAGGTCTGCAAAACCTTCATCCCCGGTTCGATTCCGGGTGGCGCCTCCAGAAAGAAAACTCCTTAAGTACTGATGTGCGGGGAGTTTTTGATTTGCCCGGAAGAACCCGCCTGCAAATGCGGCGGAGGCCGGCCACAAAAAAAACGGACGGTCCGCATGTGAACTGTCCGTTTTGTTCTGCATGATGGCACAAAATGCACGCAAGCGCATAGAACGCCATTATTTGGAATTTTATACGGGTCGGCCTGTACGGGATCCCGTGGGCGTTTGCCCGTGGCGAGGCTCGTTTATTTCGCGGAGAAAAACGCGGTGCAGAGACGCACGAATGAATCCTGATCTGCAGCGCCCATGGTTTCACAGGCCGAGTGCATGGCAAGGATCGGAACGCCGACGTCTGCCGCGGGCATGGCGAGCAGCGCAGAGACCATCGAGCCGACGGTGCTGCCGCCGGGAAGATCGGCGCGGTTCATATAGGTCTGCAGCGGGATGTCGTTTGCATCGCAGAGCCCCCGGATCACGGCGCAGGTCTCCGCATCGGACGCATAGCGCGGACTGCGTTTGAGCGCGACGCCGCCGCCGAGAACGGGCGCGGAGGTCGCATCCGCAAATTCCGGATGGTTGGGATGCTGTGCGTGCGCTGCATCGCAGGAAAGCAGCATGCCGCGAAAACAGGCGTCGAGCAGCGTTTCCCGTGCCATGCCGAGACCGGAGGCGAGCTTCTCCAAAAGGAACGTGAGCGTACTGCTGTCCGCACCGCGCCGGGTGTTGCTGCCGATCTCCTCGCTGTCGTACAGTACGGCGATGTTGATCGTGTCGCCCGTAGCATCGACAAGACCACGCAGACAGGCGTGAACGGAGGTGAGATTGTCGAGCCGCGGCGAGCAGAGCAGATCCTGTTGAAAACCGACGAGCGCCGAGGGTGCATAGCAGTAGGCAGACAGTTCGAACGAAAGGATGTCCAGAGGGCGCACATCGAGCTTCGCGGCAATCTCGCGGACAAGGTAGCCGTCTTTTTCACAGGCTTCGCGCATCGTCCGGCAAATGGGCAGCATATCTACGTTTGCCCGGTACGGTACGCCCTTGTTGACCTCGCGGTTCATATGGATGGCAAGGTTCGGAATGACGAGCAGCGGCGCATCCCAGCGGATCAGGCGCTGTTCGGGACGCATCGGGTCGTCCGTGCGCAGAAGCACGGTGCCGGCGAGCCCGAGTGGGCGGTCGAGCCAGCTGTTAAGAATAGCGCCGCCGTATGGTTCTACGCTGAGACGACAGCAGCCGCCGGCAACGAGTTCCGGATCGGGCTTGATGCGCATACAGGGCCAGTCGGTGTGCGCGGCTGCAATACGCAGCGTGTCCCTGCTTCCTACCGTGACCGCGGCAAGAAAAGAGCCGGATTCGATATAGTACCGCCCGCCGCGCCGGACGGAGAACGGTTCTGCGAGCGGCAACGCGGAAAAACCGCGCTCAGTGAGAAATTCTTTTGCCATGGCGACGGTGTGCACGGGGGAAACGCCGCCGTCGAGAAACCGCATGAGCTCGGAACGGGAGTCGGACATCAATAACACTTCCTTTTGCAATACTGCCGTTCAAGGGAAACAGGCCAAACCCGCCCCGAACGATTCATATTTTAGCATGGATACGGTAAAATAACAACGAGATTCGGAAGAACGCAGCATCGAACGCGGCGAGCTCTTGACCCGAAGAAAACGTGTGCTATAATGTGACCGAATCAAAGGGGAGAGAGAACATATGCGGGAGTTTCTATCGGAGCTGTTTTCCAATCGGATCCTGATCGCAGCGATCGTAGCCTGGGCTGCCGCGCAGCTGATCAAGACGATCATTTATCTCATTCTGTACCGCGAATGGCGCTTTGAACGGCTTGTGGGAAGCGGCGGGATGCCGAGTTCCCATGCAGCGACCGTGTGCGCCCTCAGCGTGTCCGCTTTGCTGCACTACGGCGTCGGCTCGCCGGTATTCGCGCTCTGCGTGATCCAGACGGCGATCGTGCTGCACGATGCGCGCGGCGTTCGCCTGGAAACGGGCAAGCAGGCCAAGATGATCAACTCCATCACACGTTTTATCGAAAAGAGCTATCATGCGGACGTGTTTCCGGAAGAAGAGCTGAAGGAGCTGGTGGGGCATACACCGCTGCAAGTGCTTGTCGGCGCGATCCTCGGCTTTATCATCGGCCTTATTATGGGCTGAAATGTAACACGGAGCACAATGGACGGGAAAGGCCCGTCCTATTTTTATATGTAACGCATACGCTTTCTGAAGAGAGGAGCGGATGCGGGTGCAGCGGTCGTTGGAACAGATCGCCGTGGGCAGGGGCGGCACGGTACTCCGAGTCGATGCGCATGATGCCAGAACGCGGCAAAGGCTTATGGAAATGGGGTTGACGCCGGGCGTTCGGGTCACGGTCAAACGGGTCGCCCCGCTCGGCGATCCGATCGAGATCGAATTGCGCGGTTACAGGCTTTCGCTTCGCCGTGAAGACGCACGCAGCATTGCGGTACTGCCGGGCATGCAGGAACGAAGAGGGGGCGGCGCGGCGCGGGCACGGGAGACAGGACTGCCGATAGCGAAAAACGGAGCGCTCGCACAGAGCATGACAGAACAGGCCCTTGGATGTACGTATACAAAGACTTCCTGCTGCGGGAAATGCGGCGGCTGCGGCTCTGCGGAACCTTCGGAACAGACGGAAAGAAACGGCGCGCGCCTCGCGATCGCAGGCAATCCGAACTGCGGCAAGACAACGCTGTTCAACGCATTGACAGGGGCGCGGGAAACCGTGGGCAATTGGCCCGGCGTGACCGTGGAACGCAAGGAGGGGCGGGCCTCCGCGGGCAGGTACGATCTGACGCTCGTGGATCTTCCGGGCGTGTATTCGCTTACCGCAAACTCCACGGAGGAAACGGTCGCACGGGAGTATCTGCTCAGCGGGCAGGCGGATGCCGTGCTCATCGTTGCGGACGCGGTAAACTTGGAGCGGAACCTGTATCTGACGCTGCAGATCGCTTCGCTCGGAAGTCCCGCCGTGCTCGCATTGAACATGATGGATGAAGCGGCGTCACAGGGCCTCCGGATCGACTGCGCGCGCCTTGCGGGGCGGCTCGGCCTGCCGGTCGTTCCCGTCAGCGCCCGGACGGGACAGGGGCTGGAAGCGCTGACAGACTGCCTTGCGCGCCTGCTCGACTGTGTGCAAAACGGCCGGTGGAAAGAAGTGCCGCTTCGCTGCCCGCTGAACGGCGAAGCGGAACGACGGTATGCGGAGATGGAACGAGCGATCGGCGCGGCGGCGGAGCGAAACGGTATTCCGACCGCATGGGCGGCGGAGCAGCTGCTGCTGGGAACAGCCGGGGTCGAAGCGCGCCTGGCAATGCTGCCCGGTGAACGCTTGGCGGTCACGGCAGCGCGCAATGCGTTTTCCGATACGGAAATGGATGCGGCGGCGGTATTTGCGGATGCACGCTACCGGGCCATCACTGCGGTCTGTCGTGCCTGCGTTTTCAGACCGTCGTCCCACGGGCGCAGCGCGACGGAGCGTATCGATGCGGTGCTGACGCATAAGGTCATCGGGCTCCCGCTGTTCTTTGCGCTCATGTCATTGATTTTCCTTTTGACGTTCGATACGCTGGGGGCGTTTCTTTCCACTGCGATCGAGAGCCTTGCGGGCGACGCGGTGATGGGAGCGGCAGGGACATGGCTTGCAAACGCGGGAGCACCTGCGTGGCTCGCATCGCTGTTGACGGAGGGCGTACTCGGCGGCGTGGGCAGCGTGCTGACGTTTTTGCCGCAGATCGCGCTGCTGTTTTTCTTTCTTTCGCTGCTGGAGGACAGTGGGTATCTCGCACGGGCGGCTTTTTTAATGGATCGTGCGTTGAAACGATTCGGACTGTCCGGGAAAGCATTCATTCCCGTACTCATGGGCTTCGGCTGTACAGTGCCGGCAACGCTCGCGGCGCGCACGATGGAAAACGAGGGTGAACGGCGCATGACCATCCTGTTACTTCCCTTTGTTTCCTGCTCTGCAAAGCTGCCGGTCTACGGACTGCTTGCGGGCGCGTTCTTCTCGAAGCACCGCGGACTGATCGTGCTGAGCCTGTATCTGCTCGGACTTGTGATGGGCGTGCTTACGGGCCTTTTGTTCCGACAAACGGTCTTTTCGGAAAACCGTGCACCCTTTGTGCTGGAACTGCCGCCATACCGCGCGCCGTCGCTCAAGACAACGTTTCTGCATGTCGGCGAGCGGGTGTGGCATTTCGTTTCGCGAGCCGGGACGGTCATCCTCTGTATGAGCGTGCTGCTTTGGACGCTGACGCATTTTGACGGGAACCTCACGCTCACGGAACAAACGGAGACCAGTCTGCTCGGCCTGTTTGGCGTACGGCTTGCACCGCTGTTCGGACCGCTGGGCTTCGCCTCGTGGCAGGCCGCCGTAGCCCTTCTGACGGGACTTGTCGCAAAGGAGGCGGTGAGCGCGGCGCTGACGCTGTTTCTCGGCGTGGCGGGGAGCGCCCTGCCCGCAGCGATGGCGGGCCTGTTTACGCCGCTTTCCGCCTATTGCTTCTTAGTGTTCGTGCTGCTGTATCCGCCCTGCGCGGCGGCCGTCGCGACCATGCGGCGCGAACTGCACAGCGCGCGGCTGACACTGCTCATGGTGATCTACCAGACGGGGACAGCGTTTCTTCTTGCCGCGTTGATCTATCGCATCGGGAATATTTTGCTGCCCGTGTAAAGGGAAACGTCCCCTTTCTTGTGACAGGGATAGTGGAGAACGGTTCGGTGAAACACAATATCTGGGCTCTATTTGCAGGAAATGTGAAATCTTCCTGCATCTCTTTTCATATTTCCCGGAAAATGGTATACTACATTGAAACATTTTGATGGAGTTCCTGCATGAAATTATTATTGAGCAATGACGACGGCATTTCTGCCGAGGGGATTCACGCGCTTGCAAGGGCGCTGTCCGAGCATCACGAGGTCTTTGTCTCCGCGCCCGCGACGCAGCAGAGCGCTGTGAGCCGTGCCATGACGCTGTTCACACCGTTGCGCGCAAATCCGTATCCGCTTCCGGGGCTGCCCGGCGTGCCGGCATATGAGGTCACGGGAACGCCTGTGGACTGCGTGCGCCTTGGCCTCGGCAATTTGTTTGACAAACCGGACATGGTCATTTCCGGCATCAATCTCGGACAGAACCTTGGCACGGATGTGCTGTATTCCGGCACGGTTGCGGCCGCACATGAAGCGGCGCTTTTGGGATACCAGGCGATCGCCATGTCGTGCCTTGAGTTTCGTCCGAAGCATATGGACACGTCGGCAAGGATCGCCGTGTTTATGGCGGATTATCTTGCGGCGCATCCGCTGCCGTTTGGGACGCTCCTGAACGTCAACGTGCCGGATCTTCCGATGGAGGAGCTGCGCGGCATTAAGTGTGCCCCGATCTGCGTGGAGGAATATGCGCTGCCGTACATCGAGCGGCTGGATCCGCGCGGCGGGAAATACTACTGGTCGCCGCGGGAACGTATTACAAACGTGGGGACGGCAGACATTGACGAGTATTGGGCGAGCCGGGGCTATGTCACCGTGACGCCGCTCGGCTATGATCTGACCTGTTACAGCCGCATGGACAGCGTCAAGAGCGAATTGGAGGGTACAGAGCAATGGAAGGGCTTCTGAAGATCATCGAGGATAATCGAAGCCTGTTTTCCAAAGGCCAGAAGCGCATCGCGGATTACATTGTGCATTCCTATGACGAAGCGGCGTTCATGACCGCGGCAAAGCTCGGCGATACCGTGGGCGTCAGCGAATCCACGGTCGTGCGCTTTGCATACTCGCTCGGCCTGGACGGGTATCCGGCCCTGCAGGAGGCCTTGCAGGAACTCATCCGCCACAGGCTGACGAGCGTACAGAGAATCCGCCTTGCAGCCTCGATCCCGCAGGACGAGATGCTGCGCACGGTGCTCACCTCGGACATGAATAACATCCGCGCTACGATCGAAATGATCGACAACGACAGCTTTCGCGGCGCGATCAATGCGATCCTTCATGCGCGCAGGATCTATGTGCTCGGTATCCGCAGCGCCATGTCGCTCGCACAGTTTTTGACGTATTATCTGGACTTTGTCTGCGATAACGTTATGTTTGTCAACGGCGCGGTGCAGGATATATATGAGCGCATGGTGCGCTTGGGGCCGGAGGATGTTTGCTTCGGTATCAGCTTTCCGCGGTACAGCGTGCGAACGATCGACGCCATGCGCTATGCGAAGGCGCAGGGCGCGACGGTCATTTCCCTGACCGACCTTCCGACGTCGCCGTCGGCAGCCTTTGCGGACTTTACGCTTTGCGCACGCAGCGACATGGCGTCCTTTGCAGATTCGCTTGTCGCGCCGCTGTCGCTCATCAATGCAATCATTGCAGCCATCGGGTTGGCACGGCAGGACGAAGCATATCAACACCTGACACAGCTGGAACAGATCTGGAGCGCGGAGGGCGTTTACATGACTGACCCGCAGAGCACGGGGGTGGAGCCGTGAGAGTCTGCGTTGTGGGCGGGGGAGCCGCCGGCATGATCGCGGCTGCGGAAGCGGCGCGCGCGGGCCACACGGTCACCCTGCTTGAAAAGAATGAAAAACTCGGCAAAAAGCTTTACATTACGGGCAAAGGCCGCTGCAATGTGACCAACTGCGCGGAGCGCGATGCGTTTTTCGCTGCGGTCACGCACAACCCGAGGTTTTTGTACAGCGCGTTTGCGGCGTTTGATAATCAGGCCGTCCAGCGGCTTATCGAATCGCTCGGCGTGCCGCTCAAAACGGAACGGGGGGGCAGGGTGTTTCCTGCGTCGGATAAGTCGAGCGACATTCTGCGCGCATTGGAACGATACGTTAGAGATTCCGGCGTCGATGTTCGCCTGAATACGGCAGTCAGTGCGGTCTGTTATGCGGACGGCGCCGTAACGGGCGTGCGGACAGGCGGTGCGTTTCTTCCAGCGGAGGCGGTCGTTGTGGCGACAGGCGGGCTCAGTTACCCGCAGACGGGCTCCACGGGCGACGGCTACCGCTTTGCGGCGCAGGCAGGGCATACCGTGCTGCCGGGCAAGCCATCGCTTATTTCTTTTATAACGGAGGAGGACTGGCCGTTTGCGCTTTCGGGGCTGATGCTCAAAAACGTCGGTCTTTCGGCAAGGCGCGGCAAGAAAAAGGTGTTCGACCAGCAGGGCGAGCTGCTTTTGACACATTTCGGCGTTTCCGGACCTCTCGTACTGACGCTGTCGTCCATCGTAGCGGACGAACCGGCGGGGCTTGCACTTGCCATCGATTTAAAACCTGCGCTGGATGAAGCGCAGCTCAATGCGCGGCTCCTGCGGGAACTCGATGAGAACAAACAGAAGAATGTCCTGGGCGCGCTGCATTCATTGCTTCCGGAACGACTGCTGCGTACCGTTCTGGAACTTGCAAAGATCGATCCGGCCATGCCGGTCAGCGTTTTTTCAAAAGAAGCTCGGCGCCGGCTCGTTGAAACGCTGAAACGTTTGCCGCTGACCGTCCGCGGAACAAGGCCGATCGAAGAGGCGGTGATCACGCGGGGCGGCGTGAAGGTGTCGGAGGTCTCAAGCTCTACGATGGAATCAAAAGTAATGCGGGGACTCTATTTTGCCGGGGAGGTGCTGGATGTGGATGCGCTGACCGGCGGTTATAATCTGCAGATCGCATGGTCAACGGGCGCATTGGCAGGGAGGAGCATCGGTGAGTAAGCAGCATTTGAATATCGCGATCGACGGTCCCGCGGGCGCGGGGAAAAGCACAATCGCACGAGCGCTTGCGGACAAGCTCGGCGCACGGTATCTGGATACGGGCGCAATGTATCGCGCCGTGGCGCTGCTTGCGGAGCGCGCGGGCGTTGACCCGGGCGATGGAGAAGCCATGGAGCGCATTTTGCCGAACGCGGATATTGCGGTACGGTATGACGATGCGGGCGTGCAGCATGTGTATTTGTCCGGAGAGGATGTCACGGGTCAGCTGCGCACAAACAGTATTTCCATGGGCGCGTCGATGGTCGGATTGCATATGGCTGTGCGCAGGAAGCTTACGGAGCTGCAGCGCCGCGTTGCGGAAGAAAACGACGTGGTCATGGACGGAAGGGACATTACGACAAACGTTTTGCCGGACACGCCGTACAAGTTTTATCTAACAGCCAGCGTAGAGGAACGGGCGCGGCGGCGATATCAGCAACTGCTGCGGCGCGGCGGAACGGATAAAACGCTGGAGGAGATCGAACGTGAGATCGCGGCGCGCGATAAAAACGATATGGAGCGCGACTATATGCCTCTTCGACGCGCGGAGGACGCCGTGCTGATCGATTCCTCGTCGCTCACGATCGATGAGGTGACGGAGCAAATGCTCCGCCTGATCCGTGAAAAGGAGAAGGAGTAAGCACCATGCTGTATTGGTTTGGAAAGATTTTTCTCGCACCGTTCGTGTGGCTTTTGATGCGTCCGAGGGTCAAAGGCTTTCAGCACCTGTTCTATCGCGGCAGCGCGATCATCGTGAGCAACCATTGGTCACTCGGCGATCCGATCCTGCTTGCGATCGTCAGCCCGCGCATCATCCACTTCATGGCGAAAAAAGAGTTGTTTGAAAAGAAAGTCCCGCGCTTCATTCTGCAAAGACTGCTGTTCGCGTTTCCTGTCAATCGCAAGCAGGCGGATATGGCCTCGCTGAAGCAGGCGATGCATCTACTCGAACGCGGCAAGGTGTTCGGTATATTCCCGGAGGGTCGCAGATCGGTCACGGGCGAGCTCGATACGCTCGAAAAGGGCGCGGCGTTTCTTGCGCTCAAGACCGGAGCGCCGATCATTCCGATCTATTCCGATCCGCGCACATATCGCAAGTTCCGTATCAACATGGTGGTCGGCGCACTCATGGACGCCAAGGCCATTGCAGCAGAGCATCGGGGAAAGCCATTGGATGTAGTGACGCAGGCGATCGCGGACAAGCTCCAGCAGCTCAAATTGCAGATGGAGGCTTGAAGCATGCGGATCCTTGTCGGGAAACACAGCGGATTTTGCTTCGGTGTAAAAAGGGCCGTGGATATGGCGCTGAAAGAAGCCGAGGCGGGAGAAAGCGCGGTGTATTCCTATGGAAATATCATCCACAACGAAACGGTCGTGGAAGCGCTGAAGGAGAAGGGCGTTCGACCCGTGGAAACGACCGAAGGGCTCCGTGCTGGCGACACGCTCATCATTCGGGCGCACGGCGCACCGCCCCGACTGTATGCTGAATGCGCGGCACGGGGCATCAGAACGGTGGACGCGACCTGCCCGTTCGTGCGCCGCATCCACAAACTGGTTTCAAGCGCCGCGGAGACGGGGATGACGGTCTATATCGCGGGCAAAGCAAACCACCCGGAGGTCGTCGGCGTACAGGGACATGCGGGCGACAGAGCACGCGTACTCGAAACCGCGGCGGATGCGGAGAACGCACCGAAAACGGCAAGGGCGTGTATCGTCGCGCAGACAACGCTGTCGCGGGAACAGTACGAGGGGATCGTACATGCGCTTGAACGGCGCGTATCCGACCTGACGGTATACGATACCATCTGCGATACGACGAGACAGCGCCAGAGCGAGGCCGCGCTCCTTGCGGAAAAGTGCACGAAAACTTTTGTGATCGGCTCAAAAATGAGTGCAAATACCGTCCGTTTGGAGGAAATTTGCAAAAAGAAATGTGAACATACAAAAACCATAGAGAATATCGGCAAATTTTTTCTTGATAATTTGCAATCCGATGATATAATAGGAATTGTTGCGGGCGCATCGACGCCGGACCGGATGATTAGGGAGGTTATACAAGTAATGAGCGAACTGGAAAAGACGACGATTGAAACCATCGAAGCGGAAGCTCCCGCCGAGGAGATCGTCGCAGCGAAACCCGCCGAGAATGAGGAAGCCATCGTGGCAGAAGCAACCGCAGCGGTAGAACCCGCCGAAGAACAGCCCGCAAAGTCTGCGGCAGCCGACGAGACGTCCGATTTCGCGGAGGCCTTTGAGAAGACCCTGACCCGTATCCGCAACGGACAGCTGATCACGGGCACCGTGCTGCAGATCGTGGACGGCGAAGTCTTCGTGAATGTCGGCTACAAGTCCGACGGCATCATTCCGAAGAATGAGTTTTCGAGCGACGCAGACGTGAATCCCGCAGATCTGTTCAAAGAGGGCGACGAGATTGAAGTCGAGGTTCTCAAGGTCAACGACGGCGAGGGCAACGTGCTCCTCTCGCGCAAGAACGTAGAAAGCAAGAAGATCTGGGATCAGCTCATGGGCGAAGGCGAAGTCGAGGGCAAGATCTTTGAGGCAGTCGGCAAGGAAGTCGTCAAGGGCGGCCTCATTGCGGACATCAACGGCATTCGCGCTTTCGTGCCGGCATCTCAGGTTTCCATCAAGTATACCGAGAATCTGAACGAGTTCGTTGGCAAGCCCATGAAGCTCAAGGTTCTCGAAGTAGACAAACAGCGTAAGCGTATCGTGGCTTCTCAGAAGCAGGTTCTGCTTGCGGAGCAGGCCGAGGCAAAGCGCGCCAAGTGGGCGGAGCTGGTTGTCGGCAGCAAGGTGAAGGGCGTTGTTCGCCGCATCACGGATTTCGGTGCGTTTGTTGACATCGGCGGCATCGACGGTCTCGTGCATGTGACCGACGTTGCGTGGGGCCGCGTGAAGCATCCCTCCGACGTGCTGTCCATCGGCCAGGAGATCGAAGTCCTCATCCTGAATGTTGATGCAGAGAAAGAGCGCGTGTCGCTCGGTTATAAGCAGCTTCAGCCGAAGCCCTGGACCTATGCGGATCAGAAGTATCCTGTCGGTTCCATCGTTGAGGGCAAAGTCGTCCGCATCGTTCCCTTCGGCGCTTTCGTCGCGCTGGAGTCCACGATCGACGGTCTCATCCACATTTCGCAGGTCGGTGTTCGCCGCATCGCGAAGGTCGAGGATGAGCTGAAGGTCGGCGACATCGTCCGTTGCAAGGTGCTCGAGGTCAACCCGGAAGCCAAGCGCATCAGCCTGAGCCGCAGAGAGGCGCTGCTTGAGGAGAACCCGGAGATCGCGGAGCAAATCGCCGCAGAGCGTGCAGAGCGCGATCGTCAGTATCAGGAGCGTCAGGAGCAGCGTGCCCGCGAGCGTGAGCAGCAGGCCGCAGGCAACGCACAGCGTCAGTCCCGTGAGCGCAGCAGTGCCTCGTCCGACAACGGCGAGCGCCGCGAGCGCAACAACGATCGTCGTCGCCGCAGCAGCGAGGATGGCGAGTATGAACTGCCGCCGGTGCAGTCCACCACGACGTCTCTGGCAGACCTCTTCTCCGCTTTCAAGACCGAGGAGTAAGTCGTATCATCAAGACACAAAGAGGCAGACGCTTGTCTGTCTCTTTATTTGTATTTCGACAGAAGGGGAAGGGTGCAAACCGAACGTTTTTTGGAGCGGCCATGTGGGCGAATGCAGAGAAGCTGTTATCGGTTTTCACTTTGACCGTTCGTGTTCCGACATGGATCGAATGCGCGCGTCCTTGAAGAAGAGCTCATTTGTGCTGACCGCGGCGATCCGGCGTCAGGCATGGCGTGTCGAGCGGCGCGGCATTCTATGTGCTGACGCGCATGTATTTGCGCCGGACGGTAGACGGTACGCGAATCTTTTCTAATTTGTCAGTTAGAAAGCCGGATCAAGGGTTAAGAAGGACGGAACCTGTGAGATGTCTCCCGGCACCGACGGCCTGTGCTCGGCGGACTGATCCGGAGAAACCTCCCAAAGATCGCAGCAGAAGTGCGGTGCGGCTACTTTTGCAGCGCGTCTTTGAGCTGCGGTACGCGTCGCACAAGCAGTGCCATTGCGGTGAGATTCGGGATACTCATTGCCGCATTTAGCAGTTCACCGATTTCCCATGCGGCAGAGCGCGGCAAAAGCGCACCGAGTATCGTGACGAGCAGGAAAACGACATAGTAGATCTTCTGTACATGTGAACCGAATAAAAACTCTGCACATCGCGCACCGTAAAGCGCAAAGGTCGTCATGCTTGTAAAGGCAAAGAGCAGTAGCGAGACGGCGATAAATACAGCGGCTAATGCCGGGGAAAACCGCGTTGAAAAGGCGTTGATCACGAGCGTACTGTTGAGACTGGCATCGCCGTAAGGCATCGTGATCCCGGAAACGAGCACGGTGAGCCCCGTCAGTGTGCAGAGAAGCGCGTCAAAGAACACCTCAAACACGCCGAATAAGCCCTGATCCTGTGGTGATATTCCCTCTGCGCCGCTGTGCGCGATGGCCGAGGTCCCAAGCCCGGCTTCATGTGAGAATACACCTCGGGAAAGCCCGACACGAAACGTCGTCAAAAAACCGATCCCTGCCGTACCCCCAAGAGCCGCCCGCGGCGAAAAAGCGCTTTCTAAGATCAGTCGAAATACACCGGGAAGCGCGGGCGCGCGAGCAAGAAGGATCACGAAGCAGAACACAAGATAGAGAAGGCTCATGACGGGAACCAGCAGCGACGCTGCACGTCCGACACGGAGCGCGCCACCGGAGAGTACGAGCGCAAGCAGGACGGCTGCCAGTATGCCTGCGGTTAGTCGTACATAGAGTAGCGACTGCGGCCCCGTGCGTCCGGAAAGCACAGTATACAGCGCTTCTGCCGATTCCGCGACCGTGTTGACCTGCACAAGGTTCCCCATACCGAGCGCAACAAGCATGCCGCAAAGCGAGAATAAAATCGCAAGGATCGAATAGCGTTTCGGGAGTCCGTAAGAGATGCAGTACATCGGCCCGCCGCGCCAAACACCGTCGTTTCCGCGGCGTCTGTACCGCATCGCAATGACGATCTCCGCATATTTTAGGCCCATCCCGAGCAGCGCACTGATCCAGAGCCACAGCAGAGCGCCGGGGCCGCCAAGCAGCAGAGCTCCGGCAACGCCGGCGATGTTTCCGGTGCCAATCGTTGCGGCGAGAGAGGTCGACGCCGCTTCGAAGGGAGAGACGCCGTCCGAGGAATCGGCGTTCCCGCGCAGGGGCAGCACAAGCGCACGCCCCAAACGCCGGAATTGTACAAAGCGTGTGCGAAAAGAAAACGTGACCGCCGCAAGCAGCAGGATGGTAGCACAAAGTGTCTGCATGTGCTATACTACGGGAATGAAACGTTTGACATGCAGAAAAGTTTGGGAGCGCCCGCTGCTCTTGCTGCTGCTTGCACTCTGGATCGGGGTCATCTGGGGCTTCAGCGCACAGTCAGGCACAAATTCGGAGGTCTCGAGCAACGGGATCTCAACAAGGATCGCGGAACTGCTGTTTCGGATGCCCTCGAAAGCACAGTATTTTGCTGTAGAGTGTTGGGTGCGGAAAGTTGCGCATATGACGGAGTTCGCCTTCTTTGCAATGGTGGCGCTGACGACGGTCGAAGCGATGAAGGCAAGGCGCCCCGGCTTGCGCGCCATGCTGTTGACGGCGCTGCTGGCGAGCACAGACGAGCTGCATCAGCTGTTTGTACCCGGACGGAATGCAATGCTTGCCGACGTGCTGATCGACTGCTTGGGCGGAGCGCTCGGCGTCGAAGTCCTGCTGCTGATCAGGCGGATCTTTTGGAAGCGGAGCCGCATGAAGCCTGTGGACATGCATTAGAGCCGAACGCACGGAAAAAACAACATCCCGGGAGGAGCGACCCTCTCCGGGATGTTTATGTGCTGCGCCGCTTACGGCAGCTCGTCCGTGTTCGGTGCGGGCGTTACAAGCACTCCGGGCATCTCCGTAACCGGCGACAGCGTGCCGATGGTGCGCTTTTCCGTCTTTGGCTCGTAGCGATCCTCATAGAGCAGCTGAGAAGACTCCAGTTTGCCGTTTACGAACTTGTCGAGATAGACGTCAACAACATATCCGTCCCGCGCTTCCACGGTCACAACATTGTAATCCGTGGTTTGCTTTTTGTCGTAGGTAATGATCGGTTCGCCGGGCTCGATCGTTTCCACGGTGACGGAGCGGGGCTCATAGGTAACGCCCTCGGGCAGCGCCTGTCCGTAGACAACGACGGTCAGATAGCTGTAGCGCGTGCGGTTTTTGTTGACCGACGTGTACGCAAAGATGTAAAGCGGATACTCGGTCGTATTCTTGAACTTAAAGTCGATATGACCGGAGTCCACCGTTGCGTCGAGACCGAGCGGCACATAGGTCGAGGGAATGGAATGTTCACGGCGCGTGAACTCCTCGAAGGGAAGCCCGGCGCGGAGCAGCGCGCCATAGAGCGTTGTGCTCACCTGGCATACGCCGCCGCCGTACTGCATGGTAAACGATTCGCCGCCGTAGATGCCCTTTGCCTTCTTCCAGCCGTTCTTTTCGTTGCGGTCGCCGACCGTTTTGTTAAAGCTCCAGGTGCTGCCGGGCTGAATGACCTGCCCGTTGATGAGAGCCGCACACTTATCAATGTTGAAAGCACGGTTTTGAATGACCATGCGATCCTCCTCGGATCGGTCGCTCGGCAGTTTCGTGCCGTATTCGGTGCTAAAACGTCCGATTTCCGAAATTTGCGATTTCAGATCGGCGACAGTGACGTTCGGCTGCACGGTCGTGAGTGCAGGCGTAATGGTCGCAGTGTAGTTTCCTGCTTCCAGCGCCTGCTGCACCAGCGCCTGCGTCGCCCGTACATCAAGCCCCATGCCCGCGCGGCCTTCAATGTAGTTCAGCTGTGGCTTGCCCTTGTCGTTCACTTCCAATGTGAACGTCGCGTCCGTCGCGCCGTAGGAAAGCGACGCATTGATCTCGGAGATGCGTGACGCAAGCGCGGTGTAGTCCAGCGACAGCTTTGTCGCATAGTTTCCGTTTTCACCGCCGATAAGCGCGTTCGACAGGATCTGTTCGAGATCGGAAGAAGCGTTCATCTGCTCGCCCGTAATGGTCTCAGAGAAGCCTTCACCTGCAAGCGTAATGCAGATACTTGCGATCTTCTGGTCGATCGCCGGTTCAATGACGGTGCGTGCTTGGTCGATCGTCATTCCCGTGACGGAGAAGCCGTCGATGCTGACACCGTCGCGGAATGTATCCGTTGCGGGATCGAGAACGACAGGTTCGCTTGGCCGGCAGCTGCGGACGACGACCAAAATGGTCGTGCCGAGCAGAAGCACAAGAAACAGGAACCCGATCGCAATGGCGCGTTCCTGCTTTTTCTTGCGGCGTTTTGCCGCGGAACCCGAACGGGAGCCGTGCGAACCGCCGGAAGAAGATCTGCCGCGTCTGCTGTCGGAGCGGGAACCGTCGCGGTAGGAATATGCGTCTGCGGAGGGACGGCGATGTGTGACGGCGGAAGGAAACTCCAGCTCGCGCGTGCCTGCATTTTTGGCGACGCTGCCGCGGGATCCGCTCTTTGCCTTATTGCCGGAGGAGGCGCGGGAACGCGAAGCATTTGCGCCTGCATTGCCGTGCGAAGAGGCGGAAGGAATGGAATAGTGAAAGGAACCGTCGCTGCGCGAAGCGCCCGCATTGCCGCCGGCTTTCGGAATGCGCTGCGTATGCGAATAGTCCCGGAATGTATCGCTCATGGCCTACCTCAAATTCAATGTTTCGGTAATTTATCCGATGCCGTATACCGACAACATGATATACCCTTACAGTATACACAAAAGTTGCGATGGTTTCAATCCGCAAAGGAGATTTTACGAATGCGGCACAATGTGATATACTGATAGCATGTTTCATATTGTACTTGTGGAGCCGGAGATCCCGCAGAACACCGGCAATATTTCGCGAACCTGCGCCGTGACGGGCGCTGCGCTGCATCTGGTCCATCCGCTCGGCTTTTCGATCGATGAAAAGCATGTCAAGCGTGCAGGACTGGATTATTGGAAGGATCTGACGCTGTTCGAACACGACAGCTTTGAGGCGGTGGAACGCGCTTATCCGGATGCAAGGTTTTTCCTTGCGTCGACCCATGCGACGCGCTGCTATACGGACGTTGCCTTCCGTGACGGAGACTTTCTCGTGTTCGGGAAAGAGACCGCGGGCCTTGGGACAGCGCTGCTGACGCGGCGCGCAGACGATGCGATCCGCATTCCGATGGGGAGAGACCAGCGTTCGCTCAATCTTTCAAACTCCGTTGCGATCGTGCTGTACGAGGCTTTGCGCCAGAATGGGTTCCCGAATCTCGTGTGACGCAAAAATCCTTGTGTTTTGCTGAAAAATAGTCTTGCATTACCCCGCGCTATATGATAGAATACTGCTGTTCGAGTTTTCAAAGGAGGTGGACTTTTATGGGTAAGTATTGTGAAGTCTGCAAGAAGGGTGTCATGTCGGGTAACCTCGTGAGCCACTCCAACCGCAAGACCAAGCGTGGCTGGGCGCCCAACATCCAGAGCGTTCACGTCGTCATTGACGGCCGGCCGCAGAAGATGAATGTTTGCACCCGTTGCCTCCGTTCCGGCAAGGTCGTTCGCAGCGTCTGAAACATTTGACACCAAATAAAGATCGCATGATTGCATGCGATCTTTTTCGTTTTGGCGTATAAGCGAACGCTGCGGCGCGAGACGTGTTATTTTGTCCCCTTTTGCGGCGTATCCGGAATTTGGAGCGCGAGGGTTTTCCCGGCCAGAAGCTTTGCAAAGCAGGAGGTGACAGCCGCGCGCATGATCATTTCGTGAATATCTTTGTCGGTGGTCAGCTTTGGGTCGTAGAGTGCGGTTGCGTTTTCCCGTACCTGCTCCACAAAAAATGCGGAAAGCTCCCGGTGCGCGGCAACGAATTGCTCATAGCCGCGCCGGATCGCCTCGTCGTCGCCGCGTGGCAACAGCTTTTTAACGACCGCCATACTGAGGGTCTGCTTGAGTGTGCAGACCATCATAAGGCATGCCAAATGCGGCCGCCCGTATTTTTTCTTGACCGGGGGCGGGATCAGCTTCATTTTTACATAGTTATTGACCATGGAGGCGGTAATGAGCTTTTCATCATTGCCTTCATATATAAAATAACTGAGGTACCTGTTGAGCATCACGATCACCTGATCCATATATAGATCAAATTCCGGGAGCTCATCCCAGGCGGGCAGAGAAAAGCTGCTCAAAAAGCCCTTCCAGCGCATAATGCTGGCGGCGATCTGCTGTTTATCGTACAGCATGGGGACCTCCTTCATACGGCGGCGCTGTTTTCAGATCGTGTCAATCTGGCAGGCACGCATGGCGGAAAGCGCCGTCTCATGGCTCTCCGGCGTAACGCCCGCACAGCAGCGGCTGTCTACGACAATGCGCGCCTCCGGAAAGAATGCCTTGAGCAGCAAAGCGTTGCTGATGACACAGATGTCCGTGCAAAGCCCGATGAGCGTGACCTCGTCGATATCCTCCCCCAGATCCTCGTACAGTCGGAGCGGAAGATCCTTTGCGCCAAATGTCCCCTTAACGACCATGTGTGCTTCATCAGCCATGTTCTTTTCCATGAGCGCCATCCAAACCGCGGCGGTCGGCGTCCAGCCCTCCGTGCCTGCGATGCAGTGCGGGACGGGTAGGCGCTTGCCTTCCTGCGTTTGGGAATAATCCTGCTCATGCGTGTCGAGCGTAAAGTAAATCGGACCGTCAAAGCCAAGGATTTTCTCCACGACGGCGGGTTCGATGGCCCGAGCTGCGTCGGAACCCAGCGCGCCGGAAACAAAGTCGTTCTGCATGTCGACAACGATCAAAACCTGTTTCATTATGCGATCCCTCCATAGATCCGGTTAGAAAGTTCATAGAGCAGCAGCGCGGCTGCGACCGCGGCATTCAGCGATTCCGCACGTCCGCGCATGGGCAGACGGTATAGCGCGCAGAGCGCGGCCACCTCGTTGGAAACGCCATTCCCCTCGCTTCCGATGACGAGCGCGGTTTTGGTCTTAAGCGGAGGAAGCGATTCACTTCCGCGCAGATGCCCCGCGATGCAGAGAAAGCCCTGCTCGCGCATGCGTCGCAGTTCGGCCGCCGCATCGCCCGTATAGAGCGGGAGATGATAGCTCGAGCCCATTGCGGCGCGCAGTGTTTTGCCGGAGAACGCATCCGCAGATCCGGCGCCGAGCAGGACGCAGGACGCGCCGAGCGCATCGGCCGTGCGAAGGATCGTTCCCACATTGCCCGGATCCTGTACGCAGTCCAGTACGACGGCGAGTCCGTCCGGGTATATGACGGGCGGCGTGAGATCGGGCGTGCGTACCACGGCGGCAACGTGCTGGGGAGTGGCGCTGACGGTCAGCGATTCCAGCACGCTTCGACTGACAAGCTGCACCGGAAGATCGTGGGGCAGCTCCGGCGGCAGGGAATACCCGTCCTCAAGAAACACCTCTTCCGGCGTGCATCCGGAAGAGACAGCCTCGATGAGCAGTTTTTCGCCCTCGATGAGGTGCAGGCCGCGCGTTCTGCGTTCTTTTGCCTGCAAAAGCGCGCGCGCCTGTTTGATGCGCTCATTGCTGCGCGCAGTGATAACAACCGCCATACAACGTGACACGTCCTTTGCGATAGGGTGAGAGGCAAAAATGCTTCTTCCTGACTATCATACAGGAAAGCGGCGGCAAGTGCAAATGAAATCATTCGAAAAAACAGACGCTTGGATTCCGTGGATGACGCTGGTACAAAAGGGGGCGAAGGAAAACAGAAGGGGGGAGCGGAGCACATGGAAAGAAACGGTGCGGCGCTGTTTGCGGGCGCGGAAGATACGATGATACGCGCCTGCGTATCAGGCACGATGGGAAAGATCTATACAAACCGTGCGGCGGATCCGACGGCTGCGCAGGCTGTGCTCGGCGATTTTTGTTTTTTCGTAGGGGAACCGAGCATAGCGTTTGCCAAAACCGCAGCGGCAGAGATCATCACACCGATGACCAAGACATGGTCGCGTGCCATCGAAGCCGCATGGGGCGCCGGCGTCCGGCGCGGAGAGCGGTATGCACTGAAAAAGGAGCCGAATGTGTTCGACAAAGCAAAATTGCTGCGCATGGCAGATTCTGCCGAACCAGGGTATACGTTTTGTATGTTCGATGAGCACCTTGCCGAAATCGCACTGGGGCAGCCGTGGTCGCAGGATTTTCTTTCCTTGTTTGAGAATACGAAAGACTATATGAAGCGCGGGCTTGGGATCGCAGCACTCTTTCGGGGCGAATTGGTTGCGGGCGCATCCTCTTATGCGGTATTCCCCGGCGGGATCGAGGTCGAGATCGATACGCGGCCTGATCACCGGCGGCATGGACTTGCAACAGCCTGCGCTGCACGTCTGATCCTTGCCTGCCTTTCGCGCGGACTGTATCCAAGCTGGGACGCTGCAAATCTCACATCGCTGCGCCTTGCGGAGCGCCTCGGGTATCGCTTTGACCGATGCTATCCCGTGTACTTCAAACAATGAGCGCAGAAGAAACGCAGCCTCGGAAAACGGGAAATCAGCGCTGCCATCGGGCGTATTGTGGGTACGCACTTTGACGGCCTGCCGGCGGATTGCAAAGCTGCGCAGGAAGAACAGTGCGCTTCTACTGCGGATACAGGGGGAAAAACTGTCCGCTCTATGTGCCGGGACGGCAGCGGACGATGGAGAATCGTCGCCTGCCGACGAACATTCGGCAGTTATTATAGGAAGGAACGCTGCGCTCTTCCGTATCTTGCAAAAACAAGGGAAGCATGATACAATATGACCAAACGAACCAAACCGGTCATGTTTCATTGGAAGGAGGCGGTGCGGATTTGGCTTTTACCGATTTTGAATTCGAACAGCTTCAACACGCACTGCTGCAGGAAACAAGACGCTGTGCGGTTACGCTTGGGATGAAGAAAACGTCTGTAGAGCAGCTGACAAGAGCCGTCGGCATAGCGAAAGGCTCGTTTTATAAATTCTATGAATCCAAGGAAATGCTGTTTTTTGCAGTTCTGGAGGGCATCCATTCCGAGCTGTTTGGCGTGGCTGACCGGGTCATGAGCGATGACGGCGGGCTCCCACCATCGGAGCGTGCGGCAAAGGCGATCCTCGCCGTTTGCAAGCGGCTGTCCGAGACCGGAGACATGGTCTTTATTGAAAATGATGCAAAGCTGCTATTACAGAGACTGCCGGAGAACGTCAAAACGGAGCATTATCACGATGATGAAACGCACATTCGAGAACTGTTGGAGAAGTATGACCTTGCGCCCAAAGGCGGCGCTTCCTTGGCGGCTGCGGCGGTGCGCGGACTGATCCTGACGGTCTCGCATAAGACACAGATCGGAGCGCTGTACCCGCAGGTGCTGGAAACCCTGGTACACGGAGCTTGCGGGGAATTATTTGAATAAATCCGAGGCCGCAGAAATGCGGCTTTTCCAAGGGGCGACGGTTAGTTTCGTCTAACCATACGCTTGTGAAGAGGGGATAGCGGACGCAACAGAATGTAAAAGGAGGAGAAAGCGCGAATGCAAGGACTTTGGGACTGAGCGCAAAGCTTATGCAAATAGAACGAACGGTCTACGAAAGCACCTATGAGCTGCTGCACTCGGTGGTGCGGCACAAAACGGTGTTGGAGTTGGCGACCGGTACGGGACGTATCGCCGAGAACATCGTCGTAAATGCGGCGGACTCTGTAGAGACCATGGATTCCTCGCCGGAGATGATCACTGAGGCCGAGCGGGACGACCGCGCCGCATTTCTGTGCGGGACATGTTTTTCCTGTCCCACGCGGAGCGTTCCTCTGATGTGGAGATCATGCTCAACGCCCCGCATCTTGCGTCAAAGCCGGAGAAAGCCCTTGCTGAGATCCGGAAGGCGCTGAAAGAAAACGACGTACTGACGCTTGACACGGCGAACCGAACAGCGGTGCAGATGCGTGCAAAAACAGGACGCAAGGTCCAAAGATCAAGAATGCGGGCGCGTACTTCGCGGTCTTGGACGTAAAAACGAGCCGTCTCCGCGGGACGTCCGCCTGCGGTTCATAAGCAGAGGAGATATGCCGGGGGGGACATGATCTGAAAGACCCGTCCATCGGCGGTTAATTCCGCTTTTCCGCCAATGTCGGCGATAACAAGTTGAAAATGCAGATCGTAAGGATCGGATTCGGAAGGAACATATGAAAACAAATGGAGAAAAACGCGCGCTGACACTCGGAATGATCGGCTGCCTGCTCTATGTGATCGGCGATTTTCTGTATACATGGACAGGCAAGGGCCAAAGCACCGATTCTATCGGTTTGGTGGTGCGCATTGCTTACCTGGATATGGACGTTTGGCGCATGGTGGTCAGCATCCTCTGCGGCGTCCTCGGCACAGCGCTGTACTATATTGGCTTTCATCAGATGTACAAGCTCTTGAAACTGCACTGTACCGCGCCGAAATAGCAAAAGTGGATCAAGGCGTTCCGGACGGTTTATCTTACCGGCACGGTCTGCTGGGCGTATGTCCACACCATGTTCATGAATGTGGCGCTGGTCTTCAAGTTCACCTTTGAGAAGTACGGCGATGTCCGGGCGGCGGCTGACATTGCCAACAGGGTCTTTTCTTGCAACGCCGCTCCTATGCTGGCCGCCTATCTCCTCTGCGATGTATTGCTCACTGCGGTGATGCTTGTGCTGATCTGGAAGCGAATGCTCCCGCTCAAAAACACATGGCAGCGGATACTGGCGTCCCTTTGCAACCCTATGGTCTTCGCCGGGATCGCAGGGAATCTGTTCGCCCTTTTGCCGTGGCCGCTCGATCAGCTTGACCATGGTACGGAATCCGCCGGGCACCTGCTGGTACTGGGACTTGGCCTGGTCTTGCTGCGGGAAATGAAGAAAAACGGCGAGTTGAAGGGAGCGGAACAATGAAGTATATGGGAATGCCATGGGGAATGTGGGCATTGTTTTCATCGTCCTTCCGAAAACAGCTGACCGCCGTATTCGGTTACGGCGAACAGACGTCAAAGAACGTCGCCCGAAAGGCAAAGGCCCAGTACAAGGAGATCATCGCGCGGCTCCCGACGTTTGAAAAGGGGGATCGTTTCCGGATGAACATTGTCAACTGCGCCATGCTGGGTGCATTCGTTCTCTCCATGCCACAGCGGCCGGACGTAGAGCGGCTGACGGACTATTATGCCGAGGCCATGATGACAAAGCCCATGCAGTGGTTCTGCCGCAAGAGCGGGAAGCACAAGTACACCGAAAAGGACATTGCCGGGATGAAGGCCACTGCCGCCATGAGATCTGCTGACCGCAACCCGTATTCATGGAATATGAATTTTTTTGAATACACTGACGGCAGCGGTTATGAGGGCAGGTTTTACAAGTGCGGTATCTGTACTCTGATGAAGGAACTTGGCCTATATGATCTGACGCCCGCCATGTGTCATTTGGACTACACCATGAGCGAGGCGGGCGGCGTGACGGATTTTGTGCGGCAGTACACGCTCGCCTCCGGCGGGCCATACTGTGACTGCGGTTACAAAAGAAAAACCAAAACGCCGACAAATAGTGAAAGAATATGAAGAAGAAAGCACAAATAAGTTACAACGATATCGGCATATCCCGCCGGCTCGATCTACCGCGTGTTCGGCATTTGCTGTGCGTTGGATTGTTCAGCGCGATTTTGACCTTAATTGGGGATATGCTGCTCGGATGGGGCGTAGAGGATGAAACGCTGACAGGGCTTCCTCGGATGCTGTCTGCGTATATCAACACGTCCGACGAAGGGATTGCAGCTGCGGCGCTGCTTGGACTCTTCGGTATCACGGCCGAAGGGATGTGCTATTTCGGTATCTATCGGCTGATGGCAGAACGTGCACCCGCATACGCCCACCTTTACCGCGCAGGCATTATCGGCTATGTGGTTTTCGGCGGCTGCGGCTTCCATGTGCCGGTATGCGCCATGGTGTTTTTGGCAAAGCATGGCGTTGCATCGGAGCTTGTCTGGAAATATGCCGCATACTTTATCCTGCCGGCGTTTGTGCTGTTCTGGATATTCTTCGCCGTTTTGGAGATCACGCAGATCAGAGTGTTTGCAAAGGGGTTGACGCCTTATCCGAGATGGTGCTGGGTGTTTTCTCTGCCGGTTGGTATGGCGGCGGCAATGCTTCTAACTGCGTTCGGCAACCTACCGTGGGTGAACGCCATTTCCTGTGCGTGGATCAGCGTGGGAAATGTCTGGATGTTCGGCGGTCTTCTCGCTATGATAGGAGAGGTGCAGCCTCGGCAAAAAGCGGGCTGTTGATTGGCATATTGGTTAACGGAAAGAGCAAGAGAAAGAAGGAATACAAATGATTCAAACAACGGTAAAGGTCTCCGGTATGGCCTGCTCCATGTGCGAGGCGCACATCAACGACACGATTCGCGGCGCATTTCCCGTCGAGAAGGTTTCCTCCTCACATTCCAAGGGAGAGACCGTGATTCTTTCGAAAGAGCCGCTGGACGAAAAAGCCCTGCGCGCCGCCATCGACGCCAACGGCTATAAGGCGGGAGAGATCTGCACGGAGACATACGTAAAGAGAGGACTGTTCTCGTTTTTGAAGAAGTAGTCATGCGCTTGCAATGCCGCTTTCGGACGGTTTCTTAAATTCGCGAGAGTTGAAGAATCCCAACCGCACCAAAAGGCAGAAAAGCAAATAGGTATCGCTTTGAAATAGCAATTCGATTTCTCAAGGCGGTGGAAGAATGTCGAATCCTTCGGCGCCGATACGAACGCTGATCTGCGGCGATTCGTGGAGAACTGTTGCAACGGCATCGTCTGCATCG